>CAFBMK010000022.1_pt1 | contig 20892 bp, 17 predicted proteins | sample 7268691 | NCBI WGS metagenome assembly CAFBMK01 (sample SAMEA6814062, study PRJEB35770) | freshwater metagenome | biome: Freshwater; feature: Freshwater reservoir; material: water | place: Czech Republic | collected 2017-05-23 | depth 30m m
CCCGCCCGCTCCGGGTCAGTCCGCCGCGCAGCCCGGCGCGGCCGCCCGGGCCCGGCGCTCGCGCAGCGCGGCGCGGGCGCCGGGGACGAGGACGGCGAGCGTGACCAGGACGCCGACGAGCGCGACGCCGCTGACCAGGGCCGTGGCGGGCACGAGCGCGTCGAGCACGCCCGCTCCCGGGTCGCCGGGGACCGCGGTGCCCGACACGACGGCGGTGACGAGCGCGAGCACGACGGCGCCGCCGACCTGGAAGCTCGTGTTGACCAGGCCGGACGCGAGCCCCTGCTCGTCGTCCGCGATGCCCGAGGTCGCCTGCATGTTCAGCGCGGGGAACGCCAGGGCGAAGCCGACGCCCAGGAGCAGCATCGTCGGCAGGATCACCGTCGCGTAGACCGGCGTGCCGTCCGCCCGCAGGAACAGGAGGTACGCCCCGGCGAAGGCCAGGAGCCCGAGCAGGATCACGGAGGCGCTGCCGATCCGGTCCACGAGCGCGCCGGTGCGCGGCGCCCCGAAGGCGACGAGCAGGCCGGCGGGCAGGAACGCCAGCGCGGTCTGCAGGGGCGACCAGCCCAGGGCGTCCTGCAGGTACAGCGTGCCGAGGAACTGGAAGCCCACGTAGGAGCCGAAGACGACGAGCGCCCCGACGTTGGCGTGGACGATGTGCCGCGAGCGGAAGACCCCGAGGCGGACGAGCGGGTGCGCCGTGCGTCGCTCGATCGTCACGAACGCGGCGAGCAGGAGCGCGCTCGTGGCGAACGCGGCGAGCGTCAGCGGGTCGAGCCAGCCGCGGCCCGGCGCCTCGACGACGGCGTAGACGAGCAGCAGCATCGAGCCGGTGACCGTGCTCGCGCCCGCGAGGTCGTAGTGGCGGTGGCCCGCGTCGTCGGGCACGTCGCGGGCGATGAAGCGCGAGGCCGCGAGCAGCAGGACGAGGGCGATCGGGGCGGGCAGCAGGAACGTGTAGCGCCAGCCCAGCTCGGTCAGCAGGCCGCCGAAGACGAGCCCGAGCGAGAAGCCGCTCGCGCCGCAGGCGGCGTAGATCGACAGCGCCTTGTTGCGGGCCGGGCCCTCGCGGAAGGTCGTGGTGATGATGGAGAGGCCGGCGGGCGCGGTGAACGCGGCCGCGACGCCCTTCACGAAGCGCGTGACGATGAGCAGGGTGCCGTCGTCGACGAGCGCACCCAGGAGCGAGGCGACCGCGAAGACGCCCAGCGCGACGAGGAAGACCCGGCGCCGGCCGAGCAGGTCGGCGGCGCGGCCGCCGAGGAGCAGCAGGCCGCCGTAGCCCAGGACGTAGCCCGAGACGACCCACTGCAGGGTGCCGGGCGAGAGACCGAGGTCGGCGCCGATGGACGGCAGCGCGACGCCGACCATCGAGACGTCGAGCCCGTCGAGGAAGAGGGCGCCGCAGAGGACGATGAGCGCGGCCCAGACCGCGCCGTCCCACCGCTCGCCGTCGACGCCGCCGGTCGCGGGACCGGCTGGCGCCGCGGCGCCGGTGGCCGCGACGCTCACGCGCCGGTGCGCAGCGTCGTGTCGCGCCGCCGGCCCGGGCCGGCGGCGTCGAGGTCCTCGAGCGCGTCGAGGTCGGCGTCGCCCCCGAGGTCGAACTCCTCGACGTCGGAGCCGAAGGCCTCGGTGCCGGCGGCCGGGCGGTCGCCCGGGCGCTGCGCGGCGAACCAGGACGCCGGGCCGTTCACGGGCGTGACGGTGGGCGGGGTGAAGAAGCTGCGGGCGGCGCCGAGGGCGCTGCCGACGGGTGCGGAGAGGGAGAGCATGCGCCGAAGTATATGCACACGCATCTTCTGCTCGTGCATTTTCTGTGAACGCATGAGGTGCATCCGCATGGACCGGGGCGCCGGGTGCTAGATTCGATGACCTGATGACGCCCGAACCGACCGTGGAGCAGTGGCGCTCGATCCTCGCGGCGCACGCGGCGATCACCTGCGCGCTCGAGCGCGAGCTGCAGGACGCCCACGGGCTGTCGGTGAGCGAGTTCGAGGTGCTCGAGCGGCTCGTCGACGGCGAGTGCCGCGAGCGGCGGATCCAGGAGCTGGCCGACGCCGTGCACCTGAGCCAGAGCGCCACCACGCGCGTCGTCGGCCGCCTCGAGAAGGACGGCCTCGTGTGCCGCGCGATGTGCGCGGCCGACCGTCGCGGCGTGTTCGCCGAGATCACCCCCGCCGGCCGCGAGCGCTACGCCGCCGCGCGCCCGACGCAGCGCCGCGTGCTCGACGAGCACCTGGCGCCCGTCGTCGCCTAGCGCGACGGCGCGGGGGCGGACCGGGCGCCGCCCCCCCCGCCGCGCCCGGGGACGGCCGCCGGACCGCCGCGTCCGCCCCGCCTCAGTCGCCCGACGCGGCGACCCGCGCCGCGGCGAGGTGCTCGGCGACGAGGGTCGCCGCGCGGTCGGCGTCGCGCGCCTCCACGGCGTCGACGATCGCGGCGTGCTCGTCGATCAGGACCGCCGGCCGGACGCCGCCGCGGCGCAGCATCCCGACCGTCATGCGCTCCTGGCGGTCCCGCAGGCCGTCGAAGAACCGCAGCAGCACGTCGTTGCCGGCCGCCGCGACCCACGCGCGGTGCAGCCGGCGATCGGCGCCGGCCGAGGCGACGAGGTCCCCCGTGCCCAGGAGCCGCCGCTGGTCGTCGAGGATCGCGCGCAGCTCGGCCAGGAGCGCCGGATCCGCGGGGCGCCGCAGGACGGTGCGCAGCGCGTCGGCCTCCACGAGCGCCCGGGCGGCGAACATCTCGCGCGCCTCGCGGGCGGTGACGGGCAGGACGAGCGCGCCGCGCTTGGGGTAGAGCGCGAGCAGGCCCTCCGCCTCGAGCTGCAGGAACGCCTCGCGCACCGGGGTGCGGCTGACGCCGACGGCCGCGGCGACCCCGCCCTCGCTCAGCAGGTCGCCGTCGGCGAGGGTGCCGTCGAGCAGCCCGCGGCGCACGTGGTCGTACGCGCGGCGGGACGCGGAGGGCGCGGTGGTCGGCGGGCTGCCCATGCTTAGATGCAGCATAGATGCAAGGCCGACGGACCACGATCGCCGCCCCCGCCGCGCCGGTCGTGGAGCGCCGCGGCCGTCCAGGCCGGGGCGCGGATCCCGGCGCCGCGCCGCGCCCGGGTCTGCGGCGCGCGTGGCTCGTCTGGGGCGTCGGCGCCGTCGCGTACCTCGTGGCGATGCTCCACCGGATGTCGCTCGGCGTGGCCGGGACGGACGCCGCGGAGCACTTCGGGGTCGCCGTCGGCGCGCTCGGCGCGTTCACGTCGCTCCAGCTCGTCCTCTACCTCGCGATGCAGGTGCCCGCCGGGCTCCTGGCCGACCGCTTCGGCCCGCGCCGGACCCTCGCGATCGGCCTGGCGATCATGGCGACGGGCGAGCTCGTCTTCGCCTTCGCGTCCTCCATGCCGGCCGGCCTCGCGGGCCGGGCGCTCGTGGGCGTCGGCGACGCGCTGACCTTCCTGAACGTCCTGCGCCTGGCCCACGCGTGGTTCCCGCAGCGCCTGCAGCCGCTGCTCGCCGCGCTGACGGGCTTCGCCGGCGCGCTCGGCCAGCTCGCGTCGACGGTCCCCCTCGAGCTCGGGCTGCGCAACCTGGAGTGGACGGGCACGTTCCTGCTCCTCGGCGGCGTGACCGCCGTGCTCGCCGTCGCGCCGCTCGTGCTCGTGCGCGACCGGCCCGCGGTCCCGCCCGACGGCCGGCCGCCCGGGCCGGACGCGGACACCCCGCTCGTGCCGGAGCACGACACGATCGGCCGGACCCTCGCCGCGGCGTGGCGGCGCCCGGCCACGCGCCAGGGCTTCTTCATGCACATGGGGGCCCTGTCGCCGTTCCTCATCGTCGCCGCGGTCTGGGGCGTCCCGTACATGACGGGCGCGCAGGGCCTGACGCGACCCGAGGCCGCGAGCGTCCTGCTCGTCGGCGCCCTCGCGTTCGTCGTCTCCGGCCCGCTCGTCGCGGTCCTCGTCGGGCCCGACGCGCGGCGCCTGCGGGCCGCGGGCCTCGGCTTCCCCGCCGCGACGACGACGACCTGGGCCGTGCTGCTCCTGTGGCCCGGGGCCGTGGTCCCCCACGTCGTGCTGGTGGTCGCGATCGCCGTCACCGGGACGTGCGCCGGCGGCTCCATGCTCGCCTTCGAGGTCGCCCGACGCGCGTCCCCCGCGGCCGCCAGCGGCGCCGCCGGGGCGCTCGTGAACTGCGGCGGGTTCTCCGCGGCCGTGATCGGGTCGCTCGTCATCGGCCACTTCCTGGGCGACGGCGACCGCGGCGCCGTGGCCACCCAGCACGCGATGCTGCCCGTGCTCGCGTTCGCCGCGATCGGCCTCGTCGGCGGCGCCCTGACGACGGACCGGGGCACGCGCCGCCCGTCGCGCCGGCGGTCCGCGGCACCCGTCTCCGGCGACTGAGGGTGGGGGCGTCGGCGGTCCGGGGCGTCCGTCCGCGGCGACGTCGGACGGGGCGGCCGACGGGCGATCCCGCCCGTCCTTGTGTGATGCGCGACCGGAACGCGCTCGGATCCGTACCATCGCCCCGATGACGCGCGCACGACGACGGACCATCGCGCTCGCGCTGACGGTGGTGGCCGGGTCGGCCGGTCTCGCCGGCTGCGGCGGGAGCGACGACCCCGGAACGGCGACGAAGGCCGCCGCGAAGTCGCCCGAGGCCCTGAAGCTGCAGCCCGTCCGCGCGGACGCCGCCGAGGCCGGCGAGAGCTCACCGCTGCCCCAGGGCGCCAAGCGCGGCCCGGCCGCCCCCGTGCCGTCCTCCGTCGGCGAGAAGAGCGCGCAGAAGGCCGAGCAGGCCTCGAGCGCGGAGGAGCCGACGTCGGCCGAGGACGGGATCTCCCCCGGCGCCCCGAGCGACGCCGAGATCCGCGCCGAGCTCGAGCAGCTCGAGGACGTGCAGGCCGACGCGAAGAAGGACGCGCTGAAGGCCGGCCCGTCCGAGACCCTCGCCCTGACGCGGAAGGGCAACGCGAAGATCCCCGAGGGCGCGCCGCCCGCGATCGCCGCGATCATCGGCAGCGCGAACGCGATCGCCCGCTTCCCGTACGTCTACGGCGGCGGCCACGGCGGGTTCGTCGACTCGGCGTACGACTGCTCCGGCTCGGTCTCCTACGCGCTCGCCGGCGCGGGGCTGCTCGACGCGCCGATGGTGTCCGGCGCGTTCGAGAAGTGGGGCGAGCCCGGCCCGGGCCGCTGGGTCACGATCTACGCGAACGCCGGGCACATGTTCATGACCGTCGCCGGCGTCCGCTACGACACGAGCGGCCGGTCCGGCGTGTTCGGCAGCCGCTGGAACGCGGCGCCGCGCAGCACGAGCGGCTTCGTCGTCCGCCACCCGCCGGGCCTGTAGGCCGGGCGGGCCGGCCGGCCGACCGGCCACCTGGCCCGGAGCGGGCCGACCGACCGGCCACCTGGCCCGGAGCGGGCCGGCCGACCGGCCTCAGCGGGCCGTCGCGGCACCCATTCCGCGCAGCAGCCGCAGGGCGACCCCGCGCAGCGTCTCCTTGCCGCGGGCGTGCGTGCCGTTGCCGGTCGTCGTGATCGACAGCGCCACGCGGCGCCCGTCGTCGCCGACGAGCAGCGCCGACTGGTGGTCGACGGCGCCGGAGCCGCTGCCCCAGCCGCCCTTGAACCGCAGGGTCCAGCCGTCCGGCAGGTCCACCGCCCCGACGCCCCAGCGCTGCGACGGGACGATCGTCTCCAGCAGGCGCTGCGCGTAGGCGCGGTGACGCGCCGGCAGCAGCGCGTCGAGCCGGTGGAACAGCGCGACCTGGTCCCGGGCGCTCGTCCGCGACAGGCCCCACACGCGGGCGAGGCGCAGGTCCCGCATCCCCGCCGCCCGGCCGAGCCGGCGCAGCCGCGCGTCGCCGACGATCCCGCGCACCCGCGTCGCCGTGACGTCGTCGGAGCGGCGGACCATCGGGTCGAGCAGCGCCCGGTCGCCGGCCCGCAGCGCGCGCCCGCGGACGTCGCCGCTGCGCAGGTGGGCCGCGAGGAACATCGTCTTCATCAGGGACGCGGCGGGCACGGTGCGCGCACCCCGCCAGGACCACGTCCGCGGCCCCTCGCGCACCGCGAACGAGACCGTGCCCGGCCGCCGGGCGGCGTAGGCGCGGGCCGCCGCGACGTCGGGGGACCAGGTCGGGGACGCCGCGACCGGCGAGGCCGCGACCGGGTCGGCCGAGGCCCCCGCCGCCGGCGCCGCCGCGACCAGGACGGCCGTCGCGACGACCGCTCCGCGCAGGCCCGCCCACCGACGTCCGCGGCCGGGGCTCAGCGCGGCCCCCACCGACGGGCCAGCGGGGCGGGCAGCCACCAGTTGGCCTTCCCGAAGAGCGTCACGAGCGCCGGCACGACGCGCGCGCGGACGACGGTGGCGTCGAGCAGGATGCCGGCGGCGAGGCCCGTCGCCAGGATGCGGATCTCGGTGTTCGGCGCCGCGCCGAGCGCGACGAACGCGAGGAAGAGCACGAGCGCCGCGCTCGTCACGAGCCGGCCCGTCCGGCCGAGGCCCTCGATCACGGCCTCGTCCGTCGAGCCGGTGCGGTCGTACTCCTCGCGCACCCGGCTGAGGATGAAGACCTCGTAGTCCATGGACAGGCCGTAGAGGAACGCGAAGATCGCCAGCGGCACCCACGTCGTGATCGACCCGGTGGCCGGGACCCCGCCGAGCAGCTCGGAGCCCCCGCCCTGCTGCCAGACGAGGACGACGATGCCGAACGACGACCCGACGGACAGCACGTTCAGGAGGATCGCCTTGATCGGCAGGACCACCGACCGCAGCGCGCGGGCCAGGAGCGCGAACGTGATGACGGCGATGAGCAGCACCATGACCGGGAACGACGCGTAGATCGCCTCGGTCAGGTCGCGGTCCTGCGCCGCCGGTCCGCCGACCCGTCCGCCGAAGTCCTCCTTCCCGGCGGCGTCGCGCACGCGGTCGAGCGTCTCGCGGCCGCGGTCCGACGCCGAGTCCTGCGACGGCAGCGCCACCGTCAGGGCCGCGTCGCCCCGCCGCCATGCGGGCGCGGTCGGGGAGACGACGCCCCGGATGCCCGAGGTCTCCCGCAGCTCGCGCTCCACGTCGCCGGCGGCCCCCGACGTGGTCAGGACCTCGATCGGGGTGATCGCGCCCGTGCCGAGGCCGTGGCGCTCGAGGTGCCGCAGCGCGGACCGCGCGTCCCCGCCGGCCGAGAGCGAGTCGACCGTCGGCTGGCCCGGCCGCAGCGTCGTCGCGACGCCCGCGAGCACGAGGAGGACGAGCAGACCGGCCGTCGCGGCGATCCACCGGCGGCGCACGACGAGCGCCGCCCAGCGGATCCAGCGGGGCGAGACCGTCGCGTCGCGCCCGGCGTGGCCCTGCCCCGCGTCCTGCGTCCCCGCGTGCCGGGCGGCCCAGCGGCGGTCGAGCCGCTCGCCCACCCCGAGCAGCAGCACGGGCAGCAGGGTCAGCGCGGCGAGCACGGAGACGATCGGGATGAGCAGGCCGCCGAAGCCGATGGAGCGGATGAAGGGCACGGGCACGACGACGAGGGCCAGCAGGCCGATGCCGACCGTGACGCCCGAGACCGCGACGGCGCGGCCGGCGGTGCGCATCGCGGCCTCGACCGCGGCGGGCCCCTCGCGCCCGGCGGCGCGCTCCTCGCGCCAGCGGAAGACGACGAGCAGGCTGTAGTCGATCGCGATCCCCAGCCCGATCAGCGCGATCAGGAACTGCACGACGAACGACACCTCGGTGAGCGCGGCGAGCGCGCGCAGCAGCAGGAACGTCGTGAGGATGGAGACCGCGGCGACGACGAGCGGCACGAACGCCAGCGCGGAGGAGAAGACCCACGCCAGCACGATCAGGGCCCCCAGCCCGCCGACGAGCGTCTCGATCAGGAGGCCCGCCCCTCCCCCGCCCCCGGAGTCGTCCGTGAGCGCCTCGATGCCCGTGACCGCGAGTGGCCGGCCGCCGACCTCGGTGCCCGCCGCGGCCTTCCGCGCCGCCGCGAGCGCCTGGGGGTTCTCGTCGGGCGCGGGGCGTCCGACGGGCGGGAACACGTAGGCGACGGACGCCCGGCCGTCGGCGGAGTCGAGGCCCTCGCCGGTGGCGCCGGAGCTCGAGACCGCGCGGGAGCCGGGGACCGCGCCGGCGACCCGCTCGACCGCCTCGCGCAGCTCGTCGCGGACGTCCTGGTCGCGGACGTCGCGGCCCTCCTCGGGCCGGGCGACGAGGACGATCGGCGAGATCGTGCCGCCGCTGCCGTACGCGCGGACGATCCGCTCGTTCGCCTCGAACGCCGGGCGGCCCGGCGCGTCGAAGGACTGCGAGAGCGCGTCGGAGATGCCGCTCGCGGCCCACGCGCCGGCCAGCGCGAGGACGACCCAGACCAGCGCGACGAGGCGCCTGCGGGCCATGACGAACCGCGTCATGCGGGGCACGGGGCCCCCGTCGGTCCGGGGGTGGGGGATGACGGGCGGACCGGGGTCACGGCCACCACCTTCCCCGATCGTGGCATGCACACGCTCGTCGGGGCGGTGGCGGGGTGTCGCCGCGGGCCGGCAGGTCGCGGCGGTGGGGCCGCGGGCGGGCGGGGCCGCGGGCATGTGGGGCCGCGGCGGAGCGGGCCGGGCCGCGGGCGGACGGGGGCGGGCCCGGGGTCTGGCACGATCGCCCGATGCCGTTCGGGAACGTGTGCGTCTACGCCGGGTCCAACGCGGGGATCGACCCGGCGCACGCCGACGTCGCCCGGACGTTGGGCCGGCTCCTCGCCGAGCAGGGCACCGGCCTGGTCTACGGCGGCGGCCGGACCGGCCTGATGGGTGCCGTCGCCGACGCCGTCATGGACGCCGGCGGCCGGGTGACCGGGGTGATCCCCCGCGGCCTGGAGCGCCGCGAGGTCGCCCACCGCGGCCTGACCGAGCTCGTGGTCGTGGAGACGATGCACCAGCGCAAGGCGCTCATGGCGGAGCGCGCCGACGCGTTCGTCGCGCTGCCCGGCGGCCTCGGCACGCTCGAGGAGCTCGTCGAGGTGGCGACGTGGACCCAGCTCGGCATCCACCACAAGCCGGTCGGCCTGCTCGACAGCGGCGGCTACTGGCGGCCGCTGCAGGCCTTCCTCGAGACCGCCGTCGACGCCGGGTTCCTCCTGCCCGAGAACCGCGCCACGATCCTCCTCGACGCCGACGCGGGGACGCTCCTGCGGCGGCTCGAGGACTGGCGGCCGGCGACGACGCGCGAGTGGCTCGACCTCGAGGAGTCCTAGGGCCGGGTGGTCCGCGCGGCCGGCGAGCCGCGCGCGGCGACGGGAAGCGTGCCGAACGATGCGGCATCGCGCGGGGGTGTCGTGCGGCCGCGCGACGGCGCGCCCCACCGGCCCGTCAGGATGGGGCCATGAGCGGCCTCCTGATCGGCATCGGCGTCGGCCCGGGGGATCCCGAGCACCTGACCCTGAAGGCGCTGAAGGCCCTGGAGCGCGCCGACCGCGTGTTCGTCCCGGTCACCGAGGCGGCGGGCGAGACGGGCCGCGCCGAGCACGTCGTCCAGGCGCACGTCGACCCCGCGAAGATCGAGCGCCTCGGGTTCTCGATGCGCGACGCGTCGCTGCGCCACGAGAACTGGGACCGCGCCGGGAACGCCATCGCCGCCGTCTGCCGCGACGGCGGGACCGCCGCGTTCTGCACCCTCGGCGACCCCAACGTGTACTCGACGTTCACGTACATGTGGCACACCGTGCGCAGCCTGCTGCCCGACGTCGTCGTCGAGACGGTCCCGGGCATCACCGCGATGCAGGACCTCGCGGCCCGCTCCGGCGCGATCCTCACGGAGGGCAACGAGTCCCTGACCCTCCTGCCCCTCACCGCGGGCGAGGACGTCCTCCGGGCCGCGCTGCGCGGCTCGGACACCGTCGTCGCCTACAAGGGCGGTCGTCACATGCCGCGCGTCCGCGAGGTCCTCGCCGAGGAGGGTCGCCTCGAGGGGGCGATCTACGGCGAGCACCTCGGCGTCGACGGCGAGGAGGTCCAGGCCGCCGGCGCCGACACGGAGAGGCGCGGCCCGTACCTCTCGACCGTGATCGTCCCGCCGGCCCGCAGCCAGGACCGCGGCGGGCGCCTGAAGGACGAGACGGGCCGCGCGATCTGAGGGGCCGCCGGGCGCGAGCGTCCCCTACCGCCGGACCGTCACCCTGCGCGACGCGCTCGCGGAGCGCAGGGTCGGCGCGGTCGCGCTGACCGAGGCGACCGTCGTGCGTCCGCGGGCGGCCCGGCGGCGGACCTTCAGCACCAGGCGCTTCGTGGTGCTCCGCGAGATCGAGGTGTTCGTGAAGCAGACGCGGCCGCCGACGAGGGTGCCGCCGCCCGTCCGGCGGACCAAGAACCGCGGCCCCGGGCGCACGCAGGTCCGGACGCCGGCGGCGGGTGCGTCGCCGACGTTGCGCACGCGCACCCGGACGGTGACGAGGCCCGAGCGGCGGACGCGGGAGCGCGAGATCGACACGGAGGCGCGCAGCCGCGCCTGCGGGCCCTGGGCGACGGCGGCGGTGGCGGTCGTCGACGGGGTCCGGCCGGCCCCGCCGGCCGTCGTGGCGATCGCCCGGCAGCTCACCGTCGCACCGACGGTGTCGGGGGCCAGGACGTGGGTCGGGCTCGGGCCGGACTGCAGGACGCGCCCGGTGCGGGTGTCGGTGAACACGTGCACGAACGCGGGCGCGTTGGACCACGTGCCGGCGGAGCACGTCAGCGCGTCGCCCGTGCGCGGCGCGCGGGGCGTGCGCAGGGAGACGTCCTCGCCCCCGCGCGGGGCGGCCGGCGGCGCGTCGCTGCCCAGGACGAACTCGCGGACCTCCGGGGCGGCGACGTTCGTGTAGAAGCTCGGCTGCCCGCCGCCGCACGCCGGGCCGCTCGAGACGACGCCGACCAGCCGCCCGGCCTGCACGAGCGGGCCGCCGCTGTCGCCCTGGCACGTGGAGCCCGCGGGCGTGCGCGACACGGCGTAGAGCGCGTTGACGCCCCCGGCACCGCCCGCCGAGAGCGGCGTCGCGGCGTCGATCAGCGGGACGTCGAGCGCGTGGAGCAGCCCGTCGGCGGCACCGCCGTCGGACTGCAGGCCGAACCCGGTGATGCGGGCGGGCCCGACGGGGCTGGGGCCGACGTCGGCGAGCGCGATCGGCTGGGTGTTGGCGTCGAACGTCAGCGGGGTGGACAGGGTCAGGACCGCCACGTCGTCGGCCAGGTCGGCGATCGTGCCGGAGCTCCCGTCGCGCAGCACGTAGCCCGGGTGCCGGCGGACGGCGGAGACCGTCCGGGTCTGCGGGGTGTCGGACGCCAGCGGCATCGGCTCGCCGCCGGAGCCCGGCGCGGCGTTGAAGCGCGAGAAGCCGGAGTTGACGCGGAACGACACGGCCGGCCGGTCCACGCGACCGTTCAGGACGCAGTGCGCGGCGGTGACCACGTGGGTCGCGTCGATGACCGCGCCGCCGCACGCCCCGTAGGAGAACGCGCCCGGGGCGCCGTACGGCTGCCCGTCGTCGCGGGCGCGGATCCGGACCTGCCACGGCGCGGAGGCGATCGTCGTGGTCGTGCCGCCGACGATCCGCGGGCGGGCGGGGGCCGCTGCCGGAGCGGCCACCGCCGGAGCGGCCGGCGCCGGCGAGGCCCGCAGGACGACGGTCCTCCCGCCCGGGCGCCCGCCCGCCCCGGTGCTGCCGGTCGATGCGCCACCGGGCGCGGCCCCGCCGGCCGTCGCCGCACCGGCCGACGTCCCGCCGGTCGACGCCGCACCGGCCGACGTCGCGCCGACGGCGAGGGCACCGAGCGCGACGAGCGCCGCGGCGGCGGGACCGACGACGAGCGCCCCGCCGACGCCGCCACGCCCCCGCCGGACGCGGGGTCCCGGGACGGCCGAGGGCGCCGGGCCGGCCGGGGCGGGCGGGGCGTCCCCCGGGTGGACCGCGGTGGGTGCGCCGCGGTGCGATGAACGGGAGGAGCGGCTCACCGCCCCAGGATATCCGCGGCACCCCGCGAGGACGACGGTTCGCGAGACCCCCGACCGGGACCCGCCGGACCGGCGTCCGCGGTCGGGTGCGTGGGGTAGCGTGGCCCCGTGCCGCCGTCCCGCCCACCGTCCCGCCGCGTCCCGGCCGGCGGGCTCGTGGTCGCCGGCGCGGTCGCCGGCCTCCTCGTCGCCGTGCCGTCCGCCGGGGCGCGCGCCGGCACGACGACCGCCGACGCCGGGCCGGCCGCCGCCACGCGCGCGTCGTCCACGGCCCCCGGCGCCCCGACGGTGCCCGCCCCCGCGCCGCGGTTCGCCTGGGACCTCGACGACCGGCTCCGCGACGGCCCGGCGCTCGCGCCCGGGGTGCCGGTGCCGAACGTCCTCCCCCGCCGCGAGCGCGGCGGCTACACGGCCAAGATCGTCCAGCGCACCGCGGTGCTCGACGCGCCCGGCGGGACGCGGCGCGTGTGGACCGCCACGCCGGTCACGCCGCACACGGGCAACGCGACGCGGCTGTCCGTGCGGACCGCCCGCTACGACGCCGAGGGCCGCGCGTGGCTCAGCGTCTCCCTGCCGATCCGGCCGAACGGCGCGGTCGGCTGGGTGCCGTTCGACGACGTCGTGCTGGACCACACGACGTACTTCGTGACGGTGCGGCTGGAGCGGCGGCGCATCGAGATCCACCGCGCCGGCCGGCTCGTGCGCAGCAGCCGCGTCGTGATCGGGGCCCGCGCCACGCCGACCCCGCCAGGCGAGTTCGCGCTCTACGAGATCGCCCGGCAGGGCAGCCCGAAGGACTTCCTCGGTCCGTGGGCGCTGCACCTCACCGCCTTCTCGAACGTGCTGACGAACTACGGCGGCGGGCCCGGGCGCGTCGCGATCCACGGCCGCGGCCCCGCGTCGATCCTCGACGCCCCGCTCGGCGCCGCGGGCTCCCACGGCTGCGTGCGCATCCCGAACGACGTCGTCACCTGGATGCACGCCCGCACGCCGGTGGGGACGCCCGTCCGCATCACGCAACGCTGACCCCGGGGCCCGGGACGGCGCGTCGCCCGGGAACGCGTCGGGCCCGGACGTGCGTCCGGGCCCGACGTGGCGGCGGCCGCGGGGCCACCCCGAGCGGACGGCAGGGCCGTCCGCGGGCGGCGGCCCCGGGCACCCGCCCGGGGGCCGCCGCGGGCGATCAGCCCGTCACGCCACCCGGCGAGACGGCCGTCGCGCGACGCACGATCGTCACCGCGCGGCGCGCGGAGGCGGACCGCACGGACGGCGAGGTGACCGAGACGGACGCGGCCGTCGTGCGACCGGCCCGCGCGTCGCGGTCGGCGCGCAGCGAGAAGCGCTTCGTCGTGGTGCTCGCGAGGCGGGAGTTCGTCCAGCAGAGGCGACCGCCCGAGAGCGTCGCACCGCCGCGGGAGACGATGGAGAAGCGCGACGAGACGCGGACGCAGGTGCGGACGGTGCGGGCCGTGACGTCGCCCGTGTTGCGGACGGTCACGCGGAACGACACGCGGCCGCCCTGTCGGACCCGCGAGGAGCCGGAGGTGATCGCGGCCGTGAGGCGGGCCGGATCGGGGGTCGCGGCCGCCCGGACCGCGGGGGCCGCCTCCGTCGGGGGCGTCACGCCGACGCCGCCGGGGGTCGTCGCCAGGCCGCGGCAGCTGATCGTCGCACCGGCGTCGCCGGCCTTGATCCGGTACGTCGCCGAGGGGCCCTCGGCGAGGACGCGGCCGGACCGCGTGTCCGTGAAGCGGTACGCGAACGTCGGGCCGTTGCTCCAGGTGCCCGCGGAGCAGGTGATCGTGTCGCCCGCCTCCGGCGTCGACGACGGGAGCCGCAGCGAGACGTCCTGCCCGCCGCGCGGGGCCAGCGGCGGCGCGTCGTTGCCGAGGAGGAAGTCCCGGACCTCGGGGGCCGACACGTTCGCGAAGTAGCTCGGGGTGTCCGCGCCGCACTTCGGGCCGCTCGAGACGATGCCGATGAGGCGGCCGTTCTGCACGAGCGGTCCGCCGCTGTCGCCCTGGCACGTGGAGCCGCGCGGGGAGAGCGTCACGACGTAGAGCGCGTTGAGCTCGCCCGTGCCGCCGCGCTCGGGCGCGACCGCCGGGTCGACGACGGGCGCGGTCAGCGAGTAGAACGCCCCGTTGGCCTCGCCGCCGTTGGACTGCAGACCGAAGCCGGTGACGCGGGCCTCGCCGGAGCCGGCGCTCGGGCCCGGGTCGGCCAGCGGGATCGGCTGGGTGTTGGCATCGAACGTCAGCGGCGTGGAGAGCGTGAGGACCGCGGCGTCGTCGGCGAGCTGGGTGAGCGTGCCGGAGGCGCCGCCCGGGCGGCCGTAGCCCGCGTGCCGGCGCACGGCCGAGACGCTCTTGGTCTGCAGGGTGTCGCCGGGCTGGGGGGCGGGGTCGCTGCCTGCTCCGGGGGTCGGGTCGAAGCGCGAGAAGCCCGTGTCGACGACGTAGGACGCCGGGTCGATGTTCGCGTTGGCGGGGTTGATGGTGCAGTGGGCCGCGGTGACGATGTGGGTCGCGTCGAGGACGGAGCCGCCACAGGTCGTGAACTTGCCTGCGGTCCCCCACGGCTGACCCTCGGTGTTGGCGCGGATGCGCACCTGGTAGGGGGCGGAGGAGATGCCGGCGACGTCGCCGCCGACGATCTGCGGGACGCTGGGACGCTGGGTCCCCTGGTCGGCGCGCAGCACGGTGGAGCCGTCTGCGGCCGCGGCGGCCGCCGGAGCGAGCGCGGCGATGGCTGACGCGGCGAGGATCGAGCCCGCGAGCGGGACCGCGCGGCGCCTGGTGGATGATGATGTGAGGTGGGACACGGGGTGTACGTCCCCGTGGCGCATCTGCCCGAAACCACTTCCTCATAGTTGTGTGCACACCGATCGGGCCGCCGAGACCCCCAACGGTGACCCGGCCCACCATCCCCCCATCGTCGTCGTCCCCCCGCGACGGTCGGTGGACCCCGCCCGGTCGACCGCTCCGGGCGCGGCCGCCCGGGGCGGCCGGTCGAGGGTGCGCGGGAGGCCCGGCCCCCGGGCGGACCGGGGCCAGTCGCCGCGCGGCGTCATCATGCGGGCGATGACCGGCCCGCGCCCCGCGATCCACGTCGTCGGCCTCGCGGGCGACCGGCCCGCCACCCCCGAGGGGGCGGCCGCGCTGGCGGACGCGACGCTCGTGGCCGGCGGGGCGCTGCCGCTGGCCGCGCTGCGCGAGCGGGTCGGGGCGGCGTCGATGCCCGAGACGGTCGTCCTCGGCGCGCCGCTCGCCCCCGCGCTCCAGCGCATCGCCGCGCACGACGGCCCCGTCGCCGTGCTGGCGTCGGGCGACCCCGGGTGGTTCGGCATCGTCCGCACGCTCGCCCGCGCCGTGTCGGCCGAGCGGATCGTCGTGCACCCGGCGCCGTCGTCCGTCGCCCGCGCGTTCTCGCGCGTCGCGCTGCCGTGGGACGACGCCCGCGTCGTCTCCGCCCACGCCCGCGGCACGGAGGGGATCACCGCGGTCCTCGGCGCGCTCCTGGCCGGCCCGAAGGTCGCCGTCCTCACCGCGCCGGACTGCGACCCCGCGTTCCTCGCGTGCGCCTACGACCGGATCCCGGGCGCGCCGGAGCGGACCCTCGCGGTCTGCGAGCGCCTCGACGCCCCCGACCAGCGGGTGACCATCGGGTCGCCGGCGGAGATCGCGGGCGGGACCTTCTCGGACCCCAACGTCCTCCTCGCCTGGGCGCCCGACCGGCAGGTGGCCGCGACGCGCACGGCGATCCAGCCGCCCCGCACCGCGACCTCCTGGGCGCTCCCGGAGGACGCGTTCGCCCACCGCGCCGGGATGATCACGAAGCGCGAGGTCCGCGCCGCCGCCCTCGCCGCGCTCGGTCCGGGGCCGGGCGACCTCGTGTGGGACGTCGGCTGCGGCAGCGGCTCCGTCGCGGTGGAGTGCGCGCTCCTGGGCGCCGGGGTGATCGCGCTGGACCACGCCGAGGAGGCCGTCGAGCTGACGCGGCGCAACGCCGAGGCGCACGGGGTGCAGCTCGCCGCGACGTGCGTCGCCGCGCCGGCGGGCCTCGACGGGCTGCCGGACCCCGACGTGGCGTTCGTCGGGGGCGGGGGCGCCGACCTCGACGCGATCGTCGACGTCGCGGCCGCCCGGGCGCGCCGCGCCGTCGTCGTGACGCTCGCGACCCTCGAGCGGATCGGCCCCGTCCTGGACCGGCTCGCCGCCGCCGGGTTGCGGGCGGAGGGCACGCTGGTCCAGGGCGCCCGGATCCGGCCCTTCGTGGGGCAGCACCGCCTCGAGCCGATCAACCCGACCGCGGTGCTCGTCGGCCGGCGCGACTGATGGCCCTCGGTGCGCGTCGGCCTGCGCGGTCGGCGGGTCCCGGTGCTCGTCGGCCGGCGCCGCTGGCGGGTCCCGGTGCTCGACGGCCGGCGCCGCTCCCGGCCGGTCCCCCGGTGCTCGTCGGCCGGCGCCGCTCCCGGCCTCCGGCGACCGACGGCCGACGCGGCCGGACGCGCGCTACGTGATCGGCTCGGAGGCGGTGCCCGTCACCCACGGCCGGTCGCGCAGGCCGTCGAGGTGGCCCGTGTCGTTGTAGCTGCGCAGCCGCAGCCGGCCGTCCGGGAAGACGACGAAGCGGTTGACCGACGTGTTGTCCGCGCCGAGGAACGCGAACGGCTCGCTGCCGGTCGCCTGCCGGCACATCTCGGCGATCACGCCGCCGTGCACGACCGCGGCGACGGTCGTGTCCGGGCCGGCCTGCGCGACGACGTGGTCGAAGCCCCGCCGGACGCGCTCCGCGAACAGCTCGTCCTTCTCGGCCCCGGGAATGAGGTCCCAGCGCTGCTCGACGAACGACCGCATGATCAGCGGATCGCGGTCCGCGATCCGCACGCGGTACTCGCCGGCGTCCCAGTCGCCCAGGTGGATCTCGCGCAGGTCGGCGACGACCTCGGGGACGAGGCCCGTCAGCTCGACGAGGCGGGCCGCGGTCTGGTGCGTCCGCTGCAGCGTCGTGACGAAGAGCCGCGACAGCGGCTCGTGGGAGAGGCGCTCGCCGACCAGGCGCGCCTGCTCCTCCCCGTCGTCGGAGAGCGGCGGGTCGCCGTCGCCGTCCTCGTTGACCGGGAACGTGCCGCCCGCGTCGACCCCGGCGGTGGAGCCGTGGCGGACCAGGAGGATCTCCGTCGCGCCGGGCGGCAGGGTGAACAGCCGCTGCGGACCGACGGATCGCTGGGTCGTCGCGTCGTCCTTCGAGCTCACCTCCCCTACGTTGGCAGACCGGGCCGCCCGGTGATCGGTCACGATGGGGCGGTGCCCGTCGATCCCCAGGGACCGCCCGCCGGCGGCCCCGTGCCGATGGTCCTGGGCGTGGGCGCCAGCCGCGGCTGCCCGGCGAGCGAGCTCGCCGCCCTCGTCGACGACGCCCTGTCCGCCGCGGGCGCCGTCCGTGAGCAGGTCGTCCTGGTCGCCTCGGCCGACGTGAAGGCCGACGAGCCCGCGATCCTCGCCCTCGCCGCCGCGCTCGGCGTGCCCACCCGGTTCTTCCCCGCCCACGAGCTGGCCGGGGTCCCGGTGCCGACGCCCTCGGCGATCGTGGCCGGCCACGTCGGCACCCCGTCGGTCGCGGAGGCCGCGGCGCTCCTGGCCGCGGGCGAGCGCGCACCGACCGACCCGGTCGACGCCGGCGAGGGCCGCCGTGGGCCGGGGACCGGCGGACCCGCGTCCGCCACGGACGCCGCCCCCGGCGACCGGCACACCACCCCCGGCGACCGGCGCGCCGCCCCCGGCGACCGGCTCGCCGCCCCGGCCCGCCTCGTCGCGACGAAGCGGCGCAGCGCCCACGCCACCTGCGCGATCGCGACCACCGCGCCGGCCCGACGGTCGACCGCCGACGTCGCCCCCGCCCGGCAGGTGCCGACCGCCCCGCCGGCCCCCGAACGTCCCGACACCCCGAACGAGGTCCCCCTGCCGTGAGCCCCGCCGCCGACGCCCCGGAGCCCCTGCCCGGCGCCCCCGTCCCCGCCCCCTCGGGCCTCGGGGCACCCGCCCGGACGCCGCACCCGATCGAGGTCGAGAGCTACCGGATCCTGCGGGAGCGCCTCGGGGACCGGCTGGACGGCCTCGGGCCCCTCTCGCGCGCCGTGACGGAGCGGACGGTCCACTCCGTCGCCGACGTCGCGTTCGGCGAGACGCTGCTGCTCGACGAGGACGCCCTCGTCGCCGGCCGCGAGGCGCTGCTCGCCGGTGCGCCGCTGATCGTCGACACCCGCATGGCCGCCGCCGGGATCACCGCCCGGGAGACGATCGTCCCGCTCGCGGACCCCCGCGCCGCCGAGCGCGCACGGGCGACGGGCAGCACGCGGTCCGACGCCGCGTTCCGCCTCGCCGCCGCGGACCACCCCGACGGCGCGGTCTGGGCGATCGGCAACGCCCCCACCGCCCTCTTCGCGCTCCTGGAGGAGGTCGCGGCGGGACGCGTGCGCCCCGCCCTGGTCGTCGGCCTGCCGGTCGGGTTCGTCGGCGCGGCGGAGAGCAAGGCGGCGCTGCACCGCAGCGGGGTACCGTCCCTGACCAACCGCGGGGAGCGCGGCGGGACCCCGGTGACGGTCGCCGCGATCCATGCGCTCCTCTTCCACCGCGAACCCGGAGCCCCCTCCGCATGAGCAGCCCACGTCTCGTCCTCGTCCTCGGGGGAACGCGCTCCGGCAAGAGCGCCGTCGCCGAGCGGCTGGCGGCGGCCGCGGGCGGCCCTGTGCGCTACCTCGCCACCGCGCCGTCCGGCCCGGACGGCGACGGCGACCGCATCGCCCTGCACCGCAGCCGGCGCCCCGCGTCGTGGGAGACGCTCGAGGTCGCGGCGACGGAGGACCTGGCGCTGCCGATCCGCGAGGCCGCGGGCGCGACCGTCCTGCTCGACGGCCTCGGCGCCTGGCTCGCGGGCGTCCTGCACGCGTCGGGCCTGCTCGACGACGACGGCCGCCGCGAGGACCCCGCCGGGGCGATCGACGGCGCCGCCGCCCTGGCGGGGATCGAGCACGCGGTGCAGGCCCTGGCCGACGCGGCGTGCGGGCGCGAGGGCCTCACCGTCGTCGTCGGCGAGGAGGCGGGCATGGCGCCCGTCGCCCCCACCCGCGGCACCCGTCGCTGGGTCGACCTCCTCGGCACCGCGCACCAGGCCCTCGCCGCCCGGGCGGACCGCGTCCTCCTCGTCGTGGCCGGTCGCGCGATCGAGCTGCACGACGTGGGTGCGGGTCCCGAGATCGCCGGTCCCCGGCCGGCGCAGTCCGCCCTCCCGCTCGACGTGGCGCCCGCGCCGGCCGCGGCCGTCGACGTCTCCCCGCCGGCGTCGGCCGTCGACGCGTCCACGCCGCCGGAGCCGGGCGGCCCCGACGCCGTCCCGCCCGCCGCGGTCGCCGTGGGCGTCGACGCCACCACGGCCGCGGCCATCGGCGCGGGCGAGACGGGGCGGCCCACCGACCCCCTGCCCGGGACGGATGCGCTTGCGGCGTCCGGCGACGGGCCGGGCCTCGTGGACGACGCGACGGACGACGTCGCGCCCGCCGCCGTCGCGGTCGGGGTCGACGCGACGACCGCCGCGGCGATCGGCGCCGGCGAGTCCGGCGACCCGGCCGCCGCCCCGGGACCTGCGAACGGACCCGCGGCCGCGGCGGACGGCGCCACGGCCGGCCCCGGCGGGACAGCGACCGCGACGGACGGTGCCTCGGCCGGTGACGACGGCCCCGCGGCCGCGGCGGACGGCCGCGGCGCGCCCGGCGACGGCGCCACCCCCGCGCCCGCCGCCTCGTCTCCTGCCGCCCCGTCCCCTGACGCCCCCCTGCGCGAGGCGCTCCCGGTGCCGCCCGGCGCGCGGATGCACGGCGACCGCATGGTCCCCGACGGGATGCTCGACTTCGCCGTCAACGTCGTCGCGGGCGACCCGCCCGGGTGGGCGCGCCAGGCGATGAACGCCGGCCTGGACGCCGCGGGCCGCTACCCGGACGACCGGCCCGCCGCGGTCGCGCTCGCCGGGCGCCACGGCCGCGCCCCCGAGGGCGTCCTGCCGCTCGGCGGTGCCGTCGAGGGCTTCTGGCGGCTGGCCCTCGCGGTGCGTCCGCGCCGCGCGGCCGTCGTCGTCCCCGGCTTCACCGAGGCGGAGGCCGCGCTGCGGACCGTCGGCGCCGAGATCGTCCGCGTCCCGCGGCGGCCCGAGCAGGGCTGGATGCTCGACCCGGAGGCCGTGCCGGAGGACTGCGACATGGTCGTCGTCGGCCGGCCCGAGAACCCGACGGGGGTGCTCGACCACCGGGAGACGATCCTCCGGCTGCGCCGTCCGGGCCGGACGGTCCTCGTCGACGAGGCGTTCGCCGACTTCGTCCCGCGCGAGGACCCCCTCCGCGACCCGGAGGGCCCCGCGGGTCCGCCCGCCGGCGGGGCGCTCGCCGACGAGCGCCCGTCCGACGCCGGACCGGGCGACCTCGTCGTGCTGCGCAGCCTGACGAAGGTCCTGTCGGTGCCGGGCGTCCGCTGCGGCTACCTGCTGGCCGACCCCGAGCTCGTCGACCGCGTGCGCGACGCGGGTGCGCCGTGGTCGTGCCCGACGCCGGCGCTCGAGCTGCTGCGCGCGTACGCGGGGCGGCCCGAGGCGTGCGACCGCATCGCCGCGCGGACGGCCGCGCACCGCGGCGACCTGCTCGCCCGCCTGCGGCAGCTCGCGGGCGTGCAGGTCTGGGACGGCACCGCGAACTTCGTGCTGCTGCGCGCCCCCGCGGACGTCGACGTCGTCGGCGGCCTCCATGGGCACGGCATCGCGGTGCGCCCCTGCACGACCTTCGCGGGCCTGGACGACCGGTACGTCCGGATCGCGGTCCGCACCCCCGCGCTGCACGCGCAGCTCACGACCGCGCTGGCCCGGGTGCTCA
>CAFBMK010000023.1_pt1 | contig 20887 bp, 21 predicted proteins | sample 7268691 | NCBI WGS metagenome assembly CAFBMK01 (sample SAMEA6814062, study PRJEB35770) | freshwater metagenome | biome: Freshwater; feature: Freshwater reservoir; material: water | place: Czech Republic | collected 2017-05-23 | depth 30m m
CGCGCGGCGCGCGGCCGCCCGGGCCGGTCGTCTCGCGCTCGAGCCGCGCGGCCGGCGACGCCGTGCTCCGGCGCCGGCGGTGCGGGGGACGCGCCACCGCGCCGGCGGCGAGCGCCAGCCGGCGGCCGCGGGGGACGATCGCGCGTCCCGGCCGGCGGCCGTAGCCCTCGCGCTCGATCTGGCGCAGGATGCCGCGGTACATGACCGCGGCGGCGGCGATCGCGCGGCGGCCGGAGCGCAGGTGGACGATGCCCGCGAGGCCCTCCTCGTAGAGCGCGTCGGCGCGCGCGATCTGGTCGCGCAGGACGGCCTCGCGGCGGCCGGGCGCCAGCGAGCCGAGGCGCTCCACCGTCTCGGACGGCACGTAGACGCGGCCCTCCCCGGCGTCCTCGTCGATGTCGCGCAGGACGTTCGTGCGCTGCATCGCGCGGCCGAGCGCCGCGGCGGCCGGCAGCGCGCGGTCGGGGTCGTCCACGCCGAGCACGTGCGCCATCACGACGCCGACGGTCCCGGCGACGCGGTAGCAGTAGCGGTCCAGCTCCTCCTCCGTGCGCGGCCGGCGGCCGGCGAGGTCGTCGCGCATGCCGGCGCAGAAGTCCTGGAACGCCGGGCGCGGCAGGTCGTGGCGCGCGGAGAGCGCCTCGAGGATCCGGGCCTCGCGCCCGCGGACGTCGCGGCCCGCGCACCAGTCCTCGACGGCGGAGAGCCGCTCGTCCGCGTCGGGCCGGCCCTCGTCCACCACGTCGTCGAGCTCGCGGAAGACGAGGTAGAGCAGGTAGACGTCGTCGCGCACCCCGGCGGGCAGGATGCGGCAGGCGATCGCGAAGGTCCGGGCGACCCGGCGCGTGGTCGCCCGCGCCTCGGCCAGGGTGGCCCGCGGGTCGAGGACCACCTCCCGGTCCGGCGTCGCGGTGCGCATCAGACCGCCGCCCGCGCCGCCGGTCGCCGCGGCTGCGGATGGTCGGCGGTGACGAGGCCGCTCGTGACCTCGGCCCCCATCAGGACCCCGGGGATGCCCGCGCCCGGGTGCGTGCCGCCGCCGACGTAGTACATGCCGGCGATGCCGCGGTCCCGGTTGGGCTGACGGAACCAGGCGGACTGCTGCAGCGTCGGCTCGACCGCGAAGGCGTTGCCGAACTTCGCCCCGAGGTCGCGCTCGAAGTCCAGGGGCGTCATCCGGTGCTCGACCGTCACGCTGGCGTCCAGGCCGTGGAGGCCGAAGGTCGACTCCATGTCGGCGACGACCGCGTCGCGCAGGCCGTCCGCGGCACGCTCCCAGTCGACGTCGGCCTTCAGGTTCGGCACGGGGAGCAGCACCGCGATGGAGTCGCCGCCGGGGGGCGCCATGCCCGCCTCGGTGCGCGTCGGGGCGTGCACGTAGGTCGAGTAGGTCGAGGGGAGGCGGCCGCGACGGGTGACGTCGCGGATGAAGTCCTTGTAGCCCTCGCCGACCAGCAGGGTGTGGTGGTGCAGCCGGTCGAAGACCCGGTCGGTGCCCATGTAGAGCAGGAGGCACGACATCGTCGGCGTCATGCGGCGCAGCGGCGCCCGGCGGCCGAGCAGCTCGTGCGTGGTCAGGACGTCGCCGTTCGAGATCACGACGTCGGCGGCGATCCGCTCGCCGCCCTCCAGGCGCACCCCGGTGACCTTGTTGCCACGGTGCTCGATCGCTTCGACCTTCTCGCCGCAGCGCACGTCGAGCGTGCGCGCCATCGCCTCGATCAGGCTGTAGACGCCGCCGTCGGCGTACCAGACGTCGTCCAGGAACTGCAGGTAGATCAGGGCGCCGTAGATCGCGGGGACGCGGTGCGGGTCGCCGCCGATGAAGAGGGAGTGGAACGAGAACGCCTCGCGCACCCGGGGGTGCTCGAAGTGGCGGCAGACCATGGTCCACAGGGGCATCGCGGCGCCCATGGCGACCATCTTCGGCACGAACTTGGCGAGGTCGCCGAACTCGAGGAACGGCCGGCGGCCCGCGCCGAGGATGCCGTCCTCGTAGATCGGCTTGAGCGCCGCCATGAACCCGTCGAACGCGGCGGCGTCCTTCGTCGAGAACTTCGCGATCTCGGTCTTCATCCGCTCGCGGTCCGAGACGAAGTCGAGGTGCTCGTCCTCCTGTCCCCAGAGGATCCGGTAGAAGGGGTCCAGTCGGCGCAGGGAGACCTCGGAGTGCAGGTCGAGCCCGCCGGCGGCGAACGTCTCCTCGAGCACCCAGGGCATCGTGATGAGCGACGGCCCGGTGTCCCAGGTGAACCCGGCGTCCTGCAGCTGGTAGGCGCGGCCGCCGGGGCGGTCGCGGCCCTCGAGCACGACCACCTCGTGCCCTGCGCCCTGGAGGCGCAGCGCCACCCCGAGCCCGCCCAGACCTGCACCGACCACAGCGATACGCATCGCCGCGTCTCTACCCGAGGATCGCGCGGGGAACCGGTGGACGTCGACGTCCGGCCCGGCGTCCGCCGGCCCGGGCCCGGTCGGCGGTGGCCCGTTCCGGCCCGGAGCGGCCGACGTCCCGGTCAGCCGCGAGGGGCGTTCGGCGGGTCGGGCAGGAGCCGCGGGACGAGGCGCACGTAGACGACCATGCCGACGATCTCGACGAGCGTCTGCGTCACGACGACCGCCGCCGTGAGGGCGTAGGCGTCGTCGAGCGCCAGCGCGAGGGGCAGCACGACGAGGGAGTTGCGCGTCGCGCCGCTGAAGACGAGGGCCCGGCCCGTCGGCGGGGCGAGGCGCAGCCGCAGCGCGAGCGCTCGCCCGAGGACGCCCATCACGACGAGGAACAGGACGAAGAGCGGGACGACGCCCACGACCTCCCCGAGCTCGCCCCGCACCCGGGGCACCTGCGAGGCGACGACGACGAGCAGGGTCGCGGCCATCAGGACGACCGGCGTGCGGTCCGCGGCCGCCTTCGTACGCGCACCCGTCGCGGAGCGCTCGGCCCAGGACTGCGTGGCCCGGGCCAGGGCGAGCGGCAGCGCGATCAGCAGCGCGAACGCCTCGACGAACGGCCCCGGGTCGACGACGTCCGCGAGCCCGGGGCCCAGGAAGAGCCAGAGGAGGACGGGCAGGAGCGCGAGCTGTACGAGCATCAGCAGGGGCGCGGCGGCGAGCAGCCGGTGGTGGTCGCCGCCGGCCATCCGGGTGAACACGACGACGTAGTCGATGCACGGCGTCAGGAGCACGAGGAGGACGCCCAGCTCGACCGCGGGCCCTCCGGGGGCCAGGCGGCTGAGCGCGAACGCCACGACGGGGACGACGAGGAAGTTCAGGCCGAGCGCGGCCAGGAGGAACCGGCGGTCCGCGTACGCCGCGTGGAGCGCCGTGAAGGGCACCGCCAGGAACGTCACGTAGAGGAGGGCCCCGAGCACGGGGACGATCGCGGCCTCGAGCGCGCTCTCGGTGCCCGGCGCGGCCACCCCGAGCAGGCCGCCCGCCAGGACGGCGCCGAGGTACACGGGGACCTGGTGGTGCTCGAGCCGCTCGGCGGCGCCGCCGGGGGGCACGCCCGGAGCGTAGGCCCCGGACGCGGGTCGCCGTCGGGCCCTCGCCCGGTCCGGGGATCCGGGGCGGCGGATCGCCGGGCGATCCGGGCAGGGGTGCCTCGGCGTGCGGCGGGCCGCACGGAGGTGCGTTCGCATGCATATGCAATTCTCTGCATATGCACGAGGGCGCCACCCCGACGGTCTCCCCGCTGCGGGACCGGACGTACCGCCGGCTCTTCGCCGCGCAGGTGATCGCCCTCCTCGGGACGGGCGTGGCGACCGTGGCGCTCTCGCTCCTCGCCTACGACCTGGCCGGGGACGACGCCGGCGTCGTCCTCGGCGTCGCGCTGGCGCTGAAGATGGTCGCCTACGTCGTCGTCGCCCCGGTGGTGGCGGGGTTCCTGCAGCGGGTGGAGCGCCGACGGCTGCTCATCGGCCTGGACCTGGCCCGGGCGGCGTGCGTGCTCGTCATGCCCTTCGTCACGCAGGTCTGGCAGGTCTTCGCGCTCATCCTCGTCCTGAACGCCTGCTCCGCCGGCTTCACGCCGACGTTCCAGGCGGCGATCCCCGACGTGCTGCCGGACGAGGAGCGCTACACGCGGGCGCTCTCCCTCTCCCGCGTGGCCTACGAGCTCGAGAACCTCCTGAGCCCCGCGCTCGCCGCGGCGGCGCTCCTCGTCGTGAGCTTCCACGCCCTGTTCGCGGTGAACGGGATCGCGTTCCTCTCCTCCGCCGCGCTCGTCGCCTCCGTCGCGCTGCCCGCCGCGACTCCGGCGGTGCGCTCGACCGCCGGATCGGTCGCCGCGCGCCTGAGCTTCGGCACGCGCCGGTACCTGCGGGTCCCGCGCCTGCGGGCGCTGCTCGCGCTGAACGTCGCGGTCGCGGCGGCGAGCGCCATGGTGATCGTCAACACCGTCGTGTACGTGCGCGACGCGTTCGGCCGCGACGCCGAGGTCGACGTCGCGGTCGCCCTCGGGGCGGCCGGAGTCGGCTCGATGCTCGCCGCGCTCCTGATGCCGCGGATCCTCCGGCGGCTCGGGGACCGCGCGACGGTCCTGACGGGCGGGGCCGTCCTCCCGGTCGGGCTCGCGGCCACCGCCGTCCTGCCCTCGTACGCCGCGCTCCTCGTCGTGTGGGCGGTCCTCGGGGTCGGCCTGGCGCTCGTCGAGACGCCCGCCGGCCGGCTCGTGCAGCGCTCCGTGACCGACGGCGACGGCCAGGCGCTGTTCGCCGCGCAGTTCTCGCTCTCGCACGCCTGCTGGCTCCTGACCTACCCCGTGGCGGGCGTCCTGGGCTCGGTGCTCGGCCTGGACGCCGTGGCCGGGATCCTGGCGGGGGTGGCGGCGGTCGCGACGGTCGGCGCCGCGGCGCTCTGGCGGAAGACCGCCCCGGCCGAGCGGGTGCCGCCCCGGGACGTCAGGCGCGCCGCGCGGCGGCCGGCTCCGGGACGCCGAGGTCGTCCCGGGCCTCGGCCGTGAGGACGTGCTCGTGGTGGTGGCGCATCGCCGCGAGCAGGTCCGGCAGGTGGTGGTCGTGCAGCCGGTAGAAGATCTGGCGGCCCCGGCGCTCCGACGCCAGGAGCCGTGCGTCGCGCAGGGTCCGCAGCTGGTGCGACGTCGCGCTCTGCGACAGCCCCGACGCCCGCACGAGCTCGTCGACGGGGCGCTCGCCGTCCAGGAGGGCCCAGAGGATGCGCAGGCGGCTCGCGGTCGCGAACGCCTGCAGCGAGGTGGCCAGGGCCTCGGCCTCCGGCGCGCTCAGCGGCCGGGCGGCCGACGAGTGCTCGGACGGGTGCGGCATGCCCGGGAGGATAGGCCGCGCCCCACGAACGCGGAAGGCCCGCGGGAGCGGGCCTTCGTCGTGAGAGCCTCCGAGCGGACTCGAACCGCTGACCCCTTCATTACGAGTGAAGTGCTCTACCAGCTGAGCTACGGAGGCCCGCGCGCTGCCGAGACAGGCGCGAAGGCGAAGAGTACCGGGACCGTCGCGATAGCGTGGCCTCATGGGGATCGCCGCCTGGATCGTGCTCGGACTGCTCGCGGGAACGCTCGCGCGGGCCATCGTCCCGGGGCGGACGAACCTGGGGTGCCTGACCACCACCGCGGTCGGGATCCTGGGCGCGCTGATCGGCGGGGCGATCGCGTCGGCCGCCGACGTCGGCGAGCTCGGCACGTTCTACGACGCCGGCACCTGGGGCCTCGCGATCCTCGGCTCCGTCCTGCTGCTGCTCCTCCTGCAGGCCGTCGGCGGGCGCGGCCGCCGACGGCGCTGAGGGGCCCGCGGGCGGCGCGTCGGTGGCCCCGGCCCGGGCGCGCCTCTAGGCTCCGGCGATGGCCTGGAGCACGTCGGACATCCCCCAGCTGGACGGTCGCCGCGCGATCGTGACGGGCGCCAACGGCGGGCTCGGCCTGCAGACGGCGCTCGAGCTCGCCCGTCGCGGCGCCCACGTGACCCTCGCGGTGCGCGACACCGGCAAGGGCGCGGAGGCGGTCCGCCGCATCGAGCGCGAGGTCCCCGGCGCGTCGCTGGGGGTCGAGACGCTCGACCTGGCCGACCAGTCGTCGGTGCAGGCGTTCGCCGAGCGCGAAGACGCCGAGGGGCACCCCCTGGACCTGCTGGTCAACAACGCGGGCATCATGGCCACGCCCCCGCGGGTGACCGTCGACGGCTTCGAGCTGCAGTTCGGGACGAACCACCTCGGGCACTTCGCGCTGACCGGCCTGCTGCTGGACCGCCTGAAGGCCGCCGACGCCCCGCGCGTCGTGACCATCTCGAGCGTCATGCACAAGGTCGGCTCGATCGACTTCGACGACCTGAATTGGCAGCACAGCTACGGGCCGTGGAAGGCCTACGGCCGCTCCAAGCTCTCGAACCTCCTCTTCGCCCGCGAGCTGCAGGCCCGCGTCGACGCCGCCGGCGTCCCGCTGCGCAGCCTCTCCGCGCACCCGGGCTACTCCTCCACGCACCTGCAGACGACGGGCCCCGGACTCAGCGGCGGCGTGCTCGGCACGCTGAACGCGTGGGGCGGCCGGATCGGCAACGCGCTGATCGCCACGAAGGACTCCTACGGCGCGCAGCCCACCCTCTACGCCGCGACGCACCCCGAGGTCCCGGGCGGCTCGTTCGTCGGGCCGACGCGGCTCGGGCAGACCCGCGGCCCGATCGGCACGGTGCAGTCCAACGCCCGCGGGCGCGACATGGCCGTCGCCAGCCGGCTGTGGGACGTCTCGGAGGAGCTCACCGGCGTCTCCTACGGGCTCGCCCCGGTCCCCGCCGCCGCCTGAGCCGTGCGGCGCCCCCTGCGCCGGGCGGGGATCCTCGCCCTCGTCCTGCTGCTCCTCGCCGGCGTCGTGGCGCTGGCGACCCGCGGCGGCGACGAGCGGGAGCCGGGCCCCACGGCGTCGACGACCACGGCGCTCCCGCCCGCCCGCTCCGCGCGCACCGTCCGCGAGCTGCGACCCGAGCGGGTCCTGCGCCGCGTCGAGGAGCTCCGCGGGCTGTGGCTGCGCAGGCCGCCGCGCTTCGTCGTCCTGACGCCGGACCAGGCGCGGCGCCAGGTCCAGGCCGCCGAGGACCGGGAGGCCGGCGGGCGCGTGTCCGACCGCGAGGAGGCGGTGAACCTGTCGCTCGTGACGCTGCTGGGCCTGTTGCCCCCGGACGTCGACCTCGACGACCTCGCCGGGCGCATCACGTCGCAGGGCACGCTGGGCTACTACGACGGCGAGGCGAACGAGATGACGATCATCTCGAAGGGCCCCGAGCTGCCCGTCGGCGTCGAGACGACCGTCGCCCACGAGCTGACCCACGCCATCGACGACGAGCACTTCGACGTCTTCCGCCGGGTGCAGGGGCTGCGGGAGGACGGGGACGCCGAGCTCGCCTACCGCTCCGTCGTGGAGGGCAACGCGAGCGACGTGGAGGAGCGCTACCGCCGCAGGTACCGGATCCCGCAGCCCGACCCGGCCGGCGACGCGGAGCAGCGGGAGCTCCTGCGCGACCTGCCGTTCGGGCTGCAGCTGCAGCTCGGCTTCCCCTACGCGATCGGCCAGGCCTTCGTCGGCGCGCTCCGCGGCCCGGGCGTGGACGCGCAGGCCCTCGTGGCGCGCGCCCTGGGCGACGGCCGGCCGCGCACGTCGGTCGAGATCCTCGACCCGGCGCGCTGGCTGCGGAAGCAGCCCGTCGTCCCGACGCCCCTGCGCCCGCGGGCGGTGCTCGGGGACGGCTGGACCCAGATCGACGAGGACGCGATCGGGGCGGCCGACGTGCTGGCGCTGCTCGCGCCCGTCGAGGCCGAGGCGGGCTCCGCCGCCCTCGTCGCCCGTGCGTGGACCGGCGGGGAGTACCGCTTCCTCCGCCGCGGGGGCGCGGCGGCCCGCGGCTGCGACGACCCGTGCTGGAGCCGCGACGCCGTGGTCGGCAGCGCGGCGTTCGCCGGTCCCGCCGACGCCCGCGCCTTCACGACGCAGTTCGGCCGGGTGCTCGAGGAGCAGCGGCGGGCGACGAGGGTCGGCACCGCGGTCTGGCGCGTCGGCGACGGCGGGGCGGCCGTCGGGCTCGACGGCCGCCGCGTCACCTTCGCCTACGCCCCGACGCCGGAGCTGGCCATCCGGCTCGTGCGCGAGGCCCCGCAGGACTGAGAGGGGAGGGCCGGGCCCCACCCGTCGCGGCCCGGCCGACGGCGGTCGGCGGCCGGACGGCCGTGCGCCGCGGCAGGGCGCGCCGGCGGTCGGGGCTCAGTGCGCCAGCGGCACCGCGACCGCCCCGTCCGTCGCCCGCGCGGGGGCCCGGCGACCGGGCAGGACCGCGGCGATCGCGAGGACGAGGACGGCGAGCACGGCCGTGGCCTGCATGCCCCGCTCGAACCCGGCGGTCTGCGCGACGGCCTGCAGGGCGCCGTCCCCGAGCAGGTCGTCGACGCGCCCGGTGGACAGCGTCGTGATGACCGCCAGGCCGAGGGCCGCGCCGACCTGGAAGCCGGCGGACAGCAGCCCCGACGCGGCGCCGGCGTCCTGGTCGGTGACCTCCGTGACCGCCTCGATCTGCGCCGGCACGCCGACGAGCGAGACGGCCAGGCCGTAGAGCGCGAAGCCCGGCAGCACGTCCGCGGCGTAGGCGCCGCCCGTCGCGCCCGAGAGGAGCAGGAGCGAGCCGCCGCCGATCACGGCGCCCAGGGCCATGACGGGCCGGGTGCCCACGCGGCCGACGAGGCTCTGGGCGAGCACGGCGCCGAGCACCGCGGTGACGCCCATCGGCACGAACTGCAGGCCGGTCTCGATCGCGGACGCGCCCCGCACGCCCTGCAGGAACAGCGCCGAGAGGAAGAACATGCCGATGAACGCGCTGCCGTTGAGCGCCAGGGCGACCGTGGAGAGGACGAGCGACCGGGAGCGCCCGAGGCGCGGCGGCACGAGCGGCGCGCTCGCCCGGGTCTCGACGACGGCGAAGGCGGCCAGCAGGAGGACGCCGCCGCCGAGCAGCACGAGCACCTCGGCGGCGCCCCAGCCCAGGACCTCGGAGCGGATCACGCCGAGCACCAGGGCGCTCACGCCGACCGTGGCGAGCACGGCGCCGGCGACGTCGAAGGAGCGGGTCGTCGCCTCCGCGCGGCTCTCGTCGACGGTCAGCGGGATCGCGACGAGCGCGGCCAGCGCGATCGGCACGTTGACGAAGAAGACCCACTCCCAGCCCAGGGAGTCGATGAGGACGCCGCCCGCGACGACGCCCGCGGTGCCGCCGAGGCCGGCGAGCGCGCCCCAGACGCCCAGCGCGATCCCGCGCTCGCGGCCGGGGGCGAAGGTCACGGTGACGATGGACAGCGCCGCGGGCGAGAGCAGCGCGGCGCCGACGCCCTGCAGCGCGCGGAAGGCGACGAGGGAGCCCGAGCTCCACGCGAGCCCGGCGCCGAGCGACGCGATCGCGAAGAGGACGAGCCCCAGGCCGAGCACGCGGCGCCGGCCGAGGAGGTCGGCGACCCGCCCGCCCAGGAGGAGCAGCCCGCCGAACGTCAGCGTGTACGCCCCGACGACCCACTGCAGGTCGAGGGCCGAGAAGCCCAGGTCGGTCTGGATCGCGGGGAGGGCGACGTTGGCGATCGTCACGTCGAGGACGACCATGAACTGCGCGAGCGCGAGCACGGCGAGCGCGCGCCAGCGGCGCGGGTCGGGCGGGTCCGTGGCGGTCGCCGCGGTCGGCGTGGGGGAGGTGGACGGGGACATGCGAGCTGCTCCGGGGTCGGCCGCCGGACCGTCCCGAGCATGAACGATTCAGGCGATGAATGATTCGTCGCGGCGACGATAGGGCACGGTCCCGAATCATTCAAGTCGAGAATCATTCATCGGCTATGCTCGTCGGGTGATCGACGACCAGCCCTGCGTCGCCCAGGACGACCCGCACCGCCTGTCGGTGCTGCCCCGCGGCGTCGCGGAGCGCCGTGGGCTGCTCGTCTACAAGCTCGCCAGCGAGCTGTTCGTGCGGATGACGCCGGTCTTCGAGGAGCTCGGCATCGACGGCCGCGACTACTCCCTGCTCGCGGTCCTCTCGAACGACGCGCCGGGCTCGCAGGCGGAGCTCGCCCGCCTGTGCTCCCTGCTGCCGGCGCAGCTCGTCCCCGTGCTGGACGCCCTGGAGCGCGACGGGCTCGTCGAGCGCCGGCGCGACGAGCGGGACCGCCGCCGCATGATCGTCCGCATCACGGAGCAGGGGCGCGCCCGCCTGGCGCAGGCGGACGCCGCCGCGCGGACGATCGAGGACGAGCTGCTCGGGACGCTCGACGACGAGGCGCTCGGGCGCCTCGAGGCCGGGTTCCGCGAGGCGCTGGGCGCCCGCGCCCCCGTCGCCTGAGGGCCGGAGGCCCCGCGTCGTCCGACCCCGGGTGCCCGCGCGTACGATCGGACGATGGGACTCGCCGACCTCCGCCGCTCCTACGACGGCACCCCGCTGACGGAGGCGGACCTGCACGACGACCCGCTCGTCCAGGTCGCCCGCTGGGTCGCCGAGGCGCGCGACGAGCTCGAGAAGGCGACGGAGGTCAACGCGATGGCCGTCGCGACGGCCGACGCGCAGGGCCGGCCGTCCGTGCGGATCGCGCTCCTGAAGGACCTCGACGAGCGCGGGCTGACGTTCTTCACGAACCTCGACTCGCGCAAGGGCCGCGAGCTGCGCGAGAACCCGTACTGCGCCCTCGCGCTCCACTGGCAGCCGATCTACCGGCAGATCCGCGTGTCGGGCCCGTGCGTCGAGGTCGACCGCGACGAGGTCGACGCGTACTTCGCCAGCCGGCCCGCCGACAGCCGGCGCGGCGCCTGGGCCTCCGAGCAGAGCGCGCCGATCGAGTCCCGCGAGGCGATCGAGCGCCGCATGGAGGAGCTCGGCGCCCGCTTCCCCGACGACGACGCGATCCCGACGCCCACGAACTGGGGCGGCTTCCGCGTCGAGCCGGACGAGATCGAGCTGTGGCAGGGGCGCCCCGACCGCCTGCACGACCGCTTCCTCTGGACGCGCGAGGACGGCGCCTGGACGCGCCGCCGCCTGCAGCCCTGAGCCCCGGCCGGCGGCCGGGCCGTCGGCGCGCACTCCCGAAGGGTCGCACCGTCCACGTCGGCCGACCGCCGGCCGGAGCCCCCCGGCGAGCCACCGCGCCGCCGGGCGTACGTCGTTCCCCGTCGCCCGGGTGGCGCATCCGATCCGGGCCCCGAGGCGTTGTAGAGGTGGATGGGTCGCCACGGAGGCGGCCCGCGCCGGTCCGCCGGCCCAGCACCGCCCAGCGACAGCAGGAGAGCACATGCCCCTCGGAATCGGACCCATGGAGATCGTCGTGGTCCTCGTGATCGCGCTGCTGGTGATCGGCCCGAAGAAGCTGCCCGACATGGCGAAGTCGATGGGCTCGGGCCTGCGGGAGTTCAAGGACTCCCTCTCCGGCGAGAACGACGAGCGCGACGAGCCGGCGAAGGTCGCCCCGGTCGCCTCCGCTCCGCGCAGCGAGGCGGTCTAAGCTCCCATGCAGATGGCGCCTCCTTCCGACCACCTGAGTTCCCTCTCGGACGCTGCCCTGATGCAGCGGGTCGCGAAGATGGACGCCGAGGCGTTCGAGGTCTTCTACGACCGGCACGTCTCCAGCGCCTACGCGCTGGCGTACCGCATCGTCGGCAGCAAGCAGCCCGCCGACGACGTCTGCCAGGAGGCGTTCCTCTCCGTGTGGCGCTCCGCCGCGCGGTACGACGCCGACCTCGGCAACGCGCGCTCGTGGATCCTCGCGGTCGTCCGCAACCGGGCGATCGACCACCTGCGCCGCGTCACGCGGACGAAGGAGCGCGAGGTGGCCGACGAGGCCCTCGCCGAGCGCCACCCCGCACCGCAGGACCAGAACACCGAGTCCACCGCGCTCCGCAACGCCCAGGCGGGCGAGACGCGCGAACTCATGAACGAACTGTCCGACGACCAGCGTCGCGTGATCGAGCTCTCGTTCTACTCCGGCTACTCGCACAGCGAGATCTCGGAGATGCTCGAACTGCCGCTGGGCACCGTCAAGGCCCGCATGAACCGCGGGCTCGCGCGAATGCGCAACGTCCTTTCCTCCGGAGATGCGGCATGAGCACCGACGACACCCGCGACCTCATCGGCGCCTACGTGCTGGGTGCGTGCACCGAGCAGGAGCACGCCGAGGTCCGCGCGCACATGAAGGTCGACCCGGTGTTCCGCGCCGAGGTCGAGTCCTACGACGCCGTCCGCGACGCGCTGCTCGACGTGCCGGCCGCCCACGCCGACGCCGATCCGAGCGTCGCCCTCAAGCGCTCCGTCATGGAGCAGGTCCAGGCCGAGGCGTCGCTGTTCGCCGCCGCCGGCACGGGCGAGCGCGCCGCGATCGTCCGCCGGCACGAGCAGGCGCCGGACCCGGTCGCGCCCCCGTCGGCCTCCGCCGCGCCGCGTGGCGCCGGCGAGCCCGCTCCGAGCCCGCGCCGCAACGCCTTCCTCTCGGCGCTCTCGAACCCGGCCCGCGCGACCGCGCTCGCGGCCGTGATCGTCGCGCTGGTCGTCGGGGGCTTCGCCCTCGGCAGCGGCGGCACGGAGACGCGCGAGGTGACCGGGCAGGTCACCCGCGTGGCGAGCGCGAACGCGACGGTGCGGATGGTCGTCAAGGACGGCACGAGCGACCTGAAGCTCAGCGGGTTCGACAAGGCCGGCAGCGGTCGCAAGTACCAGGTGTGGCTCAAGTCCGGCGACGACGCGCCCAAGCCGACGACGGTGCTCTTCGACGTGGACGACCGCGGCAACGCGACGGCCACGGTGCCGGGCGACATGTCGAAGGTCGACGACGTCCTCGTGACCTCCGAGCCCGCGTCGGGCTCGCAGACCCCGACGACGAGCCCGGTCCTGCACGTCCAGATCTGAGGCGGCGGCGCCCCGGCGCCGCGCCCGCAGCACGACGAACGCCCCGGTCCTCCGGGGCGTTCGTCGTTCCGGGGTCCCGCGACGACGCCGGACGGTCGTCGCGCGCGGCGCGCACGCCGCGTCCGACGGCGCCGGGACCGCGGCTCAGTCCGCCGCGACGGCCGGACGGACCTCGCGCGGCGCGAGGTCGACGGCGTCGGCGATCAGCTCGAAGGAGCGCCTGCGGGCGGCGTGGTCGTGGACGACCGAGGTGACCATGAGCTCGTCGGCGTTCGTGCGGGCGAGCAGCTCCTCGATGCCGCGGCGCACCGTCCCCGGGCCGCCGACGATCTGCGACGCGCGGCGCTGGTCCGCGAACTGCCGGGCGCCGGGGTCCTTCAACGCCCGTTCGGCCTCCTGCGGCGTGGGCAGGAGCCCCGGGCGCCCCTGTCGCAGGCGCAGGAACTGCAGGACGTTCGGGCCGTTCAGGAACTCGGCCTCGGCGTCGTCGTCCGCGGCGACCATCGCGGTCCCCAGCATCACGTAGGGCCGCTGCAGCACCTCGGACGGCTTGAACGACGCCCGGTAGAGCTCGACCGCCGGCACGGTGTTCCCGGCGCTGAAGTGGTGGGCGAACGAGAACGGCAGACCGAGCTCGCCGGCCAGCTGCGCGCTGTACCCCGACGAGCCGAGGAGCCAGATCGCGGGCTCGTAGCCGTTGTTCGGCACGGCCCTGATGCGGTGCAGGGGATCCTCGCGCGGCAGCTCGCCCCGCAGGAAGCCGCGCAGCTGCGCGAGCTGGGCCGGGAAGTCGTCCTCGTTCGAGAACGGGTCCGTGGAGCGGCGCAGCGCGGAGGCGGTCAGCGCGTCCGTGCCGGGCGCGCGTCCGAGGCCCAGGTCGATCCGTCCGGGGTGCAGCGCCTCGAGCATCCCGAACTGCTCCGCCACCACGAGCGGCGCGTGGTTGGGCAGCATGACGCCGCCCGAGCCGAGGCGGATGCGCTCCGTGTGCGCGGCCAGGTGGGCGATGAGGACGGGCGGGGACGACGACGCGATACCCGACATGTTGTGGTGCTCGGCCACCCACACCCGGCCGTAGCCGAGCGCCTCGGCGTGACGGGCCAGGTCGACGGCGTGGCCCAGCGCCTGCGCGGGCGTCGAGCCCTCCGGGACGGGGGCGAGGTCCAGGACCGACAGTGCGACGTCGCTCATGCCTCCATGGTGGCACCCGGTGGCTCCCGGGCCCGTGGGACGCGGGGTCCGGGCCGGAGGTCCGTCGGCCTCCGGTCGGCGCGCGCCCCGGGGTCTGTCGGGACGCGGTCCGTGCGGACCGACGGCGCGCGCCGTCGGTCCGTCGGGACGCGGCCGTGCGGACCGACGGCCCGGCGGACCCCGGGGCCGGCGCGGGGCCGCCGGTACGGTGGGGTCGTGCCGCACGAGAACGTCGCCCTGATCACCCGGCTCTACGAGGCGCTCGGCCGGGGCGACGCCGCCGGGATGGCCCGGTGCTACGCCCCGGAAGCGACGTTCACGGACCCGTTCTTCCGCGGTCTGCGCGGTCCGGAGGTGCCCGGGATGTGGGACATGCTGACGAGCAGCGCCGAGCGGATGAGCGTCGTCGCCGACGAGATCGAGGCCGACGCGTCGACCGGCTCGGCGCACTGGGTGGCGACCTACCCGTTCTCGAGGTCCGGCCGCGACGTCGTCAACGACGTCCGCGCGAGCTTCCGCTTCCGGGACGGCCTGATCGTGGAGCACGTCGACCGCTTCGACGCGCGTCGCTGGGGCGCCCAGGCGATCGGGCCCAAGGGCAACCTGCTCGCGCTGCCGCCGCTGCGCGCCCTGCTCTCGCGCGCCCTGCGCAAGCAGCTGGCGGCGCACCTCGCCCGGGGCTCCGCGCCGGGCCCCGCGGCCTGAGGCCTCAGCCGACCGCCGGGGCGATCTCCACCTCGCGCGGGCCGCGGCCCGGGACGAGGAACCGCAGCAGCCGTCGGCCCTCCGCGCGGATCGACCCGGCCGTGCGCTGCGACGGTCGGCGGAACGGCACGACCCGCAGGGTCGCGCCCTCCGGCCCGGCGGACGAGGACCACGTCGCGACGGCGAACCCGTCGACGAGCACCGTGCCGAAGATGATCCCGTTGACCGTGAAGACGTGCGGGCGGTGCACCGGGTCGAGGATCCGCTCGTGGTGCACGTGCGAGAGCAGGGCGTTGTCGAAGCGCGGCAGGAACCGCACGGGGGCGGCCACGTCCTCCTCGGGCCGCGGCGCGTCCCGCAGGTCGTGGAGCGTGCGGCCCGCCTCGTCCTCGAACCGGACGACGTCGTCGAGCTCGGCGAGGACCTCGCGCATGCCCGTCAGGCCGCACCACTTCGTCGCGTCCGCCGCCGTCGCCGGACCGAACGCCGCGAGGTAGCGGCGGACGAGCTCGTGGCGCGGCCCGTCGGGCGTCAGCGGCGCGTGGAGCAGGCGCTCCGCCGGGGCGAAGGACGCGCTCGGCGCGTACCCGTCCGGATGCCCGGGCGTCGGCACCTGCACGAGCGGCAGCAGCATCCGGGCGACCTGGGCGGCCGCGTGCCCGTCGAGCTGCGGGAAGGCGTCGTGCAGCGGCCCCTGGAGCGCCGCGATCGGCCGGGGCTCCTCCGTGAGCAGGCGGTGGGCGAGGGCGAGCACCGCGTCGAGGTCGGCGTCCTCCGCGACCGCCCGCATGTCCGGCATCCGCAGCGCGGTGCGCAGCACGGGCTGCAGGGTCATCCGGTGGCGGGCGTAGTCCGCCGCGCTCAGCAGGTGGATCGTGCCGCGCATCGCGGTGGCGCGGATCACCCGGGCGTCGCGCAGCGCGCCGAGCAGGTCCTCGCGCCCGAACCCCTCGATGCGGCTCCAGAGCCCGACGAACGGCGGTGCGGCCTCCTGCGCCTGCACGCCGGCGAGGCGCTCGACCATCGCCGTGGGGGAGTCGTCCGTGCGGGACAGGAGCGCCTGGCGGGCGAGCAGCGCGCGGTTGAGCCGCCGCGTCGAGAGGACCTCGGTCACCCGACGAGGATCGCCCGCCACGCGGACGGATCCGGTCCGCGTCCCCCGCCGTCCCCCGCGGTCGTTTGACGGGGTCGGCACGGGGTACGCGACCTGCACCCCACACCGGAGCACCCCCCATGCCCAGCCTGAAGTCATACCTCGCCCGGAAGGCGGCCAAGAAGGCCGCCACCGCGACGCTCAAGCACGCCGCCCACGGCACCGCGACGAAGGCCAAGCGCCGCCCGATCCGCTCCGCGACGCTCCTGGCGACGGGCGCGCTCATCGGCAGCGCGGCCTCGTTCTCCGTCTCCCGCCGGGCCACCCGACGCCGTCTGCAGGCCGAGAAGGTCGCCGCGGACGCCGCCGCCGTCGCCGCCGACCAGGAGCGCGCCGCCGCCCGCCACGAGCGCCGCCGCGCCGAGCTCGACGACCGCACCCTGACCGACCGCGTGAAGAGCGAGATCTTCCGGCCGGCCGACTCGCCGAAGGGCGACGTCGTCGTCGACAGCGAGAACGGCGTCGTGCACCTGCGCGGGTCCGTCGCCTCGAGCGAGCTGCGCGACCGCCTCGTCGGCGACGCGGCGGCGGTGGACGGCGTCCTGCGGGTCGACGACCTGCTCCACGTCCGGGGCTGAGCGGCGCCGGGCAGTCCGGCGGTCGTGACGGGGCCGCGGCCGGGCGACGGGCCGCCGGAGGGCCTCGCCGCCGCGCCTCGCCTGGCGCGCCGCGGTACCCGCCGCTCGCCTGGCGCGCCGCGGTAGCCGCCGCGCGGGGCGGGTACCCGAGGAGGGACGGACCGCACGATCCGGCCACGGACCACGTCCGTCGCAGGGCCGCCGGCCCCGGCCGGGCCCGCGCCCGGCACCGTCCCACCGTCTCCCGAAGGAGCCCCATGAGCACCTCCGCACCCACCGCCCACGCCTCCGGCACGTTCGACATCGGCGGGGACCTCACCGTCCACCGCCTCGGCTACGGCGCCATGCAGCTGACCGGCGACGGCGTCTGGGGTCCGCCCGCCGACCACGACGAGTCCGTGGCGGTCCTCCGGCGCGCCGCCGAGATGGGCGTCGACCTCTTCGACACCGCCGACTCCTACGGCCCGTTCGTCTCGGAGGAGCTGCTCCGCGAGGCCCTGCACCCCTACGACGGCGTCGTGATCGCGACGAAGGCCGGGCTCACCCGTCCCGGCCCGGGCGACTGGCGCCCCGTCGGGCGCGAGGGCTACCTCCGCCAGCAGCTCGAGGGGTCGCTCCGCCGCCTCGGCGTCGAGACGATCGACCTGTGGCAGCTGCACCGCATCGATCCCGACACCCCGGCGGACGAGCAGTTCGCGACCCTGAAGGCCGTGCAGGACGAGGGCAAGGTCCGGCACGTCGGCCTGTCCGAGGTCACGGTGGAGCAGCTCGACGCCGCCCTCGACGCGGGCGTGCGGGTCGCCACGGTGCAGAACAAGTTCAACCTCGTCGAGCGCGACGCCGAGGACGTCCTGGACCGCTGCGCGGAGCTCGGCATCGGGTTCATCCCGTGGTTCCCGATCGCCACGGGGCAGCTCGCGAAGGACGGCGGCCCGCTCGACGAGATCGCGAAGGAGCACGGCAGCTCCCCGGCGCAGCTCGCCCTGGCGTGGCTGCTGCACCGCTCCCCGGTGATGCTGCCGATCCCGGGCACCTCGAAGGTCGCCCACGTCGAGGACAACGTCGCGGCGGCGGAGATCGAGCTGACCGACGACGAGGTGCAGCGCCTCGAGCAGGCCGGTCGCGACGCCGCGCAGCAGGCGGACTGACCCGCACGCGGGGGCGGGGGCGGAGGCGCGGCCCGGGTACGCTCGGTCCATGACCGCGACTCCCTGGTCGACCGCCTCCGCGGGGCTCTCCCTGCCGCTGCGGCTGGCCTGGGTCCTGGCACGGGAGGACGGCCGCCCGCCCGTCGAGATCGGCGGGCCCGGACCCCTGCTCCTCGGCGCGGCGGTCCTGCAGCTCCTCCACGACGGGGCGCTCAGGCGCGACGGCGCCGCCTACGTGCGCGGCGCGGCCGACGCCGGCGATCCGTTCGAGGACTGGGTCCGCGAGGAGCTCCACGAGGGGCCCGACGGCGACGCGCAGCTCGAGGACCTCGCCGCCCGGGTCTCCGGCCGCGCCGGCCACCGGGCCACGGAGGTCCTCGAGGAGCTCGGCCTGCTGACCCGGGTCCCCCGGAAGGTCCTCGGGGTGCCGCTGGGCCGGGCGCTCCGCGTCTCCGACCTCGGGGCGCTCGAGCGCGACCGCGACCTCGTCCGCGCCGTCCTGGACGGGCAGGAGTCCCGGGACGTCGCGATGGGCGCGCTCATCGCCTACCTGCACCACGGCGGGCTCGTGGCGCACCTCGAGCCGGAGGACCTCCACCAGGCCGAGACCCGGGCGGCCCGCATCGCCGGCGACGACCCCGACGGCGCGCCCGCCCCGCAGGGCCCCGTCGCCGACGCCGTGCGCCGGACGGTCGAGGCGATGCACGTCGTGCTCGTCCCCGTGGGCGCGGTGCAGGTCGTCACGACGACCGCGCACCGCACCCGCTGAGCGCACGGACGGGCCGCGCGCGCCGGATCAGGCCGTGATGCGCCAGCCCGCGACGTCGACCAGGAAGTGCGAGAGGACGAGGGCGCCGAGGTAGAACGTCGAGACCGCGAGGGCCGCCCCGACGCGCACCCCGGCGGTGCGCCCGCGCACGAGGCCCAGGCCGACCGCGGCGGCCCACCCGAGCGCGGCCTCCGCCGGCAGCACGTAGAGCGCCACGCCGAGCACCCGCGTCGTGTCGCCCGTGGGCTCCCACAGGTCGACGACGGGCGCGAGGAGCTCCGTGCCGAGGAAGATGCCGGCGGCGAGCGCCGCGGTGCGGCCGGGACGCCCGCCGCCGAGCAGCAGCGCCGCGAACAGCGGCGCGACCCACATGCCGGCCATCGCCACCGGGATCACGTCGTCGACGCGCGGGCCGCCGACGTCCGGGAACGCGAGCGTGCCGACGAGACCGGCGAGCACCCAGTCCGGCAGGACCTGGAAGACGGAGACCGGCAGGAGGAACGCCCACGCGGCGACCCAGTCCGCGCGCCCCACGGCCCGCGCGACGAGCGGCAGCGCCACGTTGTAGCCGACGACGCAGGCGAGGACCGCCCAGCCCTGCGCGGGCGTGGGCAGGAGCAGCGCCACCGCGCCGGCGACGAGCAGCCCGACGTGGACCAGGACGATCGCGCGGACGTCCCGGGGGAGGGGCCAGGAGGAGGACCGTTGACGGGGCAGCGCGACGGAGGGCACCCGCGCACCCTAGAGGCGCCCTCGACGGGGCGTCAAAAAGACCGCGCTCGGGGCGTCCGGCGCACGGAGGGCGGCCTCGGGACGGGGTCCGTCCCGGAGGGCGCCGGGTCGCGGAGGGGACGCCCGCCCGGGTCAGCCGGCGCCGGCGAGCGCCTCCTGCAGCCGGTCGACGAACGCCGCCTGGGCCGCCACGAGCTTGACCCGCGCCACGTCGGGCGCCACCCAGGCCACCCGGTCGACCTCCGGGAACGACCGGACCTGCCCCGACCGCGGCGGCCACTCCGTCTCGAAGGTGCCCGGGACGATCGCCTCCGGGTCCAGGTCGCCCTCGACGGCCCACGCGCGCACGCGCTTGCCGCTCGTGTTGCGGACCTCGCCGAGGTCGACGGGATCGCCGTCCGGCGCGGGCAGGCCCAGCTCCTCGGTCCACTCGCGGCGCGCCGCGTCCAGCGGGTCCTCGCCGGGGTCGCACTCGCCCTTGGGGACGGACCAGGCGCGCTCGTCCTTGCGCGCCCAGAACGGGCCGCCCATGTGGGCGATCAGGAGCTCGAGGCCGCCGTCGCCGGGCGACCGCCGCCAGAGCAGGAGACCGCCGCTGAGCACCTTCGAGGCCATCGCCCGATCATGCCGACCGGGACGTCGCGGCGGCGCGCGCCGCCTACCGCGGGGCCGGCTTGAACAGCCGGACGTTGCGGTCCGCCGCGGCACCGGCGTTGCCGCCCGGCCGGCCGCCCTGCGCGTCGAGGTAGGCCAGCTCCCGCGCGACGTCGCCGAGCGGGTCCGGGGCGGTGTCGAGCTTCCACGTCTCGAGGGCCACGCCGCCGCCCGCGGTCTCCCGCACCCGCAGCGCGCGGCCCTGCTGCGGCCAGTCCGCCAGGGCCGAGGTCGTGATGGACCAGTAGCCGCCCGCCGCGGTCCGGACGGGCTGCACGAGGTCGTGGTGCGTGTCGCCGCCGAGCGTGGCGAGGACGCGGGGCGCCCGGGCCAGGCGGTCGCGGATCGCGCGGCCGCGGGCGGTGCGGTCGAGCGGGTCGTGGAAGGCGACGAGGACCCAGCGGTCGCCGGCGGAGGCCAGCGCGCGGTCGAGGAACGCGAGCTGGGCGGCCTCGGCGGCCCCCACGTCCGCGCCGCCGCGGGGGACGTCGTCGAGGAGGACCATCCGGACGCGGGAGCCGACGTCGCGGACCGCGTCGGCCCGGCCGTCCCGGTCGCCCGCGAGGCCGGCCGCGGCGAGTCGGCGCACGGCCTCCTCGCCCGTCACGAGGCGGCGCGACCCGTCCGGGCGGACGGCGGCGGTGGTGCCGGGCAGCCGGCCCGCGGCGAGCAGGTCGTTCACGGCGGCCTGCGCGGCGTCGGCGTCGCGCGGGATCGTCCGGGCGAACTCGGGGTCCGGGGTCACGAGGCGTCGGTTCCCGACCGCGACGGCCTGCAGGGCCGGCGTGGCCTGCACCTCGCCGCCGACGAGGACGTCGTGGTTGCCGGGGACCACCGCGACGGGGCTCCGCAGGCCGGGTGCCGTGAACGGGCGGCGCGCGGCGTCCAGCAGGCCCGGCTCGCGCGGCGGGTCGACGTCGGGCCGGTAGTAGAAGGGGTCGGCGTTGTCCGCGCCCTGCAGGCTCCGCGCGTCGAACGGCCGGACGCGGCCGCCGCGGAGCGTCGCGATCGCCGCGTCGAGCTCGTTCTCCTGGGCGTTGTCGACGAGGTCGCCGGTGACGACGGTCAGGCCCGGGCGCAGCGCGTTCACC
>CAFBMK010000024.1_pt1 | contig 20830 bp, 21 predicted proteins | sample 7268691 | NCBI WGS metagenome assembly CAFBMK01 (sample SAMEA6814062, study PRJEB35770) | freshwater metagenome | biome: Freshwater; feature: Freshwater reservoir; material: water | place: Czech Republic | collected 2017-05-23 | depth 30m m
GGCCGGAGTCGCCCTTGACGAGCCAGACCCAGCCGGAGCCGAAGCGCGCGACGCCGGCGTCCTGGAACGTCGTCTTGAACTCGTCGAAGGAGCCGAAGGCCTCGTCGATGGCCGCGGCGAGGTCGCCCGACGGCGTCTGCACGCCGCCGCCCTGCAGCGACTCCCAGAAGAGGGTGTGGTTGTAGTGGCCGCCGCCGTTGTTGCGGACGGGACCCTGCTTGTCGGCGGGGAGCGCGCCGAGGTTCGCGACGATCTCCTCGATCGGCTTGTCGGCGAACTCGGTGCCCTCGAGCGCCGCGTTCGTCTTGTCGACGTACGCCTGGTGGTGCTTGTCGTGGTGGATCTCCATCGTCTTGGCGTCGATGTGAGGCTCCAGCGCGTCGAACGCGTAGGGCAGCGGGGGAACGGAGAACGCCATGGGGGCTCCTCGGAAGGGGGCGGAACGGTGGCGCGGGCCGCCGTGCGGCGAACCCGCTGTGCTCCAACCTACAGACGCCGCCTCGCGGGCCCGCACCCACGGGCTCACCCGGACGCCGGTCGTCCCGCGGTCGCGTAGATTCCGTGGGGATGACGACGCCGCCCATGACCGCGCCGGGGTCCCGTCGCACGAGCGCCCCGCGGTCGCGGCCGGCGCGTCGCGGGTCCACGGCCTCCGTCCGGACGGCTGCGGGCGCGGCGGCGGAGCGGGCGTCCTGAGCCCCTCGACCGGCGGTCGGCCGGACGACGGCGCGACGCCCGAGGACGACGGACCCGGGACCCCCGGCGGGGACCCCGCCGAGAGCCCGTCGGACCGCATGCGCCAGCGGGCGGACCGGGCGCGCGCGAAGGGCCGCGAGCGACGCGACCAGGTGCGGGAGCGGACGCGGGAGCGCACGGAGCAGGTCCGCGAGCGCACCGACCAGGTGCGCGACCGCGCGATGGAGCGGACGGAGCAGGTCCGCGAGCGCACGCGCGAGCTGACCGAGCCGGCGCGGATGACGGTCTACCGGCTGTTCGGCATCGACCGCTCCGGGCCGCCGCCGATCGAGACGCTGGCCGGGCAGCCGCTGCGCGTGTGGACGATCCCGAACGCCGTCGGCCTCCTGCGCCTGGCCCTCATCCCGGTCTTCCTCGTGCTGGCGCTGTCGAGCGACGACGGCACCCGCCTCCTGCCGGCGCTGCTCTTCGCCCTGATCGCCGCGTCGGACTACCTCGACGGGTTCCTCGCGCGCCTGACGGGGCAGTACAGCCGCTTCGGCACCCTGCTGGACCCGATCACGGACCGCGCGCTCGTGGTGGCCGGCGGCATCGTCTGCTGGCACTTCGACCTGCTGCCCCGGGAGGCGCTGGCCGTCCTCGTGCTCCGCGAGCTCTACACGACGGACGCGGCCCGGCGCGCCCTGAAGAAGGACGTCCGGCTCGGCGTGAACTGGTGGGGTCGCCTGGCCGTCTGGCCGCTCATGGCGGGGCTCTTCGCGGCCCTCGTCGGGGTCGGTTGGCCGGCCAAGGTCGCGGTCGTGGTCGGCGTCGGGATGGCGATCATGGCGACCCTGAAGTACGAGCGCGACGGGCGCCGCCAGCTGCGTGAGCGGGCGGCCGCGGCGCAGGCCGCGGACGGTCCGGCGACGGGCGCGGACACCGGCGCCTGAGGGCTCCCGGGCCGGACCCTCAACCGGAGGTCCAGATCTTCGTCGGACCCGCTGGTATGCTCGCCGCGGCGCCCTCTTCCCGAAGGCGCCCCCACACCATGGACGACACCTTCCCCGACCTCGGCAGCCTCCCGGACGAGGAGCTCAAGGCGATCATCGACCGCCTCACGGCCGAGGAGACCGAGGTCAGCTACCGCCGGCGCATCCTGCACGGCCAGATCGACATCCTCCGCGCCGAGCTCGTGAGCCGCCTGCGGCTCCGGCACGACGAGGGCGGCACGGTCATCCACGGCTCCGACGTCGACCGGCTGACGGAGATCCTGTCGGGTCGCGTCGGCGGCCTGCGCCCCGTGCCGGACGAGGAGCCCGCCGTCCCGCGCGACGAGGGCGAGGACGCACCGGCCTGATGGCGGTCCACTGCCCCGAGTGCGGGTTCGTCGCCGGGACCGCGGCGAACTTCTGCCCCAAGTGCGGGGCCTACCTGGCGGACGTCGCCGGGGTGAACGAGCCGACGACCGCGACCTACCACCTGCAGGACTCGGGCGAGATCGCCGCGCTCGACGTCGGCGCGCTGCAGGAGCAGGGCGGCGCCGCCCTGGTCGTGCGCGCGGGTGGCGGACGCGAGGGCGAGAGCGTGCCGCTGCAGCGCGACCGCGTGACGATCGGCCGGCGTCCCGAGAGCGACATGTTCCTCGACGACGTGACGGTCTCCCGCGACCATGCCCTCGTGGTCGCCCGCGCCGACGGCTGGCACATCGACGACCTCGGGTCGCTCAACGGCACCTACGTCAACCGCGGCCGGATCGACAGCGCGCTGCTGCACGACGGCGACGAGGTCCAGGTCGGCAAGTTCAAGCTCACGTTCCTCGGTCGCTGAGGACCGCGTGAGCGAGGGCCCCGGGACCGAGAGGGCGGGCAGCCCGCCGCCCGAGCCGCCGGAGGCCCCCGCCCCGGCGGGGGTGCCGACGGCGCCGCCCGTCGCCGTCCCCGCGCAGGCCACGGCGCCGCCGCCGGTCCGCTCGGGCCGCCCGCTGACCATCGGCCAGGTCTGCAAGCTCCTCGTCGGCGAGTTCCCGGACATCTCGATCTCGAAGATCCGGTACCTCGAGGAGCAGAAGCTCCTGCAGCCCCGGCGCACCTCGGGCGGCTACCGCCTCTTCAGCACGGACGACGTCGACCGGCTGCGCACGATCCTGCACCTCCAGCGCGACGAGTTCCTGCCGCTGCGGGTCATCCGGCAGGAGCTGGCCGCCGGCCGCGGGCAGGACGCCCCGCGCGTCGCCGGACCGGGGGAGCCCGACGAGGCGGAGGGCGACCACGCCGCGCACCGCCCCGGGCCGATCGCCCTGCGCGGCGGCGGCACCGCGCTGCACACGCTGGAGCAGCTCTGCGACGACACCCGCGCGAGCCCCGCCCTGGTGAAGGAGCTCCGCGACTTCGGGGTCGTGCAGGGCACCACGCGCGACGGCGCGATCGTCTTCGACGACGACGAGCGCGAGATCGTCCGCGCCGCGGTGGAGCTCGCGCACTACGGCGTCGGCGGGCGGCACCTGCGGGTGCTGCGCAGCTCCGCCGACCGCGAGGGCGCGCTGCTCGAGCAGCTGCTGGGACCGTCCCTGCGGTCCCGCAGCGCCGAGCGTCGCTCCGAGGCCGTCGAGGCGCTCGAGACGCTCGCGGCCACCACGATGCGGCTGAAGCACCTGCTGCTCGTGCGCGACCTGCGACGCTTGGTCCCGTGACCCGCGCCGCCACGGACCACGTCGACCTGCGATCGCACGTCGTCGACATCCCGGACCACCCCGAGCCGGGGATCACGTTCCGCGACATCTCGCCCGTGCTCGCCCACCCCGAGGCGCTCGCCGCCGCGGTCGACCGGCTCACCGCCGCCGCGCAGGACCTCGGCGTGCAGGCCGTGATCGGGGCGGAGGCTCGCGGCTTCCTGCTGGGCCCCGCGGTCGCCCGCGAGCTCGGCGCCGGCTTCCTCCTGGCCCGCAAGCCGGACAAGCTGCCGCGGGAGACGCTGTCGGTCAGCTACGACCTGGAGTACGGGACGGACGAGCTGCACGTCCACGCCGACCTGCTGCCGACGGGCACGCGGGTCCTCGTGCACGACGACCTCCTCGCGACGGGCGGCACCGCCGTCGCGCTCTGCGCCCTGGTCGAGCGGCTCGGCGGCCGGGTCGTCGGCTGCTCGTTCCTCGCCGAGCTCGCCTTCCTCGGCGGGCGCGCGGCGCTGGCCCCGCACGACGTGTTCTCCCTGATCTCCTACGAGGACTGACGCATGGGCGCCCTCGCCACCGGCTCGGCCAGCGCGACGACGACGGCGGACCGCGACTGGGTCTGGCACCACGTCTCGGACGGCTCGCGGCTGGCGCCGTGGTGGCCGAACGCCGAGCGGGCCGAGGACGTCCAGGGCGGCGTGTTCACGCTCGTCCTGCGGTCCTCCCGCGGCGTCGCGGTCCGCACGGACTGGCAGGTGCGGACGTCGAAGCGCCCGGAGCTGCAGCGCTGGGAGCAGCAGCTGGCCAACACGCCGTTCGCGAAGGCGCTCGTCAAGAGCTTCGTCGAGGTGCGCCTCGAGCCCCACGGCGACGCGGGCACGCGCATCACGGTCGTCGTGGAGCGCGAGCTCAAGCAGAAGGGCTTCTTCGCCGGCCGGCTCGGCACGAAGGCGTCCAAGGAGCACGCGGCGCTGGCCCTCAAGGGCCTCGTCGAGCTCGTCGAGGCCTGAGGGGCACGGTCCGGCCGCGGCCGGACCGCGGGCGTCAGCTCGAACGCGGGGTGATCGTGCCGACGATGATCGTCGGCCCGGGCCTGCTGGGCTGCGGCCGGGTCTCCAGCGTGATCCGCACGCGGGAGTAGACCGTCGGGTCGACGACCGCGGCCTGCCGGGTCTTCAGGTCGAGCCCCTGGAACGGGAGCTCGGCGCCGCTGCGGTCCGTGAGCTGCCCGAGGAAGATCGGGTCGGCGCCGTTCTTGTCCGCCCAGGCGAAGTAGCTGCGCGAGCTCGTGACCGCCGGCAGCCCGCGGATGGTGAGGGCGAGGACCGGGCTGGCCGCGTTCGCCCGGCTGATCGCCGGCCTGGCGGTCCCGCGGACGTCCCGGTAGGCGGCGGGCGTGCTCGACGTGGGGCGGAAGGTGATGTTCTGCGGCAGCGCCGCGACGAACTGCGCGGCGGCGGCGCGCTGGGCGGCCGTCGGCGCCGAGGGGTCCGCGGCCGTCGTGGTGGCGGCGGGCGTGCTCGCCTGGGTGCCCTGGTCGTCCGAGCCGCCGCCGAAGCCGCCGGCGATCCAGACCACCAGGAGCACGACGACCAGGGCGGCCGCGCCGGCACCGGCGAGCACCTTCGGCGACCGGCCGGCGAGCGGGTTGCGCAGCGCGCCGGCGGGGCGTCGGCGCGGCGTCCTGCGGCCCGCGGAGCCGGCGCCGGGGGCGGACGGGGTGCTCGTCGGCGCCCCGTGGACGGGGCGCCCGGCGGCAGGCGCCTGGTAGGCGGCGGTGCCCGACGGGGTCGGGGTCTCGTCCGCAACGGGTGCGGCGTCGGGCGCGGGAGCGTCGGCGTCGACGGCGGTGGTGTCGCCGCCCACCGGGGCGGCGGCGGTCGGCGGGCCCGCGACCGGCGTCGTGGCGGGGGTCGCCAGGCCCGCGGCGGGGCCGCCGAGCGGCGCGAGCTCCGCGGCGACCGTGGCCGCCCAGGCCCCGGCGGGCGGGTGCTCGACGATCAGGGAGGCGGTCGCCTCGCGGTCGGGTCCCGCGTCCTGGCCGAGGAGGTGGTCGGCGATCCGGTCGCGGTCCTCGAGGGCCAGACCCTCGACGTCGTCGGGCGCCAGGCCGTCGATCGCGTCGAGCGCGCGCTCGCGCACGCCCTCGGGCGTGAGGCCCAGGAACCCGGCGAGATCGCCGTAGGCCATGCGTCGCCGCAGCACGAGCTGGAGGACGGCCTGCTGGTCCGGGTGAAGCTCCTGCAAACGGGACATCGGGCCTGAGCCTATAGAGGCCCACCTCAGCGAGGGGTAAGAGGGGGTCGGGGCGCCGGGACGGGGGAGACCACCGGACGGAGGGGCGCGTACGATCGCCCGCATGGAGTTCGAGACGAAGATCGCCCCGGAGAAGACCCTCGACGGCCTGCTCGGCCTGCAGTTCGGCGACTTCGGCGAGGACTGGGCGGAGGCCTCCCTCGAGGTCGGCGACCACGTGCGCCAGCCCATGGGTCTCGTCCACGGCGGCGTCTACGCGGCGATCGCGGAGTCGCTCACGTCGATGGCGACGGCGCGGGCGGTCGTCCCGCAGGGCTTCGCCGCCCAGGGGCTCTCGAACACGACGAACTTCCTCCGCCCCTGCTTCGAGGGCACCGTCCACGCACGTGCGGAGCGCCTGCACAAGGGCCGCACGACCTGGGTCTGGGACGTCCGGATGACGGACGACCAGGGGCGCGCGTGCGCCATCACCCGGATGGTCATCGCGGTCCGTCCCCTCGGCTGAGCGTCGCCGGGTGCCCGCGACGGACCGTCGGGGGGAGGCCGACGGGCCCCGGGTCGACGGATGGCGCGTCGGCGATGGCTTGGCGGGCCGCTACTCTTGACCCGGCGCCCCACCGCGCCCGGCACGATGGACCTCCGAGACCCCGACGACTTCGCGCGCGCCTACGCCGAGCACGCGCCCGGTGCGGCCACCGCGGCCGCCGGCGTCCTGGCGCCCGCGGGACGACGCTCCGACGTCGAGGACGTCGTCCACGACGTCTTCGTCCGCCTCTGGCGCGATCCCCGCATCTTCGACCCGGCACGCGGCCCGCTCGGCGCCTACGTCCGGATGGTCGCCCGCTCCCGCGCGCTCGACGTGCTGCGCTCGGGTCAGGCCGCCGGCCGCGCGAGCGAGCGCCTCGCCGCCGCGCCGCCGCCGCAGCCCCGGGACGTCGTGGTGTCCGAGGCCGAGCGCAACGAGGCCCGCGCGGCGCTGCTCCGCGCCATGTCGGCGCTGCCGCTGCCGCAGCGCGAGGCGATCGCGCTGGCCTGCTGGGGCGACCTCACGGCGAGCCAGATCGCCGATCGCTCGGGCCTGCCGCTCGGCACCGTGAAGGGGCGGCTCCGGCTCGGGCTCGCGCGGATGCGGGCCGAGCTCGAGGGCTCCGAGATGGCCGCGGCGACGGTCATGACGATGCTCTCGTCCATCCTCTGAGCCCGCGCGCACGGGCGTTGAGCGCGGGCTCGCGCGCCGCCTGAGCCGCGCCGCGACGGCCACCGCGCCGCGCCCGACCGAACGTGGCGCGCAGGCGCTCGAATGGCGCACAGGCACCGTCCTGGCGCGTGTGCGGCATCGCACGGGGCACCCCGCCGTGCGGGCCCTACGCTTCACAACACCTTCACCGACGCCGAGTCGGGACGTGCCCGCACGTTCCGAACGGGGGACCCACCGCCGCACCGCCCGCCCTCGGGCGACGCGGCACGGGGCGAATCGGACGCGACGATCCCGTCCACGACCACGAGTCGCGGCCCGGGATCCGGCTCGTCCGTAGCGTCCTCCGGCCGATCCGCACCCATGTGCGGCCCGGTCGCAGGCTGCGAGCCCGTCAGCTAACTCCGTAGGCGTCTTCCCGAAGAGGAGAGACCCATCGTGAACCGTGACGTCGTCGTCACGCCGACCCGGGCCGCGTTCGCGGCCGGGATGGCGCTGGCCCTGACCGCAGCAGTCCCCGCCCTCGCCTCCGCGCCCGCCGGCGCGGCCGGGGCCCCATCCGCCTCCGGCGCCGCACCGGCCCCGTCGCGCACGCCCGTCGCCGCCTCCGCGGCCCCCGGGACCACCGCCGCGACACCCGCCGCCCCGGAGCGCCGCAACCCGACGCCGAGCATCCGCGCGACGACCGAGCGCGGCGCCGGCCTCGTCGGGCGCACCGCCGTCTACGGCGGCCGCGTCCGCAACCACACCTCCGGGCAGCGCGTCCGGCTCGAGGTCCGCCGCGGGTCCGCCTGGCGCGCCGTCGACCGCGACGTCGTCGCGAAGAACGGGCGCTTCCGCGTCAGCACGAAGATCGCCAGGATCGGCGACCGCTCCGCACGCCTGCGCATCGTGTCCAACTCCCGCGGCAAGGGCGACGTCGAGCGGGTGGAGCGCATCCACGGCTTCCGCTCCGCCTACGCCTCGTACTACGGGCCCGGCCTCTACGGCGGCACCCTCGCCTGCGGCGGCACCCTGACGCCCGGCACCATCGGCGTCGCCCACAAGTCGCTGCCCTGCGGCACCAAGCTCACGTTCCGCAAGGGCAACCGCCAGGTCCAGGCGCGCGTCGTCGACCGCGGGCCCTACATCGCCGGCCGCGAGTTCGACCTCACCGCCGCGACGAAGTACCGCCTGGGCTTCGGCTCGACGGGCACCGTCCAGGTCGACCGGTAGAGGAAGCGGTCCGGGCCCCGCCCCGAGCGTCTCGGGCCGGGGCCTCGTCGGACGGCGTCGGGCTCGGCGCACCCGGAGAGGGGACCGGGCCCCGCGCCGAGCGTCTCGGGCCGGGATCGCATCGGACGGCGGCGGGGCTCGGCGCACCCGGAGAGGGGACCGGGCGCCGCGCCGAGCGTCTCGGGCCGGGATCGCATCGGACGGCGTCGGGGCTCGGCGCACCCGGAGAGGGGACCGGGCCCCGCCCCGAGCGTCTCGGGCCGGGAACGCGTCGGACGGCGGCGGGGCTCCGCGCACCCGGTGGGCGGCCCGGGCCCGACGGGACCCGGATCGTCCCGCCGCTCCCGGGCGTACCCTGGAGCGGTGGGGTCCGAGGGAACACCCGTTCGGTGCATCGGGCACCTGGACTGCGACGCGTTCTTCGCCTCCGTCGAGCTGCTGCGCCGCCCCGAGCTGCGCGGCAAGCCCGTCATCGTCGCCCACGACGGCCCCCGCTCCGTGGTGACGACCGCCACGTACGAGGCCCGGAAATTTGGGGTCGGGTCGGCCATGCCGCTGGCGACCGCGAAGCACCGCTGTCCGCAGGCGATCGTCGTCCCGCCCGACCACGACGCCTACCGCGAGGCGTCCGCCGAGGTGATGGGCATCGTCCGCGACGAGGTCGAGATCGTCGAGCAGGTCAGCGTCGACGAGGCCTACATGGACCTCACCGCGATGGCCATGCCCAAGAGCGCCATGCGCCGCCTGCAGGCCCGCATCCTGCGCGAGACGCAGCTCCACGTCTCGCTCGGCATCGGCCCGAACAAGCTCGTCGCGAAGCTCGCCTCGGACGCCGAGAAGCCCCGCGGGTTCTGCGTGATGGACCGCCGGGACGCCTGGCGCCGCTGGGCCGACGCGTCGCCCGGGCTGCTCGGCGGCATCGGCCCGAAGACGACGGACGACCTCGCCCGGCGCGGGGTCGACACGATCCGCGCGCTCTCCAAGGTCGACGAGGCGACGCTGTCGGAGTGGTACGGGGCCCGCAACGGCCCGTGGCTCTGGCGGCGCTGCCGCTTCGACGACGACACCCCGGTCGTCCCGGTCCGCGAGCCCGTGTCGGAGAGCCGCGAGAACACGTTCTCCGTCGACCTGGCCGACCGCGACGAGCAGGAGGCCGAGCTCCGCCGCCTGTCCATCAAGCTCTTCGAGGCGCTCGAGGGGCAGGGCCGCCGCGGCCGGACCGTCGGCATCAAGGTCCGCCTGAAGGACTTCACGACGATCACGCGGTCGCGGACGTTCCCGCACCCCGTCGTCGACGAGGAGGCGCTCGCCGACACCGCCGTCGGGATGCTCCGCGAGTACGACCCGCCGCAGCCCGTCCGGCTGCTCGGCGTGCGGATGGCGTCGCTCGAGCTCGAGGACGGGCCCGGGGTGCAGCTGACGCTCCCGCTGTCGACGGGCTGAGCCGACGGGCGGCGGCACGGGCGCTCGACGGTGCCCCCGGCACGACGGATGCCGCGCACGTCCGCCGACGCACACCCGACACCACGGACGGCTGACGACACGGACGGCCGTCGACGCGGGGGAGGAGCGGTTCCGGGCGCGCGGGCTGGTAGGACTGGCGACGATGCCGCTGCACGTCGAAGTCGCCGGGGACGGTCCGCCGGTCGTCCTCCTCCACGGGCTCACCGCGAGCCACCGCTACGTCGTCATGGGCAGCCGGCACCTCAAACGGGCCGGCCACCGCGTGCTGACCTACGACGCCCGCGGCCACGGCGCCTCGGATCCCGCACCCACGTCCGACGCCTACGGCTACGACGTCCTGGCCGACGACCTCGTCGCCGTCCTCGCCGAGCACGACATGCCCCGCGCGGTCCTCGTCGGCGCGTCGATGGGCGCCCACACCGCGGTGCGCCTGGCGCTCCGCCGGCCCGAGCTCGTGTCGGGCCTCGTCGTCGTCACCCCCGCCTACGAGCCGGGCAAGGAGACCGACGAGCGCAACCTCGCCGGCTGGGACCGCCTCGCGGACGGCCTGGAGCGGGGCGGCGCCGACGGCTTCGTCGACGCGTACGACTTCGACCGCATCCCGGAGGACTGGCGCGGGACGGTCCGGAAGGTCATGCACCAGCGGCTCTCCGTCCACGAGCACCCTAAGGCGGTCGCCGACGCCATCCGGGCCGTGTCGCGCAGCGCGCCGTACGGGTCGCTCGACGAGCTGGCCGCGATCACCGTGCCCGCCGTCGTCGTCGGGGACCGCGACGCGGCCGACCCGGGCCACCCGCTGGCGGTGGCCGAGCGCTACGCCGAGGCGCTCGGCGACGCGACGCTCGTCGTCGAGGACGAGGGCAAGTCCCCGATCGCCTGGCAGGGCGGACAGCTCTCGCGCGTGATCGAGGGGCTCGTCGCCCGGACGGACGCCGTCGGATGACCGGCGCCGACGCCGTCGCGGTGGCCGGAGCCGCGGGCGCCGCGGACGGGACGGCGACGTGGACGCTCCAGCCCGTCGCCCGCGGCCCCTGGGACGCCCGCAGCGCCCACGGCGGCGCGCCCGCCGCGCTGCTCGCCCGCGCCGTCGAGGCGCTCGCCGTCGACGGGCAGCGGGTCAGCTCGCTCTCCTACACCTTCCTCGGGCCCGTGCCGATCGGCGAGGTCGAGGTGCGGACCCGCGTGACGAAGGCCGGCCGGCGCTTCCAGGTCGTCGAGGCGACCCTCGGCGCCGGAGGCCGCACGGCGATGGAGCTCCGCGCCGTCCTCCTGCGCCGCGGCCGCGTCGATCTGCCCTCCGGCATCGGCGCGCCCTGGCCCGGGCTGCCCCCGCCCGAGGGCCTCGAGGCGACGCCGAGCTGGTTCCTGCCCGCGGACGAGATCGCCTTCCATCCCACGGCGATGGAGATCCGGGTCGTCGACGGATCGCTCGACGAGCCCGCTCCGAAGGGCCGCAGCGCGTGGCTCCGGCTGCGGATCCCCGTCGTCGGGGGCGAGTCACCCAGCGGGGCGCAGCGCGCGGCCGCGGCGGCGGACTTCGGCAACGGGCTCTCGACGCCCGTGGGCTTCGACGGCTACCTCTTCGTCAACTGCGACCTGCACGTCGCGCTGCACCGCGACCCCGCGGGCGAGTGGATCGGGGTGCGGTCCCGGACGGAGCTGGACCGCGCCGGGACCGGCCTGACCACCACGGAGCTGCACGACGCCGCCGGGCGCTTCGGCACCGCGACGCAGACGCTCTTCGTCGACACCCGCTGAGCGCCCCGACCGGCCTGGACCCCGGACCTGGTGCGCTACGGTCGATCGGTGGACGGTGCCCGTGCGCCCCAGACCGACGACGGCGCGTGGATCCTGGACCCGCCAGGGATGCTCTTCGTCTACGAGCAGGGCGCGTTCCCGATGGACACGCTCGACGACGACGGCCGCTTCCGCGTCGCCGCGTACCGGGCGGACCCCCGCGCCGTGCTCCCGCTGGACGCGGTCCGGGTGCCGCGGACGCTGCGCCGGACCCTCCCGCGCCGCGGCTACCGGCTGACCGTCGACGCGGCGTTCGACCGGGTCGTCCGGGCCTGCGCCGCCCGTCCCGGTCTCGAGCGCCGCGAGCAGTGGCTGACGCCGCGGCTCGTCGAGGCGTACCGCGGCCTGCACCGGTGGGGGCACGCCCGCAGCTTCGAGGTCTGGGACGGCGACGAGCTGGTCGGCGGCACCTTCGGCGTGACGCTCGGCCGCGCGCACACCCTCGAGTCGATGTTCCACGCCGCCCCCGACGCGGGCTCCGCGGCCGTGCTCTCCGCGGCCGTGCGGATCCGCGACGCCGGGTTCGCCGTCCTCGACGTGCAGCAGCGCACGGACCACACCGCCCGCCTGGGCGTCGTCGATGTCCCCGAGGAGGCGTTCCAGGAGCGTCTGCGCGAGGCGCTGACCGCGGGGCTGCGGCCCCTCGAGCTCGCCGGGGCGGACGGTCCGGCCGACGGCGCGGCGCTCGTCCGGGCCTGAGCCGGCGCGGGGCCGGCGACCGGGGCCGGGCCGTCCCGGGGCGGCCCCGGCGGTCGGCCTGCAGCGGCTACCGCAGGGAGCGGAACGTCCGCCAGGTCCGCAGCTCGCGGCCCGACGTGGTGAGCATCCCGGAGCGCCACTCCTCCGACGGGCCCGGGTCCTGGAGCTGGTACCAGGTCATGGACGCCACGCCCTCGCGCTCCGCGAAGTTCCAGGCCTGGCGCAGCCAACGGGCGGCACGGGCGTCCGGGGTCCGGGCGGAGCCGTGGGTGCGGTAGGCGAACTCCGTGATGTGGACGTTGCGCGACGCCTTCCTCGTGATCCGGCCGGCGCGGCCGAGCGCGCGGATCTGGCGCATCGCGCCCTTCAGGTTGCCCATCGTCCACGCCTCGGCCGGGGTGCGACGGGTGGTCGGGCCCTTGAAGAAGTCGTGGGTGTGGATCGCGAACCCGTCGCCGAGGAGCGTCGTCCGGCACGACCTCGACCGGTTCAGCGACCGGTACCGCGAGTCCAGGCAGAGCGCGCGCCGGAAGAACGTGCCGGGCTCGACCGCGTTGCTCGTCCTGGCGTTCGGCGCGGGCTCGCCGACGTAGACCTTCGTGCCGGGGTCGGCGCGCTTGAACGACCGGTACGCGACGTTCGACATCCGGACCCAGGTGCGCGGCTGGTTCAGCGGCCACATCGAGCGGAAGTTCGGCTCGTTCCAGGTGAGGTAGCCGGCGAGCGGCAGGTCGGCGAACTCCGTGCCCATCGACGCGGTGAACTTCGAGAAGCGCGACATGAGCGTGCCCGTGATCCGCCGCGGCACCGCCCGGCCGCGGTTGATCGCCGCGTAGATGCCGACGACGAGCTGCGCGTCGGCGCCGGCGGCGTCGTCCGCGGCGCGGCGGACGCGGAACGCGACGTCGGGGGCGACCTGCGTGGCGCGCCCGTCCCACGAGACGAGCACCCGCACCCGGCCGACCCGCGCCGACCGGGCCTTCCTCCAGAAGAGGTCGCGGTCGGCCTGGACGTCCGACATCACGAGGCGCGTGTCCTGCAGGCCCTTGACCATCGGGGCCCGGGCGGCGGCGTCCCGGGCGCCGGCGACCAGCAGGAGCGCGGCGACGAGGGCGATGAGGAGCACGCCGCGGGTGCGGCGCAGTGGGTACGGCATCGGGGGATCGTAGGGTGCCGACCCCCGTCGTCGCGCCGCTCGGGCGGGTCCGGCACGACGGCGGCGCGGACGGCCCCTACGATCGTCCCGTGCCCGCCGAGGACGGACCGCAGCTCGGGACGCCGACCCTGATCGGACCGCGGGTGCTCCTGCGCGCCCCGGTGCCGGCGGACGCCGACGCGTTCCTCGAGGCCGTGCGGGACAGCGCCGCGCTGCACGCCGGCCTGGCGACGCCGCCGGCCACCCACGAGGCGTTCGGCGGCTACCTCGAGCGGCTCGCGGGGCCGACCGTGGAGGGCTTCCTCGTCGTCCGCCGCGACGACGGGGCCCTCGTGGGGCGCGTCACGCTCTCGCAGATCTTCCGCGGCGAGTTCCTGAACGCGTACCTCGGCTACGAGGCCTTCGCCGGCCAGGAGCGCCGCGGCCTGCTGACGGAGGCGGTCGGCCTCGTCCTGGACCACGCCTTCGGGGCCCTCGGGCTCCACCGGGTCGAGGCGAACGTGCAGCCCGGGAACGTCCCGTCGCAGCGGCTCCTCGCGCGCCTGGGCTTCCGGCTCGAGGGGTACTCCCCGAGCTACCTGCGGGTCGACGGGGCGTGGCGCGACCACGAGCGGTGGGCGCTCCTGACCGACGAGCACCGGGGCGGCACCGCGGACGCCTGACCCCGTCGGCGTCCTCCCGTCGTCCGTGATCCGGCCCGTCGATGTGGCCCGGGCGGCGCTTGCGTGGCGTCGGGCCCCTGTGGGAGGGTTCTCCGCAGTCCGGTCCCCCCGCCGGACGTGACCAGGAGGATCCCCCCTCATGCAGCTCCACCGAGCACTCGCGCTCGGGGTGGCGACGGCCGCGTGCGCCGTCTGTGCCGCCCCGGCGACCGCCGCGCCCGGCGCGCGGGACTACACCGTCGTCGCGAAGGACGGCACCTCAGCGGCCGCGTTCCGCGCCGCCGTCCGGACCGCCGGAGGCACCGTCTCGGACTACAACCGGGCCGTCGCCGTCGGTGAGGTCCGCGGACCCCGCGGCTTCGCGCGGCGCGCCGTCGCCACCCGGGCGATCACCGGCGCCTCCGAGCGCCGCGTCATCGGCAGCGTGCCGCAGGCGCAGACCCGGGCGGCCGCCAAGCGGGTCCAGCGCCAGCGGCGGATCGAGCGCGACCAGCCGCTGCGCGACGCGTTGCGCGGACAGCGGCCCGCGCCCAACCCGCCCGCCGCCGGCGTCGAGCCGCTCGCGCCGCTCCAGTGGGACATGGCCGCGATCGGCGCGAGCTCGGGCGGCAGCTACCGCTTCGACCAGGGCGAGGGCGTCCGCGTCGGGATCATGGACACCGGCGTCGACGGCTCGCACCCCGACATCGCCCCGAACTTCGACCGCGGCCTGTCGCGCAACTTCACGACGGACGACCCGCTGATCGACGGACCGTGCGCCGAGGACCCCGACGGGTCCTGCACCGACCCCGCCGACGTCGACGAGGACGGCCACGGGACCCACGTCGCCGGCACCGTCGCCTCGCCGCTGAACGGCACCGGCATCGCCGGCGTCGCCCCGAAGGCGTCGATCGTCAACCTCCGCGCCGGCCAGGACTCGGGCTACTTCTTCGCGCAGGCGACCGTCGACGCGCTCACGTACGCGGCCGACAACGGCGTCGACGTCGTGAACATGAGCTTCTACGTCGATCCGTGGCTCTACAACTGCCGCAACAACGCGGCGGACTCGCCGGCCGCCCGGGCGCAGCAGCAGACCACGATCGTCGCGGTCCAGCGCGCCGTGGACTACGCGCGCAGCAAGGGCGTCCTGCCCGTCGCCGCGCTCGGCAACGAGAACACGGACATCGACGACCCGAAGACCGACGCCAGCTCGCCGGACTACCCGCCGGACGCCGCCTACCAGCGGACGATCGACGACGGGTGCCTGAGCGTGCCGACGGAGACCGACGGCGTGGTCGGCGTCTCCTCGACCGGCCGCAGCGGCCGGAAGGCGTTCTACTCCAACTGGAGCCTCGAGCAGACGCAGGTGGCCGCTCCCGGCGGCGACACCCGCGACCTCTTCGGGACGCCGCAGTACCGCTCGCCGCAGAACGGCGTGCTCGCGCCGTACCCCGAGGCGCTGGCGCGCTCCGCGGGCGACGTCGACGCCGCGGGCGAGCCGACGACCCCGTTCGTCGTGAAGGACGCCTCGAGCGGCCGGCCGTCGTACTACCAGTACCTGCAGGGCACCTCGATGGCCAGCCCGCACGCCGCCGGCGTCGCCGCGCTCGTCGTCGCGGCGGAGGGCAGGCGCGACCGTCGCGGCGGTGGCGTGACGCTCGACCCGAAGCGGACGGAGCGCCTGCTGAGCAGCACCGCGACGCCGACGCCGTGCCCCGCGGGCGGCGTGCAGACCTACCCCGACCCCGACCTGGACCCTGCGCTCTACACCGCGCGGTGCACCGGGACGACGAGCCACAACTCGTTCTACGGCGACGGCGTGGTCAACGCGCTCGAGGCCGCGAGGCTCGGGCGGCGGTAGGAGGCGCGTCCCGCGCCGCGCGGACCGCGCGGCGCAGGACGGCCACGGCGGCCCTGGACGCCCAGCCGGCCGGCGACCGGGCGCGGCGTCGACCGGCCGTCCCGCCCGTCGACCCCTTCGAGGGCCGGGGCGGCGCCGGGGCCCCGAGGTCTACGCTGGCCCCGTGCCCGACGACCTCCGCGCCCTCTGGCGCCGCGCCCAGCACGGCTGGCCCGCGTCCTATCCGCTCGTGCAGTTCCCGAACGCGCCGCTCCTCGTGGCCATCGCCGGGTCGCTGGCGGCGCGGGTCCTGTCGGGCGACGCGTCCGCGGTCGCCACGGCGGTCTCGCGGATCGGGGTCGTGATCTGGGCCTACGAGGAGCTCGTCCACGGCGACAACGCCGTGCGCCGCGTGTTCGGCGTCGCCGGCCTGACCTACATGGCCGTCCAGATCTCGGGCGTGGCGGACTGAGCGGCGCCCGCCGGCGCGGTCCGGCGGGCGAGCACTCCGGCGGGCGTGCCGCCCGGCGGCCGCCTCAGCCCGGCAGGTGCCCCGCGGCGGCGGCGGCGACGAGGTCCGGGGCGGTCCACGCCTCGGCGATCCGCACCACGGTGGCCGCGGCGGAGGCCATCTCCTGCAGCGACGCCCACTCGCGGACGGAGTGGTACTCGTGGCCGCCGGTGAAGACGTTCGGGGTCGGCAGGCCCATCGCGCTGAGCTGCGAGCCGTCCGTGCCGCCGCGGATCGCGGTGCGCACGAGGACCAGCCCCTCGCCCTCGATGGCGCGCTCGGCGGCGGTGACGACCGCCGGGAACCGGGCGATGTGCTCCCGCATGTTCGGGTACTGCGGCGTGACCTCGACCGAGAGCCGGGCGCGCGGCTCGTCCGCGGCGACCTCGGCGACGATCGACCGCAGCAGGTCGGCGTGCTGCTGCAGCAGCGCGTCGTCGAAGTCGCGGACGATCGCCCGGATCTCGGCGCGGGCGGCCGTGGCCGTCGTCTCGTAGACGTGGACGAACCCGTCGCGGCCCGAGGTCGCCTCGGGGGTCAGCTCGGGCGGCAGCGCCGCGACGATCCGGGCCGCCAGGCGCGAGGCGTTGACGAGCTTGCCCGTCGCGAACCCGGGGTGCACGTCGTGGCCCTCGATCGTCACGACGGCCTCGGCGGCGGTGAACGTCTCGTCCTGCAGCTCGCCCGGCTCGGACCCGTCGACCGTGTAGGCGCAGACCGCGCCGAAGCCCGCGACGTCGAAGCGGTGGGCGCCGCGGCCGATCTCCTCGTCCGGCGTGAAGCACACGCGCAGGGTGGGCCGGGGCAGCTCGGGGTGCGCGGCGAGGTGCGCGAGCGCCGTGACGATCTCGGCGACGCCCGCCTTGTCGTCCGCGCCCAGCAGCGTGTCGCCGCTCGAGGTCACGAGGTCGTGGCCGACGCGGGAGGCGAGCTCCGGCATCCGCGCCGGGGCGAGCACGGTGCCGGCCTTCGGCAGCCGGAGCTCGCCGCCGTCGTAGGCCTCGTGGACGAGCGGCTCGACGCCGTCGCCGGGGGCGTCCGGGCTCGTGTCGACGTGGGCGATCAGCCCGACCACCGGCCACGGCGTCCCGTCCGGCGCGGCCTCCGTGGTCGCCGGCAGCGTGGCGTAGACGTAGCCGTCGTCGTCCAGCTCGACGTCGGTCAGCCCGATCTCCCGCAGCTCGCCGACGAGCAGGCGGGACAGGTCGAGCTGCCGGAGGGTGCTCGGGCTGCCCTCGGCCTCGCGGTCGGACTGCGTCGACACGCGCACGTAGCGGGTGAAGCGGTCCAGCAGGCCGGGGGCGAGCTCCTCGGCCAGCCCGGAGGTGAACGGCGCGCGGGGGACGGAGGTGACGGCCATCGCCCAAGGGTGGCAGACGGCCGGGACCGCCCCGGCGCGGGCGCGCCCGGGCCGCAGGCGTGCAGCGCCGTCCTCCCCGGCCGGCCGGGGCACGCCGGGCGGTGCGCCGGTCCTCAGACGGCGGCCGGCGCCGCCCGGTGCAGCTCGACGACGTGCTCCTCGGGGCGGAACGTGCGGGTCTCGCGCCGGAACTCCGCCGCCAGGCCGGGGTAGAGCGTGCGGTTGCGGCCGTGCTCGTCGAGGTACCAGCTGTTGCAGCCGCCGACGATCCAGACGGTCCCCTGCATCCGCTCCTGCAGGTCGTCGTTCCAGGCGCGCTGCGCCTCGGGCGTCACCTCGATCGTCGCCACGTCGCGCTCGCGCATCGTCCTGAGCGCCTCGGACACGTAGTGCACCTGGCTCTCGATCATGAAGACCTGCGACGTGCTGCCCGTGCCGGTGTTGGGCCCCGAGAGCAGCAGCAGGTTGGGGAAGCCGGCGACCGACGTCCCACGGTGCGCCTCCATGCCGTCCCTCCACGCCTCGGTCAGCGTCACGCCGTCGCGCCCGGTGACCGTCATGCGCGAGAAGACGTCGGCGACGCCGAAGCCGGTGCCGCAGACCAGGACGTCGGCGGGGTGCTCGACGCCCTCGCCGTCGACGACGCCCTTCGCGGTGACGCGGGCGATCCCGGCCGTCACGAGGTCCACGTCGTCGCGGGCGATCGCCGGGTACCAGGCGTTCGAGAAGAGGATCCGCTTGCAGCCCATCCGGTAGTCCGGGGCGAGCTTCGCGCGCAGCGCCGGGTCGGGCACCTGGCTCCGCAGCATGCGGCGGCTGACGCGCTCGAGGCCGGCGAGCAGCGCGGGGCGCTTCGTCAGCTGGAGCGCCAGGAATTCGGTCAGGCCGAAGACCGTGCCGCGGACGGCGCGCTGCGCGGCGGGCACCCGGCGGTAGAGCCGCGCCTCGCGGGCGCCGATCTCGCGGTCGAGCTTCGGGGCGATCCACGGCGGGGTGCGCTGGAAGACCGTGACGCGCTCGGCGACGGGGGCGACCTCCGGGACGAGCTGGATCGCGCTGGCGCCCGTGCCGATGACTGCGACGCGCCGGCCGGTCAGGTCGAGGTCGTCGTCCCAGGCGGCGGTGTGGACGAGGGTGCCCTCGAACTCGTCGAGGCCCTCGAACGACGGCCAGTTGGGCTCCGTGAGCCCGCCGAAGCCGCCGACGACGACCCGGGCGGTCAGCTCGTCGCCGCCGTGGAGACCGATCCGCCAGCGCTGGTCGGCCTCCTCCCACGTCAGGGAGGCGACGTCCGCGCCGAAGCGCACGTGGCGGGTGACGCCGAACCGGTCGGCGGTCTCCTCCATGTACGCCCGGATCTCGGGCTGGCGCGCGTAGAGGTGCGACCAGTCCGGCTTCGGGGCGAACGAGAAGGAGTAGAGCGGGGTGGGGACGTCGCAGCCGCAGCCGGGGTAGCGGTTGTCGCGCCAGGTCCCGCCGACGCTCGCGGCGCGCTCCAGGACGAGGAAGTCGTCGTGGCCGTCGCGTTCGAGGGCGACGGCCATGGCGAGGCCGGCGAACCCGGTGCCGATGACGACGACGTCGTGGTGGACCGGGGAGGCGGCGACGGACACCCGCCCACGCTACCCGGGCGGGGACCCGGGCATCGGACGATCGTCGCGTGAGGGCGACCGGCGAGGCCGCGATGGGCGGACGGGCGGGGCGAGCGGGAAGGCGCCATGCCGATGTCACGGACCCGACGAACGGGTGTGCACCGAAGTGCTACCCTGGGTAGGAATGTGCGGTGTCCGCCTCCCGGCGTCCCGCCGACCGCCCGTGACAACGACCCGGATCGCCACGAGATGAACCTGACCGACCGAGGGATGGCCCTGGGCCTCCGCGCCCTGAACCGCTTCGCGGGCTCCGAGCTCGTCGACCGCGTGGGGGCGCGCCAGATCAGCGAGCGCGTCGTCCGCATCGGCGCCCAGCGCGGCTTCCAGGCCGCCGGCACCGTGGGGCGCACGTTCGCCAAGCGCTCCGGCGGCGGCTCGGCCTCGCGCCTGAAGCCCGCGAGCTCCGGCACGGGGCTCTTCGACCTGACGCCCGACGACGAGCAGGAGATGATCCAGTCCGCCGCGCGCGACTTCGCCGCGACGGAGCTGCGTCCCGCCGCCGAGGCCGCCGACACCGCCTGCGCGATGCCGGAGGGCCTGCTCGAGAAGAGCACGGAGATCGGCACGACGATGCTCGGCGTGCCGGAGGAGCAGGGCGGTGCCGTGCAGGAGCGCTCCGCCGTGACCTCCGTGCTGCTCGCCGAGGCGCTCGCCCACGGCGACCTGGGCCTCGCCTTCGCGGTCCTGGCGCCCGCCGCCGTCTCCACCGCCCTCGGGCTCTGGGGCGACGCGGACCAGCAGGCCACCTACCTGCCCGAGTTCGTCGGCGAGAACGTCCCGACCGCCGCGCTCGCCGTGCAGGAGCCGCGCCCGCTGTTCGACCCGTTCGTCCTGCGCACGACGGCCACGCGCGACGGCGACGACTACGTCCTCTCGGGCGTCAAGTCGCTCGTCCCGCACGTCGGCACCGGCGAGCTGTTCGTCGTCGCCGCCGACCTGGCCGACCGCCCGGCGCTCTTCCTCGTCGAGTCGAAGACCGCCGGCGTCCTCACGGAGCCCGAGCCCGCCATGGGCCTACGGGCCGCGGCCACGGGCCGCCTCGTCCTCGAGAACGTCCGCGTCCCGTCGTCCGCCCTGCTCGGCGGCGGCGACCCCGACGTCTACGCCGAGGCGATCCGCCTGGGCCGCATCGCCTGGGCGGCGCTGGCCACCGGCACGTCGCAGGCCGCGCTGGACCACGTGATCCCGTACGTCAACGAGCGCGAGGCGTTCGGCGAGCCCGTCTCGCACCGCCAGGGCGTCGCGTTCTCCGTGTCGAACATGGCGATCGACCTCGAGAGCCTGCGGCTGACGACCTACCGCGCGGCCAGCCGCGTGGACCTCGGCAAGAGCTTCGCCCGCGAGTCGCAGCTCGCCCGCCAGCTGACGACGCAGAAGGGCATGGAGATCGGCTCGCAGGCCGTCCAGATGCTCGGTGGCGCCGGCTACGTCAAGGACCACCCCGTCGAGCGCTGGTACCGCGATCTGCGCGCCGCCGGTGCCATGGAAGGCGCCCTGCTCGTTTAACGGGCGGACGATCTAGGAGAACTGATGATCAATCTCGAGTCCCCCAAGAAGTTCGCGCCGCTGATCGGGCAGGCCAAGCAGGTCGCCCGCGAGGTGCTGCGCCCGAACTCCCGCAAGTACGACCAGGCCGAGCACGAGTACCCGAAGGAGCTCGACATGCTGGCCGCGCTCATCGACGGCCTGAACGAC
>CAFBMK010000025.1_pt1 | contig 20724 bp, 18 predicted proteins | sample 7268691 | NCBI WGS metagenome assembly CAFBMK01 (sample SAMEA6814062, study PRJEB35770) | freshwater metagenome | biome: Freshwater; feature: Freshwater reservoir; material: water | place: Czech Republic | collected 2017-05-23 | depth 30m m
CTGCGGCGTCAGGAAGCCCTTGATGTTCGGCTCGTTCCACAGCGTGTAGGTGGTGACGGGGGGCAGCGGCTGGACGACCGGCTTGGGCGGCGCGGGCGCGGGCGCGGGCTTCGCGGCCGGGGCCGGCTGCGGGGCGGGCGGGGAGAACCAGCCGTCGAAGAACCCCTGGGTGCTGGCGCGGCCGGCGCGCACGGCCGGGGTGGCGGGCGCGGCGGGCGTCGCCGACGCGGCGCCGGTCGTCGGGACGAGGTCGCCCTTGTACCGGCGGACGACGGCCTCCGCGAAGTCGGAGTAGGCCGACGGGTCGACGTTCTCGCGGGCCCGGATCCCCTGGGAGCCGACGGGCTCGGTGGTCGCCCAGTACGGCGCCCAGAAGCCGATGTCGATCATCGGCTCCATCCCGTGGGCCCGGACGGAGCGGACGGCGAGGTCGAGGCGGTCCCAGACCCCGGCGGGATAGGACGCCGAGCTCTTCGCGTCGAAGATCGGCTGCGTGTCGCTCGCGGCGTCCGGGGCGATCTCCTGCCAGTTGGCGGTCAGGCGCACGTGGGTGAAGCCGATGGACTCCATCTGGTCGAGCGCCTTGTTCACCTTCGCCGGGTCGCCCGACAGCATGAGCGCGTCGTCCTGGACGACGCTGTCGAGGGCGGAGGCCGTCGACGGGACCCCGGCGGCGACGGCCAGGAGCACGAGGAGGGAGAGGACGAGGCGGGAGGCTGAGTGCATGAGGAGCAGCGCGGGACGGGATGACGCTTCGTTCTGTTCCACGGCGCACACAGCGCGGGCGACGCGCTTCGGGGTCGTTGTTGGACGAACGATCCACGCGCTCCGTGGACCGATGTGGGCCCGCGCCGCGAGCACCGCCGACCGGATCACCCGTTCCGTCCCCGCCGGGGTGACCGCGCCGGGCCGCGGACGTCCCCGTGACGGCCGCCGGGGGCCACCCGTCACCGCGCGCCGCCCGACGCCGCACGGCCTCCCCGGACGGGCGGCCCGTCGACCCCGCGGCACTCCTGGGAGAATCACCCCCGTGCCCGCCGCGCCCGATCTCGCCGCCTCGCTGGCTCGCGCCGAGGCCCTCGGCCTGCGGCTGCGCCCGACCTTCGACGAGGCGCTGGCGCTCGCCGCCGACCACGACGTCGTGCCCGTCCTGGCGCAGACCATCGACGACGTCGAGACCCCGGTCTCCGCCTACCTCAAGCTGCGCGCGGCGCACCCCGGCGAGCCGTCGTTCCTCCTCGAGAGCGCCGAGCAGGGCCGCGTCGGCCGCTACTCGTTCCTCGGCGTCCGGCCGGCCCGCACGATCGAGTGGTCCCTCGGCGACCCGGGCGACCCGTACGCGATTGCCCGCGACGCCATCGGCCGGCGCCGCGTCGCCGAGGTCGAGGGGCTGCCGCCCTTTGTCGGCGGCGCCGTCGGCGTCTTCGCCTACGACCTGGTCCGCACGGTCGAGCCGCTCGGCGAGCCCAACGAGGACGTCCTCGGCACGCCCGACCTGGCGCTGCAGGTGACGGACGCGATGGTCGTCTTCGACGGCCTGCTGCACACGATCACCGCGCTGGCGCCCCTGCACACCGGTGCGGACGACGCCCCCGTCGGCGGCGACCGCGCCCCGGAGGACGAGCTCGCCCGTCGCTACGTCGCCGCGGCCGACCGCATCGTCGAGCTGCGCGAGGCGCTCCTGCGGCCGACGCCCGCCGGGCGCGACGCGTCCGCCGGCCCGCGGGACGCCCCGGAGTGGGTCTCGAACCACTCGCGCGAGGCGTTCGAGGCGATGGTCGCGCGGATCATCGAGTACGTCCGCGCGGGCGACGCGTTCCAGGTCGTGCCGTCGCAGCGCTGGTCCGCCGAGCTCGGGATCGACCCGTTCTCGGTCTACCGCGGCCTGCGCGTCGTCAACCCGTCGCCGTACATGTACCACCTCGACTTCGGCGGCTGGCAGGTCGTCGGGGCGAGCCCCGAGCCGCTCGTGACGGTGCGCGGCGACCGCATCTCGATGCGGCCGATCGCCGGCACCCGCCCGCGCGGCGCCACGCCCGCCGAGGACGCCGAGATGGCCGCCGGGATGCTCGCGGACGAGAAGGAGCGGGCGGAGCACGTCATGCTCGTCGACCTCTCCCGCAACGACCTGGGCCGCGTCTGCGAGTACGGGACCGTCGAGGTCGACGAGCTCATGGTCGTCGAGACCTACTCGCACGTCCTGCACATCGTCTCGGCCGTCTCGGGCACCCTGCGGCCCGAGGTCGCCGCGACGGACGCGCTGCGGTCCGTCCTGCCCGCCGGCACGCTGTCGGGCGCCCCGAAGGTCCGAGCGATGCAGATCATCGACGAGCTCGAGCCCGTCAAGCGCGGCGGCTACGGCGGCGCGGTCGGCTACCTCGCGTGGTCCGGCGACCTCGACTCCTGCATCCACATCCGCACCGCGGTCTTCAAGGACGGCACCGCGCACGTGCAGGCCGGCGGCGGAACCGTCGCCGACGCGCTGCCCGCGTACGAGTACGAGGAGTCCGTCAACAAGTCGCGCGCGATCCGCCGCGCGGTCGAGGTCGCGCTGCAGCAGCCGGAGTGGTCGTAGGACCGCCAGGTCCCGCCCCAGCCGCCGCCCGCCCCGTCACCCCGGATCCGCCCATGACCTCCGTCCTCGTCATGGAGCGTTTGCGAAACTCCTGAGCCCCGCTACGACGGGGCTTTTTCGTGGGCTGACACGTGAACTGCACACGTGCCCCCACGGAAACTGCACACGCCATGATGCAAGTCGGTGGTCGTCGGGATATCTGTCGTGAATGACAGAGACGAACGAACCACAAAACCCTTCGATCATTGCCCGCATCGACCGTGCCACTGGCCGCGTGGCTTCAAGCAGGAGCGAGCAGGCGAAACAGGCGATCCTGCTCGCGACCATCGACCATGAGTCTCCGTTGCGGGCGTACGTCGACCGAGGAGAGGCGATCCTCGCCGACCCGGCGCTCGACGCAACCGCAAAGACAAAGGCGCTCGAAGAGATCCTGCGTGCCATCCGGTTCGGTTTTGCCGACGGCGATTACCACTTCCGGGACGTGTACATCCGTCGGAAGGCCGAGAGTAAGATGGGAGCTCGGTCGAACGTGATCCCGTCCGACGACGGGGAGTAGACGCGCTCACCTGTCCGAAGCACCCGCCACCATGCATCGCATGGCAAAGGTCCGGCTTTTCATCTCGTACGACTATGACAACGACGCCTTCTTGACGGAGGCGCTTGTTGAGCAGTCCAAGAAGACGGACTCCCCCTTCGAGTTCACTGACGCGAGCGTCAAGGTGCACCTCACGGGCGACTGGGAGGAGAAGGTTCGCGGTCGGATCGACCGGGCCGACCAGGTCGCGGTCATCTGCGGCAAGAACACGACGACCGCGACGGGTGTGACCGCCGAGATCGAGATCGCGCAAGCTCTGGGCAAGCCGTACTTCCTACTCGCGGGGTACAGCAGTGGCGGCAACAAGAAGCCGAAGTCTGCGTTGGCCAGCGACAAGATGTACGAGTGGACTTGGCCGAACTTGAAAAGCCTCATTTCTGGGAACCGCTAGGTGCCAGCACAGTCCCCGCAACCCCTGCCCGAGGGGCTTCTCGATCAGTACAAGCTGATGGCGGAGATGTCCGACCGGCTCTCGGCCCGACGAGGGTTGGCCAATAGCTTCTTCCTCAGCGTGCAAAGCGCATTGGTGGCAACCGTGGCGCTGGCCGACGGTCGCACCTGGCCGATCGGCGTCGCTGGGATCATTGTCGCGCTGGCTTGGTTTCGGCTCTTGCGGAGCTACAAGACGCTGAACGCGGCGAAGTTCACCGTCATCCACAACATCGAGGGCAAGTTGCCTGCGCAGCCGTTCAAGGACGAGTGGGACATCCTCGATCAGCCGGGGCAACCAGCGTGGAAGCGCTACACCGCGCTCTCGACAGTCGAGCAGATCGTTCCGCTCGTCTTCGCGGGCCTTCATGCCCTCCTCCTGGCGACGTGAGGCTCGAACCATGAGGATGGGTCGATGATGAGCCGGACCTACGTAGACGAGCTGGCTGCACGCATTCGGGCGGCCACTCCCGATGCCCTAGTGCCGGACGACGCGACGCCCGACGACGTGGCGCAGCTCTTTCGGCTCTACGCGCTCCTCGCGCTCGTTCGAGGTCACGACGTGACGGCGGCGAACGTCCACGACGCGTGGTCCACGTGGATGCTCTCTCGGGGTGAGGGCGATCACGAGTCGATCGTGCCCTTCGTGAAGCTTGACGATGACGCCCAGGAACAGGACGACCCGTTCGTGGTTGCGATCCGTTCTGCGCTCGCGAACTGAACTCCATCGCTCGCGGGTGCTGTCAATCCGCCAAGGCCGGGATAGGGTGCCCACGTGCGTGTTGTCGATATCCGCCTGCAAGGACGGGCCAGGAAGTCTCGTGCGGCACGCACCGTTGGGGAGTGCTCGTGACTGTCGACCCGAATACGGCCCCTGATCCTGCCGATGGCCTGACGCCGGAGCAGCGCGCTCGGTACCAACGCATCGACCCGTTGTTGCGAGCTGCTGGCTGGGACGTGCAGAACCTGCGGAAGATCAGTCTCCGAAAGTCGGTTGGTGTCGCAGTACGGGAGTACCCGCTCGGGAAAGACGCCGTGGATTACCTCCTGTTCGTCGACGGGAAGGCAATCGGCACCATCGAGGCGAAGGCGCAGGGCCTCACCTTGTCGGGCGTTGAGACCCAGAGCCGTCGCTACACAGACGGGTTCAGCGCGCTGCCGGACGCCAAGCGGCCGAAGTCATGGCTGTGGCCCGAGCGACTCCCTTTCCACTACATCACCACGGGCGACGAAACTCTTTTCGAGAGCCTGCGTGACCCTCGCCCGCGTACGCGGGAGGTGTTCGGGTTCCATCGCCCGGAATGGCTGCGACACCTCGCCGAAAAGAGTTCGCTGCGTCAAGGCATCCACAACATGCCGCCGCTCATCAAGGACGATCTTCGGAAGTCGCAGATCGACGCGATTGGTGGCCTCGAAGCGTCGGTGCGGGACGACCGCCCCCGCGCGCTCGTCGAGATGACCATGGGAGGGGGCAAGACGATTGCCGCCGTCGCTCATGCCTACCGTCTGTTGAGCCACGCAGGGGCGCAGCGCATCCTGTTCCTGGTCGATCGACGGGGCCTCGCGCAACAGGCCGTCGACGAGTTCACCAACTGGCAGACGCCGGAGGGGCGGAAGTTCGGGGAGTTGTTCGTGGTGCAGCGGCTCACCGGCCCAGTCATCAACGAGGCGTCGAACGTGGTCGTGACCACGATCCAGCGGCTCTACGCGATGTTGCAGGGCAACGAGGACTTCGACGAGACCCGTGAGGACGTTTCGGCATGGGAGCTCGACGACAGCGCCAGCCCTCAGCTTGAAGTGGCGTATCAGTCGAAGGTCCCGATCGAGACGTTCGACTACATCTTCATCGACGAATGCCACCGCAGTATTTACGGCCGGTGGGGGCAGGTACTCGACTACTTCGACGCCTTCCAGACGGGCTTGTCCGCGACACCGGCGAAGCAGACGTATGGGTACTTCTCAACGAACGTGATCGACGGGTCAACAAAGCCGAACGTCGTATCGAGATACACCCACGATGAGAGCGTCCTCGATGGCGTCAACGTGGACTTCAAGGTCTTTCGCATCAAGACGCAGATTGGCGAAACAGGGTCGACAATCTCGGGAGGCGAGTGGATCAAGCTCCGGGACAAGCGGACGCGCAAGCTCCGGGCAGAGCAGCTCGACGAGGACTTCGAGTACGACGCCGCCAAGGTGAACACGGCCGTTGTCGCTGAGGATCAGCTTCGGACCGTCGTCCGAGCCTTCAAGGACAACTTGCCCACGATGTTCCCCGGCCGGGAAACCGTGCCGAAGACGGTCGTGTTCTGTCGCGATGACACGCACGCCGAGGATGTCGTCAAGGTCATCCGCGAGGAGTTCGCCGAAGGCAGCGACTTCGCACGCAAGATCACGTACCTCACCGGAAACAGCCAGCAGGCCATTCAGGACTTCCGAACTGATCCCCGCTTCCGCATTGCGGTCTCGGTCGATCAGATCTCCACAGGGACGGACATCAAAGCCGTCGAATGCCTGCTGTTCCTGCGCAATGTCAAGAGCCGCCTCCTCTTCGAGCAGATGAAGGGACGCGGCGTTCGGACTATCCAACCGGCCGACCTTCGCGCAGTGACCGGTGACGCGACGGCAAAGACGCACTTCGTCCTCGTTGACGCCGTCGGCGTCACCGACAGCGAACAGGCGTGGGTGGCGGCTCCGCCGCTGGACCGTGAGCCGAGTATTCCTCTGACCGAGCTGCTCGGCACTTTGGCGCAAGGCGTCGATCACGACGACCTGCTCACGACGGTTGCCTCCCGGTTGTCTGCCCTCGCAGGCCGACTGACGGGGGACGAGGAAGCTGCAATCAAACAGATGACCGGCGGCGAGGGGCTACGGGACATCGCACGCTCTCTTGTGCAGGCCGTGTCGCCCGAGCGCCAGCTCGATCTCGCTCACGACCTCGCTCAGGCAGCCGGGGAGCCGCTCCCGGCCGAGCCGACGACCGACGAGGAGCAGGCACTCGTCGCTCGCTACGTCGAGAAGGCGCGTGAGCAGCTCGTACACGCCGCGACGGAACACCTGGCAGATGGAGAGGTGCGCGAGACCATCCTCGCGATCCAGCGCAACGCTGAGCAGGTGATCGACCGGCAGAGCGTCGACGCTGTCCTTGGTGCTGAGTTCGTTGACGACGGCAAAGCGAAGTCAGTGGTTGAGTCGTGGGAGAAGTTCGTCGAGGAACACCATGACGAGTACGTCGCCCTCGCCGCGCACTACGGCCAGCCGCAGAAGCGGCGACTGAGCTACGACGACATCAAGGCCCTGTCGCTCGCCATCAGCGTCCCGCCGCACAACCTCACCCCGACAAGGCTCTGGGAGGCATACGCCGCCTTGGAGAAAACGCGGGTGCGAGGCAGCGGCGAGCGCAAACTCGTAGACCTCGTGAGCATTATCCGTTTCACCACCGAACAGGCCGACGAGCTCGAACCGCTCGCCGATCTCGTACGCCTCCGCTACGACCTCTGGTTGGAAGAGCAGTCGAGCGCGGGTCGGAGCTTTACGCCGGAGCAACGCCGATGGCTTGACATGGTTGCCGATCAGATTGCGACCTCGCTCAGCATCGAGAAACAGGATTTCGACGAGTTCCCGTTCCGCGACCGAGGCGGACTCATCGCCGCGCATCGCGCCTTTGCGGGCGGCCTGGACGACGTGCTCGCTGAGCTCAACGAGAAGCTGGCGCGAGCATGAGCACTGTCGAGATGGTCGCACTGACCGACGTAGTCGAAATCCTCGACCGCTTCCGTGTGCCGGTCAGCGCGAAACAGCGTCAGCTACGCGTGGGGGCCGTGCCTTACTACGGCGCCACCGGGCAGGCCGGATGGATCGACGAACCCATCTTCGACGAACCGTTGGTTCTGCTTGGGGAGGACGCGGTGCCCTTCCTCGATCCGTCGGCTCCGAAGGCGTACCCAATTGACGGACCGTCTTGGGTCAACAACCACGCGCACGTCCTGCGTGCCCTACCGGGAAAGGTCGATCGTGCCTTTCTGGTGCACTCGCTGAACGTCGCTGATTACCGGGGCCTAGTCAACGGCACCACTCGCTTGAAACTGACCCAGGCGAGTATGAAGGAGCTACGAATTCCCCTCCCGCCGCTGGCCGAACAGCGCTGCATCGTTGCGCGGCTGGCGGAGATCGGCAACGCGACAACACGGGGCGCATACGCACTCGGTCAGGCAACCACTCTGACTGAGCAGCTTCGCCAGTCGGTTCTCTTCCGTGCTTTCGATGGACCGTCCGACACAACAATCGGCGAGGTCGGTGAGGTGTTCGTTGGTGCTACTCCAAGTCGCGCCGATCCAGCGCTCTGGGATGGCACCGTTCCGTGGGTATCGAGTGGAGAGGTCGCTTTTGATCGGATCGGCTCCACCAGGGAGGGCATCTCCGAGAGCGCACTGCGAAACGCGTCGAGACGTATCCACCCAGTCGGGACCGTTCTAGTGGCGATGATTGGCGAAGGCAGAACGCGCGGGCAGGCAGCGATATTGGACATTCCAGCGGCCCACAACCAGAACTGTGCGTCCATCCGTCTCGATAGAGACCGGATGCTTCCGGAGTACCTCTTTTACTGGTTCATGGCACGCTACGACGAGAACCGTGGCGGCGGCGCCGGAAGTCAGCAACCTGCGCTGAACGGCAAACTCGTCAAGTCGCTGCGTATCCCTTGTCCGCCACTCACAGTGCAGGCCGCAGTGGTCGCAGATATCGGGGCGTGGTTCACCCGGGTCGAGGCCTTGGCTGGCAACATCGAAAATACGCGGACACTTGTACGCGCGCTCGACGCAGCCAGCCGCTATCGCGCGTTGCGGACCCCAGCCGTCCCGTAGCGAGAATTGAGCATTAGCTGTGGAGCGCATCGCACTATGAGTGATATGTCAGCAACGTCCCAGGCCCTGACCCAGAAGCTTTGGGGCTACTGCAAACTTCTTCTCGACGACGGGCTTAGCTACGGCGACTATCTTGAACAGCTCACGTACCTCCTGTTCTTGAAGATGGCCCACGAGCGGACCGAGCCCCCGTTCGACGAACAGTCGGTCATTCCCGAGGGATGCGATTGGCCGTCGCTCGCTGAGAAGAGCGGGGCGGATCTCGAAGCGCATTACACGCTCTTGTTGCAGACCCTTGCCCAGGAGCCCGGCCTCCTCGGCCTCATCTTCCGCAAGTCGCAGAACCGCATTCAGGACCCCGCGAAGCTTCGACACCTCGTCGTCAACCTCATTGGTGGCGAGACCTGGTCCGGCCTGGACTCAGATCTCACGGGCGACTTCTACGAGGACTTGCTCGAACGAACGGCGTCTGAGGGCAAGGCCGGGGCCGGGCAGTACTTCACCCCGCGCGCAGTCATTCGAGCCATGGTCGATGCCGTTCAGCCGAGGCCGGGGCAGACGATGAGCGACCCTGCGTGCGGCACCGGTGGGTTCCTACTCGCGTTCCACGAGTACGTGCTGGCGAACAACACGCTGGACCGTGATGAGAAGGCCCGCCTGCGCGACGAATGCATTCACGGGAACGAGCTCGTCGATAACACGGCGCGCCTCTGTGCGATGAACCTCTTCCTTCACGGGATCGGCCATTACTCAGCAGAGGAGGCGCCAGCGATATCGGTCGGTGACGCGCTCGTTGCCACGCCGTCGAAGAAGGTCGATCTCGTCCTCGCGAACCCGCCCTTTGGGAACAAGAGCGCGACCACGTTCGACGCCGAGGTCACGCTCGACGACGACGGCAATGAGGTCATCAAGACGAGCAAAGACAAGCTCGTCATCTCTCGCCCCGACTTCTGGGCGACCACGTCGAACAAGCAGCTCAACTTCGTCCAGCACATCCGCTCGATGCTCGATATCGGAGGTGTCGCCGCGATCGTCGTGCCGGACAACGTGCTGTTTGAGGGGAGCTCAGAGAACTCCGCTGGGGGCAAGATCCGCGAGCGTCTGCTGCACGAGTGCGACGTGCACACGATCCTTCGCCTCCCGACCGGCATCTTCTACGCGCAGGGCGTGAAGGCAAACGTCGTGTTCTTCCGTCGCCACGCAGCGGGAAAGCAGGCTGCGACCAGAGAGCTCTGGATCTTCGACTTGCGCACCAATCAGCACTTCACGTTGAAGACCAAGCCGCTTCGTCGCGAGCATCTTGACGATTTCGTGGAGGCGTTCAAGCCGGGCGAGCCGCTGAGCGCTCGGGTCGAGACGCAGCAGTTCAAGCGCTGGACGTACGAACAGATCAGCGAGCGCCCTGGCTACAACCTCGACCTATGGGCCGACATCGTTGACGCGAGTGTCGAGGACCCGTCACTCCTGCCCGCCCCTGAGGTGATCGCCGAAGAGATCGTCGAGCAGCTGGCGAGCGCTCTGGACGACTTCAAGCTGCTCGCCGCCGCACTCGCTGGCCCCACGGCGTCAGAAGGCGAGAGCGAGTCCGCCGACGTAGCGAACAGCTAGACCGGAGGAGCTCGTTACCTCAACCTGGTGGCTCCGCGAGGACGCCGTCGTCGGACATCACGTCACGCCAACTCTTGGGCGTTCGTCGTTTCGTCGACGGGACGAGCATCTTTCCGATGTCGTCGCCGTAGGCTGAGGCGGATCCGAAGCCCGACGCCGAATTGCCGTAGGCGTCTGCCACTTCGGCACGGTGTTCCTCGTGGAGGTCGGGATCGGCCACGCTCGAAAGGCCGAGCGCGTGGCGGGCTTTCACGAACCCTTCGACGTATTCGTTTGCTTCCGCCGTCGTCAGCTGGGTCTCCTGGGCCTCGTTGAGGACGGGGCCGCCGAGCCAGCCCTGCCGGTGGCAGATGTTGAGCCATTCGATGACGAGGGCGACACTCGCCCGCAGCTGTTGAACGCCCAGGCCTCGACGCTTGGAACGGTCCGCGCGACTGTCTCCGGCAACCGAGTAACGCTCGCGCCAGCGATGGTGGGCTGCCTCGTAATGGGCGTGCCGAGCACGTAGCACCTGGTAGGCCGGAGCCGTCCGCCACAGGGGCAGGAGGAGACGCCAGTTCTCCTTGCAGAGGATGCTCTGCACTCCCTGGCAAGCCTCCGTGGCGGGAACGGCGCATCGGTACCAGAGTCGGGGCTCATCGTTGACGCCCGCGTCGTGCTGGAAGCGATGGAAGACGGCCTCACCCGAGCAGTGCTTGCAGTGGGGGATACCGTGACGGTCGTACTTGGGCAGGTAGTCCTTCCGCTCCTGTTCGCGTCGGCTCTTGCGCCACGGGATGACTGAGGCCACGCCGTCACGCGTATGCAGTGCGAAGACGCTTCCGACGGAGTACCCCCGGTCGGCGACGACGGCTTTCGGCGCTTGGCCCAAGTGCTGCTTCACCTGTGCGTACAGCTCCGGGTACGCGACGTGCTCCTGAATGGAAGCGCTCGTGACACTCACGGCGAGGACACCGCCGGTGTAGTGGTCGACTGCCTTCGCGCAGTAGTACCCAGCCCAGAACCGCTTGACCTTGCCGTCGCTCGTGACATATGCGCGAACGCCCGCCTCGTTGTCAGACAGTCGGTACCAGCATCCGCCGACGAGGACGCGAAGTCCTCGCTCGTCCGCCGCGAGCTTCTCCGCAGCACCGTTGAGGTTGGCATCGAATGGGACTTGTTTCGCGAGTCGGTGACGCTCGTCCCTCGCATCGGCGTTCGTGTTTCGGCGAGGTGACTTCGCCTGTTTCTTGCAGGAGTGGATCTCGTCGCCCTGACAGTCATGGATGAGCCGCGAGTGAGCCTCGGCTTCGGTGCCGTCAACGTGGACGGCGTGGCCGACCTTGCCGCCGGACTTCTCCACGGCGAGCTGAATGAGACGTGCAGCGATCGCCCGGAACACGTCCTCGTGCTCTTCGAGGGCGTTGAAGTTCTTGTAGACCGCGTGGTAGCTCGGGCGAGCCGCGAACCCGGCCCGCTCCCAAAGGAGATCGGGTGAACGCTCATGCCAGCGGGAGAGTTCCCGCTCGGCGCTGTTCACGTACGCAAGGAGGGGCAACGCCCACTCCCCTGGCTTCCGGGGACGGCCCTCACGCTTCACGAGCAGCACACTCGTGCGAGCGTCAGCCCACAGGGCAGGGTGGTCTTCGAGGAGGTCGAACAGATCCTCCCACCTGGACAGGGACTTCTTGGTTGCGCCGGTCAGCCTGGCAGGCACCCAGCCCCTACGCACCTCGGTTGTCTCGCTTACACATACATCAGTTAGATCACTGAAAATGACGAATGTCAAGGCAACGGCCCAAAACGTTTCGTAAATGTGATAGCGCGGTCAGCTACCATTCGCCGCCTTGGCCCGGTTCGAGCACACGCATGACCCGATCGCTCTCCTCGCCGTCGCCGCCCAGGTGCTCCGGGCCGCTCGACCGCACGAGCCCGACCTCGTCTCTCAGCGCGAGTACAACGACGCGCGAGTCAGGCTGGGACACGGGAGCACCCCGCGCGCGGACAAGCTCGTCGCGCGCTTCGGCGTCAGCTGGATGGTGTTCCGAGATCGAGCACTAAACGCCGACCACCCGCCCCGCGCCCTCGCGATGGCAGCCATGCGGCAAGTCCGCCGAGTGCTCACCACCGCCGAAGCAGTATCCGCCGTTCAACGCGCTGCCTCGTATCTCGGCTCCGAAGAGATCAGCGTTACGCAGTACACAGAAGCACGGCGGGCTCTCATGATGCGAGCGTCCGCCCGCCACACGCACGCCCGCCACCTGATGCCCATGCCCGAAGCGCACAGCATCGGCACAAAGTTCGGTTTCGCCAAAATCGTCGCCGCTGCCGGACTGAGGATGCCGCCGAACCGAGAGCCCCCACTGATGTCCCGCGCGGACGCCATCTGTGTCTTCATCGAGGTCTACGGGTTCATGCCGCGCAAGGACGACCTCACCTGGATGGGGCGTGCCCACGGCATTCAGCTCATGAGCGCAGACAAGTACCTGCACTCCGTTGAGGCGAAAACCGCCCTCGAACGCTTCGCCTCACGAGGCCGGTGGTGCCCTCCCATCAGCACCCGAGGACTTGTGCGCCCCGAGCAATGGGAAGACATCGAGGACACCTCGGGCATCCTCGCTGGTCTCGCCATCAAGTACCCGCGAAAACGTGCAGCAGATCAGGGGCACACGCTCGAAGAAGTGCGCTCAGCCATCGCCCTGGCATGGGACGCCCTGCCCAAGGGCCAATCACTGACAGTCGAGCGCTATGCCTCTGTCCGCAGGACCCAAGGCCTCCCGCATTACGGCACAGCTCACAAGATCGCCCAGCGGAACGGAACGACGTTCGCGCAGCTCGTTCGCGATGAAGCCGACGCGAGATCTCGGCGAGACGGCCGAACGAAGAGCGATTAGGACCGGTTGCCAGCCCGACTGCGACTCGGAAAACCCCTGCTAGCTGACTCGTTCACCTACAACCTCGTGCCGTGTGCAGTTGACGTACCAGCCCGCTGCCGAGGTGCTCGATGCGCGACAATGCCCCCTGTGTTCAAGGCAGATCAGCAGCCCCGCGAGTTTGGCAAACGGTTGATCAAATGCCTCGTCATCGACAACTACGACTCGTTCACCTACAACCTGGTCCAGGAGCTCGGCGAGCTCGGGGCGGAGATCGAGGTCGTCCGCCACGACCAGGCGACCGTCGACGAGCTGCTGGGGGAGGCGGGGGGTCGTGCTCGTCCGGACCGCGTCGTCGTCTCGCCCGGCCCGTGCACCCCGGACGACGCCGGGATCTCGCTCGAGGCGGTCCGCCGCTTCCCCGAGGCCGGCATCCCGCTCCTGGGCGTCTGCCTCGGCCACCAGGCGCTCGGCCAGGCGTTCGGCGGCACCGTGATCCGCCACGAGCCCGTCCACGGCAAGACGTGCCTGATCACCCACGACGGCCGCTCCCTCTACGCCGGCATGGACGACGAGGTCGAGGTCGGCCGGTACCACTCGCTCGTGCTGGACGAGGCGGCGCTGCCGGACTGCTTCGACGTGACCGCCCGTGGCGGCGGCGTGATCCAGGGCGTGCGGCACCGCGAGCTGCCCGCGGAGGGGGTCCAGTTCCACCCCGAGTCCGTCCTCACCCCGCTCGGGATGGGCATGCTCGAGCGGTTCCTCGTGCACGGCGTCGGCCGGTAGCCCCGCGGGCACCCCGTCGGCCGCCCCTCGATCCATTAACCTCCGCTGACCCTATGCCGCACCCGGTGCTCACGCCCGCGATCGAACGGGTCGCGTCCGGAGAGGATCTCGACCTCGAGGAGGCCCAACGGGTCCTCGAGGAGATCATGGCCGGAGGCGCCTCGCACGTCGAGATCGCCGGCTTCCTGATCGCGCTGCGCACGAAGGGCGAGACCGCGGACGAGATCGCCGGCCTCGCCGCCGCGATGCGCGCCCACGCCACGCTCGTCTCGACGTCGCGCGACGACCTCGTCGACATCGTCGGCACCGGCGGCGGGGCGCTGACGTTCAACGTCTCGACCACCGCCGCGTTCGTCATCGCCGGCGCCGGCTGCGCGGTGGCCAAGCACGGCAACCGCTCCGCGACCTCGAAGTCCGGCGCGGCCGACCTCCTCGAGGCCCTCGGCGCGTCGATCGAGCTCAGCCCGGAGCAGGTCGGGACCGTCATCGACGAGCTCGGCTTCGGCTTCCTCTTCGCCCCGCGGCACCACTCGGCCACGCGGTTCGTGGTGCCCGTGCGCAAGGAGCTTGCGGTCCGGACGGTCTTCAACGTCCTCGGCCCGCTGACCAGCCCGGCCCAGGCCCGCCGCCAGGTCATCGGCGTGGGCTACCCCGGCATGATCGAGCGGATGGCCGACGCCGTGCACCGCCTCGGCACGGACCGCGCGCTGCTCGTGCGCTCCGAGGACGGGCTCGACGAGATCTCGATCGCCGCCCCGACGACGGTCTACGAGGTCACCCCGGACGGCGTCCGCTCGTACACCGTGACGCCCGAGGAGCTCGGCGTGCGGGTCCACGCGCTCGACGAGGTCGTCGGCGCGAGCCCCGCCGAGAACGCGCTCGTCACGCGCCGGGTGCTCTCCGGCGACGTCGCCGACGGCACGTCCGCGGCGCTCGAGCTCGTCGTCGCCAACGCCGGCGCCGGCATCCTCGTCGGCGGCGGCGCCGACACCCTGGCCGACGGAGTGGAACGCGCCCGCGAGGCGATCGCCTCCGGGGCCGCACACTCCGTCATGGAGCAATTCGTGAAGCGCACCAGCGACCTGGTCGAGGGCTCCCCAGCATGAGCATCATCGACGACATCGTCGACCGCACGAAGGTCGAGGTGAAGAAGCGCCGCAAGGAGCTGCCCGAGAAGGAGCTCCGCAAGCGGCTCGAGGGCCGCGAGGACGGACGGCCCTTCGCCGAGGCCCTCGCCTCGCAGCCCGGGGTGTCGGTGATCGCGGAGCACAAGCGCCGCGCGCCGTCCGCCAGCGAGCCCCTGCGCGAGGGCGCCGTGCTGTCGGACATCGTCTCCGCGTACGAGCGCGCCGGCGCGACCGCCCTCTCGGTCCTCACGGACGGCCCGTTCTTCGGCGGCGACCTCGAGGACCTCGCCGCCGCGCGGGCCGCGAGCCGCCTGCCCATCCTGCGCAAGGACTTCATCGTCCACCCGTACCAGGTGGTCGAGACCGCGGTCTCCGGCGCCGACGCGATGCTCCTGATCGTCGCCGCGCTCGAGGACGACAAGCTCCTCAAGCTCTACCGCGAGGCCCACGAGCTCGACCTCGACGTGCTGGTCGAGGTCCACGACGAGGAGGAGCTCGAGCGCGCGCTCGAGATCGTCGACGCGGACCTCATCGGGATCAACAACCGGAACCTCAAGGACCTGACGGTCGACCTCGACACGACGTTCGAGCTGCTGTCGCAGATCCCGGCGGGCAAGATCGTCGTCTCGGAGTCGGGGATCTCGCACCGCGACCAGCTCGAGGAGCTCGAGCGGGTCGGCGTGGACGCGGTCCTCGTCGGCTCGCACCTGATGCGCCAGCCCGACGTCGAGGCCGGCGTCCGCGAGCTGCTGGGCACGGACTAGCGGGCGACGCCCGCGGCGGGTCCTTCCGGCGCGCACGGCGGTCCCCGCGGCGGCCGCCTACGATGGACGGGTGCAGGACGATCAGCAGGCACCCCCCGCGACGCCGCAGGCGGCCCGGCCGCGACCCGTCCGTCCCGTGGCCCCCGAGCGGCGGGACACCGTCGCCCCGGCGCCCGAGGCGCCCGGCCCGAAGGCCGTGGTGCGCACGCGGATCAAGATCTGCGGCATCACGAAGCTCGAGGACGCCGAGTTCGCCGTCGAGGCCGGTGCCTGGGCGATCGGCCTGATCCTGTGGCGGACGTCGAAGCGGCGCTGCCGGATCGAGGAGGCCCAGCGGATCGGCGCGGCGGTCAAGCGCCGCGTCGAGGTCGTCGGCGTCTTCGTGAACGCGACGATGGACGAGGTCGCCCTCGCCGTCGACCAGTGCGGGCTGACGATCGTGCAGCTGCACGGCGACGAGGGCCCCTCGTACTGCGCCGAGGTCGGCCGCCGCACCGGCGCGAAGGTCATCAAGGCCGCCCGGGTCCGCAACGGCTCGGACGTCACCGCCCTGCGGCCGTTCCACACGGACTTCCACCTGCTCGACACGCACGTGCCGGGCGTCCAGGGCGGCACGGGCGAGACGTTCGACTGGGACCTCGCGCGCGTCCGCCGCGCCGCGCCGGGCGAGAAGCAGCCGCCGCTGATCCTCTCGGGCGGCCTGACGCCCGAGAACGTCGCCGAGGCCGTGCGCACCGCGCGGCCCTACGCGGTCGACGTCGCCAGCGGCACGGAGTCCCGGCCGGGGCGCAAGGACCACGACAAGGTCACCACCTTCGTGCGCGAGGTCCGCGGCGCGTTCCGCGACGAGGTGCAGCCCGGCGACGTCCCCGTCGACCCCGCCGGCGCGGCACCGGCGAACCAGGACGCGGGCGCGGCGCGTACCCCCGTCGACGGCCCCGGTGCCGCGGCGCAGGCCGCGGCCGCCGAGTCCGGCGACGGCATCAACACCACGACGGAGACGACATGAGCACCGCGCACCGCCCCGAGATCGGCAGCGAGCGACGCTTCGGCCCCTACGGAGGACGCTACGTCCCCGAGTCGCTGCTGCCCGCGCTCGACGAGCTCGAGGCGGTCTGGTCGGAGCTCCGCGACGACCCGGCGTTCAAGAACGAGTTCCGCGGCCTGCTGCGCGACTACGTCGGCCGCCCGTCGCCCCTGTACCTCGCCCGCCGCATGAGCGAGCGCGCCGGCCGCGAGGTGTGGCTGAAGCGCGAGGACCTCAACCACACCGGCGCGCACAAGATCAACAACGCGCTGGGCCAGTGCCTCATCGCCAAGCGGATGGGCAAGCCGCGCATCATCGCCGAGACCGGCGCGGGCCAGCACGGCGTCGCGACCGCCACGGCCGCGGCGCTCCTGGACCTCGAGTGCGTCATCTACATGGGCGTCGAGGACATCCGCCGCCAGATGCCCAACGTCCAGCGGATGCGGCTCCTCGGCACGACGGTGCAGCCCGTCGAGTCCGGTGCGCGCACGCTGAAGGAGGCCGTCTCGCAGGCGTTCCGGGACTGGGTCGGCAGCGTCGGGGACACCCACTACGTCATGGGCACCGCCGCGGGCGCCGCGCCGTTCCCGGCGATCGTCCGCGACCTCCAGCGGATCATCGGCGACGAGGCGCGCGAGCAGATCCTGGAGCAGGCCGGCCGGCTGCCCGACCGCGTCGTGGCGTGCGTCGGCGGCGGCTCGAACGCCATCGGCATCTTCACGGCCTTCCTCGACGACCCCGTCGCGCTCGTCGGCGTCGAGGCCGGCGGCCACGGCATCCTCTCGGGGTCCCACGGTGCCGTCCTCGCCAGCGGCGTCGACGCCGGCGTGCTCCACGGCTCCTACGGCCCGGTCATGCAGGACGCCCAGGGCCAGATCCTCGAGGCGCACTCCGTCTCCGCCGGCCTGGACTACCCCGGCGTCGGGCCGCAGCACGCGTGGCTGCGGGACTCGGGCCGCGCGACGTACGTGCCCGTCGACGACGACGACGCCGTGCGCGCGTTCCGCGAGGTCGCCCGGCTCGAGGGGATCATCCCCGCGCTGGAGTCCAGCCACGCGCTGCACCACGTGCTCCACGTCCCGGCGCCGGAGGTCGAGGTCGACCTCGTCTGCCTCTCCGGTCGCGGCGACAAGGACCTCGCGGAGGCGCTCGCGAAGCTCGAGGAGATCGACGGCGCCGCCGCGCTGGCCGCCGACGACGGCGAGCCGACCGTCGTCCCGACCGCGATCGGCAGCGACCCGGAGGCCGACGAGGACGGCGACGGGCCGCAGGGCGCGGAGGAGGTCCGATGAGCACCGGGCCCACCGGGACGTCCACGCCGCGCGCGGGCGCGGGGGAGGAGCGGATCGCCGCCGCCTTCCGCGACCACGAGGGCGCCGCCGCCCTCATGCCCTACATCATGGGCGGGTACCCCGACCCGTCGGTCTCGCGCGACATCGCGAAGGCCTACGTCGACGGCGGCGCCGACCTCGTCGAGCTCGGCGTCCCGTACTCCGACCCGCTCGCCGACGGCCCCGTCGTCCACGCCGCGGGCACCGACGCGCTGAACGCCGGCGTGACCGTCGACGACGTGTTCGAGCTCGGCGAGCAGCTCGCCGCCGACGTGCCCGTGGTCCTCATGACCTACGCGAACATCGTGCTGCGCCCGGGCATCGAGGCGTTCGCCGCCCGCATGCGCGACGCCGGCTTCTCCGGCCTGATCGTGCCGGACCTGCCGATCGGCGAGGACTCCGCCGACGTCGTCGCCGCGTGCGACGCCGCCGGCATCGCGTTCGTCCCGCTCGTCGCGCCGTCGACGACGGAGGCCCGGGTCGCGGAGGTCCGCTCCGCCGCCCGCGGCTTCCTCTACGCCGTCTCCGTCACCGGCACGACGGGCGAGCGCGCCTCGCTGTCGGACCAGTTCGAGGAGGTCATCCGCCGCGCGAAGACCGCCGGCGCCGGGGACGGCGCGGCCGCCGACGTGCCCGTCGGCCTCGGCTTCGGCATCGCCAACGGCGAGCACGCCGCGCAGGCCGCCGCCGCGGGCGCCGACGGCGTCATCGTCGGCAGCCGCCTCGTGCGCGCCGCGGGCGAGGACGACCCCGTCGCCGCCGTCTCCGCCGTGATGGCGGACCTCGCCTCCGGCCTCGGTCGCTGAGCCGCGAGGTCCTCGCGCGCCCGGGCCGGCGCGCGGGGCCTCCGCGGCGCCGGACCCCGTCGCCCGGTCACGCGGCGGTGGCCCGTTCCCGGTAGATTCTGCCGCCCATGGGTCTCATCTACGCCATCACGTCTGCCGTACTGCTCTGGCTCGTGCTGTGGGCGCTCGGCATGAAGTCGTTCGACGCCATCCTCATCTCGGCCGGCGTCATGGTCCTGGCGACCGCGGTCTGGAAGGTGCTCTCGTACTTCCCGAACGCGGACACCGAGGTCGCGCCGTCCAACGACGCCTGATCCCGTCGCGATGACGCGCGCGGTCCGCCGCGCCGCGATCGGCCTGGTCCTCACGGCGGCCTGCGTCGGCGCGGCCGGCTGCGGGGACGATCCCACCGGCGAGAAGGCCGGTGCCACGAAGGTCGCCCTGTACGTCGGGGTGCCGCTCCGCGGGCCCTGGGGGCCGCAGGGCGCCGCCGTCGTCCGCGGCGTCGAGCTCGGCCTGGCCGACGCCGGCGGCGGTGCCGGCGGCCTGAGCCTCCGCGTGTCGGAGCGGGACGTCACCGACGACGACGGCATCACCGTCGGCGTGGCCGGTGCGGCCCGCGAGGCGGGCGTCGTGCTGCGCGACTCCGGCGCGGTGGCGGCGATCTCCGGCGTCTCCGCCGCCACCGTCCGCGAGTACGGGCTCCTGGCGAGCCAGACCGGCGTGTCCTTCGTCTCCGCCACCGGCGACGACGTGCCGATGACGCAGGCCGACCGCGAGCCCTCCGGCGTCCGCAGCCAGGTCGTCCTGCCGCCCGCCGACGAGGCGGTCCGCCGCGGCGTCGTCGAGCGCGTCCGCGCGGCGGGCTGCGAGCGCCCCGTCGTCGCCGACGCCCGCGTCACCGGCGCCGGCCTGCCCTACGACCTCTCCGCCGTGGACCCCACGAGCAGCGCGCGCGCCACGAGCTGGACCGACGCCACGCTGCGGCGCACCGTCCTCTCCGCGGTCCGCGGCTCGACGGACTGCATCGTGCTCACCGGCGACCCGTCGGCCGGCGAGCCCGCCGCGCTCGTCGCGGCGCTCGGCGACCGCCTGCGCGGCCGCACCCTGATCCTCTCCCGCGGCGCCGCGTCGCAGGCGATGGCCCGTCTGGTCCGCGAGCGGCGCCTGACCGCCGAGGCGGTCGTCGACGACGGCGTCCCCGGCGACTCCGCGGAGGGCCGGAAGATCGACGCCCTCTACGCCGAGCACTTCGGCACGCCCGCCCCGGTCGGCGCGCTCTCGGGCTGGCGGGCGGTCAAGCTGCAGCTGCGCGCGGTGGGCGCGGCCGGCGCGGACGGCAACCGCCGCGACGGCGTCGTCGCCGGGCTGCTGCGCTCCGCGGTGCCCGGGCCGCCCGCCGAGGGCCGCCAGACCGCCGCGGGCCGCATCACGAACCCGCAGCTCAGCGTCGCCCGCGCCGAGGCCTACGGCTGGCGCGCGGTCTCGGCGATCACGCCGCGCTGAGCGACCGCGGCGCCCGCCGCGGCCCGCTCCGGCCGGGGTCCGCGCTCAGGACCCGAGCACGTCGTCCAGGGCGCCGTGGAGACCCGGGTGGTCGAACCGGTACCCGAGGTCGTCCGCCCGCCCCGGGGTGGTGCGGGAGCTGTCCAGCACGAGCGCCGACATCTCGCCGAGCACGGTGCGCAGCACGAACCCGGGGGCCGGGACGAGGACGGGGCGGTGCAGCGCCTGGCCGACGGCCTTCGAGAACGCCTTGTTCGTCGCGGACTCCGGCGCCGCGGCGTTGACCGGGCCGCTGAACGTCGGGTGGTCCAGGGCGGTGAGGAGGATGCCGACCTCGTCGTCGACGTGGATCCACGGCACGTACTGCTTCCCGCTGCCCAGCCAGGACCCGAGGCCCAGGCGGAACGGCCGGGCCATCACGGGCAGCGCGCCACCCTCGGGGGCGAGCACCATGCCGGTCCGGACGAGGACGACGCGCAC
>CAFBMK010000026.1_pt1 | contig 20328 bp, 18 predicted proteins | sample 7268691 | NCBI WGS metagenome assembly CAFBMK01 (sample SAMEA6814062, study PRJEB35770) | freshwater metagenome | biome: Freshwater; feature: Freshwater reservoir; material: water | place: Czech Republic | collected 2017-05-23 | depth 30m m
ACGGCCCGTGGACGTTGGTGGAGGCCGACCTCGTGAAGGGCCGGACGATCACGTCCTTCCCGAGCATCCGCACCGACATCGAGAACGCCGGCGGCACCTGGGTCGACGAGGAGGTCGTCTGCGACCAGGGCCTCGTCTCGAGCCGCAACCCCGACGACCTGCCGGCATTCTGCGCCAAGATCGTCGAGGAGTTCGCCGAAGGCAGGCACGACGTAGCGGCAGCCGGCGCGACCGCCTGACCCCCATGAGCGCCCTTCCTGCCTCCACGGACGTCGGCGTGATCGGCGCGGGCATCGTGGGCCTCGCGACGGCCCGGGCGCTGCGGCAGCGGGGCGCGACGGTGACGATCTACGAACGTGGCGTCGCCGGCGCCGGGCAGTCGGGAGGGGAGTCGCGCGTCTTCCGCCACGCCCACGACGATCCACGACTCGTGGTCGCCGCGCGCGACAGCCGGACGATCTGGGACGAATGGGCTGACGAGCTGGGGATCGAGACGGTCTCGTCCGACGGGGCGCTGACCATCGGCCCAGACGTCGACGCGAAGCTCGCGCTGCTGCGTGACGTGGACGGGATCGGGGCCCGCGAGGTCGACGCGGACGAGCTCGCGCAGCTCCTGCCGCTTGCTCGGACCGTTCGACGGCCCGGCGTTCTTGGACCCGCGCGGGGGCAGCATCCGGACGACCGCGACGATCGACGCGCTCGTCGCCGAGCTCGCAAAGAGCCTCGTGCACGACGAGGTGTTGCAGGTGCGGCAGGTCAGCGGCGACCGGGCCGAGGTGCGCACGGGCGGAAGGACGGTCGAACACGAACACGTCGTCGTCTGCGCCGGTCGCGGGACGCCGGCGATCGCGCGCGGCGTCGGTCTCGAGCTCCCCGTCAAGCAGTCCACCCACGTCCGGTGCACCTTCGAGCCGGCAGGCCGGCCGCCGCTCCGAGCCGCCTGCTTGCAAGACGGCAGCGGCGTCTTCGGCGAGACCGGCATCTACGCGGCCCCGGGCCCCGACAGAGCGACCTACGCGGTCGGCCTGAGCGACACCGCAGGCGTACGAGACGATGGAACCATCATCGACGGCAGCGCGCTCGCGGACCTCGCGGACCGCGCCGCCAAGTACGTCGGTCAGGCGCTCCCGGGACTCCGGGCGGACCCGGTCGGGGTCCGCCACTGCTGGGTCACCGAGCTCCCGTGGAGTTCGGACGGCGTCGCCGCGTGGTCGCGGCCGGGCCTGACCCTGGTGGCCGGCCACAACCTCTTCAAACTCGCTCCATGGCTCGGCGGACTGCTTGCCGCAAGCGCGTTGGGTCACGGGCTCGACGACCGGCTGAACCCCGAGTCGCGCTTGGGCGCGGCGCCGGAGGGCCAGGCGTGAGCTTGACCGCTGTCGTCCCGAGCGCGTGGTCGCATCCGTCTTGCGAGTGATGATGAGGATCGTCTAACAGGACGCGAGGATGAGCGGTTTCGCTGCGGGCGCCTCGCGTCGCGGAGGCGCCGTCGATTTCGGACACCCCCTGGCACAGGATCGACGGCGGCCCCGACCTGCGGCGCCTCGTGAGGCAGCGGCCGTCGATCTCGGACACCCCGTGGCACGCGATCGACGACACCTCCGGCCGGGACGCCCGAACCAGTCACCACCCCGTCCCGATAGCCGAACGGCAGCCGGGGCGAGGATCCGTGATCGACGATCCCCGGTGGAGACTGATGACCGGTCGTCCCGATAGACCCGTCCGGTTGGATTCCCGCTGAGGGGGCGTCATACGGCGCACTCGACGCGTGGACGAACCAGCGATCGGCTCACGTGCGCGGTTCGACCCGGCACAGAGGTCGACCGCGCAACGCACCGTCGCGGTGCCGACGATCGACGCCACGTAGCGATCGAAGTTCCGCGCCGTACGGATCATCTCCACAGCCGGGGCCGGGCCGAGCCGCTAACGCCCCTCCGCCCCGGGCCCGGCCCGCCCTACGCCCGCGCGGCCTTGTCCCGCGCCGCGAGCCGCCGCTGGACGACCACGTTCAGGAGCATCAGCCCGAGGACGAGGACGAGCAGCATGGTCGAGAGGACGTTGACCTGCGGCGGCACGCCCTGCTTCGTCGCGCCGAAGATGTAGAGCGGGAACGTCTGCGTCTGGCCGGCGTTGAAGCTCGTGACGATGTAGTCGTCGATCGAGAGCGCGAAGGCGAGCACCGCCGCCGCCGCGACGCCCGGGGCGATCGTCGGGAGCGTCACGCGCAGGAACGTGGAGACCTCGCCCGCCCCGAGGTCCTTCGCGGCCTCCTCGATGTGCGGGTCCATGCCCTCGAGCCGCGACTTCACGGTCACGACGACGTAGGAGATCGAGAACATGATGTGCGCGACGAGGATCGTGCCGAAGCCGGTGCCGATGCCCAGGACGAGGAACATCGCCAGCAGCGAGGCGCCCATGACGACCTCGGGCGACGCCATCGGCAGGAAGACGAAGAAGTCGGTGGTGGTGCGCCCGCGGAAGCGGTGGCGGACCAGCGCGATCGCCAGGAGCGTGCCCATCGCGGTGGCGACGAGCGTCGAGAGCACCCCGATCAGCAGGGAGTTCTCGAGCGCCTTGGCGAGGTCGGCGTTGGCGAACGGGTCGGCCCAGTGCTTCAGGGTGAAGCCGCGCCACTCGAAGTTGAACCGTCCCTGGTTGTCGTTGAACGAGAAGACGATCATGAACAGGATCGGCGCGAGCAGGAAGAGGATCGCCAGCGCCGACCAGACGCCGAGGAGCCACCTGCGGCCGCGGCCGGGCTCGCGGTCCCGGCGGGGCGCGCCGGGCGGGGCGACCCCCGGGACGCGCGGCGTCGCGGGCTCGGTGGGGAGGGCTTCGGTCGCCATCGCTCAGCCCGCCAGGTCCGTCAGGTTCTCGGGGTGGGTGGGCACGATGTCCTCAGGTGCTCGGGACGAAGAGGTCACGCGCATCACCCCGCCAGCTCGGTCAGGTTCTTCGTGCCGAGCACCCGTCCGTAGATCGCGATCCCCAGGAGGATCACGCCCATCAGGATGAACGAGAGCGCGGCCGCGGTCGGGTAGTCCAGGACGTTCAGGAACTTCGACTGGATGACGTTGCCGATCATCGTCGTGTTCGAGGAGCCCAGGATGGACGAGTTGATGTAGTCGCCGCACGCCGGGATGAACACGAGGAGCGAGCCGGCGAAGATGCCCGGCACCGCCAGGGGCAGCGTGACCTTGCGGAAGGCGGTCCAGCGGCTGCAGTAGAGGTCGGAGGCCGCCTCGATCAGGCGCCGGTCGATGCGGTCGAGCGTCGCGTAGATCGGCAGGACCATGAACGGCAGGAAGTTGTAGGAGATGCCGAAGATCACGGCCTTGCCCGTCGCGAGGAAGCGGCCGTCGTCCGAGACGACGCCGACGTCCTGCATGCGGGCGACGAGCCAGCCCTGGTCGTTCAGGATGAGCTGCCACGACGCGGTGCGCATGACCTGCGAGACGAAGAACGGCAGGATCACCAGGAGCAGCCAGAGGCCCTTGAAGCGGCCGGCCTTGTAGGCGATGAAGTACGCGAGCGGGAAGGCGATGACGAAGTCGATCAGCGTCGCGGCGCCCGCGTAGCCGAAGGAGCGCGTGAACTGCGCGTGGTAGTCGCGGATCGCGTCCCAGTAGGTCGAGAACGTCCAGGTGAGCTCGTAGCCCTTCTCGGGGTCGCCGCTCATGAGCGACACGCTGACCTGGTTGAGGATCGGGATCGCGAAGAAGACGATCAGCCACAGGAGTCCTGGCAGCGCGAACCACCAGGGCAGCATCCTGCGGCGGCGGGAGAGCGACACGATCAGGCCCCCGTGACCTTCGCCATGGCCTCGTACATCTGCTGCTCCTCGATCGTCGAGAGCGACGGATAGACCTTGAGCCGCTCCCGGATCTCGTCCGTCGGGAAGATCAGCTCGTTCTCCGCGATGTCCGGATCGCTCTTCTCGAGGATCTGCCGGATGCCGGAGACGGGGCTGATGTAGTTGATGTACGCGCAGAGCTTCGCGGCGACGTCCGGCTCGTAGAGGTAGTTCAGCATCGTCTCCGCCGCATACGGGTGGGCGACGTTGGCCGGCAGCATGAGGTTGTCCGTGAAGAGGACGGCGCCCTCGTCGGGGTAGGCGAAGCGCAGGTTCGGGTTGTCGGCCTGCAGCTGCACCATGTCGCCGGAGTACGCCATGACGAGCTCGACGTTGCCCTTGGTGAGGTCCGTCGTGTAGTCGTTGCCGGTGAAGCGCCGGAACTGCCCCTTGCCGGCGGCCTGCGCGATGAACTCGACGGCGCCCAGCATGTCGTCGATCGTGGCGTTCGCGGGGTTCTTGCCCTGCATGATGAGCACGCTCGACGCGGAGTCGTACGGCTCCGAGAGCATGGTGCACTTCCCCTTGAACTCCGGGTTGAAGAACTCCTTCATGCTCGTGAGCTCGCGGCCCGTCGCCCGGATGTCGTAGCCGATGCCGATCGCGCCGGACTGGAACGGCAGGGTGAACTGCCGCTTGGGGTCGTAGGAGATCGACTGCAGGGTCGCGACGAGGTTGTCGCGGTTGGGCACGTTGCGGAGGTCGTAGGGCGTGACGAACCCGGAGCGGACCCAGCGGGAGGCCATCGGGTCGGTCAGGACGACGATGTCGCGCCCGATGGGCTGGTCCTGCGTCAGCTGCTGGCGGACCTTGCCGAAGAAGTCGTTGTTGTCGTTGATGTCCTCGACGTACTTGACCTTGCCGCCGAACCGGCGGTCGAAGTCCTTCAGGACGGCCTTGTCCATGTAGAGCGGCCAGTTCGAGAACGTCCAGTCGCCGATCGGGACCTTCGGGTGCCGGACGTTCGCGGCCTCCTCCTCGAGCTGCTCGACGTTCTGCGTCGCGGTGCCCGTGATGCCGCAGGCGGAGAGCACCGACGCCAGGCCGGTCGCCATGAGCGCAGCGCCGGCGCTGCGGCCGACGAAGCGACGGCGCGAGGTGCGGCCCGTCAGGACCTGCTCGTCGAGGGCCTGCTCCAGGGCGCTCTGCGCGCGGGCGTCGTCCTCACGCACCGGCGGTCCCGCCTTCCACGACGAAGGTCTGCCGCGCGTCCCAGGCCACCTGCACGTCCTGCCCGGCGCCGAACGTGCCGGCGGAGTTGCCCACGAGGTTCGGCTCGACCACGTTGAGCTCGAGGCCGCCGGAGGTGCGGACGAGGTACTGCAGCGTCACGCCGAGGAACGTCGACTGCACGACCTTGCCGTGCAGGACGTTGTCGCCCGCGGGCGGTTCCTGGTCCGTGGCGTACAGGCGGACCTTCTCGGGCCGGACGCCGATGCGGATGGGCCCGGCGTAGCCCTCGGCGCGGTGGGTCAGGTACCGCACGGGCTCCCGGTCGACCGTCGTGCCGCGGCTGAACTCGTGGTCGAGCGTCCCGCTCTCCGGCGTGACGTCGACGAGGTTCGAGGTGCCGAGGAAGTTCGCGACGAACGACGTCTCGGGCCGCTCGTAGAGGTCCTCCGCGGAGCCCTGCTGCTCGATCGCGCCGCCGTTCATCACGGCGATGGTGTCGGCCATCGACATGGCCTCCTCCTGGTCGTGCGTGACGTGCACGAAGGTGATGCCGATCTCGCGCTGGATCGCCTTGAGCTGGTCCTGGAGCTGCCGGCGCAGGCGCAGGTCCAGCGCGCCGAGCGGCTCGTCGAGGAGCAGGGCGCGCGGCTTGTTGACCAGGGCGCGGGCGAGCGCGACGCGCTGGGCCTGGCCGCCGGAGAGCTGCCCGGGCCGGCGCTTGGCGAGGTGCGTCAGCTGGACGGTCTCCAGCATCTCGGCGACGCGCCGCTTCGTCTCGTGCTTGTCGACCTTGCGACGCTCGAGGCCGAAGGCGACGTTCTTCTCGACGGAGAGGTGCGGGAAGAGCGCGTAGGACTGGAAGACCGTGTTGACCTCCCGCTTGTGCGGCGGCAGCTGCGTGACGTCCTGCCCGGCCAGCAGCACGGTCCCGCTCGTGGGCAGCTCGAAGCCGCCGATCATCCGCAGCGTCGTCGTCTTGCCGCAGCCGGACGGTCCGAGGAGGGCGTAGAAGCGGCCCTGCTCGATGTCGAGCGACAGGTCGCCGATGACGGTCTGGTCGCCGTAGCGCTTGTGGACGTGCTCGAGGCAGATGTCGCGCTGCTCGGCGCCGCCGGCGGCCGTGGCCGGGCGGCGCGGCGTCTCGGTGCTCTCGGGGACCGTGGTCATGGGACCTCCTCGGCGCGGGGCCGGTCGATGGAGCTGATCCTGAGGAGGATGTCCGAGGTGCGCCGCGCCCGGGCTGGCCAGGCGGATGAACCTCGGGCGCCCCGACTGGACGTGGTCCGCAGGCTCTCGCGCGGACGGACGCCCATGGTACGTGCAGCCCGTCGGAGGGTTCCCGGGTCCGGACGACAGAGCGTCGCGTCGCCGGACGGGGCCCGCGGGAGCGGGTCGGCGGGGAGGGAACCGGCGTTCCCGCCGCGGACGCCGTCGACCTCCGACGGCCGACCGTCTACGGTGGCGGCATGCGTGTGCCGTCCCGGGCAGTCGTCGTCCTGCCGTGCGTCCTGGTCCCCCTCCTCCTCGCCGGCTGCGGCGGGACGGACGATCCGCCGCGGGGCGCCGCGCCCCCGGACCCGCGGCTGCGCGGCCTGGAGGCCCGCAGCACCCGTGCCGCGGCCGTGCTGCGCGCGGCGGAGCGGATCGCCGGCACGGACACGATCGTCGACCTGACGTTCGAGCGCGACCGCTTCACGGTGCTGACCGCCTGGGTCACGCGGGAGGAGCACGACACCCCGGCGAACGGGCTGCAGGAGGGCGCCGCCGTCCGCGACTCCGGCAAGATCGCGTCGATCTGCCGCGCGGTCCGGCGCATCGACCCCGGCGCCGACGCGTTCGTGACGAGCTACGACGGCGTCGGCTGGCGCGAGAACTGCCCGCAGAACGGGAACGTGGACGGACGACGATGACGACCGACGACGACCGCGCCTCCGACGAGCACGACGGGGCCCCGCCCGTGCGCTACGCCCTGTGGATCCGCGGGCGCCTGCGGACCACCGTGACGCTCGGCGACGCGACGGGCGGGCACGTCGCCGACCTGTCCCTGCACGGGTGGCCGCGGAAGCGCCGGCGCCTGCGGGCCGCCGCGGAGGACGCGGACTGGACGGTGGCCGTCCGGCCCGGCGAGCTGACCGTCGACCGCGACGGGGAGCGCCGGATGACCGTGCGCGGCGACGCCGTGGAGCTCGGGGACCGGCGGCTGACGTGGCCCGCCCTCGACGGTGGCGTCGACCGCGTCGCGCTGACGGATCCCGACGACGACCGGGTCCTCCTCGTGGTGACGGCCGCGGACGGGGGCAGCGACGAGCCGGTGGCGATCCTCGACGTCGCCGCCGACCTGCCCGACCCGCAGGCCGTCGCGCTGGCGGCGTGCGCCGTCGAGCTCATCACCCGGCCCCGCGGGCGCATGACGGACGGCCTGGACCCGGCGGTCGGGTTCGACATCGCGATCCCGTGAGCCGCGGGGCGGCCGCCGGAGCGCTCAGCCGGCCCGGTGGACGACCTCGCCGGCAACGAGGGTCAGGAGCACCGGCACGGCCGTGAGGTCCGCCGCCGGCGTGTCGACCGGGTCCTCGGCCAGCACGGTGAGGTCGGCGTCGAGGCCGGGGCGGATCGTGCCGCGCCGGTGGTCCTCGCCCACGGCGCGCGCCGCGTCCCGGGTGTAGCCCAGCAGGGCCTGCAGGCCGTCGAGCGCCTGGTCGTCGTACGGCGCCCGGCCGGGGTCGGCGGGGTCGCGGCGCAGGCGGGCGCTCGCCATCCCCTCGCGGGGGTCCAGGCCGACGACGGGCCAGTCCGAGCCCAGGGCGACCAGCGCGCCGGACTCGCGGATGGTGCGGGTGAGGAACGCGCGGTCGCAGCGGTCGTCGCCCAGCCGGCGCGACCAGTTGTCGGACCGGTCGGGGGCGAGGTCCATCATGTGCTGCGTCTGCATGGAGGCCGTGACGCCCTCGGCGGCGAAGCGCGGCAGGTCCTCGGGCTGGATCGTCTCGACGTGCTCCACCCGGTGCTGGACCCGCGTGCCCGGGGCGGGGGCCGGATCCCCCGCCCGCAGCGACGGGTGCACCGGCACGCCGACCGCGCCGGTCGCGCGGTAGGCGTCGAGCGCCTCGCGGACGGCGCGGTCGCCGCACGCGTGGGTCGCGCACTGGAAGCCGTGGCCGGCGAAGAAGCCCACGGCCTCGCGGTAGCGGGCGGGGTCGGGCCAGAACGGGAGGGTCCCGTCGCCCGCCGTGTCGGGCTCGACGAGCCAGCCCGTGCCGGAGTCGATCACCCCGTCGACGAAGAACTTCGCCACGCCGCCGCGCCACCGCGCGCCGTGGGCGTCGCCGTGCCCCGCGAGGACCTGCCAGGCGTCACGCGGCGTCTCGGGGGTGATCCAGAACGGGGCGACGACGCGCGTGCGCAGGCCGCCCTCGGCCTCGAGGCGGCGCAGCGTGTCGTGGGTGGCCAGGGAGCCGTCCATCGCGTGCGTACCGGTGATGCCGAGCGCCGCGAAGCGCCGGAGCTGGGCGACGTACAGGCGGTGGCGGTCCTCGCCGGTGAGCGCGGGGATCGCGGCGCGGACGAGGTCCATCGCGGCCCACTCGCGCAGCTCGCCGGTCGGTCGGCCGTCCTCGCAGACGACCTCGGACGCCTCGTCGAACGCCACGGGGCCCACGACCCCGGCCAGCTCGAGCGCCCGCGGCGACGCGAGGCCGGTGTGGAGATCCATGAACAGGAGGAAGGCGGGCGCGCCCCCGACCGCGTCCTCGATCAGCGCGCCGCGCACGCCGGTGGCGGCGAGGACGTCGTAGCCCAGGCCGAAGCCGAGGACCCATCCGCCGTCGGGGACCCGGGCGCGCTCCTCCGCCAGGCGGCGGCGGACCTCGTCGAGGGTGCGGGCGCCGGTGAGGTCGGCGCCCCGGGCGTCGATCGCGCCCTTGAACGGGTGGGTGTGCGCGTCGATCAGCCCGGGCACGACCGCCGCGCCGCCCAGGTCGACGGTCTCCGTGGCCGGGCCGCTCGCCGCCCGCACCTCCGCGTCGTCGCCGACCACGATGATCCGGCCGTCCTGCACGCCGACCGCGGACGCGGTCGGGCGCTCGGGGTCCAGGGTGCGGACGCGGGCGTGCAGGAGGGCGAGGTCGAGGGGCATCGGGGTCCGGTCGGTCGGGGTGGCGTGCCGGGCGGCGGGCCCGCCGTCAGGAGTCGAAGCCCAGGCCGAGGCGGTCGAGGGTCCGCAGCCAGAGGCCGCGCCGGCCCGTGCGGTCCTCGGCGGCCATCCGGTTCTGCGTGATCGCGATCCCGACCGAGCGCAGCGGCTCGGGCGGGAACGGCGTCGGCTTCTCCCGGACGTAGCGCAGGCGGGTGGCCTCCGTGTCGCGTCCGTCGACGAGGTCGAGCGCCACCCGTCCGCCGAAGCGGGTGGCGGCGACGCCGAGGCCGGTGTAGCCCGCGGCGTACGCGACCCGGCCGTGGTGCGCGGTGCCGAAGAAGACGGAGAAGCGCGAGCAGGTGTCGATCGCCCCGCCCCAGCGGTGGGTGAAGCGGATGCCGTCCAGGGCGGGGAACGCGGTCGAGAACTGCTGGGAGAGCCGGGCGAAGACCTCGTCGCTCTCGTCGAACTCGGCGCCGACGGGGCCGCCGAAGCGGTAGACGGCGTCGTAGCCGCCCCAGAGGATGCGGTCGTCCGCGGTCAGCCGGAAGTAGTGGAAGCGGTTCTGGTCGTCGCCCATCCCCTGCCGGCCGGCCCAGCCGATCGCCGCGCGCCCCTCCGCCGTCAGCGGCTCCGTCATCAGGACGTAGTCGTAGACCGGGACGACGTAGCGACGGATCTCGCGCACGAGCGGCCGGAACGCGTTCGTCCCCAGCACGACCCGGGCCGCGCGGACGGTGCCCTGCGAGCAGACGACGTCCACCGCGCCGGGGACGTCGCGCAGCTCGGCGACGGGCGTGTGCTCGTGGACCCGCACGCCGGCGTCGAGGACGGCGGCGCGCAGGCCGAGCGCGAGCTTGCCCGGGTGCACGAGCGACGCGCCGGTGCGGTCCCACAGGCCGCCGTGGACGACGGGCGAGTGCAGCTGCGCGCGGGCGGCCTCGCGGTCCAGGACGACGACGTCGTGGCCGTGGGCGCGCAGGAGCGCCGCGTCCTCCTCCGGCCAGTCCGCGCGGGTCGGGTCGAGGACGACGTCGAGCTCGCCGGTGTGCTCGAGCTCGCAGTCGATGCCGTACCGCTCGAGGTCGGCGCAGAGGTCCGCGTGGTTCTGGAGGCCGAGGCGCTCGAGCGTCGCGAGCTCGTCCGCGAACCGGGCGGCGCCGTTGTGGAGGCCGTGGGTCAGGGACGCGACGCAGAAGCCGCCGTTGCGGCCGCTGCCGCCGAAGCCGCACGTCTCGCCCTCGAGCAGGACGACGTCGCGGTCGGGCCGGTCGCGCTTGGCGTGCAGGGCGGCCCACAGCCCCGTGAAGCCGCCGCCCACGATGCAGAGGTCGGCCGTCACGGGGCCCACGAGCGCGGGGGCGGGCGTCGGCCGGACGACCCCGCCGTGCTCCTCGTCGAGCCAGAACGACGTCGGTCGCGCCTCGGCGTACGCGGCCCGGTGCGCGGCGGTCGGCGGGGTGGTCGGCCACGGGCTCACGCGCTCCACCGTAGTCGCCCGTCGCGGCCCCGGCGGCGGGCCGGGCGCAGCCTGCGACAGGGCGTCGCGGCGATCGGCGGGCGGGCGACGGCGTGTCGGTCGCCCGGCCCGGTGGCCGGCCGGGAGACGGCGGGCGCCGACCCCGGCCCGGCGCGGCCGAGCGCCCTACCCCTCCGGCGCCACCCGCTCGAGGAACGCGACCTGGTCCGCGGAGATCGTGCCCGCGATCTCGGGGTCGTAGAACGGCTCGAAGTGGTCGGCGTCGTAGGTGTGCAGCTCGCCGCGCGGGGCCTTCCGCGCGAGCTCGCGGACCGCGGCGTTCGACACGGAGACGTCGCGCTCGCCCAGGCCGACCCAGAGGGGCGTCGTGATCCTCGCGGCGTGCCGGACGGGGCGGTGGAAGGCGACGGAGGCGAACACGCCGGGGCTGATCGCATCCTGCCACGGCGACCCCGCCGGGCTCGCGGCGGCGGCGGCCGCGAAGCCCTCCTGCTCGCCGGGCAGCGTCATCGCGCCGCGCGCCCCGGGAGGGCCGGTGACGGGGATGGTGCGGTGGCGGCCGCCGAGGTCCGCGAGCGCCTGCGGCAGGATCCACGCCGACGTCGACAGCGGCGTCGACAGCACCCGCGCGAAGCCGTCGACGAACGGGCAGAGCACCATGGAGGCGACGACGCCGGGCAGCTCGCGCGCCAGGCGGACGACGTGCCCGCCGCTGAACGAGAAGCCCCAGAGGACGATCCGGCCGGCGAGCGCCGGCTCCTCGCGACGGACCCGGGCCGCGACGGCGTGCCAGTCCGCGCGCTGCTCCGCGGCGCGGAAGCGCTGGCGCGGCTCGCCGCCCGAGTCCCCGAGGTGGCGGTGGTCGAAGACGACGACGAGGTGGCCCGCGTCGCGCAGGGCGCGCGCGTACGGCAGGAGCCCGTCGTGCCGCGTCATGGAGAACCCGTGGGCCATCAGGACGACGGTCCGCGGCGGCTCCGGCGGCCGGAGGATCCACGCGGCGACCTCGCCGATGCGGACGTCCTCCTCGGCCGGCGCGTCGCGGTCCGTCACGATCGTCGCGCTCGAGCTCATGGCCCATCATCGCCCAGCGCGGGACGGCTGTCACGTCGATCTCGCCGGCGCGGCCCTCAGCGCCGGTCGAACCAGCGCTCGAGCTGCAGGTCGACCGGGAGCGCCTCGGGCTCGGGCAGCTCGGCGCACGGCAGGTCGAGCGCGAGGTCGCGCGGCGAGCGGACGACGACGGACGCGCTGCGCGCCGGCGCGGCCGCCTGCCAGGCCTCGAGGGACGTCTCGTCCGTCCGCACCGGGGCGTGCACGTCGACGATCAGCTCGGCGCGCCCGAGGACCTCGGGTCCGGGCAGGCCGCGGTGCAGGCGCGGGTCCGGCGAGGCGGTCGCGGCGTCCGTGCCGAGCCAGACGCCGACGTCGCCCGTCCGCAGCAGCCCCTCCGCGCAGGCCAGGCGGCGCACCTCGCGCACGTCCTTCGGCATCGCGAACCGCACGACGAACCGCGGGTACGGCCAGAGCAGGCCGCGGCCGCGCAGGTGCGGGTCCGTGATCAGGCCGGCGATCCGCAGGGTCTCGCCGTCCTTGACCGCGCCGACGTCCTCGAACCGCCCGCCGAGGTCGGGGCCGTCGTGCCAGGCCACGGCCCTCGGCGCGTGGGCGAAGTCCGCGCCGGCCAGCCAGCAGCGGCGCGCGAACTCCCAATCCTCGCCGCCGTAGCCGTTGATCTGCTCCGCGAAGCCGCCGACCCGCTCGAAGAGCCATCGCGGGCAGGCCAGCACCGCGCTGATGACGTACCGGTAGGACCGCAGGTCCGTCCGGGCCAGGTCGTCCGAGACGGCGTAGCCCTCCGCGAGCCACGCCGGCTCGGGCAGGCGCTCCGGCGGGTCCTCGCCCGTGGTCAGCCAGGCCGCGAGCTCGTCCGGGGTGGTGGCGGAGAGGTCCGCGTGCAGGCGCCGGCCGACCGTCAGCCGCCGGCCGTCGCAGACGCGCAGCAGCTCCTCGAGGTACGCCGGCTCGGGCACGGTGTCCCCGTCGATCCAGACGAGGACCGGGCCCGTCCCCAGCCGGGAGCCGACGTTGCGCGCAACGCCGGGCCGGCAGCCCAGGTCGTCCTGGCGCACGACGGAGACCGCGTAGGGCCGCTCGCCGGGGTCGGGGGCGACGCGGGAGCCGTCGTCGGCGACGACCACCTCGAACGCGTCGGCGGGCAGCGTCTGCAGCTCGAGGGCGCGCAGGACGAGGTCGAGCAGCCGCGCGTCCTCGAAGTAGGGGACGACGACGGTCGCCTGCAGGCTCACGCGGAGGCCCCGGTCGGGCGCGCCCAGCCGTGGAGCAGCGCGGCCTGCGCCGCCGCGGCCCCGGGCGTCGTCGGGCCGACGCGCGTCCCGGGGGACAGCACGGTCGACGCGGGGTCGTGCAGCGCGCGCCCGAGCGCCGCGGCCAGGTCGTCGACCAGGGCGATCGCCCCGGGGTTGCGCTCCGCGACCTCCCGCGCGTAGCCGCCGTCGACGACGAGTGGTCGGCGACCGGCCGACAGCCACGACCCCATCGATCCCGATGCCGACACGTGGCGGTGCGGACAGACCGGCACCGCGACGCGCGACGCTCCGCGCAGCTGCTCCATGTCGTGGAGGTACCCCGTGCACCGCCACCCGACCCCCTGCCGCGCGCAGCGGTCGGCGAGCTCGTCGTCCAGGCCCTCGTGCCCGCGCGCCACGCCGCCGAGCGCGACGAGCGTCGCGGGGCGGTCCAGCGTCGCCAGCGCGTCGGCGACGGCCGCGTGGCCCTTGCCGGGGTGGATCCAGCCCAGGACACCGACCGTCGCGTCGGCCTGCGGCGCCGCGGGCACGAGCCGCGCGTCGATCGGCAGGGGCAGCACGGCGTCGGCGTCGCTGCCGGCGCGCCGCATGCCCGCCCGCTCGTGCTCGCTGCAGACGACGACGAGGTCCGCCGCCGCGGCGAGCTCCCGGTAGACCGCGACGCGGCGGGCGACCCGCGCGTCGCCCTCGCCGGGCTGCGGGACGTCGTGCAGGGTGACCGCCACGCGCCGGCCCGCGGCGAGCGCGCCGAGCGTCGCCGCCGGCGTCGGGCCGAGGAGGTCGTCGTTCACGTGCAGGTGCAGCGCCGGGGCGTCCTCCGGGCCGGGCAGGAGCGCGGCGGCGCGGCGCGCGTCGTCCGGGCCGGCGAGCGCGGCCACGACGGTCCGCGGCAGACCGGCCGAGAGCTGCAGCGCGAGCCGGGCGACCCCGTGGGTCGGGTCGCCGACGACGACGTGGTGGACGTGCGTCCCCGCGTCGCTCACAGCCCGAGCGCCTCGATCGCGGGGCCGTAGCGCCGCAGGGCGGCCGCGACGACCGGGCCGCGCCCGGCGTACCAGCCGGCCTGCTCCCGGGCGACCGCGTCGTCGTCGACCGGGGTGCCGCCGACGTCCCAGGACGGGAGCGCCGCCGCCGGGTCGAGGCCGAGGGCGTCGAGGACCTCGGGGCGGATCGGCGCGCGCACGGACGACAGCAGCGTGCGGCCGGGGTCCCGTGCAGGACCGGGAAGCCCGCAGGCCTCGAGCACCCGGCCCGCCAGGGGCACGAGGACCGCGTTGCCGGGGTGGTTGATCGTCAGCATCGCGCCCGCGCCCGCCGCCTCGACGAGGTCGCTCGCCCGGACCGCGCCGTGCTGCTCCTCCCGGCGGCGGAGCTCGTCGAGCGACCCGCGGGCGACCGCGCGGAACCCGTCCGGGCGACCGTGGCCGACCGGCCGCCGGTCCGTGCCGCGGGCGACCGCGAGGATCGTGCGGAGGTCGTGGTACGGGACGACGGGCGGGTCGCCCATCCACGGCGTGCGGACGAGCGCGCCCCACGGGTGCAAACCGGTGTGGCGGATCACCGGCACGACGACCAGGCGGGCCCGCGGCGCCCGGCCGTGGACCTGCGCCGTGCCGACGGGCAGGTCGCGCCAGTCGTCGCGGACGGGCTGGCCCACGAGCACGTCGGCCCGCGCGAGGAGTCGGTCGAGGAACGGCAGGTCGTCGCGCTCCAGCTCGTGCACCGGCGGGATCCGCACGGCGTCGAGCGACGGGTCCGAGGCCTCCAGGACGACCCGCAGCGCCTCTGCCTGGCAGTTGCCGTGGACGAGGACGAGCGGCCGCCCGCCGTCGGGCGGCGGGTCGAGCTCGTAGAATCGCCCGTAGTGGCGACGTCGGGCGGCATCTTCGACGCGCTCCAAGGCCCGGCGAATCTAGAGCACCGCCCGCCCGGCCCCCTCGGCGACCGCGCCGACGGCGCGTCGCCCGTCCGGATCGCCGCGGTCCCCGCGGCCCACCCCTACGTCCGCTCCGTGCTGCCCCCGGGCCACGTGCTGCTCGACGACCCGCCCGTCCCCGGCGCGCCCGCGGGGCGGTGGTGGCCGCCGCAGGTGCTGACGCCGGACTGGCTGCGCGGCGCGGCGGGCGGCTACGACCTGGTGCACGTGCACTTCGGGACGGAGAGCCTGGGGCCCGGCCGGCTCGAGGCCACGCTCGGGGTCGTGCGGGAGCTCGGCGTGCCGCTCGTCCACACGGTGCACGACCTGGAGCACCCGCACCTCGACGACCAGGCTCACCACCGCCGGCAGCTCGACGCGCTCGTGGAGCACGCGGACGAGCTGCTGACGCTGACGGACGCCGCCGCGGCCACGATCCTGCGGCGCTACGGCCGCGCGGCGACCGTCGTGCCGCACCCCCGGATGGCCCCGGACGCCTGGTTCGCCCGCGCCGACGCGCTGCGACGCCCCGCGCGGTCGGGCCGCGACGGCGGCCCGGTCGTCGGCGTCCACCTGCGGGGGCTGCGCGCGAACGTCCGCCCGGGCGCGTGGATCGTCGAGCTCGCCGACGCGACGGCCGCCCGCGGTGGCCGCCTGCGGCTCGTGGTGAACGACGAGGTGACGCCGGGCGGCGCGGCGCACGACGCGCTCGAGGACCTGCGCTCCCAGCTGCACGGGCTCCCCGTCGACCACGTCGTCCGCCCGCGGCCCGACGACGACGGGCTCGCGGCCGAGCTCGCAGGCCTCGACGTCTCCGTCCTCCCCTACGCCCACGGCACGCACTCGGGCTGGCTCGAGCTGTGCTGGGACCTCGGCACGCCGGTGCTCGCCCCGGCGGTCGGGGCGATCGGCGACCAGCACCGCGAGCCGTCGGCCCTCTGCACGTTCGACCCCGCGCGGCCCGGGACCGTCGCCGCGGCCCTCGACCGCCTGCTGGACGCGCCGCCCCCGCCCCCGGCCGCGGCACGCCTTGCCGCGCGACGCCGCACGACGGAGCAGAACCACCGGGCCCACGCGGCCGCGTACGCCCGCGCGCTCGGACGGGCGTAGGCGGCTCCCGGGCCGTCCGGCGCCCGCCGCGCCGTCGCGAGCCACCCGTGCGCCGTCGCAGGGACCTGCGTGCCGTCGCAGTCACCCGTGGCAGCCCGCCCCACCCGCGCGCAGCCCGCCCCACCCGCACGCCGCCCGCGTGGCGCGGCACCGCCGCCGCGCGCCACCCCGTGTCCGGACGTGGTCGTCCGCGGTCGTCCCCGGTCGCCCCGGCCCGTCCGGGCGACACCCTGTCGCTCGCCCGTGCCGAACGGATGGACGGTCCGGCTTGCCGGGCGCGACCCGAGGCGGCATGATCGTCCGGGTGACGCTCCTGGACCCGCCCGTCTCCCCGCGCCTGCCGGCGCTCCCGGCGGCCGAGCCGTTCCGTCCCCTCGCGGCGCCGACGCCGCGGATCACGGTCGCCGACGCCCTCGCCCTCCCCGTCCTGCGGCGCGGCCTGCCCGACGTCGTCTCGGGCAGCGAGCACCTCGACCGGCCGATCCGCTGGGTCCACGCCGGCGAGGTCTCGTACATGGCCTCGCAGCTGCGCGGCGGCGAGCTCCTGCTGACCACCGGCATGGGCATCGGGCGCAAGGCGGTCGACCAGCGGCGCTTCGTCGCAGGCCTCGCCGAGCTGGGCCTCGCCGCGCTCGTGATCGAGCTCGGGCCGACCTTCGCGGAGCTCCCCGGCCCGCTCGTGCAGGCCGCCCAGCAGCACGAGCTCGTCCTCGTCGCGCTGAACCGCGAGGTCCCCTTCATCACGGTGACCGAGGCGATCCACACCGAGATCGTCAACGCGCAGTACGCCCTGCTCCGGCGCGGCGACGACGTGCAGGCGACCCTGACGAAGCTCCTGCTGGACGGCCAGGGCATCCCGGAGGTCCTGCGGGCGACGGCGGAGATCGTCGGCAACCCCGTCTTCCTCGAGGACGGCGAGGGGCGCCTGCTCTACCACGCCGGCACGGCCGGGGACGACGTCGACGCGCTCGACGCGTGGAAGGCCTCGAGCCGCCCGACGGGCCGCGCCCCGTGGCGGGCCGGGCTGGCCGAGACGGTGCCGCTGGCCGGGCACGGCGGCGACGGCCGGCTCCTCGCGCTCCCCGTGGCGGGACCGCTCGACGAGATCGCGGGGGTCGCGCTGCAGCGGGCCGCCGGCATCGTCGCGCTCGCCCTCCTGCGCGCGCGGCAGGAGGAGGAGCTCGTCGCCCGGGAGCGGGGCAACTTCCTCGTCGACCTCGCCGAGGGGCGGACGACCGCCGCGCACGCCGAGCGGCAGGCCGGGTCCATCGGCTTCCGCACCGCGAGCGGGCAGCTCCTGCCGATCGCGGCCGAGACGGGCGCGCCCGCCGCCGCGGCGTCGTGGAGCCTCGTCCTGCGGGACCTCGCCGTCGAGCTCGAGTCGCACGGCCTGGCGGTCCTCGCGGGGCAGCGCGAGCGCCCCGGCCAGCTCCTCGCTCTCGTCGGCCTGCGCGACCCCGAGGGCCGGACGGGCGTGGCCGACACGGTCGCCCGTGCGCTGCGCACGGCGATCGCCCGCCGGCTCGGCGACGGCGTGACGCGCATCGCCGTCGGCGCACCGACCGCGTGGCGCGACGCCGGGCCGGCGCTGCGCCTGGCCGCGGAGACCGCCGCCAGCGCCGTGGCCCTGCCGCCGGCGGACTGGTTCGACGTGCGGTCGCTCGAGCTGCAGCGGCTGCTCTGGCGCTGGCGCGACGACCGCGAGCTGCAGGCCTTCGTCCAGCGGCGCCTGGGCCCCGTCCTCGAGCACGACCGGCGGCGCAAGCACCAGCTCCTGCCGACGCTCGAGGCGCTGTGCGCGGGCGGGTGGCGCAAGGCCGAGGCCGCACGCGCGCTGCACCTGAACCGCCAGGCGCTCTACAACCGCCTCGCGCGCGTCGAGGAGCTGCTCGACGTCGACCTCGCCGACCCGGAGCAGACCCTGACGCTGCACCTGGCCCTGCGCGCCCTGCCGCACGTGGCCGACCCGGCGCGCTGACCCGACGCCCGCGGACCCGTACATCCGCCGAGTCGGGTGTGCCGTCCGGTTCGGCCGGGACGCCGCGAGGTACGTGCCGGACTCCTCCCTCGTCGAGACAGGACACCATGACCGAGCAGCCCTTCCCGAGCCCACCCGGCCGGGACCCTGGACAGTCCGTCGCGAGCTTCCTCGAGGGCTTCGCCGCCTGGCTCGCGGGGGACGCCCGCCCGGCGATCGCGGCGCAGGCCGACCGGCTGCGCGCCGTGCCCGCGGGCCCGCGCGGCGGGGAGGAGCTCGCCCTCGTCCTGCGGCACCTCGAGACGCTCGTGCTCGAGCTCGACGCGCTCGCCCGGGCCATCGCCGCGGAGCCGCGGACCTCGGACGGGCTCGGCCTCGAGCCGCTGCTCTCCGCCGCCGCGGACCGCTGCGGCGAGACCCGCGAGCTCATGTCCCGGGCGCGGCGGCTGCTGGACGGCCCGGGCCGGCCGGCGGCCGCGCCGGAGGGGTGCGGCAGCCGCCCGGAGTGACGGGTGGGCGCCGCCGCATCCGATCGGGCGACGGCGGCGTTCACGGAGGCATGGAGCGTCGCGCGCGCACGTCGGCCACCGTCCACGGGGCGTCCCCGGCCAGGGGACCGCGGCGATGACGTCCGCCGGCGGCGACGAGCGCCCGGAGGCGGGGCCCCCGGACCCCGAGGCCCCGGTCGCGGACGATCCCGGGACCGCCCCGGAGACCCTCGCGGCGATCGAGCGCCTCCACGCGGGGATCCTGGGCGTGCAGGACGAGCTGCCGGGTCTCGTCGACGACGCCGAGGCGTCCGCCGCGGAGGGCTGAGACGACCGGCGCGACGCCGCGGGGCCCCGTGGGTGCGGCGCCCCGTCGCCCGACCCCTAGGCTCGACGGACCCACCCCGAGGAGCACCCATGAGCACGAGCACGCAGAGCGCCCCCGCAACGCAGGACGTCGACCTCGGACGCGTCGGGCTGTGGTCCGGCGGCCTCGGCGGCCTCGAGCTCGGCCGGCTGCGGGAGGTCGCGGCGGAGATCGAGGAGCTCGGGTTCGGCACGCTGTGGTGGGGCGAGGCGCCCGGCTCCCGCGAGACGCTGACGCAGGCGCTCGTGCTGCTCGGGGCGACGGAGCGGCTCGTCGCCGCCACCGGCATCGCCAACCTCTACATGCGCGACGCCGCCGCCACGGTCGCCGGCGCGCGGACGGTCGCCGCGCTGCACCCCGGCCGCTTCGTCCTCGGGCTCGGCGTGAGCCACGCACCGCTCGTCGAGGGGATGCTGCGCAAGGACTACGGCAAGCCGCTGGCGACGATGCGCGCGTACCTCGACGCGATGGACGGTGCGCCCCGCGGGACCCCTGAGTCCCGCGAGCCCGGCCCGCCCGTCCTCCTCGCCGCGCTCGGACCGAAGATGCTCGAGCTCGCCCGGGACCGCACCCAGGGCGCCCACCCCTACCTCGTCACGGTCGAGCACACGGCCCAGGCCCGCGAGGCGCTGGGTCCCGACCGGCTCCTCGCCGTGGAGCAGGGCGCCGTCCTGACCACGGACCGCGCCGACGGCCTGCGTCGTGCCCGCATCCACCTCGAGATGTACAAGGTCCTGCCGAACTACCGCAACAACTGGCTGCGCCTGGGCTACACCGAGGAGGAGACGACGGGGGACCTCGCCGACCGGCTCGTCGACGCGCTCGTGGTCATCGGCGACGAGGACGCGATCGCCGCGCGGGTGGCCGAGCACCACGCCGCCGGGGCCGACCACGTGTGCCTCCAGGTGCTCGGCGAGAAGAACGGCGACCCCGCGCTGGACGACGTCCGCCGGCTCGGGCCCCTGACGCGCTGAGGCCGTTGCCGGAGGCCCCGGCGTCGCCTACGATGTGCGGGCCGTGCGTCCCCCCGTCCGCACCCCCGAGCCGCGCCTCCCAGCCCCCTCCGGGGCACGGTGAGCGACGGACGGGCGGGCACCGGGGGCCGAGGTCCCGGCCTGCCCGACCTCGGGGCCGCCGGGCTGTCCCGCGGCGAGGTCGACGTCGCGCTGCACCCCGTCCGCACCGCGGAGCACGCCGCGGGCCTCGTCGCCACCCTCGGGCGCATCCGGGGCGTCGCCGGCGTCGCGACGACCGCCCACGACGGCGCGCGGCTGCGGCTCGTCGTGGACCTCGCCCGCCCGGTGCCCCTGGGCTCCGAGCTGCGGCGGGCCCTGCACCGCCATCTCGTCTCCTGCACCTACGACGCCGGCGGGTTCGTCGTCGCGCTCACGCCGACGGCGGGGCGCGCGCCCGCGGGCGCGCCGGCCGCCCCGCGGAGCCCGGCGCTCGTGACCCCGGACGCGCTGGCGGCCGCGACCCGGGTGCCGCGGCCGCGCTCC
>CAFBMK010000027.1_pt1 | contig 20196 bp, 19 predicted proteins | sample 7268691 | NCBI WGS metagenome assembly CAFBMK01 (sample SAMEA6814062, study PRJEB35770) | freshwater metagenome | biome: Freshwater; feature: Freshwater reservoir; material: water | place: Czech Republic | collected 2017-05-23 | depth 30m m
CGCAGCGCCGCGTGGGCACCGGTCCCGTGCGGCACGCCGGGACCGCGCAGGGCGCGCTCGGCCCGGACCGCCTCGGCGGCCACGAGGAGCGCCGCGGTGCGCGGACGGCCGGCCAGCAGCAGGCCCGCGGCGACCGCCGGGCGGGGCGCGACCACGAGCGGGGCGAGCCGCGCGCCGTGCCGGCGGGCGAGCGGGCCGGCCGAGGCGCCGTACCGGAAGCGCCGCACGAGGAAGGCGTCCGCCGCGGCCGGCTCCTCGTGGTCCACGACGACCGTCGGCTCGTAGCGCAGCCGTCCGCCGGCGTCGTGCAGCCGCCAGACGAGGTCGACGTCCTCGCCGTGGCGGAGGGCGGGATCGAACCCGTCGCCCAGGGCGGACCGGCGGACGACCAGCGCGGCGGTCGGCACGTACGAGACCGCGGTCCCCGGCACGACCCGGGCGGGCCGGACCCCGAGGTCGAGCGGCGAGCGTGCGACGCCCCAGCGGGCGACGGTGGAGGGGCGACGGTCGGCGGCCGCCCCGCCTCCCGCGGCGCCCGACGGCGGCGCCGCGCCGGTCGCCCCGCCTCCCGCGGCGCCCGACGGCTGCACCGCGCCGGCCGTCCCGTCCTCCGCGGCGATCCCCCGCACCCGGGGCGCGACGGCGACGACCGCCGGGTCCTCGAGATGCGCCACGAGCGGCGCGAGCCAGCCAGGCGGCGGGACGCAGTCGCTGTCGAGGAACGCCACGAGCTCCGTGCCGACGTGCTCCAGCGCGGTGTTGCGCGCCGCGGCGGGTCCACCCGGGACCGGTCGCCGGACGAGCGTCGCACCCGTCGCGTCGGTGGCCGCGCGGACGGCGCCGGGGTCGGTCGAGCCGTCGTCGACGACCACGACGTGCGGGTGGTCGCCGAGGGCCCGCAGGCACCGCGTCAGCTCGGCGGGGCGGTCGCGGACGGGCACCACGACCGTGACGTCGTGGACGTCGCCGGCCCCGCGCGGCGGCACGGGGTGGGCCACGCCGGCGTCGACGAGGCGCCGCGCCAGGCGTGCGGCGGCCGGGGCGACGCTCCCCGCCGACGCCCCCGACGCGGGGGCCCCGCCGGAGCTCCCGGGACCGCGGTCCTCCCCCGCCTCCACCGGCCCCCGGGCCAGCCGCTCGGCCACCACCGTGGCCCCCGCCGCGCTCAGCCGCATGACCCGCCGCGGGCTGCCGCCGACGAGCACCCGGCCGGCGTCGCCGACGGACGTCCCGGCGTCGAGGACGAGCCCGAACGCGTCGGGGAACGGCGCGGCCGAGGCGTCAGACCCCGGCACGCCCCACCGCCGACCCCGGCTCGTGGATGCCCGCCCGGCGGACGCCGGCCCGGCGGACGTCGTCCGAGGAGCGCGCACCGTCCCCGGCCGGCCCCCCGTCGCCCGACCGGACCCCGCCCGGCGGCGTCCCTCCACGGGTCGCCCCCGCCCACCGCTCGACGGTCACGGCGAGGTCCGCCGCGGCCCGCCGCAGCAGCGTCCTGCCGGCCTCGGCGCTCGCCGTGGTCGCGTCGCCCAGCACGCCCGTTGGGCTGACGACCCGCACGCCGTCGCGGGCCAGCAGCGGCAGCACCTCGTCCAGGGGGCGCACGTCGCCGCGGACCGCGTGCTCGCCGCGCACCCGCTCGGGCGCGAGGGCGAGCAGCACCGACGTCTCCGCGTGCCCGGCGTGCAGGTCCTCCCAGCGCGGGCTCCACGCGCGGACGTCGCGCCCCTCCGCGCGCAGGAGCCGCACCGCGCCGTTGACCGGGTCGACGTTGCCGCCGTGGGTCGAGAGCAGCAGCACGCGGTCGAACGTCTCCGTCGCCGAGCGGCCCAGCTCGACGAGGAGCAGCTCGGTGGCCTTCCGGCCGATCGACAGGGTGCCGGGGAACGCCTGGTGCTCGCCGCTGGACCCGAACGCCACCGGCGGGGCGACGACGACGCCGTCCCGCTCGCGGTCGAGGCCCTCCGCCAGCGCGACGGCGATGTCGGTGTCCGTCGTGAACGGCAGGTGCGGCCCGTGCTGCTCCGTCGCCCCGACCGGGACGACGAGCAGCAGCCCCGACGCGTCGGGGAGCTCCGTCCAGCGCAGGTCCGACAGCGCCGGCACCGCCGGGCCTAGACCGCGACCTTCGGGCGCCGCACGAACCCGTCGGGCACCACGACCGCCTCGGGCGTCAGGTCGTGGATCGACACGATGCCGAGGCCGACGAGGGTCTCGTCGATGCCGGCGCGCATGATCTCCAGCACGTTGTTGACGCCCGTCTCGCCGTTGGCGGCCAGGCCCCACAGGGTCGCGCGGCCGAGCATGACGGCCTTCGCTCCGAGTGCCAGGGCCTTGACGACGTCGGAGCCGCGACGGACGCCGCCGTCCAGCAGCACCTCGATCTCGTCGCCGACGGCCTCGACGACGGCCGGCAGGGCGCGGATCGTCGCCGGGGTGCCGTCGAGGTTGTTGCCGCCGTGGTTGGAGACCGAGATCGCGGAGGCGCCCGCGTCGACCGCGCGCCGCGCGTCCTCGGGGTGCGTGACGCCCTTGATGAGGAACGGCCCGTCCCACTGCTCCCGCACCCAGGCGATGTCGTCCCAGGACGGCTTCTCGGTCATCATCCACTCGCCGTACGCCCCGAAGAACGTCGGGGCGGGACCCTCGCCGTGCGTCATGTTCGGCGCCGTGAGGTCCGGCAGCGAGCCCGACTTCACGAATTCCGCCAGCCAGCGCGGGCGGCGCAGGACCTCGGGCGAGAGCTTCGCCATCGCGCGCAGGTCGAGGTGCTCCGGGATCGCCGGGGAGCCCCAGTCGCGGCGGTGCGCGAACGTCCAGTCGAGCGTGAGGATGATGCCCGGCGCGCCGGCGGCCTTCGCCCGGCCGAGGATCTGGGCGATCCGCTCGCGGCCGCCCATCCAGTAGACCTGAAAGAAGGTCTTCGGGTTGGCCCGGACGACCTCCTCGATGGACTTCGACGCGAACGACGAGAGCCCCATCGCGGTCCCGGCGGCCGCGGTCGCGCGGCCGACGGCGACCTCGCCCTCGGGGTGCACCGCCTGGACGCCGGTCGGCGACACGAGGACGGGCATCGACAGCTCCTGGCCCATCACCGTGGTTGCGAGCTCGCGCGGCTGGTTCAGGCCGGTGGCGATGCGCGGGAAGAACCCGAGCTCGCGGAACGCGGCGGTGTTGTCGTCGACCGTGGCGCCGGACTCCGCGCCGGCGATGAGCGCGCCGTAGACCGAGGCCGGCAGGCGCTTCTTCGCGCGGCGCTGGGCCTCGGCGACGGACTCGAACCACTCCTTCGTGCTGGCCATCTCAGCCTCCCTGCGTCTGACGGACGGTGAACCCGGCGAGCGCCGAGCGGTCGCCGGCGCCGCCGGACGCGCCGCGGTCGACGACCTCGGCCGAGCCGAAGCCGGCGAGCGGGTCCTCGTCGCAGGCCTTGTCGGGCATCGCGGCCGGACCGCCGAACCCGGCGAGCGGGTTCTCGTCGCAGGCCTTCGTGGGCACCCCGGCGATCGCGCGCAGGTCCAGCTCGGGCGTCTCGGCGGAGCCGCCCTCGGGCGGCAGCTCGATGCCGCGCTTCTTCGCCGCGGCCTCGAGGCGCTGGCGCTTGGAGAGCTTCTTGGAGTGGTCCATCGACGGCTTCGGCAGCAGGGCGTCGCCGCGCTGCTTCAGGAGCTCCTCGCCGTGGCCGAGCACGCACTCGGGGTCCGGACCGTCCATCGGCAGGCCGGTGAAGAACTTCGCGGCCATGCAGCCGCCGCGGCACTTGTCGAAGAACTGGCACGAGTTGCACGCACCGGCGGACTGCGGCTCGCGCAGCTCGAGGAACAGCTCGGACTCGCGCCACACGCCCTGGAAGCCACCCTCCGACCGGACGTTGCCGGCGAGGAACTCGTCGTGGATCGCGAACGGGCAGGCGTAGACGTCGCCGATCGGGTCGATCAGGCAGACGACCCGCCCGGCGCCGCAGAGGTTCAGGCCCGGCAGCGCGTCGCCGTAGGCCGCGAGGTGGAAGAACGAGTCGCCCGTCAGGACGTCCTCGCCGTGCGCGACGAGCCAGTCGTAGAGCTCCTTCTGCTGGCCCGGCAGCGGGTGCAGCTCGTCCCACGTGTCCGCGCCGCGGCCCGACGGGCGCAGGCGGGTGAGGCGCAGCTGCGCGCCGTAGTGGTCGGCGATCGCCTTGAAGTCGTCGAGCTGGCCGATGTTCTGGCGGGTGCAGACGACGGAGAGCTTGAAGCCGGAGAAGCCCGCGTCCTTCAGGTGGCCCATCGCGGTCATGGCCGTGTCGAACGAGCCGGGGCCGCGGACGTGGTCGTTGACGTCGGCCGTGGCACCGTCGAGCGAGATCTGCACGTCGACGTAGTCCGACGACGCGAGCTTCTGCGCGACGGCGGCGTCGATGCGCGAGCCGTTCGTGGAGAACTTCACGCCGACCTGGTGGGCCGTCGCGTAGTCGACGAGCTCCCAGAAGTCCTTGCGCACCGTCGGCTCGCCGCCGCCGATGTTCACGTAGAAGACCTGCATCCGCTGGAGCTCGTCGATGACCGACTTGCACTCGGCCGTCGACAGCTCGCGCGGGTCGCGGCGGCCGGACGACGAGAGGCAGTGCACGCACGCCAGGTTGCAGGCGTACGTCAGCTCCCACGTCAGGCAGATCGGCGCGTCGAGACCGGACTGGAACTCGTCGACCAGGCGGCCGACGGGGCGGTGGGCCGGGGCGGAAGCTGCGGCGGAGGCCGCGAGGACCTCGTCGATCGGGGTGCGACCGGCGACGGTGGAGGCGGCCGAGGGCCCGGGGACGACGGTGCTCATGCGGGGCTCCTGCGGGCGATCATGTCGGTGCGCGCCAGGGTGGCCAGCGCGGTCTCCATCGCGGGGCGCTCGGCGGCGGCGATGCCGCAGGCCTCCAGCGCGTCGGCGGCGGTCGGGTGGTCGGCGAGAGCCTCGACGACGGTCAGCAGCCGGGGGCTCTTCAGGAACGAGAGCCGGCGGGTGCCGAAGTGGTAGGCCAGGGCGCCGAAGCGCTCGGGCCGCAGGGCGACCTGCGGGTGCAGGGTCCAGGCGGCGGCGGGGTCGAAGTCCAGGCGGCGCCGGGCCACCACGTCCGCCCCCTCGGGCGACGTCGCGGTCGGGGCGTCCGCGCCGGCGGACGTGATGGTCGGCGTGCTCATCGGTCTAGTAGACGCCGCACATGCCGTCGATCGACACGTCCTCGACGAGGAGGTCGGCGTCGACGAGGGGCGCCTCGACGGTGGTCTGGTCCTGGGCGACGTCGACCTGCTCGGCGGCGTCGGTGGTCTCGATGGGGTCCATGGTCTGGGTCCTTCGCTCGGGTGGCCTGTGTGCTCGGGAGCACTTCTACCATGTTGTGTCACCGAGTGCCACTACTTTCGGCACCTGGTGCCATCGCGGCCGACGTGGGATGGTTCCCGCGTGGAGACGGAGGCGCGCGGCGCGGAAGGACCCGGCCCCGCGGGGCGTCCGCGGGCGACGACGGAGCTCGACATCACGGCGGCGTCGCTCGAGCTCTTCGACCGGCACGGCTACGACGAGACGACGGTCGACGACATCGCCCGGGCCGCGGGGATCAGCCGTCGCACGCTGTTCCGCTACTTCCCGTCGAAGCACGACATCGTCTGGGGCGACTTCGCCGCGCAGGTCGCCCGCTTCCGCGCGGCGCTGCACGCCTCGCCCGCCGACGAGGAGCCGATGCAGGCGCTGCGCCGGTGCGTCGTCGAGTTCAACGACTACGGCGCGGACGCGATGCCCGAGCTCCGCACGCGGATGCGGCTGATCACCACGGTGCCCGCGCTCCAGGGCCACGCGATGCTCCGCCACCAGGAGTGGTGCGACGCGATCGCCGACTTCGTCGCCGAGCGGACGGGCGCGGCCCCGACGGCGCTGCTCCCGACGGTCGTCGCACAGGCGGCGCTCGGCGTGTCGACGGCGACCTTCCGCGTCTGGATCGCCGACGGCGGCGACCTGCTCGAGCTGCTCGACGACGCGTTCGGTCTGCTGGCGGACGGATTCGCGGCGAACGTCGCCGCGGGCTGACGCAGCGGGGGCCCGGTCGACGCCCCGCCGCGCCGGGGTAGGCTCGCGCCCCGCCGAGGTCCGCCGTCGTCCCCGAGCCCCAGGATCCGCGATGCGCACCGCCCGAGCCCTCCTCCCCGCACTGACCGGCGCCACCGTCCTCGCCGTCGCCGCGCTCCCGGCCGCCGCCCAGGCGCCCGAGGCGGTCACGACGCTGACGGTGCGGCCGACCGTCACGCCGAACAGGGCGGGCACGCCCAGGAGGCCGCAGTCCGTCCGGCTCGACGTGCGCGTCGCGTGGAGCACCTCCGGTCCCGACGGGGTGGACAAGCCGATCGTGCAGCGGGGCGTCATCGACTTCCCGAAGGGCTCGCTCTACCTCGGCGGGTCCTACCCGCACCGGTGCTCGAAGGCGGAGCTCGACCGGGCGCGCCTCGACGACCGCGACCGGCTGACGGGGAAGTGCGCGAAGGCCGTGACCGGGTCGGGCACCGCGACGGCGTGGGCGGACACGGTGAGGACCCGGCCGACGTTCCAGCTCGTCAACGGCGGCGCGAAGCGGGTCTACCTCTACACCGTCCTGAAGAACCCGGCCCGGGTGACGACGCCGATCGAGGGCGTCGTGACGCGGGGCGGCAAGTACGGCGGCTACCGGCTGACCGCCACGATCCCGGAGGAGCTGCAGGTCGTCGCGGGCACGCCGATCTCGCTCATCGACGCCCGCCTGCGGACGACGGCGGAGGACTGGATCGCGACGACCTCGTGTCCGAAGGACGGCCGCTGGCCGTACCGCGCCCAGTCGTTCCAGGACTCCACGCCGGTCGCGGTCGTGGAGTCCTTCGTGCGCTGCCGCCGCTGAGGGGCGCTCAGCCCTCCAGGCGCATGGAGCGGCCGATGATCTCCTTCATGATCTCGGTCGTCCCGCCGTAGATCCGGGTGATGCGCGCGTCCTGGTAGGCGCGGGCGATCGGGTACTCCGTCATGTAGCCGTAGCCGCCGAAGAGCTGGAGGCAGCGGTCGACGACGCGGCCCTGGACCTCGCTGCACCAGTACTTCGCCTTCGCGGCGTCCTCGGCGGAGAGGGTGCCCTCGACGAGCTCCTCGACGCAGCGGTCGACGAACGCCTGGGCGACGTCGACCTCGGTCCGGCACTCGGCCAGCACGAAGCGCGTGTTCTGCAGCGCGCCGATCGGCTTGCCGAACGCCTTGCGCTCCCGCACGTACTCCACGGTCCAGTCCAGGGCGGCCTGCGCCGCGCCGACGCCCTGGATCGCGATCGACATCCGCTCCTGCGCGAGGTTCCGCGACAGGTACCGGAAGCCCTGGCCCTCCTCGCCCAGCAGGTTCTCGGCCGGCACGCGGGCGTCGGAGAAGAAGAGCTCGGCGGTGTCCTGGGCGGGCAGGCCGATCTTGTCGAGCTTCCGGCCGCGCTCGAAGCCCGGCGTGTCCCCGTCGACGACCACGAGGCTGAGCCCGCGGTGGCGCTCGGCCGGGTCCGTCTTCACGGCGAGGATCACGAGGTTCGTGCTGATGCCGCTCGAGATGAACGTCTTGGCCCCGTCGACGCGGTAGGCGCCGTCGTCGCCCTTGATCGCCGTCGTGGCGATCGACGCGAGGTCCGAGCCCGTGCCCGGCTCGGTCATCGCGATGGACGGCAGCAGGTCGCCCGAGACGACGCCCGGCAGCCAGCGGGCCTTCTGCTCGTCGTTCGTGCACTCCAGGAGGTACGGCAGGCACAGGTCGTTGTGGAGGCCGAGGCCCATGCCGAAGCCCATGAGACCGAGCCGCTGGATCTCCTCGCTCTGCACCTGGTTGAAGCGGAAGTCCTCGATGCCGGCGCCGCCGTGCTCCTCCGGCACGGCCATGCCCAGGAAGCCGGCCTGGCCGGCGGCCCGGAACGCGTCGTGCGGCACGGCCCGCTGCCGGTCCCACTCCTCGGCGTGCGGCGCGATCTCGCGCTCCAGGAAGCTCCGGAACGAGCTCCGGAACTCCTCGTGCTCGTCGTCGTACAGCTTCCGCTTCATGGTGCGTCCTCTCCGCCGTCGGGCGACGGCACGTGGGTGCGCCGACCGTACACGCCCGGACCGCGTATCGGACACCACGTCCATCGAGCCCCACCCGACCGTCCCGGGCGACCACCGGACGCCCTGGGGGCGACCCGGGGCGGCGGCCCGACGTCCTCCTGCGCCCGCCCCTCCGCCGGACGGGAGAGGAGAACACCGTCGACGGGGCATGGATGGGGCGAGGGTCCAGCGGGGAGGATGGAGGCATGCGAGCGCTGCGCCCGATCCCCCGCCACGTGCCCGGAACGCCCGGGCGCACCTCCCGGCCCGGGGGCCGCTCGTGAGCGCCGCGGAGCGGACGCTCCTGCTCGAGGTCGAGGGCGGCGTCGCGACGCTGACCCTGAACCGCCCGGAGGCCGGCAACCAGTTCGAGACCGCGATGGCGGCCGACCTGCTGGCCGCCGCGGAGGAGGTCGCCGGGCGCGACGACGTCCGCGTGGTCGTCCTGCGCGGCGCGGGCAAGGCCTTCTGCTTCGGCGGGGACGTCGCGTTCATGGCCGGCTCGGACGATCCCCGCGCGACGCTCGACGTGATGTCGGAGCAGCTGCACGCCGCCGTGCTGGCGCTGAGCTCGGGCGACGCGCCGATCGTCGCCGTCGTGCAGGGGCCGGCGATGGGCGTCGGCCTGAGCCTCGTCGCGATCGCCGACGTCGTCCTCGCCGGCGCGTCGGCGAAGTTCATGGCCGGCTACTCCAACGTCGGCCTGACCCCCGACGGCGGCATGACCTGGACGCTGCCGCGCAAGGTCGGGATCGCCCGGGCGACCGACATGCTCCTGCGCAACCCGACGCTCGACGCCGAGGCGGCGCGCGAGGCCGGGATCGTCACCGAGGTGCTCGCCGACGACGAGCTGCAGGACCGCGCGACGAAGGTCGTCGGACAGCTCGCGCAGGGCCCGACGCAGGCCCTCGGCGCGATCCGCCGGCTGCTGCAGGGCAGCCTGGGCGCCACGCTCGGCGAGCAGCTCGACGCGGAGCGCGCGAGCCTGCTGGGGCGGGTTGCCTCGGACGAGGCGCGGGAGGGCATGACGGCGTTCGCGGAGCGGCGTCGGCCGTCGTTCGCCGGCGACCCGGCGGAGGCCGGACGATGAGCGCCGCGGACGGCGGGATCCCGAAGGTCGGCATCTCCCTGGCGTACTGGCCGTGGTTCACCTACGACCAGCAGGTCGAGATGGCGGTCCTCGCCGACGACCTCGGCCTCGACGGCGTCTGGGTCAGCGAGGCGTGGGGCCAGGACGCCGTGTCGATGCTCGGCGCGCTGTCGGTCCTGACCGAGAACGTGCGCCTGGGCACCGCGATCATGCAGGTCCCGGCGCGCCCGGCGACGAGCGCGGCCATGGCGATCGCGTCCGTCGACGTGATGTCGAAGGGCCGGCTGACGATCGGCATCGGGCCGAGCGGTCCGCAGGTCTCCGAGGGCTGGTACGGCCAGCCGTTCGGCAAGCCGCTCAAGCGCACCCGCGAGTACGTCGCGACGCTCCGCCAGGCGCTCGCGGGCGAGAACGTGCCGGTGCAGGTGCCCGAGGACGCCGAGGGCGTCTCCGGCCTCGGCAAGCCGCTGCGGCTGCTCGTCCGCCCGGAGCGCACGTCCGTGCCGATCTACCTCGGCGCCTCGGCGCCCGGCGGCCTGAAGCAGTGCGCGACGATCGGCGACGGCTGGATCGGCTTCCTCGTGGACCCGGACCGCCCCGGACCGCTGCTCACCCCGCTGCGCGAGGCCCTCGCCGAGGCCGGTCGCGCCGACGACGAGGGCTTCGAGACGTGCTGCATCGTCCCGACCTCCGTCGCGCCGACGCTCGACGAGGCCCGCGACGCCGTGCGCCCGTGGATCGCGTTCTACCTCGGGGCCATGGGCGCGAAGGGCAAGAACTTCTACGTCGACCTCGTCGAGGGCTACGGCTACGGCGCGGCGGCGGAGGAGATCCAGGACCGGTGGCTCGCGGGCGACCAGGCCGCGGCCGCCGCGGCGATCCCGACGGACCTGCTCGACGCCGTGACGATCGCCGCGACGCCGGACACCCTGCAGGACCGGCTGACCCGCTTCCGGGCCGGCGGCATCGACACGCTGCTCTGCACCCCGTGCGGCGACCTGCTCGGGACGGTCCGGGCGCTCGGCCGGGCCCGGCACGCCGGGGAGGCCTGAGCGGCGGGGGCCTTTCGCGATCCGGGCCGTGCCGCCCGGGTCGCGTCCTGCGGCCCGCTCGCCGATCCGACGCCTTTATGCGTCGGAGCCCCGGCGATCGGGCAGAGACAAGCAAGGCGGTCCGCGTCGCGTGCCCGGCGCGGACCGTCCCTTCTGCTTACGGAGAACGACCGCACAACGGTTGTCCGGCTCCCCCATCCGGGTCGGACAGGGCGCCCGTCCGACCACGTCGGACGGGCGCCACCTCCTCCGCCCCGAGCCCGGTCAGGCTCGCGCCCGTCGCCCGTAGAGCGCGACGACGAAGAGGATGATCACGCCGTAGATCAGCTGCTGGATGTTCACGCCGAGGTTGGCGACCGCCACGAGCGTCGCGACCTGGCCGAGCACCAGCGCCCCGCCGAGCGTGCCGATCATGGAGCCGCGGCCGCCGAAGATCGAGGCGCCGCCGACGACCACCGCCGCCACCGAGCCGAGCAGGTACGGTGCGCCCATCCCGGTCGACGTCTGGGCGTAGAAGCCGACGATGACGATGCCGGCGAACGCCGCCAGCGCGCCCGAGAGCATGTAGGCGGTGATGCGGATGCGGTCGACGGGCTGCCCCGCCAGGCGCGCGACGTCCGGCGCCGCGCCGACGAGGAACAGCGCGCGGCCCCACCCCGTCCAGGACAGGAGCGCCTGCAGCGCGAGCAGCAGCCCCAGCCCGACCGGCACGACCGCGGCGACCTCGGTCCCCAGGAACGCGATCTTCGCCGAGGTGATGTCGGACGCGAACCTCGGGATGTCCGTCAGCTGCGAGAAGTCGAACGTCAGCAGGACGACGCCGAAGAGGAAACCGTTCATCGCGATGGTCGTGACGATCGGCGACAGCGAGAGCTTCGCGATGATCGTGCCGTTCACGAGGCCGACGACGGCACCGGCGGCGATCGCGGCGACGAACGCCCCGAACGCGCCGAGGCCGTCGACCGCGGAGAGGAACGTCAGCGCCGACAGCGTGACGGTGTTCGGCACCGACAGGTCGATCCCGCCCTGGATGACGGCCAACGTCTGGCCGGACGAGGCGATCGCGACGATCATCGCGAAGGCCGCGGTGGACCAGAGCGCCTCGAGGGTCAGGAGGTTCGGGCGGACGATGCCGCCGATCAGGAACAGCAGCGCGAAGACGACGAGCGGCCAGGCGGCGGCCGGGACGCGACGCAGCGCCTCCGTCAGCCGGTGCTGCGCGTCGCCGTCGGTGTCGGTGCCCGGTCGGGGCGGGGCGGCGACGGTGCTCATGCCGACGCCCCCTTCACCCGGGCGCTCAGGCGTCGGACGACCACCGGGATCCCGACGACGGCGACGATGATCACCGAGCCGACGACGTACTGCCAGTACGAGTCGACGCCGGCGAAGAACAGGACGTTGCCGACCAGCCCGAGGATCGCGGCGGCGCAGATCGTGCCCACCACGCTGCCCCGGCCGCCCGTGAAGCTCGCCCCCGCGAGGGCCACGGCGGCGATCGCGTTCAGCAGGTACGGGTCGCCGCTCTTCGGGTCGCCCGTGGCGGTCGAGCCGGCCAGCAGGATCGCCCCGAGGGCGACGAGGCCGCCGGCCAGGACGAACGCGGTGAGCTGCGCGGCCCGGTCGTTCAGGCCTGCGGCGCGCATGCCCTCCGCGTTGGAGCCGGCGCCGTAGATGTGGCGCCCGAGCGACGTCTTCTGCAGCAGGAGCCACAGGAGCGCCGCGGCGACGAGCACCCAGACGAGCGCGACCGGCACGTACGGGGCGAGCTCGCCGCTCGTGGCGAGGGTGACGCCCTCGGAGACCGCGCCGCCGGGACGGTCGAGGACCTCGGTCGCCAGCGCCCCGAAGATGAAGGACGACGCGAGCGTCACGGCGATCACCGGCAGCCGGCCGTAGGCGGAGAGCAGCCCGTTGAAGAGGCCGCAGCCCATGCCGACCGCGACCGCGAGGACGCCGGCGACCAGTGGCGAGGCGGACTCGAGCTGCGTCGCGAAGACGACGTTGGTCAGGCTCATGACGGCGGCGACGGAGATGTCGATGCCGCCCACCAGGACGATCAGGAGCTGCGCGAGCGCGACGAGCGCCAGGGGCGCCACGAGGTTCGCGGCGGTCTGGAGCTGGAAGCGCGTGAGCAGCTCGGGGTTGATCGCGACGTAGATCACGAAGAAGAGGACGAAGGCCAGGACGGGCGCGACGGCCCCCTCGCGCTTGAGGCCCACGAGGCCCGGCGAGCGCCGGAGGCGCGCACCGAGCGGGATCGCGGGGGCGCTCATGCGACGGCCCTCCGGCCGACGGCGGCGCCGACGACCGCGTCCGCGGTCAGGCGCTCGCCCTGCAGCTCGTCCGCCACCGCACCGCGGTAGAGGACGACGACTCGATGACACACGTGGACCAGCTCCTCGACCTCGGTGGAGAACCACACGACGCCGACGCCCTCCCGGGCGAGGGCGACGATGGCGTCGTACAGCTCCTGCTTCGCGCGGACGTCGATGCCGCGCGTCGGGTCGTGCAGGAGGACCAGCCGGCGGTCGCGCCCGACCCAGCGGCCGAACACGAGCTTCTGCTGGTTGCCGCCGGAGAGCGCGCCCGAGCGCTCCTTCGCCCCGCGGGTGCGGACGGACAGGCCGCCCAGGACCTCGTCGATCCAGCCCTTCTCGCGCTTCAGCCGGGGCGCCCCGCCGCGCTCGTGCGGCCGGGTCCACGGGGCGAGCAGGTTCTCGCCGACGCCCATCTCGAGCGCCAGGCCCTCGCGCTTGCGGTCCTCCGGCACGAAGCCGATCCCGGCGTGCACGGCGCGCACCGGGTCCAGCCGCCTGATCGCCTTCCCCGCGACCCGCCACGTGCGGGCGGTCGCGGGCTCCGCGCCCCAGAGGCTGCGCAGGAGCTCGGCCTGGCCGTGGCCCTGCAGGCCGCCGATGCCGAGGATCTCCCCGGGCGCGACGGTCAGGGACACGTCGTGGATCGCCTCGCCGGCGAGCCCCTCGACCTCGAGCGCCGCCGGACCGTCGGCGTGCTCGAGCGCCGGCGGCGCCGGGAAGGCGCGCGCCGCGGTGCGGCCGGCCATGGAGGAGATCAGCTCGTCGTCCGTCCACGACCCGCGCTGGAAGTCGGAGACGACGGCCCCGTCGCGCAGGACGGTGCCGCGGTCGGCGATCTCGCGGATCTCGCCGAGGCGATGCGACACGTAGACGACGGCGGCGCCGCGGGCGGTCAGCTCGCGGATGCGGGCGAAGAGCCACTCGACGCCCGGGGGCGTCAGGGCGGAGGACGCCTCGTCGAGGATCAGGACCTTCACGTCGCCGGAGACCGCGCGGGCGATCTCGACCTGCTGGCGGTCGGCCAGCGGCATCTCGTGGACGGGCCGGCGCGGGTCGATGTGCTCGAGGTCCAGCGCCGCCAGGACGCGCTCGGCCTCGCGGGTCTCGCGGCCGCGGGCGAAGCGCCGCAGCGACGAGCCGTCCGGCAGGCAGAGGTTCTCGGCGACGGTCCAGTCCGGGACGAGCGCGAGCTCCTGGAACGCGCACTGCACGCCGTGCCGGCGGGCCGTGCGGACGCTGCCCGAGGACAGCGGCTCGCCCCCGACGCGGACGAGGCCCGTGTCGGGGACGACCGCGCCGGCGAGCATCTTCGCCACGGTGCTCTTGCCGGCGCCGTTCTCGCCGACCAGCGCATGGACCTCGCCGCCCAGGCACGCCAGGCTGACGTCCCGGACGGCGTGCACCGCGCCGTAGCTCTTCGTCAGGTTCTCGGCGACGAGGACCGGGGCGGCGTCACCCCGGTGACCCAGGGACGCGCCACCCGCCTCGGCGGGCGCCGCGTCCACGGGGGTCGCGGGCGCGCCGGGCAGCGTGCTGGTGGGCGAGGTCATGCGCCGATCAGCCCTTGTACTCGGCCAGCGTGGCCTGCAGCGGCAGGTCGAGGCCGGGGAACTCGTAGCCGATGGCGAAGAGCGGCGGCTTGTCGGCCAGGCACCGCTTCGCGGCGTCCTCCGTCTGCAGCTCGAGCGGCTCGAAGTACTGCTCGCGCTCGATCTTCTCGCCCTCGAGGAGCTTCACCGTCTGCTCGAGGCCCTTGGCGTAGATCGCCGGCTGGCCCGAGACGAGGTCGGCGGTGAGGCCGTCGGCCATGTACTTCTTGACGGTGCAGCCCTCGCCGTTGTAGCCGGAGCCGCCCACGGTCGGGACGAAGTCGCGGCCGGCCTGCTTGAAGGCCTCCGGCACGCCCTGACCGCCCGCGAGGAACGAGTAGACCCCGTCGATGTCCGGGTTGGACCGCAGGAGGTTGGCCATGTTCTTCTGGGCCGTGGCCTCGTCCCAGCCGTTCGTGTCCTGGGCGATGATCTTCGCGCCGCCCGCCTCGAGCGTCTTGCGCACGACCGGCATCGCGTCCTCGTTGATCGGGACGCCCTTGAAGCCCTCGAGGACGACGACGTTCTTGCCGCCCTTCATGTTCTCGGCGAGCCACTTCGCGCCGGTCTCGCCGGCCTTGACCCAGTCCGTCGAGACGACGTAGGCGTCCTTCGAGGCGACCGGGCCGCCGTTGGCGACGACCGGGATGCCCTTGGCCTTCGCCTGCGCGATGACCGGATTGGCGCCGGTCGGCGAGGCCGGGTCGAACATGATCGCGTCGACGTCCTGCGAGATCAGGTTGCGCATCGCGGCGGCCTGCTGGGCCGGGTCGTTGTCCTGCGTGCGGACGATCTTCAGCTCGATCTTGTCCTTGTACTGCGGCTGCTTGGCCAGGGCCTGCAGCGTCGCCAGGCCCATCTCGCGCCACGGCTGGCCGCCGAGCGGCTGCTCGAAGCCGATGACGAACTTCTCGCCCGACTTCGGCCCGTCGGACGCCCCGGCCGACGACGAGCCGGAGTCGCTCGCGCTGCCGCAGCCCGTCGCGGCGATCGCGACCACCGCGGCGGCCGCGGCGGTGGCGATGCGGCGCGTCGAGCGGCCCCCTGCGAATGAGTTCCTCATGTCCCTCTCCCCTCCGGCCGGTCGGCCGGGTCCCGTTGCGCGTTCTGAACACCAGTGTTCTGAACACCTGATGTGCGTAGCTCTAACACGCTGATGGGCGGCTGGTCAAGGCGCGTTCGTCCGGCCCCGTCCTCTGCCGGCCGGGGGACGCCGCGAACCCCGTCCGGTCGGCGCCCCCGGGTCGCGCCCGCGAGGTCCGCCGGACGTGCACCAGCGCGGGTCGGGACCGATGCCGATCGGTGACGGTCACCGACACGACCCCGCATCGGACGCCCGGCCCCCGGGACCGATGCGGATCGGTGACGGTCACCGACACGGCCCCGCATCGGACGCCCGACCCGCGGGACCGATGCGTATCGGTGACGGTCACCGACACGGCCCCGCACCGGACGCCCGACCCGCGGGACCGATGCGGATCGGTGACGGTGACCGACACGGCTCCGCACCGGACGCCGCTTCCCCGCCCGCTCCCCGATCACGACGGAGGCCCCGCTGCAACGAGGCCTCCGGGTCCTGCCTGGGTGGTCGCGCCGTGCCGGGAGAGCGGCCGCGGGCGCGGACCGCTCAGCGGTGCACGCGCATGGCGGTCGCGTACGAGCGCGACTCGCCGGCCTGCAGCCAGATCATGGATCCGTCGTCGCGGGCGGCCTGCTCGCCCGCCACGTGGTGGGTCGAGGGCTCGAGGCCCAGGGCGTAGCCGCCCTCGCGCAGGTGCATCCACTCGAAGAAGGCCGGGAAGGCCTGCAGGTCGACGTCGAGCTCGACCGTCATGCCCAGCCGGTCGTTCACCGCACGGACCTGTGCGCGCCCGTCGGGGCCCGGCGTCAGCTCGTGCTCGAGCACCTGCTCGACGAACCTCGGCGTCGGCGGATCCATCACGAGGTGGTCGCTCCCCTGCTCCCCCACGCTGTCGGTCTGCCACAGCGTCCGGGCGATCGGGGCCTCGACGCGGACGCCCTCCTCGAGGAACGGCCAGCCCAGGTTGATGTGGTAGAGGAACATGTGCGGCGTCACGTCGGAGCCGTGGTTCGTGACCGTGTCGTGCAGGCGGATCTCGTCCCCGCCGAGGTCGCACTCGATCCGCCGGCGCAGCCGCAGGTGCTCGCCGAAGACCGCGGCCTGGCGGACCTCCCCCTCGCACCAGAGGACGCACGTGCCGTCCTCCCGCCACTCCTCGCCGTAGCCCAGGAGCCTCGCCGGGATGTTCGCCACGCGGCCGTGGAGGCCGTTCCACGTCGTCGCCTTCGGCGGGTAGTGGTAGTTGCTCGCGTCGCCCTCGGCCGTGAACAGCGTGTGGTCCATGCCGGCCGTGACGATGAGGCCCGAGAACGAGCGCAGCCACGACAGGCCGTCCTCGTCGCGGTACTCGTGCAGCCCGGGGTTGCGGAAGCCCGTCGGCGACTGCCAGCCGAAGCCGACCCCGCCGTGCTCGGCCGCGCCGATGTCCATCGCCCGGTCGACGAGGACGTCGAACGCCAGTCCGCTGCCCGAGCGGAACTCGAGCACGCGGATGCCGCGCTCGACACCGTCCTGCAGCTCGACGAGCCGCACGCCGCCCGCCGCCGCCAGGTCGCCGGCGTGCCGCGCGAGGCTCCTCCGGTCGTGGTCCTGCCCGTGGATCTTCATCGCTCTCCCTCTCCGTCCCGCTCCATGACTGACCTGCCCTCCCCTGCCCGGAACCACGTCGCGGGCCCGCGGTCCCTCCGGACGGCCGCCGCGCGGCCGCGGTCCTCCCCACGACGGTCGGCGCGCCCCTCGCGCGCCGGCCGCCGACCCTACGCCCAGCCCCAGGTGACGGACTTCAGGCGCGTGTAGAACCGGAGCGACTCCGGCCCGTGCTCCTTCGAGTCGGTGCCCGACGCCGCGAAGCCGCCGAACGGGACCGGCAGGTCGATGCCCGCCGTCGGCCCGTTGATCGCGACGACGCCGTGCTCCGAGGACCCGGCGACCTTCCACGCGTGGTGGAGGTTCGACGTGTGGACCGCGGAGCTCAGCCCGTACGGGGTGCCGTTGAGCACCTCGATCGCGTCGTCCACGTCCGTCACCGACAGCACGGCGAGGACCGGCCCGAAGACCTCCTCGCGCGCCAGCTCCGACGTGCGGTCCACGCCGGCGACGATCGTCGGCGCGTACCACGTGCCCACGAGGTCCAGGCGCTTCCCGCCCGTCACCACGCGGGCGCCGTCGTCGATCGCGCGGCGGACGAAGCCGTCGACGGTGTCGAGCTGCGCCTCGTCGATCAGCGGCCCGTAGGTCGTCGACGCCTCGGCGGTGTCGCCGGGGACGAGCGCCTCGGCGCGGGCGACGAGCCGCTCGAGCAGCGCGTCGTGCACGTCCTGCTGGACGATGACGCGGCTCGTGGCCGTGCACTGCTGCCCCGCGAGCGCGTAGGCGGCCGCGATGATGCGGTCCGCCGCGGCGTCGAGGTCCGCGTCCGCCAGCACGACCGCGGCGTTCTTGCCGCCGAGCTCGAGCTGGATCCGGGTCAGCGTGTGCGACAGCGCGTGCTTGAGGTCCAGGCCGACCGACGTCGAGCCGGTGAACGAGACCGCCGCGATCCGCGGGTCGAGCGCCAGCGCGTTGCCGACGACGCGGCCCGAGCCCGACACGGTCTGCGCCACGCCGTCCGGCGCGCCGGCCTCGCGGAGCGCGTCGACCATGTGCCACGCCGAGATCGGCGTCGCGCTCGCGGGCTTGACGATCATCGGGTTGCCGGCCAGCAACGCCGGCGCGAGCTTGCGCGCCGGCGACGCGGCCGGGACGTTCCACGGGGTGATCGCGACGGTCGGGCCGATCGGCTCCTGCCGCGTGACCGTCGTGAAGCCCGGGGTGCCGCCGTCGAACGAGCGGCCGTCGAGCGCGCCGGCCAGCCCGGCGTAGTACCGGAACGTCGCGACGCTCTTGCCCCACTCGCCGGCGGCCTCGGCGCGCGGCTTGCCGCCCTCGCGCCGCAGGTCGTCGATCGCCTGCTCGGCGCGCGCGTCGAGCAGGTCGGCGGTGCGGGCCAGGAGCGCGGCGCGGGCCTGGGGCGGGGTCGCCGCCCAGCCGGGGGCGGCGGCCGCGGCGGCGTCGACCGCGCGGGTCACCGCGTCTGCGTCGAGCGACGGAACCTGGGCGAACGTCTCGGCGTTCGCGGGGTCGACGACGTCGAGGACGGAGCCGTTCGGCGAGACCTGCTCGCCGGCCACGAGGGCGTTCACGCTGCGCATCAGGGGGTCACCGTTCCGCGGTTCGGGGTCTCGCCCGCCGGCGCCGCGCGGTGCGGCGCGGCAGGGGGGTGCACGTTCGCCGCCGGCATCAGGACATCACCAGTCCGCCGTCGACGTTCAGGGCCTGGCCGGTCACCGACGACGCCAGGTCGGAGGCGAGGAACGCCACCGCGCCGGCGATGTCCGCCGGCTGCTGCCCGCGGCCGAGCGGGATCAGCCGCGAGGCCTTGTCCTGGAAGAACTCCTCGTCCGTGATCTCGAGGAGCTTCGGGTCGTTCACCGCCGCCGCCAGGCGCTGCTGGCGGTAGAACGGCGTGAGCACCATGCCGGGGCAGACCGCGTTGACGCGGACGCCGCGCGGCGCCAGGTCGGTCGCCATCCCCTGCGTGAAGTTCAGGATCGCCGCCTTCGACGCGGAGTAGGGCGGGCTCGTCGTGAAGCCGCGGCGGCCCGAGACCGACGCGATGTTGACGACGCTGCCGCCCGTCTGCGCGAGCTGCTCGACGAGCGCCGCGGTCACGAGGAACGGGCCGACGACGTTGACCTGCCAGGGCAGGTCCCAGTCCGACTGGTCCAGGCGCGTGAACGGCATGCCGGTGCGCCCGGCGATGCCCGCGTTGTTCACGAGCAGCGAGACGGGCGCGGGCAGGTCGGCGTGGCCGTCGAGCGACGCGATCGCCGCCTGCACCCCCGCCTCGTCCGTGACGTCCATCGTCAGCGGGACGACGCTCCCCGGGTGGTCGACGGCGACGGAGGCCGCCGCGTCCGCATCCAGGTCCGCGGCGACGACGGTCGCGCCGGCCCCCACCAGCGTGGCGACGATCCCGCGGCCGATGCCGCCGGCCGCGCCCGTGACCAGGGCCGTCCGGCCGTTCAGGTCGATCTGCAGCATCAGGCTCGTTCCTTCCAGGTCGGCGGCGAGCGCCCGACGTAGCCCGGCAGGCCGTCGTAGCGCGCGGGCGCGAACCACTCGTAGTACTCGGCCCCTTCGGACCCCACGCCCACCGCGCCGTGCACGGTGTGCGGCTGGAACAGCACGAGGTCACCCGTGGTGACGTCGAACCGCTCCCCGTCGATCTCCAGCCGCAGCTCGCCGGCCAGCATCACGAGCCACTGCTCGTGCGGGTGGTGGTGCAGCCGGCCGTCGAAGACGGCGTCGGGCCGGGTCACCACCCGGGTCAGGCTGACCTGCTCGCCGGCGACCCACTGCCGGACGGCCCCCGGGCGCATGCCCGGGGCCTCCGGGACCGTGTCCCAGTCGATCCGCACTCAGACCCGCATCCCGGCGCCGGTGCCGATGGACCGCTCGCCCGCCCACACGTGGTCCGCGACGAAGTCCTCGTCGATCTCGACGCCCAGGCCGTTGCCCGTCGGCGGGTGCAGCAGGCCGTCGACGACCTCGATCGGCTCCGTCGTCAGGTGCGTCATCAGCTCGTTGTAGGTGACGTCCCACTCGAACATCGCCGGGTGCGGCGACGCCGCGACGAGGTGCAGGTTCGAGACGACCGTGAGGATGTCGTTGAACGTGTGCGGGTTCCACTGCAGGTGGTGCGCGCGGGCCATCGCCTGGATCTTGTTGACCTCGGTGATGCCGCCGGCGCGCGAGACGTCGGCCTGCAGGACGTCGATCGCGTCGGCCTGCACGAACGGCAGGAAGCCCGACGCCGTGTAGTGGTTCTCGCCCGTGGCGATCCGGACGGACCGGCGGGCGGCGCGCAGCATCGCATGGCCCTCGATGTCGTCGATGTCGATGGGCTCCTCGAACCAGTAGACCCCGGCCTCCTC
>CAFBMK010000028.1_pt1 | contig 19744 bp, 18 predicted proteins | sample 7268691 | NCBI WGS metagenome assembly CAFBMK01 (sample SAMEA6814062, study PRJEB35770) | freshwater metagenome | biome: Freshwater; feature: Freshwater reservoir; material: water | place: Czech Republic | collected 2017-05-23 | depth 30m m
CGAGCTCGAGGCGATCGCCGACCGCTGGCACGAGATCGTCGCGGACGACGCCGCGCGCACCGCCGCCGGCGACGGCCCCGGGTTCCGCCTCGTCCTGGGCGCGGACGACCCCGCGGTCGCCGACCTCGGCCTGGAGCGCGACGACGTCCTCTACTTCGGCGTCCAGGACGTCTCCGTCGCCCGGGAGGTCGCCGACCACGCCTCCGACGCCACGACCTGCCGCGTCTGCGGCGCCTCCTACGTCTACACCGCGACGTTCGTCGGACACCTCGGCCACTACGCCTGCCCGGCCTGCGGGCACCGCCGACCGGACCCGCAGGTCACCGCGGAGCGCGTCGTCCTCGACGCGACGCGCGGCTCGGCGTTCGACCTCGTCCTGCCCGACGCGACCGTCCCGGTCCGGCTGCACCTCCCCGGCCTCTACAACGTCTACAACGCGCTGGGCGCCGCGGCGCTCTGCCACGCGCTCGGCGTGCCCGCCGGCGTCATCGCGGAGGGCCTGGGCTCGACCGCCGCGGCGTTCGGGCGCGCCGAGACCGTCACGGTCGGCGACCGCGAGCTGCAGCTCCTGCTCGTGAAGAACCCCGCCGGGGCCAACGAGGTCGCCCGCACCCTGGCCCTGGCGGAGGGCGAGCTCGACCTGCTCGCCGTCCTGAACGACCGCATCGCCGACGGTCGCGACGTCTCCTGGATCTGGGACGCCGACCTCGAGGCCCTCGCCCCCCGCGTCCGCCACGTCACCTGCGGCGGCACCCGGGCGGAGGAGATGGCCGTGCGGTGGAAGTACGCCGGCGTCGCCGCCGCCCGCATCGCCGTCGTGAAGGACGGCGTCGGCGCCGCCCTGGACCACGCCCTCGCCGCCGCCCCGGAGGATCCCGCCGTGCCGGTCCACGCCATCCCGACGTACACCGCGATGCTCGAGCTCCGCGAGGAGCTGGTCCGCCGCGGCGCCGCGAAGGGGTCCTTCGCATGACCGGCGCCCCGCGCAGCGGTCGGCTCAGCGCCGCCGGCACCGCCCCGACGCGCCCGGACCCGGACCTCGACCACGTCCGCTGGCACGACCTCGAGTGCGGCGGCTACCGCGCCGACCTGCGGCTCTGGCGCACCCTGGCCGACGAGCAGGCCGCCCGCCACGCCGACGGGCCCGTCCGCGTGCTGGACCTCGGCAGCGGCACGGGCCGGGTGTCGCTCGACCTCGCCGCGCGCGGGCACCGCGTCCTGGGCGTCGACGTCGACCCCGTCTTCTGCGCCGAGCTGCGACGGCGCGCCGCGATCCGGTCGCTGCCGGCCGCCGCGGCGGTCAGCGACGCCCGCGAGCTGCGGCTCGGCGAGCGCTTCGGCCTCGTCGTCGCGCCGATGCAGACGATCCAGCTGCTCGACGGTCCGACGGGCCGGGCCGCGTTCCTCGCCGGGGTCCGCGACCACCTCACGCCCGAGGGCGTCGCGGCGGTCGCGATCGTCGAGGACGTCGAGCCGTTCGGCGCCGACGAGGCCGCGCACCTCGCGCCCGACATGAAGGACCACGGCGGCACCGTCTACGCGAGCCGACCGGTCGGCGTCACCGTCGCGGACGGGCGGATCGTCCTGGACCGCGTGCGCGAGATCGTCTCGCCGACCGGCGAGCGCCACGAGACGAGCGACCGCACGGTCCTCGACGTCCTCGACGCGGACGGGCTCGAGGACGAGGGCCGGGCGGCCGGCCTCCGGGTGCTGCCGACGCGCGAGGTCACCGCCACGGGCGAGCACGTCGGCAGCCGGGTGGTGATGTTCGGTGTCTGAGCGGACCCTGCGGATCGGGGCGCTCTACCCCGACCTCCTGAACATCTACGCCGACCGCGGCAACCTGCTCATGCTCGAGCGCCGCTGCGCGTGGCGGGGCATCGGCTTCCAGGTCACCCGCTCGACGATCGGCGACGAGCTCGACCCGGACGCCCACGACCTGCTGTACCTCGGCGGCGGACAGGACCGCGACCAGCAGCTCTGCGCGCTCGACCTCACGACGGTCAAGCGCGACGCGGTGCACGCCCACGCGGCCCGCGGCGGCGCCGTCCTGGCGGTCTGCGGCGGCTACCAGCTGCTCGGGCACCACTACGGGCTGGAGCCCGGGGTGACGCTGCCCGGCATCGGGCTGCTCGACGTCCACACGGAGCGCGGCGAGGGCCGGCTCATCGGCAACGTCGCGATCGAGGTCGACGGCCGCACCCTGGCGGGCTTCGAGAACCACGGCGGCCGGACCGTCCTGGCGCCGGGGCAGGAGCCGCTCGGCCGCGTGCTGGCCGGCCACGGCAACACGGGGTCCTCGGGCTTCGAGGGCGCGCGGACGGGCAACGTCATCGGCACGTACCTGCACGGCCCGCTGCTGCCGAAGAACGCGTGGTTCGCCGACGCCCTGATCGCGATGGCGCTCGGGATCGACCCGGCGGCGCTGGCGCCGCTGGACGACCGGCTCGAGGACGGCGCGCACGCGTCGGCCCGGCGCGCCGCCGGCGTCTGAGCGGGACGCCGCGCCGCGCCCGGTCGGCGCGACGCGGCCCCGGGGTCCTACTCGGCGGGCTTGGCCAGGTCGCCGATGGTCTTCAGGCCGTACTTGTCGGCCGTCGCCTTCGTGACCACGATGGCGTCGCTGTCCTGCGCGGCCGACTTCTCGAGCGCGACGAGGTTCGACGGCAGCGCCTTCTTCAGCTCGGCGTACACCTCGTCGGACGTCGTGGCGGTCGCGTCCTTGTCGAGGTACGTGAGGATCGTGCCGCTGTACTCCGGGAAGAGGTCGAGCGAGCCGCTCTCGAGCGCCGGGTAGTACTTCTCGCGGCTGCCGATGTTGAGCTTCGTCTCGATGTCCGCGCCCTGCGCCTCGAGGGCCTCGGAGTAGATCTCGGCCAGCACGACGTTCTCGGGGAAGTTCGCGGAGCCGACGGTCAGCGAGGTGCCCTCGGCGGACGTGCCGGTGGTGCCCAGGCCGTTCTCGCTGAGCCAGCCCTTCGCGACGGCCTCGGGGTCCTCCTTGTCGACCTGGACCTTCGAGACGAGCTCGCCGAGCCCGTCCGTGGTGAGCTTCGCCGAGATGCCGTTGAGGACGGTCTCGACGCCGGGGGTGACCTTCTCCTTGTTGATGATCGGGAGGACGTCCTGCGCGGCGAAGTTGTTCTTCGGGTCCTCGAGGATCACGAAGTCGTTCGCGGCGATCGACGGGTCGGTCGTGAAGAGGTCGGCCGCCTCGATCTGGCCGTTCTTCAGCGCGTTGACGGTGACGGGGCCGCCGGTGTCGGTGACGGTGTACTTGCCGAACTCGACGCCGTAGTTCTTCTTCAGGCCGGGCAGGCCGTCCGTGCGGGTCTTGAACTCGGGCGGGCCGCCCATGATGAGCTGGCTCGCGACGGTCTCGCCGGAGCCGGAGCCCGACGACGAGCTGCTGCTGTCGCCGGAGTCGGAGCCGCAGGCGGACGTGCCGAGGGCGAGGACAGCGGCTACTGCGCTGGTCGCCAGGATCCTGGTGTTCATCGTCACTCCTTGGAGTCGTTGAGGGTGCAGGGGATCTGCAGAGGGAAGAGCCGGCCGGTCCGGCGAGGGACGGCGTGGTGGAGGTCAGCCACGGGCGACCTCCGCCTCGGGGAGGACGGCCAGGCGGGAGTCCGGGACGGCGGTGCGCTCGTTCGCGTAGCGGCCGGTGATGCCACGCGAGACGACGTAGCGCTGGACCGTCGCCAGGACGAGGTCGGTGAGGAGCGCGAGGGCGGCCACGAGGACGCCGCCGCCGATCATCTGCGGATAGTCCTGCTGGGCCAGGCCGTCGTAGATGAAGCGCCCGAGACCGCCCAGGGGCAGGTAGGACGCGACGGTCGCCGTCGCGATCAGCTGCAGGGCCGCGCTGCGCACGCCGGAGAAGATGAGCGGCAGGCTGATCGGCAGCTCGACGCGGAACAGCACCTGCGAGCCCGTCATCCCCATCCCGGACGCCGCGTCCCGCACGCCGGGGTCGACGTTCTGCACGCCGGCGAACGTGTTCGCCAGGATCGGCGGGACGGCGAGCAGCACCAGGACGATCACGGTCGGGATCAGGAACCCCGTGTCCGTGCGGCCCTGGAACTGCGGCGAGATGATGACCGTCAGCAGCACGAGGACGCCGACGGTGGGCAGGGCGCGCAGCGCGTTCGCGGCGGCGACGAGCCACCGGCCGCGGTCCGTGTGCCCGATGAAGAGGCCGAGCGGCAGTGCGATCGCGAGCGCGATCAGGAGCGCCATGGCGCAGAACCGGACGTGCGCCAGGAGCTGCGTGATGATCCCGGTGTCGAAGCGGGTGTCCGTCCAGTGGGACGGGTCGGTCAGCCAGGTGACGACGTCGCCGATCACGTCGCCACCGCCCGTCGCCACGGGGTCAGCAGCCGGTTGAGCAGGACCACGAGCGAGTCCAGGACGACCGCCAGGAGCACGCAGAGCACGATCCCCAGGACGATCGGCGGGTAGTACGCGTCGGGCGTCGAGAGCTGGAAGCCCTGCGTGAAGAGCTGGCCGAGGTTCGACAGGCCGATGGTCCCGGCGACCGCGACGATGCTGACGTTCGAGACGACCGCGACGCGCAGGCCCGCGGCGATGACGGGCACGGCGATCGGCAGCTCGACCTTGAAGAACCGCTCGAGCGGCCGGAACCCGAGCGCCGTGGCGGCCTGCACCGTCTCGTCGGGCACGGAGGCCAGCCCGTCGGCCACGACCCGGACCAGCAGCGCGACGGAGTAGACCGTGAGCGCGATCGGGACCTGCAGCGGGTCGAGCGTGTCGAGCCCCAGGATCGGCGGGACGAGGACGAACAGCGCGATCGACGGGATCGTGTAGAGGACCCCGGTGATCGACATGATCGGCGGGTAGGTCCACCGGTGGCGGCGCGCGACCCAGCCGAGCGGCAGCGCGATCAGCAGCCCGACGATCACCGGCACGACCGACAGCCAGGTGTGGGACCACAGCAGGCCGAGGTCCTCGCTGCGGTGGTCGAGGAAGTACTCCACGAAGTGCAGCGGCGACGAGCTGGCGCCGTCGGCGGCGAGGACGGTCACGTGCGGGGCTCCGGCTCGCGGGCCTCGATGAGCTCGAGGACCTCGGCGGCGGTGATCGTGCCGACGAGGGCCCCGCCCTCGTCGACGACGACGCCGCGGCCCGACGGCGAGGACAGGCAGGCGTCGAGCGCGGCCCGCAGGCTGCCGCCCTGGGTCACGAGGGTCCCGCCGCGGTGCAGCAGGCCGTCCGTGACGGTGGCGCCGGCCGGCGCGCTCGCGCGCATGTCGAGCCAGCCCTGCGGGGCGCGGGCACCGTCGACGGCCAGGAGCCAGTCGTCGTCGGAGCCCGTGGGCAGCGGGGCGCCGGTGGCGACCGTCGGCTCGCTCCGCGTCGACAGGGTGCCGGCGGTGGCGAAGCCGAGCGCCCGGTAGCCCCGGTCGCGGCCGACGAAGCCGGCCACGAACGCGTCGACCGGGCGGCTGAGCAGCTCGGCCGGGGTGGCGACCTGCGCGAGGTGCCCGCCGACCCGGAGCACGGCGACCTGGTCGCCGAGCTTCACCGCCTCGTCGATGTCGTGGGTGACGAAGACGATGGTCTTGCCGAGGTCCTGCTGCAGGCGGAGGAACTCGTCCTGCAGCTGCTCGCGGACGACGGGGTCCACGGCGCTGAAGGGCTCGTCCATGAGCATCACGGGCGGGTCGGCGGCGAGCGCCCGGGCGACGCCGACGCGCTGCTGCTGGCCGCCGGACAGCTGGGCCGGGTAGCGCTTGGCGAAGTGGGCGGGCAGCCCGACCCGCTCGAGGAGCTCCATCGCGGTGCTGCGCGCCCGCTTCTTGTCCGTCCCGAGCAGGAACGGCACGGTCGCGACGTTGTCGACGATCGTCTTGTGCGGGAACAGCCCGGCGTGCTGGATGACGTAGCCGATGCGGCGGCGCAGCTCGTGCGTCGCCATGGAGGCGGTGTCCTCGTCGTCGAGCCAGATCGTGCCGGAGGTCGGCTCGATCATCCGGTTGACCATCCGCAGGCTCGTGGTCTTGCCGCAGCCCGACGGGCCGACCAGGACGGTGATCTGCCCGGAGGCCGCGACGAGCTCGAGGTCGTCGACGGCGACCGTGCCGTCGGGGTAGCGCTTGGTCACCGAGTCGAAGCGGATCACGTGCCGGTCTCCTGTCCTGTGGTGTCGGTGGACGGCGTCGCACCGAGGAGCGCGCTCAGGGTGCGGGCCTCCGCGGCGAGGATCGCGCCGTAGCGGTGCAGGGTGACGTCGTCGATCCGGTAGCTCGGCCCGAGGAGGCTCATCGCTGCGGCGACGCCGCCGGGCCGGAGGATCGGGGCGACGATCGCGGTGACGTCCGGCTCGTGGCGGTCGAGCTCGGAGACGTACCCCGAGGCGGGCACGTCGCCCGCCAGCGCGCGGCCGACGACGAGGCCCTCCGTGGGGAACGACCGGCCGACCCAGCTCGTGTGCCGGACCGCGTGGGTCCCCTCGACCATCGCGATGTGGATCGCGGTGCCGCCCGCGCCCGGGATCGTCAGGTACGCGGACTCGCCCGTCGCGCCGACGAGGCGGTCCAGGACGGGCTCGGCGATCCGCACGAGGCTCTGGCGACCCAGCGCGAGCGCGCCGAGCTGGACGAGTCGCGAGCCGGCGCGGAAGCAGCCCTCGTCGTCGCGCGTCACGAAGCCCGAGCCCTCGAGCGTCCGGAGGAGCCGCAGGGCGGTGCTCGCCGGTAGTTGCGCGCGCCGGGCGCACTCGGCCAGCCCGATGGAGTCCTCGGCGCAGACCTCGGCCAACAGGGCGAGCGCCCGGTCCACGGTGCGGGTGGTGCCCGCGCTGACCGAAGCAGCCATCGGGAGGCGTTACCCGGGTTCCACGGTGTGCAAACGCCTTGCCATTGGGCGAGATGCTCGCACGGCGCCCGGCGGCCCGCAACGGACGCATCCGTGCCGGAGGCGCCGGGTGCCCGCGGCCGGGCCCGCGGCCGCCGCCCGCGGCCGCCGCCCGTCGTCGCTCAGCGACCCGTGGAGCCGAACCCGCCGGCGCCCCGGGGCGTCTCGTCGAGCGCGTCGACCTCGACGACCGCCGGCAGGGCCACCGGGACGACGAGCAGCTGGGCGATCCGCTCGCCCGCGGCGGCCTGGAACGTCGCCTCCCGGTCCGTGTTCAGCAGGAGGACGCGGAGCTCGCCGCGGTAGCCGGCGTCGACGACGCCCGGCGTGTTGACGAGCGTGAGGCCGTGGCGGGCGGCCAGCCCGGAGCGCGGCGTGACGACGCCCGCGTGGCCCTCGGGGATCGCGACCGCCAGGCCCGTCCCGACGGAGGCCCGCTCACCGGGCCCCAGCCGCACCGCCTCGACGCAGCAGAGGTCGAGGCCGGCGTCGCCGGGGTGCTGCCGGACGGGGAGCACCGCGTCGGGGCGCAGGCGGCGGACGGCGAGCGGCGGGCCGCCGGGCGCTCCGGCGATCGAGGGGGCGGCGGGAGGCGTCGGCACGCCGGGAGGATCGCAGAGGTCCCGGGGACGACCGGGGCGGCGCGCCCTCAGGCCTCGACGACGTGCCCCGCGCCGCGGAGCGCCGCGACGGCGCCGTCGAGGTCGTCCCCCCGGACGAGGAGGTGGTCCGTGTCGAAGGTCGAGACGGCCAAGACGGAGACGCCGGCGTCGGCGAGCGCGGTGGTGAGGCCGGCGAGGACGCCCACGAGCGTCAGGTCGAGCGGCCCGGCGACCCGCAGGGCTCGCCAGGGACCGTCGTGGTGGACGTCGGCCGGGACCTCGGCGGCGGGGCAGACGATGGACAGCTCGTCGTCCGTGCGGATGATCGCCGTCAGCGGGCTCGACGTGCGCGGCAGCCAGGACGGGATCGGCGCGTCGTGGTTCAGGCGACAGACCTGCAGGTGGACGTGGAGTACCTCGAGGCGCAGGCCGGCCGGTCGGTCCGCCGCGGGGTCGGGGTCCGCGGACCCCGGCGTCCCGCCGGTGGGCTCGTCGGGGCCGGCGTCGCTCACGCCGGGTCCCCGTCGCCGTTCCCGGCGGCGGGCTGCAGGCGGAACCGCTCGTACTTGCCCGCCAGCGCGCGCGGCACGCGCGCCCGGACGAGGACGCCGTCGGCGCGGTGCTCCTGCTCGAGGTCGCCCGCGAGCCCGTGCAGCTCGTTCAGGACCTGGCCCTCCGCGTAGGGCAGGAGCAGCTCGACGGCCTGCAGCTGCGCCTCGAACTCGTCCTCGATGCGCGCGGCGAGGGTGCCGATGCCCTCCCCCGCGCCCGCGGCGATCTGGACCGCGTCGGGGAAGCGGGCCCAGAGGGCGTCGCGGCGGTCCTGGTCGATCAGGTCGATCTTGTTCAGGACGAGGACGTGCGTGTTCTCCGTCGCGCCGATGTCCTTCAGGACGTCCTCGACGGCGCCCATCACGGCGGCCATCTGCTCGTCGGGCTGGCTCGCGTCGACGACGTGCAGGACGAGGTCCGCGATGACGGTCTCCTCCAGCGTCGCGCCGAACGCCTCGACGAGGTGGTGGGGCAGCTTGCGGATGAACCCGACGGTGTCGGTCATCAGGTAGGTCCGGCCGTTCCAGCGCAGCTCGCGGGTCGTCGGGTCCAGCGTGTGGAACAGGCGGTCCTGCACGCCGACCGTGGCGCCGGTCAGCGCGTTGAGGACGGTCGACTTGCCGGCGTTGGTGTAGCCGGCCAGCGCGACGTTGGGGATGTGCGACGAGCGCGCCCGCTCCGCCCGCATGACGCGACGGGTGCCCTTGACCTCCTCGAGGCGGCGGCGCAGCTTCGTGATCCGGTCGCGCGCCAGGCGGCGGTCCGTCTCGATCTGCGTCTCGCCCGGTCCGCGGGTGCCGACGCCACCGACGCCGAGGCGGTCGAGGTGGGTCCAGAGACCGCGCATGCGGGCGAGGTTGTACTGGAGCTGCGCGAGCTCGACCTGGAGCTTGCCCTCGGACGAGTTGGCGTGGACGGCGAAGATGTCGAGGATGAGCGCGGTCCGGTCGAGGACCGGCATCTCGAGCGCGCCCTCGATGTTGCGCTCCTGCCGCGGCGAGAGCTCGTCGTCCGTGACGACCATCGTCGCCTCGAGCTCCGCGCACAGCGCCTTGAGCTCCTTGAGCTTGCCCTCGCCGACGTACGTGTTGGGGTGCGGCTGGTCCAGGTGCTGGACGAGCTGGCCGACGACCTCGACGCCCGCGGTGCGCAGGAGCTCGCGCAGCTCGCTGAGGTCCTCGCCCGTCTCGAGCACGCCGACGATCACGGCCCGCTGGTCGGCGGCCTTGCGCTGCTGGTCGAAGTCCGAGGCGTGGGTGGTCTCGAATCCCTGGACGGAGTACTGCGGCTGGTCGTCGTCGTGAGGCACTGCCACCCATGGTACGCCCCTGCCGACGGGCCTCCGGCCCGTCGACCCGTCGGTATCGTCGCGGCGTGTCCCCGCGCCTGTCCGACCGTCTCGCCGACCTGACCCTGCAGCTCGTCGACTGCCCGTCGGAGTCCCGGCACGAGGAGCCGGCCATCGCCCTGGCCCAGGCGCTCCTGTTCGAGGCCGGCGTCCCCACGGTCGACGCGCACGACACGTGCCTCCTGTCCGGCACCACCACGAAGGGCGACCGGCCGCTGATCCTCCTGGCGGGCCACCTCGACACGGTCCCCGCCCAGGACAACCGGCCGGGCCGGATCGAGGGCGGCGTCGTCCACGGCCTGGGCACCTGCGACATGAAGGGCGCCTGCGCGGTGATGCTCGAGCTCCTGCGCGACGGCGTGCACGAGGAGCCCGACCGGGCCTGCGACCTCGGCGTCGTGCTCTTCGGCCGCGAGGAGCTGCCGTTCGTGGACACCACGCTGACGCCGCTCCTGTCCCGGCGCCCCGAGCTGCGCGAGGCGGACCTCGCCGTCGTGATGGAGCCCACCTCCGGCGCGGTGCAGGGCGGGTGCCTCGGGAACCTCAACGCGACCTGGACCTTCCACGGCGAGGCCGCCCACAGCGCGCGCCCGTGGCTCGGGCACAACGCGATCCACCGCGCCGCCGCGGGCGTGGCGAAGCTCTCGCACGTCCCGATCTCCCGCCACGTCTTCTCCGGCCTCGAGTACGCGGAGTGCGTGTCGGTCACCCGCATCGTCGGCGGCGTCGCCGACAACGTCGTCCCGGACCGCGTCGACGCGCACGTGAACTACCGCTACCCGCCCGGCGTGGACCCCGAGGCCGCCGAGGCGCAGCTGCGGGCCTGGTGCGACGTGGAGCACTCGTCGCTCGCGATCGTCGGGCACGCCCCGTCCGGCGCCGTCGCGGTCGACGGCGACCTCGCCCGCGCGCTCATCGCCCGGACGGGCGGCGAGGTCACGCCGAAGCAGGCGTGGACCCCGGTCGCGGAGTTCGGCCTCGCCGGCGTCCCCGCGCTGAACTACGGCCCGGGCGACCCGCGGTACGCGCACAAGCGGGACGAGCAGGTGTCGGCGGCCGCGCTCCAGGCGAGCTACGAGACGCTCGCCGAGCTCGTGCGCACTGGCGCCTGAGGCCGCGGCCGCGGTCCGTCGTCGGGCCCCGCCGCGTAGCGTTCGGGGCGATGGCCGCCTCGTACTCGCGCAACCCGCTCCTGCGTCGCACGGGCACCTACCCGTTCCAGCGCCTGTCCGAGGCGCGCGCGGCCGCCGTGGCCCTGCGCGACGAGGACGCGGCGGACGGGCCGCTCGTCGACCTGGGCGCCGGGGAGCCGCGCGAGCCCACGCCGGAGTTCATCCGCCGGGCGATGGTCGCCGCGGTGCAGGAGGAGACCGTCTCCGCCTACCCCATGTCCGTCGGGCTGCCGGAGCTCCGCGACGCGGTCGCGGGGTGGGTCGGCCGGCGCTACGACGTCGAGCTCGACCCCGGCCGCCACGTGCTGCCGACCCTCGGCTCGAAGGAGCTCGTCTTCACCCTGGCCCAGGTGCTCGTCGACGTCGCCGGCGGCCGCGACCTCGTCGGCGTCCCGCAGCCGGCCTACCCGGTCTACGAGCGCGGCGCCCGGTTCGCCGGGGCCGACGTCCTCGAGCTGCCGCTGCACGCCGGCGCGGGCTTCCTGCCCGACCTCGACGCCATCGCCGACGAGGACTGGGCCCGCCTCGCGCTGCTCTGGGTGAACTACCCGAACAACCCCACCGCGGCGGTCGCCTCGCGCGCGTGGTACCGCGAGGCGGCGGCCCGCTGCCGCGCGCACGGCGTCGTGTTGGCCAGCGACGAGGCCTACAGCGAGCTGTGGTTCACGGGCGACGCCCCGGACTCGGCCCTGCAGATCGGCACCCACGGCGACGACCTCGAGGGCGTGCTCGTCGTCAACACGCTGTCGAAGCGCTCCTCCATGCCGGGGTACCGCTCGGGCTTCGTCGCCGGCGACGCGGACCTGATCGCGGCGCTCAAGGCGTTCCGGCCGAGCGTCGGCGTCGCGCCGCAGCGGTTCGTCCAGCTCGCCGCGGTCGCCGCCTGGCGGGACGAGGCCCACGTCGACGAGGTCCGCGACCGCTACCGGGCGAAGCTCGAGGTCCTGCGACCCGGCCTGGACGCCCTCGGGCTCGTCGACGCGGGCGGCCCGGCCTCGTTCTTCCGCTGGCTCGCGGTCCCCCGGGGCTGGGAAACCGCGCCGTGGGCGTCCCGCGCCCTCGCGGACCCCGGCACGGCCGACCTGGTCTCGCTGCTCACGGACGGCGACCGCGACGACCGCGGCAGCGCCGCCTACGCCGCGGCCCTCCTCCGCGCCGGGATCGTCATCGCCCCCGGCGCCTTCTTCGGCCCGGCCGGCGAGGGCTACGTCCGCGTCGCCCTGGTCCCGACGGCCGAGCACTGCGCGGTGGCGGCCGAGCGCCTGATCGCCCTGGCCGCGGGCTGACCGGGCGGCCCGCCGTGGAAGACCCGCGCCCCGAGTCGCACGGGCGCGCCTCGGCGGCGCTGTGCGGCGTCACACGAGTGGAGCGGCTCTGCACCGGAAGAGGTGCGGAGCCGAAGCGCACAGGCCCCGAGCGGTCGAATCCCGAGCGGCATCAAGATGCGCGAGAGGACGACGTCCTGTGGTGTTCGCGTTCCCCGGTGAGGGAGAGTCGCCCGCCGGCGACGGGCTCCGCGCCGCCGCCCGCCGGATGGACAGGTCGTCGTCCACGGACCCTGCGCACGCGGATCGCGTCCGCCGCGGGGCCGCCGGCCCGACCGCGGACGGCGGACGCGTCCGGCGGGACCGATCTCGTAGGCTCCGGCGCGTGAGCGATCAGCAGCAGCAGAACGGGGCCTTCGGGCTGGGCCTGGCGACGATCTCCGAGGCCGACGGGCGCACGCTCGACGTCTTCTTCCCCGCACCCTCGCTGGGGCTCGACGCGGAGCTGATCGCCGCGACGAAGCACGACGGGACCACCGGAACGAGCGAGGTCCCGTTCGCGCGGGCCACCGTCGCCGGCAGCGGCGCGCTCGCGGCGGCCATCGGTCGCGACGCCGGTCGCGGGGTGCGCATCGTCGCCGTCGCCACGCTGATCGAGGACCTCGCCGCCGCGCCCGTCGACGCCGCCGACGTCTACCTGCGCCTGCACCTGCTGTCGCACCGCCTCGTGCGCCCGCACGGCCTGTCGCTCGACGGGATGTTCGGCCTGCTGACGAACGTCGTCTGGACCTCTCAGGGCCCTTGCGCCGTCGAGGGCTTCGAGGAGACGCGCCTGCGCCTGCGCGCCGAGGGCCGCCCCGTCGCCGTGACCTCGATCGACAAGTTCCCGCGCATGACGGACTACGTCGTGCCCAGCGGCGTCCGGATCGGTGACGCGGACCGCGTGCGGCTCGGCGCCCACCTCGCCGAGGGCACGACGGTCATGCACGAGGGCTTCGTCAACTTCAACGCCGGCACGCTCGGCGCGTCGATGGTCGAGGGCCGCATCTCGGGCGGCGTCGTCGTCGGCGACGGCACCGACGTCGGCGGCGGCGCGTCCATCATGGGCACGCTCTCGGGCGGCGGCACCGAGGTCATCTCCCTCGGCGAGGGCTGCCTGCTGGGCGCGAACGCCGGCGTCGGCATCTCCCTCGGCGACGGCTGCGTCGTCGAGGCGGGCCTCTACATCACCGGCGGCACCGTGGTGACGCTCCCCGACGGCGCGACCGTCAAGGCGCGCGAGCTGTCCGGCAAGGACGGCCTGCTGTTCCGCCGGGACTCGCAGAGCGGCACCGTCGTCGCGCTCGAGCGCTCGGGCTCCTGGGGCAGCCTGAACGCGCAGCTGCACGCGAACGACTGAGGCGGCGTCGGACGGGCCCGGCGACCGGTCGGTCGCCAGGGCCCCGTCCGCCGCTCAGCCCAGCGCGCGCAGCGCCGCGACGAGCTCGTCGGACGCCTCCGCCGCGTAGACCGGAACGGCCCAGCCCGTGAGGTCGACGTGCAGATCGTCGGACACGTCCACGGTCAGCTCGCCGCCGTCGAGGCGCACGAGGACCGACTCGCCGTCCCCGTCGCCGGCGCCCGTGCCCCCGCCGTCGAGCACGTACGCCACCGCGGCCCCGGAGGCCCCGGTGCCCGAGGACATCGTCTCCCCCACGCCGCGCTCGAAGATGCGGGCGCGGATCACGCCGGGCTCCAGCTCGCAGAACCACGAGACGTTCGTGCGCTGCGGGAAGAGCGGGTGGTGCTCGATCGCCGGCCCGATCGCCGGCAGGTCCAGCGCCTCGAGGGCGGCGACGTCCGCCACGCGGATCGCGCACTGCGGGTTGCCGATCTTCACGTGCTGGTAGCTCCAGCGCTGCGGCGGGCCGTCGACCGGGGCGGGCTCGAGCGACTCCGCGCCGTCGAGGGTTCCGCGGCCGTCGTCGGCGCCCGTGTGGTCGGGGCTGCGGGTGAAGGCGCGGCCCATGTCGACCCGGCAGGTCGTCTCGGACAGGATCGTCGGCCGGATCTCGCCGGCGACGGTGGTGATCGAGAACTGGTCGCGGTCCGTCCAGCCCCGGCGACGCAGGTACATGATCGCCTCGCGGGCGCCGTTGCCCGACAGCTCGGCCTCCGAGCCGTCCGGGTTCATGATCCGCAGCGCCGCGACGGTTCCGGGCTCCGTGGGCGGCGACAGCTCGAGCACCCCGTCGGCGCCGGGCCCCAGGTGCGGGTCGCAGAGCACGCGCGCCCGCGCGGCCGTCAGCGGCACGGGCAGGGCGTCGCGCTCCACCACGAGGTAGTCGTTGCCCAGGGCCTGCCACTTCTCGAACCGCATCGCGCGGAGTCTAGGCGGGAAGCAGCGGGGCCACGATCCGCGCGGCCACCGCGTCGGGGTCCGGGTCGCCGGTCAGGTCGACGACCTCGACGCCCGGCAGCTTGCGCATCCAGGTCAGCTGGCGCTTGACGTAGCGGCGGGTGTCGCGGCGCATCCGGTCCTCGTCGCCCTCGAGCAGCGGCTCGAACCCGTGCGCCTTGCGGGCCGTCGGCGACGCGCCGGCGGCGTCGGCGGCCCGCACCTCGTCCGCGGCGCCCGCGGCGAGCATCGCGTCGATCCGCACGTCGATCCGGGCACGGATCTCGTCCCGGTCGCGCACCAGCCCGACGAGCCGCGTGGGGTGCCGCGTCTCGTCCGTCCACAGCGCGCTCGGGCCCTCCGGCGGTCGGAGCTCCCCGATCTCGTGCAGCTCGAGGGTGCGGACGAGCCGCGACCGGTCCCGGGGGGCGATGCCGGCGGCCGCCCACGGGGCGACGTCGCGCAGCCGGGCGTGGAGCGCCTCGGGCCCGTCGCGCACGAGCTCGGTCTCGAGCCGCTCGCGGACCTCGGGCGGCGCCGGCGGCCGGAGCTGCAGCTCGGTCAGGGCGGCGCGCAGGTAGAGCCCGGTGCCGCCGACGACGACCGGGGTCCGGCCGGCGGCCAGGGCCGCGTCGATCTCGGCGTGGGCCAGCTGCGCGAAGCGCCCCGCCGAGCAGGACTCCGAGACGGGCAGGACGGCCACGAGGCGGTGCTCCAGGTCGTCCTGGTCGAGCGCGTCCCGGGCGCCGGTGAGGGTCTCGATGCCGCGGTAGACCTGCAGCGCGTCGGCCGAGATCGCGACGGGATCCCGCCCCGCGGCGCGCAGCGCACGGCCGACCGCGAGGGCGATCGACGTCTTCCCCACGGCCGTCGGCCCGAAGAGCGCGATGACGGAGGGGCTGCCCACGGCCGTGAGTATGGTGACTCGGGTGCCCGTCGTCGTCGGATCCGGCTTCTCCCCCGCGCCCGCCGTCGGCGTGGCGGCGGCCGACGCCGCCGGCGAGGCCCTGGCCGGACTCCGGGGCGCCCCGTGCGACGTGGCGATGGTCTTCGTCTCCGGCGACCTCGTCACGGAGACGTCCGAGGCGCTGCAGGTCGTCCACCGCATCCTCGAGCCCGGCGACGTCGTCGGGACGACCGCGGGCGGCATCCTGGCCGGCGGGCAGGAGCACGAGCAGGGCGACGGCGTGGCGGTCTGGGCGATCTCGCTCGGCGACGAGGGCCGCGCCGAGGTCTTCGAGCTGCACGCCACCGAGGTCGAGGAGGGCATCGCCCTGAGCGGCCTGCCCGCCGTCGAGATCGGCGTCACCTCGGCGGTCGTCCTCCTCGCCGACGTCTCGCGGCTGCCGCTCGAGGCCACGCTGCAGGCCTTCGAGGAGCACCTGCCCGGCGTCCCCGTCGTCGGCGGGGTCCCGTCGCTCGTGCCGCCCGACGGCCGGGCGCTCCTGCACGGGGCGGGGCAGAGCTCGGCCGCCGCGGTCGGCATCCGCTTCGAGGGCGTCGAGGTCCTGCCGCTGGTCTCGCAGGGCGCGCGGCCGATCGGCCCGGAGCTGACCGTCACCGCGGGCGAGGGCGCCGTCATCCGCGAGCTCGCGGGCCGCCCGGCGATCGACGTGCTGCGCGACACGGTCGACAGCCTCGGCGACGAGGACCGCGAGCAGATCCGCCACGGCCTGCTCCTCGGGCTCGTCGTCCAGCCCGGGCAGCCCGAGTACGGCACGGGCGACTTCATCGTCCGCGGGCTCGCGGGCGCGGACCCCGAGACGGGCGCGGTCGTCGTCGGCGCGCCGGTCACCGTCGGCCAGGTGGCCCGCCTGCACGTCCGGGACCCGCAGACCGCGACGCGGGACCTCGAGGACGCCCTGGCGCTGCGCCGCGCCGCGGCGGGGTCCGCCGAGATCGCCGGGGCCCTGGCGTTCACCTGCAACGGCCGCGGGCGCGAGATGTTCGGCCACGACCACCACGACGCCGACGCGATCCAGCGCGAGCTGGGACCCCTGCCGCTCGTCGGCATGATCTCCGCGGGCGAGATCGGACCGGTCGGCGGTCGGCCGTTCGTGCACGGGTTCACGGCGACGGTCGCCGTCTTCCTGACCTGAGCGGGGACCCGGGGCGGACGGGTCCACGGCCCGCGGTCCCCTCGGGCGCGGGTGCGGCCGGTGCCCGTCCGACGACCCGCCGCCGCCGCCCTCCCGGCCGTCGCCCCGGCCGCGCTCCGCCGTCGACCACGGGTCCGGCGGATCCCGTTGTAGGGTGCCGCCCATGCAGCTGCGCGGATCGACGGTCCTGATCACCGGTGCCACGGGCGGGCTGGGTGCCGCGATCGCCCGGGCCCTGCACTGCGAGGGCGCGTCGCTCGTCCTGACCGGGCGGCGGACCGCCGTGCTGGAGCCCCTAGCGCAGGAGCTCGGGGCGACCGCCGTCGCCGCGGACCTGTCGGACGCCGCGGACGTGCAGCGGCTGGCCGACGAGCACGCGGACGCGGACGTCGTGGTCCACAACGCGGCGCTGCCGGCCAGCGGCCCGCTCGACGACTTCTCGCTCGAGGAGCTCGACCGCGCGCTCCAGGTCAACCTCCGCGCGCCGATCGCCCTGACCCGGCTGCTCCTGCCGGCCATGCGGGAGCGCGGGCGCGGGCACCACGTCTTCGTCAGCTCGATGTCGGCGAAGGTGCCCACGGCGGACGCCAGCCTCTACGCGGCCACGAAGCTCGGGCTGCGCGGCTTCTCGCAGGGCCTGCGGCCCGAGCTCGGGCCGCTGGGCATCGGCGTCAGCACCGTCTTCCCGGGGTTCATCCGCGACGCCGGCATGTTCGCCGACACGGGCGTCCAGCTCCCCCCGGGCGTCGGCACGAGCACCCCCGAGCAGGTCGCCGCAGCGGTGGTCCGCGCCATCGTCCGCGACCGTGGCGAGATCGACGTCGCGCCCCTGGGCGTCAAGGCCTCCGGTGTCCTGAACGGCCTCTTCCCCGGCGTCCCCGCCCGGATCGCCGCGAGGGTCGACGGCGGCCGCGTCGGCAGCGAGATGGCCGCCGCGCAGAAGGTCAAGCGCTAGCCGGCCGCCCGCCGACCCCGATCCTCAGGCGAGGACGGACAGGAGCGACATCTCGCCCGAGAGGGTCTGCGACGTCGCGCCGGTGATCTCGACCGGGACGGTCGTGCCCGGCTCGCCGAAGCCCGTGAAGTTCACGACCTTGTTGTGGCTCGTGCGGCCGCGGAGGCGGTCGGGGTCCGTGCGCGACGGGCCCTCGATGAGCACGTCGAGCGTGCGGCCGACGAACCGGCGCGTCCGCTCGCGGGCCTTGCGCTGGACGAGCTCGACGAGGCGCTCCATCCGCTCGACCTTGATGGGGTGCGGGACGAGGCCTTCGGTGAACTCCGCCGCCTCCGTGCCCCGGCGGGGCGAGAAGACGAACGTGAAGGCGCTGTCGAACCCGACCTGCTCGACGACGTCGAGCGTGTCCTGGAAGTCCTGCTCCGTCTCGCCCGGGAACCCGACGATGATGTCGGTCGACAGCGAGACGTCGGGGCAGCCCTCGCGGATCATCGCGACGCGCTCGAGGAACCGCGCCTGGTCGTAGGTGCGGCGCATCCGCTTGAGGATGGAGGTGGACCCGGACTGCAGCGGCAGGTGGATGTGCTGGCAGACCTCGGGGACCGAGGCGTGCACGGCGACGACGTCCTCGCGGATGTCCTTCGGGTGCGGCGAGGTGTACCGGACCCGCTCGATGCCCGGGATGGCCGCCACGACGGTGAGGAGCTCCGCGAAGGTGCGCGGCCGGGGACGCAGCGAGGGCGCCGGGGCGCCGGCGTCCGTGTCGCCCGCCCCCGCGGACGGGGCCGCCCCGTCGAGCGACGCGATCCGTCCCGTCGGCCGCTTCGCGGCGGCGTGGAACGGGATGAGCGCCTCCGGCAGCGGATCGGTCGTGCGCAGGTCGCGGCCGTAGGCGTTGACGTTCTGGCCCAGGAGCGTGACCTCGCGGACGCCGTCGGCGGCGAGGCGCTCGACCTCCTCGACGAGCTGCTCGAACGGCCGCGAGGACTCGCGCCCCCGGGTCGAGGGCACGATGCAGTACGAGCACTTCAGGTTGCAGCCGACCGCGATCTGGACCCACGCCTGGAAGTCCCGGTCGCGCTTCGTCGGCAGGTGCGCCGGGAAGCCCTCGAACTCGAAGTAGCCCTGGGCGGTGAGCGAGTCGGCGGTGAGGAACTCGGCCAGCCGGTTGATCTGGCCGGGCCCGAACGCCACGTCGACGAACGGGAACCGCCGGAAGACCTCGTCCTTGACGGACTGCGCCCAGCAGCCGCCGACGCCGATGACGACCTCGGGCCGCTCGCGCTTCATCCGCTTGGCGTGCCCGAGGTGCGCGACGAAGCGGGAGTCCGCGGACTCGCGGATCGAGCAGGTGTTGAAGAGGATGAGGTCGGCCTGCTCGGCGTCGGGCGCCTCGTCGTAGCCGAGCGACTCGAGCATGCCCTTCATGCGCTCGGAGTCGTGCTCGTTCATCTGGCACCCGAACGTGGTGACGTGGTACCGCTTGGTGGGCGCGACGGTGCTGCTCATGGGCGGCCAAGGGTACCGACGCGGGTCAGTGGTCCTCGCGCTCGGCGCACCGGCGCTCGTAGGTCCGGACCGCGGCGTAGGCGACGTCGAGCGCGTAGCCCTTCGTCGCCAGGAGCCGCAGGGCCTTCTGTCGCGCGCGGTCGTCCTCGGGCGCGCGACCCGCGAGCCGCGCCTCCAGGGCCGCCACCGCGAGCTCGGCCTCGTCCCCGCGGAGCGGGTCCTCGGCGATCGCCCGGTCGACTATCTCGCGGTCGATGCCGGTGCGCCGCAGGCCCTGCTCGATGCGCAGGTGCCCCCAGCCCTCCAGCCGGCGCTTGTCCTCGACGAAGCGCGCAGCGTAGCGCTCGTCGTCGAGATAGCGGAACTCGCGGAGCTCGGCGAGCGCGGCGACGATCGACGCCTCGTCGACCTCGCGCTTCTCGAGGTGCGTGCGGACCTCGGCGACGGTGCGGTCGCGCTTGGTCAGGTGCCGGTAGGCGAGCTTGAGCGCGTGCTGCAGCCGCTCCTCCGCCGTGAGCGGACGCTCGGACGCCGGCGGGCTCGGCTCGCCGTCGGCGGGCGTCGACGCGTCCTCGCCGGCCGTCCGTCCCCCGCGCCGCCCCTTGCGGCCCCGGCGACCGCCCCGTCCGCGGCGACCCGGTTCGGCACCGCCCGCCGGGTCCGGGTTCGAGAACAGGGTGCCCGGCTCGAGGCCGCCGTCGAGGCCCCCCGTGGCCAGACCACGCACGGCGTCGGGCGCGGGCGCCTCGGCACCGGCGGACGACGGACCGCCGGCCCCGGCGGCGTCGGCCGAGGAGGCGTCGGTCGACGCGTCGTCCCGGACGAGCTCCCGGGCACGGCGCAGGCTCGCCGCGACGGGCCCGACCGGACCGGCGGGTGCGCGGTCGGCCCGCGCCGCGCCGGAGGGCGAGCCGGACGTCGACCGGCGGCGCCGCGAGCGGGTGCCCCGGCGGGTCAGGTCGGCGGGCGGGCCGTCGACGCCCCCGGCG
>CAFBMK010000029.1_pt1 | contig 18779 bp, 18 predicted proteins | sample 7268691 | NCBI WGS metagenome assembly CAFBMK01 (sample SAMEA6814062, study PRJEB35770) | freshwater metagenome | biome: Freshwater; feature: Freshwater reservoir; material: water | place: Czech Republic | collected 2017-05-23 | depth 30m m
GGCCGTCGTCAGGCCGGGGAGGACGCAGACGAACTCGTCCCCGCCGACGCGCACGATCAGGTCGTACGGGCGCAGGCGCTCACGGACCGTCCCGACGACCCGTCGCAGCAGCGCGTCGCCGGCGGCGTGGCCGCGCTCGTCGTTGACGACCTTCAGCCCCACCACGTCGAGGTAGACCACCACCAGGGGTTGCGTGCCACGCCGTGCGCGGTCCATCTCGCGGGCCAGGTCGTCGAGCCCGGCGGACCGGGTCCGGGCCCCGGTGAGGGGATCGGTCTCGGCGTGCAGGAGCCGGGCGGCGAACGCGCTGCGGTCGGCGGCGGCCAGGACACGGTCCGACGCGGCATGCTCGCGGTCCAGGGCGGCGTGCTCGCGGTCCTGGAGCGCCCCGGGCCCGCCCGGGCCGTGCTCCGCTCGCCCGGTTCCGCCCCTCGGCAGGCCGGACGCCCGGCCGCCCCGGTGCTCCCGGATCGACGCGGCCTCGTCGCGGGCCGTCGCCACGAGGTCCTCGGCGGTCGCCACGACGTCGCGTCGATCCGCGGCGCGCATGAGCTCACGGACCCCGGAGGTCGCGCGGTCCTCCGCGTCCGCCGGGGGCGCCCCGGGACTCCCGCGGACGTCGTCCCGACGGTGCAGGGCCCCGACGGGCAGCCGGACGGCGACGCTCGTCCCCGTCGGCACGGCCGGCCGGATCTCGACCTCGCCCCCGAGTCGCTCGACGAGACGCGCGAGCCGGCCGAGACCGATGTGCCCGGCCGCCCGCGCGGTCTCCGCCTTGACGGTGTCGAAGCCGATCCCGTCGTCGACGACGCGCAGCCGCAGGTCGTCGCCGACGAGGCTGATCGACACGGCGACCATCGTGGCGACGGCGTGCCGTGCGACGTTGGCGGTCAGCTCGCGCACGGTCTCGCGGACGACCGCGTCGTTGTAGACGTCCGTGGCGGGGTCGATGTCGACGGCGATCTCGAGCCGTCCCCTGATGCGCAGCGCGGCGACGACGCGGTCGACGGCCTCCCCCAGGGGGAGCTCCTCCAGCGTCGGCTCGTGCATCGCCCCGGTGAGGACGCGGAGCTCCTCCGTCATGCGGCGCAGGCCGTCGTGGAGCCGGTGCACCGCCTCGGCGTCGCCGGCGAGGACGTCGACGCAGTCCTGGCGGAGCCCCAGGAGCTCCTGCAACGCCCCGTCGTGCAGCGCGTCGGCCAGGCGCGTCCGCTCGCGGAGCACGACCGCCCAGGTCAGGTCGTCGTCCCGCAGCTCGCTCAACGTCGCCATCTGGCACCTCTCACGACGGGCACGCGACCCGCCCTCGAGGCCGAACCGCTCCGCGGCGCGACCACCCTCGTCCCTCGGGAGCCGCCCACAGGGGGTGCGGCGCACGCTCCGTCCCTCCGACCCTAGCCCTCCGGGGCTCGAATGCAAGGGCGCGGATCCGTTCGGCGGTTCCGGCTCCCGAGCCCACCGCACAGGTCCCGCGCGACTCAGTAGTGGACCGCAGCCCCGAGCGGAGTCCTTCCCCATGCGGGGCCGTCGGGCCCGACCTACGCTCGAGCGATGACGACGACGCCCCTGACCTCCCTCTCCGACCGCGCCAAGCAGGTCGAGGACGCCGCCAACGGCGCGGCGGTCCGCACCCGTGACGAGCTCGCCGAGCAGGTGACCCGCGCCCGCGACACGGCCCGCCACGGCGCGTCCGGACTGCAGGCAGGCGCCGCCGTCGTCCGCGACGACGTCTCGGCGTGGTGGGGCGACCTCCACCGGAGCTGGAGCGTCAACGTCGCGCGCATCCGCAGGACGGAGGACCACGCCAGGGCCGACCACGACGCCCAGCGCGCGGAGGCCCGCGCCGACCGCGCCGACGCGGACGCGGACGCGGCCCTCGCCCTGGCCTACGCCGCGCTGGACGAAGCCGAATACGCCCTCCTGGACTCGTCGCTGGCCCGCATGGACGCCCGCGACGCCCGCCACGCCGTCTGAGGAGCCCGTTCCCCGGCGGTCCGGCGTCCGTCGGGCCGGTCCCTCCCGGTCGCGCCCGGGCGCCCCCGCCTCACCCGGGGCGGTCGGCGTCGCGCTGGGTGGCGCCGACCGTCCCCGAGTTCCGGTGATCGCGTTCCCGCAACCGTCCGGCCTTCCTCTTGAACTCGCGGATGGCCTCGTCGATCTCCGGACCCGCGGTCCCGCCGGCGTCCGTGTCGAGGTCGCGCAGACCCCGCAGGACCTCCAGGACCTGCGTGGTGCGCGTCCGTGCGTCGGTCGGCGGGGAGTCGTCGGCATCGGGGAGCGGGAGCACGCCTCCCGTTGTCGCACCCCGCGGGGTCGCCGTCCTCCGCGGGCCCCCGCGCCCGTCGTGCGGGGAACTACGTATCGGACGGTGGCCCCGGTCTCGGCGGCCGCAGGCGCCCCGGCACGGGGCGAGCCTCGTGGTCGACGCTCGACCTCACGGACGGGACGGAGCCCCGCATCCACCGAACACCCACCGCCTGGCGGGACGTTCCACGCAGTCGGTGCGCGGAGCGGCGCCGGGACCTCCGGCGTGGGCCCGATCCACGTGCTGCGGCCGCTCACCCAGCAGCGAGCGCGGACCCGGGGCCCGGTCAGACCCCGGTCCCCACGAGCGCCCCGATCCCGGAGGTGACCGTCATCGCGACGACGCCCCAGAGCACGACGCGCAGGGTCGCCGGACGCCCCGGCGCGCCCCCCAGGCGCGCGCCGGCGGTGCCGAGCGTCGCGAGGGCGAGCAACGTGACCGCGGCGACCGCGGCGGTGCGCGCGCCGCCGGTGAACAGAGCGGCCGCCAGCAGCGGCAGCGCGGCTCCCGACGCGAACGAGACCGCCGAGGACCACGCGGCCTGCAGCGGACGTGCGCGACGCCGCTCCTCCAGACCGAGCTCGTCGCGCACATGGGCGGCGAGGGCGTCTCGGTCGGTCAGGGACTGCGCCACCCGCAGCGCCAGGTCCGTCGGAAGCCCACGGCCCTCGTAGATCCCCGCGAGCTCGCGCAGCTCGCCCGCGGGGTCCGCGCGAAGCTCGCGCTGCTCGAGCCGGACGTCGGCGGCCTCCGTGTCGCGCTGCGAGCTGACGGAGACGTACTCCCCGGCGGCCATCGACAGGGCCCCGCCGACGAGACCCGCGACCCCGGCGGTCACCACCGCGCCGCTCGAGGCGCCGGCTCCCGCCACGCCGAGGACGAGACTCGAGGTCGAGACGATCCCGTCGTTGGCGCCGAGGACCGCCGCACGCAGCCAGCCGGCGCGATGGCCGAGGTGGCGCTCGACGAGGATCGCGGCGTCGGGCATCGAGGCGAGGCTACGCGCTCCCGCGCGAGCACCGCCGTCGCGCCCGGGTGCGCCTCACCCCGGCCGCAGCTGCACGTCGATGCCCGCGGTGCGGCGGTCCTCGCGCACCGGCAGGTGGACGAGGCCGCGGGCCTCCAGGTACGGCGAGAGGTAGTGGCCCGAGACCTTCGACGGCGGCCACCAGAGCGGGCGGTCGTCCGCCTCGCTGCGGCCCGTCTCGCCCGGGCCGCGACGGAGGAAGCGGTCTCCGTGACCCGTGAGCAGGCGGCCGCGGAGCTCGGGGACGTAGGGCATCGGCGAGACGTGGCCCCCGGCGTGCGAGGCGATGCAGGTGGCGACGGCATCCGCCTGCAGGCAGGCCAGGCCGCCCTGCTTCACGGGGTTCGTCGTGGCGTCCCCGGCCGCCCACACGCCGTCGACGCCGACGACGGAGCCGAAGCGGTCGACGGGCAGGAACCCCTGGGCGTCGCTCGGCAGCCCCGCGACGCGCGGGCCGTCGAGGATGGGGAGCGCCACGATCCGCTCGACGTGCAGATCCCGCCCGTCACCGAGGTCGACGTGGTTGTTGCGGGTCACGTCGGCGCGGACGCCGGCGTGCAGCGTGATCCCGGCGGCGACCAGCAGCTCGGCGACCGCCGCGCCGGCCTCCTCGCCGAAGGCCTCGAGCGGCACCCGCTCGGGCGTGACGAGGTGCAGCTGCACGTCGTGGACGTCCATCCCCCACACGTCCTGGGCGGTCATCAGGGCGAGCTCGTAGACCGGCAGCGTCCAGGTGCAGCCGACCGGGACGACGAACGCGACGCTCTGGGAGTAGCCCTCCTCGAGGTCGGCGAGCAGCCCGCCCACGGCGAGCAGGTCGGAGCCGAACGTCAGGCTGTGGCCGAACGCGGGGCGCGCGGTCGCGCCGACCGCGACGACGAGGACGTCGTAGGGCTCGTCGGCTCCCGTGGAGCAGCGGACGGTGCGCCGCTCGGCGTCGACGCCGGTGACCGCCGTGCGCCTGAACCGCCCGTCGTGCTCGCCCATGAAGCCGGCGAGGTCCAGCCGGTCCGCGTGGCCACGGGTGAACGGGCGTGCGACGTCGAGCGGTCGGAGCACGAACTCGGGCTCCGGGGCGATCATCGTCACCCGCACCCGTCCCGGAGCCAGGTCGTGGAGGGCGAGGACGAGCTCCAGGGCGGCGATTCCGCCTCCGACGACGACGACTGCGGGACGGTCGGAGGCTGCACGCGGATCCATGCGGCCATCCTCGGTCCCGGAGCCCGCGCCGCCATCCGGGACCGCCCCCCGGACCGGTGCGTGGTTCCTACGCGCGGCGCGGCCTGCCCGCCGTCACCGCAGCGGCAGCTCGAGGGTCACGACGGTGCCGCCCGCCGGGTCGGCCGCGACGATCGCCGCACCCCCGGCCAGCGTCGCGCGCTCCTGCATCCCGACGATGCCGTAGCCGCCGGCCGCATCGCCGGGGCGCGGTCCCCGCCCGTCGTCCGCGACGCGGAGCAGGAACCGCCCGGACGCCAGACGGACCTCGACGTCGACGGTGGTGGCCCGGGCATGCTTGACGACGTTGGTCAGCGCCTCCTGGGCGACGCGGTAGGCGACCGTCTCGAGCTCGACCCCGAGTCGCGCACGTCCGAGGTCGATGGCGACCCGCGCCCGCAGCGCCGTCCCCGCCGTGGTGCGCGCCACGAGGGTCCGCAGCGCCGGCTCGAGGCCCAGCTCGTCGAGGGCGGCCGGCCGCAGGTCGGCGATGATGGTGCGCAGCGCCGCGATCTCGTGCTCGACCTGGCCGACGGCAGCCTCCACGGCCGGTCTGCCCGCGCCGTCGGGAGCCCGTAGCGCGCCGGTGAGGAGCAGCTTGAGCGAGGCGAGGCCCTGGAGCGTCTCGTCGTGCAGCTCCCGCGCCCACCGGGTCCGTTCGGCCTCGGCCGCCGACATCGTGTCCTGCAGCCGCTGTCGCTCGACGAGACGCGCGGTCGCCACGGCCGTCGACGCGCTCGCGGCGAACGCCACGAGGGCCCGTTCGTTGTCCGCGCCGAACGTGGCGCTCGTCCCCTGCCGGTCGAACGCGACGAGCACGCCGAGCCCCCGGCCGCGGTGCGTCAGCGGCACGACGAGCGCGCTGCGGGCGCCGTCCATCCCGAACTCCGCGGGGTCGCTGCGGAGGGCGCGGGCATCGGGCACGCGGACGGGGCGCCCGGTCCTCAGCGCCTCGCCGGCGGCCGACCCGTGCAGCGGGATCGACGCCGTGTGCGGCACCTCCTCGTCCCCCGCCACGGCCGCGATGCGGAGCTGGTCGTCGTCCTGCAGCCAGATCAGCAGCCCGTGGGCGTCGACGAGCTCCCGCGCACGCCGGGCGATCAGGGTGAGGATCGGCGACAGCCCGGTGTCGGAGCCGATCGCCGTGGCGATCTCGATCGTGGTGCGCATCGTCCGGTCGACCTCGGCGCGGCCCCGGGCGGACTCCGCGAAGAGGCGGGCGTTGTCGATCGCGATCCCCGCCCACTGCGCGAGCGTCACCACGGAGTCGACGTCGTGGTCGTCGAAGTCGTCCGCCGTCCGCTTCTCCGCCAGGTAGAGGTTGCCCCACACCCGACCGTGCACCGTGATCGGCGCGCCGAGGAAGCTCCGCATCGGCGGATGGCCCGGCGGGAACCCATGGCTGCGCGGGTGCTGCGCGATGTCGTGGAGACGGATCGGGGTCGGCTCGTCGATCAGCAGGCCCAGGACGCCGAGACCACGGGGCAGGTGCCCGATGCCCCGACGCGTCTCGTCGTCGAGACCCAACGTGAGGAACTCGTCCAGGCCGGTCCGCTCCGCGTCGAGGACCCCGAGCGCCGCGTACCGCGCACCCGTGAGGTCGCGCCCCGCGACGAGCAGGCGGTCGAGCATCGTCGGCAGGTCGAGCTCGGCGGTCAGGGCGCGTCCGGCCGACAGCAGCCGCTCGAGGCGGGCGACGTGGCGCTCCGAGGCGTCGAGCGGAGCGGGCACGAGGACGCAGCCTAGACCTCGTCCGGAGTCGGCCCGCCCGGTGCGCGTAGGCTCGACGGATGAGCGTCGTGCGCATCGTCCTCGCGGACGACCACCAGGTGGTGCGCACCGGCCTCGCCCTGTTGCTCGGCGGCGAGGAGGGGATCGAGGTCGTGGCCCAGGCCGGGGACGTCGACGCCACGCTCCGCGCCGTCCTCGGCCACAAGCCCGACGTGCTGGTGCTCGACCTGAACATGCCCGGGACGCGCACGTCGCTCGAGGCGATCCCCCTCGTGCGCGATCGCTCCCCGCTCACGGCCACCGTCGTCCTGACGATGCAGGAGGACCCCGAGTACGCCCGGCGCTCGCTCCGTGCCGGGGCGATGGGGTACGTCCTCAAGGAGTCCGCCGACACGGAGCTCGTCGAGGCGGTGCGTCGCGCCGCGGACGGCCAGACCTACCTCAACCCGTCGCTCGGGGCCCGGCTCGTCTCGATGCCCGAGAAGGCCGACGGCCCGCCCGGCGACCTCTCGGGCCGCGAGGTCGAGGTGCTCCGGCTGCTGGCGCTCGGGCACACGAACGCCGAGGTGGGGGACCGGCTGTTCCTGTCGGTCCGGACGGTCGAGACCCACCGAGCGCACGTCCAGCAGAAGCTGTCGCTGAGCACCCGCGCGGAGCTCGTGCGGTACGCGCTCGACCACGGGCTCCTGGGCGACGGCTGACGGGGGCTGGTCCGGGCGAGCGTCGAGGAGAGCGCCAGGGACGTCGTCGAGGTCACGTCCCGACCGTACGGGCCGCCGGTGACTCCGCCGTCCGCGGATCGCCGCGGGTCTGCGAGGCGGACGACCGAGCCCGGGAGTCCGAGGGCTCCCGCGGCCGACTACCCGGCGACGTGCGGCGACCACCGGATGACGCAGGTGCCCGCAGCCTGGAGCATCGACCTCTCGGCACTCGCCGGGACACCGTCGAGGAGCACGTCATGCACGCCGCAGCCACGCCCCGCCCTGTCGAACCGCCTGCCGCGGCGGTCGTCGTTCCCGGTCCGGCGCACCGGGCGACCGGTCCGGACGGGCCGGGGTCGCCAACCGGGACCGCGGACGCCGGGGGCCCGTCGCTGGGCATGCGCGGCCTCTCGACCACCGACGCGCGCCTGCGACTGGCCGTCCACGGGGCGAACCTCCGCGACGGTCCGACGGCCGCTGACGTCGACGTCGTCCGGGACGGGCGGCGGTCGACGATCGCCGCCGCGGGTCTCGTGCCCGGCGACCTCCTGCTCGTCGGCGCGGGGGACGTCCTCCCGGCCGACGGGCGGTTGATCGCCGGGGCCGTGGTCTGCGACCTGACGGCCGTGACCGCCGACGGGCGACCCGTCGCGAGGACCGCGGGGGCCCCGTCCCGGCCCGGGGGCACGACCCTGCAGCCCGACCTCGTGTTCGAGGGCACCCGGGCCCTGTCCGGACGGGGCCTCGTGCTCGTGCGCCACACCGGGCGCCGCACCCTTCGCGGTACCGGTCCGGCCCCGTCGCCGACCGGACCCGGACGTGGGCGACCGTTCCGCAACCCGTGGCGAGCCACGACGTGACGTGCGCGCTCGCGTCGTCGATCCGGGACCCGGCGCGGGACGAGCGCGGCACCGGCCGGAGGCGGCGGTCGTCCTCGAGAGGCCGGGGCCCCGCGCGCCGGCAGCGCGCAGGGGTGGAACCCGCGCCGCACGGGACGCACCGGGCACGCCGACCCACGGCCCTCCTCCGTACTGCCCCGCAGTCCGGAGGGGACCCTGTCCCGTTGTGCGTCCGCCTCCGCCGCCTACGCTCGATCCATGACGTCGAACCTGCCTCGGACCACCGTCTCCCACGGGACCAGCAGCGTCGAGGTGGCGGGCGCCGACCGCCGGGACGCAGACCCCTCGCACGCACGACCGGACGCCGATCGCGCTGGCGCCTGAAGAGGTCGGCCCCGTGCCCCAGGCAGCCGTCCTCGTCGTCTACACCACCACCCACGGACACACGCGCCACATCGCCGAGCACGTCGTCGCGGCCGCGACGGCCGAGGGTCACCGGGCCCGGGGGGTCGCCACCCACGAGGCGGACGCCGCCGATCCTGCCCGTGCCGACGCGCTCGTCGTCGTGGTGCCCGTCCACCACGGGCAGCACGACGGCGAGACGATGGCGTGGCTGTCGCGCGAACGGGCGCTCGTGGACCGCATCCCCTCGCTCGTGCTGTCCGTCTCGATCGCGGGCGCCGGGACGGACGACGCCTCCCGGGCGGAGGCGCGGACCCTCCTGGCGGAGCTCGTCCTGCGGTCGAACGTCACGCCGTCCATCTCGGCGAGCATCGGCGGTGCCGTGGACCACGACGGCATCCCGCTCTTCGCCCGTGCCGGACGACGCGACGAGGCGGAGCGTCACGGCCTGCCGGCCGACGCGGAGCACGACACCGTCCTCACCGACTGGGGCGCCCTGGACGTCCTGGAGCACCGCTTCCTCGATCTGCTGCGCGGATCGACGGGCGGCGGGCCGGCGGGCTCCCGGACCGTGCCCTCGCCGGCCCCGCTCCCCGCGACGGCCCACCCCACGGCGGGCCTCGGGACGCGACACGCCTCCGGTCGATCCCGCGCGGCACCGGGCACCGGGCCCGGTGCGACGTCGCCGTTCCCCGAGCTCAGCGAGGGCGTCGTCCGCATCACCTGCCGCCCCCTGACCGACCCGGCGCGACTCCGCGAGCTCGTGGCGGGTGTCACGTCGATCCCGGGCGTCGGCGCGGTGGCACTCGACTCCGTGGCCGGCGACCACGCGATCCTCCGGCTCGACCTGGAGCGCCCGGTCGCCCTCGGGGCCGAGCTCGTCACGCACCTCGCCCGGCAGATCTCGGCCTGCCGGACCCGCGACGGCCTGCTCGAGGTCGAGCTGCTCCCGCACCCGGCCGCCTCGCCACCGCGCACCACCGGACCCGTCACCGCGGTCACCGACCCGCGGGCCTGAGCCGTCGTCCATCGCATCACCGTCGGCTTCGGCGGCACCCCGGGGCCCGCATCGCCCTGGGGTTCGTCCGTGGCCTGCCGGTCGCCGCGGTGGAGCGCCCAGCACCCGTCTCCTGGTGACCGTCGACCCACCCGGGCGGCAGCGCGGCCGACAATCCCGTGAGCGCGGAGGGCGCGGCCGCGGGCGCCCGGCCGCGGCCTCGGTCGCCGGACGGCTGCGCGCCCTCGCGCCGCGGTCCGCGGACGACGCCGGGCTCCTGCTATCGGGGGCGGCCGCCCTCGTCGGCCCGCCGGTCCGTCGCGACGCCGGCGAGCGCCTCGGCGTGCTCGGACGCGTGCTCGCGGGCGTGCGCCTTCTCCTGCAACGTCATGGTGCCGGGGTGTCCCGGTCCCGGCCACGGTGCCAGCAACAGGAGCAGCCGCGCATCGGCGTGGGCCAGGACCGAGTGACGCTCCCGGGGCTCGAGCTCGACGACCGTGCCGGGCCCCGCGGCCACGTGCCGGCCCTGCGCGTCCGTGAACCGCACGACGCCCGAGACGACGACGACCAAGGCCCGCTCGTGCACCTGGTGCTCGGCGAGCCGCTCGCCCGCCGCGAGGCCCAGGACGATCGTCCGCGTCTCCGGCGTCGTCGACAGGATCTGCGGCGGACCGGGGAGGCCGTCCAAGGCGGACACGTCCCAGGACCTCACCACGCACCGTCCCGCTCGTCGTCCGGCGTCGCCGGGGTCCACGCGCCCACCCGTGTCCCGCCGTGACCGGGCGTGTCCTGCGTGACGCCGGTCGGGCCGGGCGGGTCGGGGTGGTGCGGGACGTCGTGTCCGGAGACGACGAGGACGGTGCGGCCGGTGCGCTGCAGGACGCCGCGGACCGTGGCGCCGATCTCGGCGTACCCGCCCCCGCTGCGGCCGTGGCGGCCCATGACGATCAGGTCGGCGTCGAGCTCGTCGGCGACCGCGACGATGGTCCCGACGACGTCCGACGTGGCCCGCTGGCACCGGGCGTGCGCCCGCAGCCCCGCCGCCGCGGCGTGACGCGCACCCAGCGACGCGCGGGCGTCGGCCGACTCACGGCCGCCGGCGCCGGCCGTCGGAGGCCGGTCGAGCCCCCGTCCGTCGTCCACGGCGTCGGGGACCGTCGGTCGCCAGATCGTCATGACGGTCAGGTCCGCGTCCGGGACCAGCTCGACGACCCGGTCGACGGCGGCCTCCGCGTCGACGGACCGGTCGAAGGGGAGCAGCACCACTGGCGGATGCGTCATGCGTCGTCCTCCCCCCGCGGCCGGCGGGCGCGGGCGAGGCGGTCGGTCGGGTCGTCCATCGCTCCGTTGTCCCACGTGCCGGTCGGTCCGTCGTCCGTAGCGCACCGCGGTCCGTCCGCGGAGACGTACGCGGACGCCCGGACGATCTACCGCGCACTGCTCCTGGTGCTCGGGATCGCCGCCGCGTACCTCGCCGTCGTCGAGCTCGACACGCCCGGTGGCGCCGGCGCACCGCCGGGTAGTTCCCCGCGCCCGCCGGCGGCGGGCCTACGGATGGCGGCGGGCGGCCCGGGTGCGACGCTCGGACCCCGACACCGAGGACGAGAGCAGCGCATGATTCTGGTGGCCTACGACGGATCCGACGACGCCCGGGAGGCGATCGCCCACACCGGGCGGCTGATGCCCGGCGCGACCACGACCGTGGTGTCGGTCTGGGAGCCGTTCGTCGACGCGCTGCGGCACACGACGTTCGGGATGGGCACGCTGATGGCCGGCACCGTCGTGGAGACGGAGATCGACGAGGCGAAGCGCGCGGAGTCGCGCGAGAGCGCCGCGGAGGGCGTCGGGCTCGCGATCGAGGCCGGGCTGCTCGCCCGGCCGCGATCGGAGTCGCGCGTGGGCAGCATCGCCGGGACGCTGCTGCTCACGGCCGCGGCGATCGACGCGCAGCTCGTCGTGGCCGGGACCCGCGGACGCGGCGGCTTCGCGTCGTTCGTCCTCGGCAGCGTGTCCAACGCGCTGGTGCAGCACGCGGACCGGGCGATCCTGATCGTGCCGGCTCCGGCGCTCGCGGAGCGCCGCGCGACCGGCACCGACGTCGGCTGACCGGCGTCGGTCGCGGCGGGCGCGTACCCGGGCGCGGCGGCCGCGGCGGCCGCGGCGGGCACGGCGGGTGCGCCGTGCGACCGGTCCCCGGTGGGATCAGACCGGAACGGCGCCCGCGGCGACGGTCGCCCGTCCGTCGCCCGGGTGGCGGGCGACGCCCCGCGGCACGACGACGGTCGGGCAGCTCGCGTCCCGGACCAGGTGCGAGCTGACGCTGCCGAGGAGGACGCGGCGCATGGGGCCGAAGCCACGGGAGCCCAGGACCAGGAGGTCCTCCCCCGCGCTGGCCTCGGCGAGCGCGCGGACGGGCATCCCCTCCAGCACCTCGATCCGGACGTCCCGGACCCCCCGGAGCTCGCCCGCGGCGACCGTCAGCTCGTCCCGCACGATGGTGCGCACGGCCGCCACGTCGTCCGGCCCGACGTACGAGCCGTACCACACCGCGGCCTGCTCGACGGCGCCGAGGATGGTCAGTCGCGCGCCGGCGGCCTTCGCGATCTCGCCCGCGCTCAGCAGGGCGAACCAGGCCTCCTCGGACCCGTTGAAGGCCACGGCGACGCTCTCGATCCGCCGGCCCGCGCGGTCCGCGTAGTTCGCCGGCGCCACGGCGACCGCGCACGGCGCCCCGTGGATGGTCTGCTCCGTCACGCTGCCGAGCTGGATCCGGCCCAGGCCGTGGGTGTGGCTCACACCGACGACGATCGTCGAGGCGTCGAGCTCCTCCGCCAGCCGGTGCAGGCCGTCGGCCGGGGAGACGCCGCAGCAGGGCACGACGGTGGTCCGCGGCCGCGCGCCGAGCGTCGCCCGTGCCTGGTCCAGGTCCGCGTCCGCCCGGGCCTTGAGGTCCTTGCGCCACCCCGCCGGCTCGGACGACTCGACGGGCGGGTTGTAGAGGTACGCGCTGGTGACCGTCAGCGCGCTCGTGTCGTCGAGGTCGGCGAGGACGACGCCCAGGGCGAGTGCGTCGCGTCCGCCGGCGCTGTCGGTGTATCCCGCGATGATGTCCTGCGTCATGGAGCGCTCCGTCTCTTGGTGGTGCTCCGAACGTATGCGCCGCGTGACGGAGCTCCATCGGGAACCGGCCGCGGACCGGCGCGTACTCTCCCGCAGCCGGCGGGAGGGTGCGGGCAACTACCGGCGGCGGACGGGAGGCGCACCGGATGGCCGGTGGGTCCGACCGTCGTAGCGTCGGCGACGACCGGATCCCGACACGGACGACCCCCATGGACTCCCGACCCGCCACCGCCGATCACGCCGCCGACACCCGCACGGACGTCCCCGCAGGCCCTGCTCCCGTCGACGACGCGGCCACCCCGATCGATGCCGGGGTCGGTCGCGAGCCCGTGGGCTTCCGCCGCATCGTCGTCGGCTTCGACGGATCGCCGGGAGCGGTCGCCGCGCTCGCGGTCGCCCTGCAGCTCGCGGCGCCCGGCGCCGCGATCACCGTCGCCGGGGTCGCGATCCTGCCCACGTCGGCATCCATGGCGGGGGTCGTCGGCGACCTCTCGTTCGTCCGTGCGGACGCGGAGCGGTCGCTGGTCGCCGCCCGCGCGGCCCTCGCCGATCACGACGACGCCGAGTTCGTGACGCCGACGGCCCTCGGCGTCGCGACCGGGCTGCACGACCTGGCCGTGGCGACCGGCGCAGACCTCGTCGTCGTCGGGGCCAGCCGGCACCACGGCATCGGCGAGGTCCTGGCGGGCAGCGACGCCGAGGCGACGCTGCACCACGCTCCGTGCGCCGTGCTCGTGGGCCCCGCCGGCGATCCACCCGTCGTCGGGCGGATCGGCGTGGCCTTCGACGGGCTCCCCGCCGGGCGTCGCGCGCTCCGGGCCGCGGGCGCCCTGGCCGTCGGCGTCCACGCGAGCCTCGAGGTGCTCGCCGTCCTCGACACGACCCACCCGCACGCGATGTACGGCACCGTCGGGGGGTACGGCGATCCGCGGCCCGACGCACGGGACCTGCTGCGCACGGAGATCGCCGAGGTCCGGGGCGTCCTGGCCGTCGATCCGCGCCTGCGATCGGGCGACCCGGCGCACGAGATCCTGGAGCTCGGTCGCGAGGTCGACCTCCTCGTGCTGGGCTCGAGGACGCACGGTGCGGTCCTGCGCGTCCTGCTCGGCAGCGTGTCGAGCACGGTCGTGCGGCGGGCGAGCTGCGCGGTCCTCGTCGTGCCCGACCGCGAGGCCGTCCCGGGCACCGCACCGCCGGCCCTCGTCTGACCCACGCGACGGCGTGGCGCCGCATCCTCCCTGCGGGGCCGATCGCGGCCTCGGGCCGATCGCGGCCTCGCCCGTCGTGGGCACGGTGCACCACCGCACGGGACCGCCCCGCCCCGCCCGCCGTCAGGCCCTCCCGCCGTGCGCCCCGCCGCCGCCAGGCGCTGGCCGTCAGGCCCTGCTCGCCCTCAGGCCCCGCCGGCCCCCAGGAGCGCCTCCGGCCCGCCCGCGTCGGCCTCGCCGTGGGCGTCGTGAGCCGCCAGCCACGACGGCAGGCGACCGCCGGCGATCTTCGTCGGCGGCCACCACAGGGGGGAGTCCGAGACCGTCGTCCGGAGCTCGCCGTCAGCGCGCTCCGTCCGGAGGTAGAGGGTCCCCTCGCCGTCGAGCAGGGCCGCTCGCAGGACGGGGACCGCCGCGACCCGGGGCGCGCGGCCGGTCACCGCGAGGCGGTCCGCCACGTCGCCCGCGACGACGTCCGCCTGCAGGACGGCGAAGCCGCCCTGCTTCACCGGGTGCGCGGCGACGTCGCCGGCCGCCCACACCCGGGCGAGACCGGGGACCCGACCACGCGCGTCGACGGCGACGAAGCCGCGGTCGTCGCAGGGGACGCCCGGGAGCGCAGGGCCGTCCGGGCGGGCGAGCGCCACGACCGCGTCGACCTCCGGGGCCCCCTCGAGGGGCAGCCACAGGCGGCCCTCGTCGAAGGCGTCCGGCTCGATGGACGTCGTGATCGCGATGCCGCGACGCTCCAGGAGCGCCTCGACGGCGTCGGAGAAGCCGTCACCGGCCATCTCCATCGGGCGCACCTCGCGGGTGACCACCACGACCCTGGTCGTCCCCGCCGGAGCGGCGTGCTCCAGGAGGAGCGCCAGCTCGTACGCCGGGAGCGACCACGCCACGCCCGGGGGCACGACGACCGCCACCCGGCCCACGGTGCCGGCCCGGACCCTGGTCACCAGGGCCGTCAGCGCGGTCTCGTCCCCCGGTGCGCCGAGGGTGATCGCTCCCGGCAGACCCGCGCGCGGGATCGCGCCGGTGGCCAGGACCAGGGCGTCGTAGGCGATCCGGCCCCCGTGGGCGGTCGTGACGACCTGCGCCTCCGCGTCGACCGACCCGAGCCGGTCGCAGACCAGGCCGGCACCGACCGCGGACGCGAACCGGGCCAGGTCGACGGTGCGGGAGGCGTCGGGTGCCAGCCCGGCGTAGGCGCTGAGCGGCCGGTACCGGAAGCGGTCGCCCGGGGCGAGCACCGTCGTGCGGAACGGCGCGGGGCCGCGCTCGCGCAGGGCCAGCAGCACCTCGAGCGCCGCGACGCCGCCGCCGGCCACGAGGATCCGCAGGTCGTGGCCCGGGCGCACCGCGGGCGGCGTCACGAGGCCCACCGGGCCGGGCGGCCGGGCGATCCGGGGCCGGACCGCAGGGTCCCGGGCTGTCCGAGGTCGGCCTCGGGGTCCGCCGCCGGGCTCGGGTGGCCCGGCGCTCCGGTGGGCGGCGGCAGCGTGATCCGCACGCTCCGGATCCCGCCCGCGGTCGTGCTGTGCAGCTCCCGTCCCGACGACGCGAGCAGGTCGAGCATGTCGTGGTTGGACGGCAGAACTTCGGCGACGAGGCCCGTGAAGCCGTCCGCGGGAGCCCGGTCGAGGAGGTGCTGGAGCATGATGCCCCCGATGCCGCGGCGATGGTGTCCGTCGGCGACCTCGAAGGCGACCTCGGCCTCCCCGCCGCCGGCGTCGACGCACATGCCGTGCCCCAGGACCGTCGCGCCGTCGCCGGAGAGCACGAGGACCCCGGGGCGCCGGTCGCCGTCGCCCCGGGCCTCCATCGCCGCGGCCCGGCGGATGTCCGCCCCACCGGTGAAGAAGCGGAACCAGCGGGAGTCGCCGGTGACGTGCTCCAGCAGCTCGAGCAGGCGTCCCTCGTCCCCCGGGGCGACGTCGCGCAGGAGGACGGGCTCGCCGCTGCTCAGCGTGTGGCGCGTCGTGCCGATCCGTGGCGGGTCGGTCGGGTCGTGGTGGGCGGCCTGCACGTCGTGCTCCTCGGGTGGCGGACGGCGCGTGGGCCGACCCGAGGATCCTCGTCGGCCCGGGGCGGGCCGCCATCCGGGGGATCCCCGGCGCCGGATGCGTAGTTCTCCGGGCGCCCGGGTCCATACTCGCCCGATGGACTCCCGCGCCGCGCACGGAGACCACCGAGCCGGGGGTGACCCGGCCGGGTGGCCCACGGACCTGCACGCCGCGGCGGACTGGCTGACCGAGGACGTCGTCCAGCGGCTCTGCGCCATGCGGCAGGACCTCGCGGAGACGGCGCCGCTCGATGCGCAGCAGCACGAGGCCCTCACGGCGGTCCGGGCGCGCGTCCTCTCGATCATCGACGACCTGCGGGACCTGGGCACCACGCTCCGGTCAGGGCCCCTCGCCGGGAGCGCGGAGCAGATCGACGCCCTCACCTCCCGGGTGGCAGACCACTGCGAGGGCGCCCGGGCGCTGATGGCGCAGAGCATGCAGCTGACGGTGCACCACGGCCGGCTCGCGGCGGAGTCCGTACGGCTCGGGCGCGACGCGGTGGCGTTGCGCGCCGCCGCGGCCCCGCGCGACGCGCCTCGTCGCTCGTCGACCAGGAGCACCGCGCTCCGGCGATCCGCCTGCACCGATGCCCGCTGGCGACGGACGGGGAACCGGGCGTCCTCCCCGCTTCCGTCACGACACCGGACCTCCGGGGTCGCGGGGTAGCGGTCGGCACGACGCGGCCGGTCGGCGGTAAGCGGCGTTCTCCGCCGCGCACCGCGATCCGTGCGACCCTCGGGCATGCCGGAGATCGCCGTCACGCTCACCGCCGACGGCGGGGCCTACGTGCATCTGATGCCCGGGGGGTCGTCGATCGTCCGCGAGTCCGTCGCCCTCGACGAGCTGGAGGCCGCCGACCGGGTGCCGACGCTCGACACCCTCACGCTCGACCTCGACCACTACGGGCGCCTCGTCGGCATCCGCGTCGCCGGTTCGCCGGACTCGGTGCTCCCGCCGGCCCTGCTGGACGGTGCCCGGGAGGCGTGACCCCGCCGCGGACGGGCCGGCGGGTCGACGCGCGGACCGGCCGATGCGGCCGTCGGGGGCGACGTGCCAGCCCGGGGGTCGCCCGCCCGTGGTCGCCCGACCACGCACGACGACCCGCCCGCCCTCGAAGTCCGCCGGCACACTGGCGGTCCCCGGGGTCGAGCGGGCCGTGCCCGATCGGGCGGCGGTGCCCGCCACGCCCGTGACGACCTGCGTCACGGGCGCTGCGGACCTCAGCGGGCCAACGGCCGGCCGATCGAGTAGGGACGTCCGCCCGTGGCGGCGGACGCCGCGGCGAGGAACAGGTAGACGCCGACGCCCGCGAAGGCGAGCGCGGTGATGCCGGCCAGGCGCACCGGGAACGTCGAGGTCGTCAGGTTGCCGATGATCAGGAGCACCAGCGACAGCACGACGAGGCCGAAGACGAGCGTGAAGCCCGACGGCAGCCGCACGCTGGCGAACGTCAGCGCGCCGAAGACGACGGCCCAGGTGATCTGGAAGATCAGCTGGGTGTCCGCGACGTCACCGGGCGGCACCAGGTACCAGTTGTGCGTCAGCCCGAGGACCAGCGCGGCGTAGCTCAGCCAGAAGCCCGCGAACAGCCCGAAGACCGACGCGACCATCGTCTGACCGACGCGGATCGCCCAGACGGTCGAGATCAGGAGGCCGATGCCGGTGGCCGCGAAGATGATCGCGATCGGCGTCCCGGCGGCGGCGTCGGAGACGAGGCCGACGAGCGTCAGGCCCAGGGCGATCGACGCCGCGGCGAAGATCGGCAGGCCGAGGATCGACGGGTCGCCCGCGTCGATGGGCGAGGTCGACGAGACGACGGTCACGGCGACCGGATCGTGTTGGACGGAGATGGCGTCGTCGGGGACGACGGATGCTGGGGCGGTGGGGGCCGACATGGCTCCTCCCTCTCTCTGGTCTCCCCGGCGCGGGATGCGCCGGGGTCCGAGGGTCGCCGCCGGCACGGGGCCGGCGGCGACGAGCGGTGCTCACCCGGGACGGATCGGCGGCAAACGGTCCGCCGCCGGCCCCTCCCGGGCTCCGTGCTTCGCCTCCCGCACGGCGCGGGCGACGACGGGTGGAGGTCAGACGGGCGACGAGGGGCGCTCGAGGCCCTCCGCGAGGTCACCGAAGCCGGGGGCGAGGATCGCTCCGGGCTGCGCGAGCAGCTGCTCGGCGACGATCGCCTCGGTGGTCAGGAGCAGCGCGGCCACCGAGGCGGCGTGCTGCAGGGTCAGGCGGACGACCTTCACGGGGTCGATGACGCCCCGCTCGATCAGGTCGCCGAACTCGCCGGTCATGGCGTCCAGTCCGTGCCCCTCGGGCATCCCGCGGACCTTGTCGACGACAGCGGTGCCGTCGTAGCCGGCGTTCGTGGCGACCCAGTAGAGCGGCTCGTGCAGGACGCTCTGGACGATGCTCGCGCCGACGGCGTAGTCACCGTCGAGGCCGTGGCCGTCGATCGCGTCGGCCGCACGCAGCAGCGCGGTGCCGCCGCCGGGGACGATGCCCTCGGCGACCGCCGCACGGGTCGCGGCCAGGGCACCCATCGTGCGATGGCGCTTCTCGCGCAGCTCGACGTCGGTCGCGGCTCCGACGCGGATCACGGCGAGCTTGCTGGCGAGCTTCGCCAGGCGCTCCTTCGCGACCTCCCAGTCGGTCGAGTCCTCGTCGGCGCGCGCGACCTCGTTGCGGATCTGCGTCAGGCGGATCGCGAGGGCCTCGGGCGTGCCACCGCCCTCGATGACCGTCGTGGAGTCCGCGCCGACGATGACGCGCCGGGCGGTGCCGAACCAGGAGCGCTCCATGTCCTCGATCTTCAGGCCGGTCTCGTCGCAGAGCACGCTGCCGCCGACGAACGCCGCCAGGTCGGTCAGGTGCTGGATGCGGCGGTGGCCGAAGCCCGGCGCGCGGATCGCCGCGGCCTCGAGCGTCCCGTGGGTCGTGCTCGAGACGAGCATCCCGAGCGCGGCGCCGTCGACCTTCTCGGCGACGATGAGGATCGGCCGCGGGCTGCCACCCTGCGCGGCCTGGATGGCCGGCATGAGGTCCTGGACGGCCGAGATCGGCTTCGTCGTCAGGAGGATCAGCGGGTTCTCGAGGACCGTCTCCATGCGGAGCTGGTCCTTCGCGAAGTACGGCGAGATGAAGCCGTTCTCGATCTGGACGCCC
>CAFBMK010000030.1_pt1 | contig 18769 bp, 18 predicted proteins | sample 7268691 | NCBI WGS metagenome assembly CAFBMK01 (sample SAMEA6814062, study PRJEB35770) | freshwater metagenome | biome: Freshwater; feature: Freshwater reservoir; material: water | place: Czech Republic | collected 2017-05-23 | depth 30m m
CGGGCACGACGCTCGTCATCGCCAACGACGACGTCGGGCTCGGTGGGTCGTCGCTGCAACGACTCCACGACGCTCTGGTCGCCACACCGGACGCGGGCGTCGTCGGTCCGGCGGCGACGGCGTGGGACATCGCCGGCGCTGCCCATCGGGAGGAGCTCGACGTCCAAGGGCGCCCGGACGGCGAGCTCGTGCCCTGCGAGGTCGTCAGTGGATTCCTGTTCGCGACACCGCGCGCCGTGTACGACGAGCTGGGCGGATTCGACGACGCGTACGCCCCGTGTTCATGGGAGGAAGTGGACTACTGCACGGCCGTCCGGGCGTCGGGCCGCCGGTGCTACGGCGTCCCAGGCGTCGAGATCGAGCACGAATGGGGCATCTCGCGTCGCGCGATGCCCTGGAAGCGCGTGTCGTTCGACGGCCGCTCCGAGACGTTGCGCTCGATCCACAGGCGGAACCGGCGGCGGTTCCAGGAGAAGTGGGCGTCGCATCCGGTTGCGGGACGGACCGCATGAGGAAGGCGATCGTCTCGATCGGAACGGGTCCCCAGCAGGGCCTGCTGCGCATGGCGTCGCGGTCGTTCCGCCCCTACGCCGCCCGCCACGGCTATGACCTGCACCTCCACGCGGAGCCGCTCGTCGCCGAGCGTCCGGTGCCGTGGTCCAAGGTCGAGCTGCTGCGTCGGCTGAACGAGTCCTACGACGTCCTGGTCTGGCTCGATGCCGACCTCGTGGTCGTCGACGGGCGCCGCGACATCCTCGATGACCTGCCGGAGGACCGGTTGTTCGGCCTGGTGGAGCACCGGACCGCGGACGGGCAGATGCCCAACAGCGGCGTCCTGGTGATCCGGTGCGGGGACGAGGCAGAGCGGTTCCTGGCCAACGTCTGGGCGCAGGAGGACCTGATCACGCACCAGTGGTGGGAGAACGCTGCGGTCTGCCGGCTCCTGGGTTACGAGCTCGACCCGGTGGGTCCGGGCGAGCCCACCGCGCTCTTGCGCGACCGCGTCACGTTCCTGGATCCGCGCTGGAATTCGATCCCGAGCGACCCCGCCCGTGCGCCGTTCATCCGACACTTCCCTGGATACGCACCCCGCACGCGGAGCGTGCTGATGGCTGCGTCGCTGGTCGAGATGACCGCGCGGCGGACCGCGGCGGCGCGATGACGACTCGCCGCTCGCCACTCGCTGTCGGCATCGATGCCCGCGGCGCCGCGGACGAACGGGGCGGCCGCGGGACGGTCGTCCGGGAACAGCTGCGGGTCCTCGCAGCCCGTCCCGACGACCGCCGCTACGTCCTGTTCGCTCGGAACGCGTGGGACGGCGTCGATCTCGACGACCGGTTCCGGTGGGTCATCAACCGGGCCCCCGACCCGTTCTGGCACGTCCGGGTCGCCGACCGCGCCAACGCCTGCTGCGACGTCTTCCTGGCGACCAACAGCTACCTCACCGTCTGGTTCCTGCGGATCCCCGCGGTCATGATGGTGATGGACATGGTCGCCTTCGACGCGGACCTGCTCCCCAACCGGCGCTCGGCGGTCATCGAACGGGCGACGCTGCCGTGGGCGCTGCGCTCCGCCGCGTCGGTCGTCTCAATCTCTCAGGCCACCGCGGACGACCTCGCCCGGCGCTTCCCCCGCACCGGGACGGGCTCCGTCGTTGCGCCGCTCGCAGCGAGCGCGGCGTTCTCCGAGTCCACGGGCGACGACGTCGCACGCGTTCGGCGCACCCATCAGCTGGAGCGGCCTTACGTCCTCTCCGTCGGCACGCTCGAGCCCCGCAAGAACCTGCCGCGCCTCGTCGCAGCGTTCTTGGGCCTCGACCCCGCGATCCGTGGTGATACGCAGCTGGTCATCGTCGGTGCGCGCGGGTGGGAGTCCGACGTGACCTTCGCCGAGCTGGCGGCCCACCCGGACCTCGTACGGCCGCTCGGGTTCGTCGACGAGGAGGACCTGCCGGCCCTCTACGCCGGGGCGGAGCTCTTCGCCTACCCGTCGATCTACGAAGGGTTCGGCCTCCCGGTCCTCGAGGCCATGCTGGCCGGCGTCCCGGTCCTGACGTCGGCCGTCTCGAGCCTGCCGGAGGTCGCCGGACCCGAGGCGCTGTACGTCGATCCACGGGACGTCGCATCGATCCGCTCCGCGCTAGAGACGGGGCTGAGCGACCCCGCCGCTTCCCGAGCCCTCGGCGTGCGCGGGAGGGTGAGAGCTGCGTCGTTCTCCTGGGAACGACACACGGCGACGGTCTTGGAGCGTTTGGATGCGGCGCGCTCCTGATCTGGGCCCGCCGGACCCGGCGACCCGACTGCCGATACGGTTTCGGAGATGTCGGTCCTGATGAAGGAAGCGCGTCGAGTCTTCTACAACGCGGACGGTCCCTGGATCCGTCGCGGCGTGTACGAGCGGTTCGGCTCACTCAAGTACTCGCGCCCCGCGCTGCACGACATTGATCGAAAGCTCGAGAAGCTCTTGCCGAAGAGCGGTGGCGTGTTCGTTGAGGCCGGCGCTCACGACGGGTTCACGCAGTCGAACACGTACTACCTCGAGCGGCACCGGGACTGGACCGGGCTCTTGATCGAGGCGATTCCGGAGCTGCACGCCAAGGCTGCGAGCCGTCGATCGGCGAAGGTCGTGCAGGCGGCACTGGTCGGCCCCGATCATGAGGGCTCGACCGTTGAGATCAGTTTCGGTGACCTGATGTCGAAGGTGGGCGACGACGGATCCCACGCCAAGGGCGGGCTCGATAACGCCGGACTGGCCGGGTACGCGGTGCAGGTCCCGGCCCGCACCCTGTCCTCCCTCTTGGATGACGCCGGCATTCAACGCGTCGACCTGCTGTCCCTCGACGTCGAGGGGTTGGAGCTCGAAGTCCTCCGCGGCATCGACTTCGACCGCCACATCATCGACACGATGGTGATCGAGATGCTCGACATGCCGAATCAGCGGCCCGTCTTCGATGAGCTCCTCGGCTCACAGTACGAGTTCGCCGGGACACTCTCGGTCGACGACGCGATCTATCGTCGGCGGTCCTGAGGTCAAAGCTGCCGGAGGTGCCTCGGGCGCCACGGCGACCAACGCAACAGGCGGGTGATCATCCGGTCGCGTTCCTGCCGCACCCGGGTCATCAGTGGCTGGTGTGGGTAGCTCGTGCCCATCTTGGTCCCGTGCCGGTACACCGCTGGAGCGTAGGTCGCCCGCATGCGCCCTGAACGCCGGAGGTGGCTGTCGATCCGGGCCTCGAAGATGTCCGCGAGGTGGGACACCGGGTAACGGCGCAGCGCGAGGGTCCGATCGCTGTAGATCGGGCGGCCGAGCTCGCTCCGGCGGCCAAGCATGACCTGGTCGCTGGCCCCGTGCCCCAGATGGAAGTCGCCGTCGGTCTCGAACGTGAAGCGGCCGAGGTTTGGGAACTCCCAATTGGGGTTTGCTATCAGCACGCGCGCATCGCGGTCCATTAGCTCGAGGGCCGGACGGACCCAATCAATGGGCCGGTGCAGCCGCACGTCAGCGTCCCACAGCAGCACGTTGTCGAGACCGTCCACGGTGACGGCTACGAGAGCCCAGTCGGTGAAGTACGGGACCGCGCCAAGGTCGGCGCGGTGCAGACCGGTTTGACGCAAGGCGTCATCGAGCAGGTCGGCAACGAAGATCCACCGATCGATCTCCCCTGCTTCGACACGTGCGGCGGCCAAGTCGCGGGCGTCGTCGCGGCAGTCCACGTTGTTGATGAGGACCGTGCGTCGCTCGAAACGCACGGCGTTGTCGTCCTCGATCGCCTGGAGGTGGCCGGGAGCAAGGACCTCGCGGTACGTCCGTTCGAAGCAGTTGACGACGAGGTCGACCGGCACGGTCGGTCGGGAGCTCACTCCCCGATCGTAAAGCCGTTGGACCGGGGGCATCATCCCCACGCCGGTGTGCGACGGTTCGGGCATGGGGTGGCGTGATGTGGCGACCAACGGCCGATGGAGGCTTGCCGGGCACGGGCGGCCGTTGCCCGACGCGTTCCGAGCACCGGTGCGCGGCCTGCGGGGGCTCGAGATCGGTGGGCCGTCCGCAGTCTTTGGGACCGGCGGCCGCTACCCGGTGTACCCGTCACTGAGTGCGTGCGACGGCGTCCAATGGCGCGCGTCTACGGCTTGGCATGATCTGGACGAGCAGGAGCCGTACGCTCCGGAGGGAGCGGCGAGTGGCCATTTTTACGTGGCCGACGGTGGCACGCTCGACGGTCTGCCCGACTCGGCGTGGGACGTCGTCCTCAGCTCGCACGTCATCGAGCACTTCGCAAACCCTCTGCGCGCCCTACAGGCGTGGCGGCGCGTCCTTGTCGACCGTGGGTGGGTCGTGCTCGTGGCGCCGCACATGTCGGGCACGTTTGACCACCGGCGGCCGGCGACGACGCTCGACCACCTCATCGCGGACTTCGCGGCCGGGACGGCGGAGGACGACCTGACCCATCTCGAGGAGACGCTTGCGCTGCACGACCGGGCGCGGGATGCGGACGCCTTGACGCCCGAGGAGTGGGCAGAAGCCCGTGGCGACAACCTGAACACCCGGCTGCTGCACCATCACGTATTCGACGGCGAGCGGCTCTTGCTGATGCTCGACGAGGCGCAGCTCAAGATCGAACAGGTGGCCGTCCGTCATCCGCACGACATCTTTGTTCTGGCGCGATTCGCCGCCGAGGAAGAGCATCCGGACAACACCGCCGTTCTCCGCAAGGACGCGCCGTGGCGCCGTAAGAGCCCGTTCTCGATCGACCGCCCCCGCTGACGCCACGACGCCGGGTCTCGTTGGCTGCCACTACCGTTCGCGCCATGGACATCCGTGAGACAACGCTTCCCGACGCGCGACTCGTTGTTCCGCGGGTCTTTCCCGACGACCGTGGCTTCTTCGCCGAGACGTTCCGCGAGAGCGCCCTGGCCGACGTCGGCATCCACGACCGGTGGATCCAGGACAATCACTCCCGCTCCGGCTTCGGCGTCGTCCGCGGCCTGCACTTCCAGATCGGTGAGGGCTGCGCAAAGCTTGTGCGCTGCGGTCGCGGCCACATCTGGGACGTGATCGTGGACCTACGCAAGGGCTCCCCAACGTACGGTCAGTGGGAGGGTTTCGACCTCACCGACGAGAACATGCACGCCCTATACGTTCCAGTCGGCTTCGCCCATGGATTCGCGGTCAAGAGCGGCGTTGCTGACGTTCTCTACAAACAGACTCGGTACTACTCCGGCGACGTTGAGCGCGGGATTGCCTACGACGACTCGGATGTGAGCGTCGAGTGGCCCATCGCCGCGTCCGAGATACAAGTTTCGGAGCGAGACGCGACCGGTCCCAAGCTTGCCGAGGTCGTCAACGACTTGCCTTTTGCGTATTAGCTTGTGTTGCATCATTGAGCCTGAACGCGGGGGGGCAGTTTGCTTATCGCCGCGGGTCCACCAGACATGCAAATGCACTCTTCCCAGTATCACTTGGTCTCGCGAATCCTCGGGGCGGCAGCCGTAGTCAGCACCGTCGGTGCTGCCCTCTGGGGTGCCGAACCCGCGAACGCTCGCACCTATGAGGTCTGGACCTGCCGTGCGCCGGACGGCTCGCCTGCCGCTGTGAGTGACCCCGCCGGCGGGTGGCAGGCCCACCGAGGCAGAACAAATCTCCAAGGCGGAAACGTCGTGAGCGAGGACTGTGCGGCAGGTGGAAACATCTACGCCACGAACGCGGCGCAGTTCATGCAGCCCGCCGGCGCCGAGGTCGGTTGGCGCTTCGTGGCGCCCGCGGGCACATCTATCCGCCGCTATTCAATCTCTCTCGCTGGTTACGTTCGTCCGGTGACGGACCCCGATAGCCATTTCGGCGACGTAAGCGTTCTCCGCGACGAGAACTCGGACCCCAACTACGACCTGCGTATCAGAGGGCTCGACACCCCCGGCCTCATCTCTAGCCGGGACCTCGACTGGTCGGGGCCCGCTTCCCCGGGCGTCCTAGTTTTCGCGGCGTGCTCTGGTTTCTCGGGGTCGAGCTGGAATTGCTCGGTGCGGCCGGACGGCGGGGCGGCCACCTTTCGAGTCAGCCGCGGCACGTTCACTCTCGAGGACAAGGAGGCGCCCGTCGTCACCGGTGTCTCCGGCGACGCGGCCTCCGACAGTCTTTGGGCTGGATCCACCGGGATCTCCGTCGGGTCCACGGATGCTGGCGGCGGTGTCTATCGGCTCGGAGTCGAGGTGGACGGCCAGATGCGGTCGTGGCAGAACCTCGCCGCAGCACCGTGCGTCGCCTGGCCCGGCACCGAGCGGACGTTCCTGTCGCCTAAGCCGTGCCCGTCGTCGGTCGGTGGGGTCCAGCAGATCTCGACTGCCGACCTGCCCGATGGGGTCCACACGGTGCGGATCCTCGTCGAGGACGCCGCCGGCAACCAGACCACCGCCTACGGCCCGGTGACGAAGACGCTGCGGCGGAACAAGGACGGGACCCCGACCCCGGGCGGTGCCGGTGTCGGTGGTGTCGGCGGGTCGGCCGCCGACCCCGGGCCGCTGAACGGTTCACCGGCGGCGTCCGAGGCTCGGATGCGGGCGCGCTGGACGGGACGGGAGAGCAACACCCGCAACATCCGGTTCAACCAGCGTCCCAAGCTGGACGGGCAGCTCACGACGCCGACCGGCCAGCCGATCAAGGGCGCCTTCGTCCGCGTCACCATCCGGCGTGACGCCCGGAACTCGCCGGCCTTCGACCGCGACTCGCTGAAGACCGACAGCCGGGGCCGCTTCCGCTGGACCTTGCCGAAGGGCGTGTCGTCCCGGTCGATCAAGCTCGCCTACCACCAGCGCGTCAACGACACGAAGGCCGTGGCCTCGACCTCCTTGCGGCTGCGGGTCACCGCCGGGCTGAAGCTGGCGCTCAGTCGCAGGACCGTCCGCCGCGGGCAGACCGTCCGGCTGACCGGGACGGTCCTCGGGCGTCCCGTGCCCGGCGGCGGCAAGCTCGTCGAGCTGCAGGCCCGCAACGCGGGTCGCAGGTGGATCACGTTCAAGACGGTCCGCTCCCGCAAGAACGGCACGTTCAAGGCGTCCTACCGCTTCCGCAACGCCGGACCCGCCCGGTTCCAGATGCGCGCCCGGGCCCGCAAGTCGGGCGACTACCCGTACGCGACGGGCAACTCGCCGGTGCGCCGGATCGCCGTTCGCTGACCGGTCCCGCCGGGCGAGGCCGCGAGGCCCCGCCCGGAGGCCCCTCGAAACGCCGGGATCCGCCATCCTTTGACGGGATGGCCACCGTCGCTCCCGCCAGCACCCAGGGCCCGCGCCGCGCGCAGTTCCTCCGCCGCCGTTTCGTGAGCAGCGCACAGCGGATGCTGCTCGCCGCGCGGCTGACGCTCATCGCCAACGTCGGGATCATGCTTAGCGGCGCGCTCGTCCGCGTCACCGGCTCCGGGCTCGGCTGCTCGAACTGGCCCAAGTGCGACACCCGGGTCCTGCCGAGCCAGGCGCACGCACCGACCTTCATCGAGTTCGGCAACCGCCTGCTGACCTTCGCCGTCAGCGCCACCGCGATTTTCGCGATCTTCTGCGCCCTGACCCTCGTCGTCTACCGCCGCCAGCTGTTCTGGATCTCGCTCGGCCTGCTCGGGGGCGTCTTCATGCAGGCCGTCATCGGCGGCATGAGCGTCCTCTACGACCTCGACTGGATCTGGATCAGTGCCCACTACATGGTGTCGCTGCTGCTGCTCGTCGTCCCCTCGGCCGTCCTGACCTGGAAGGCCGGCAAGGACACCAGCGCGCCCCGGCAGCACCTCGCGGCCGACAGGCTGACCGCCCGCACCGTCTTCGCGCTCCTGCCGGTCGGCGCCGTGGCGCTGTGGGCCGGGACCCTCGCGACCGCCGCGGGCCCCAACAGCGGCGGCGAGGGCACCGGCGACATCGTCAAGCGCTTCGACGTCCACGGCACGGGCACGCTCGAGTGGATCGTGCACCGCCACGGTGCGCTGTCCGCGATCTTCGGTCTGCTGATCATCGCCGCCTGGGGCGTCGCGAAGTGGCGCAAGGCCGGCGAGCGCCTCACCCTCGTCCTCACGCTGGCCGGCATGCTCGTCGCCCTCCAGGGCATGCTCGGGCTGGTCCAGTACGGCCTCGAGCTGCCCGGCGGGCTCGTCTGGGTCCACGTGACCCTCGCGACCCTGACGTGGACGACGGTCGTCTGGGCGTGGCTCGTCGCCGGCTCGGCCAGGCGGTTCTCGAGCCCGCAGGTCGCGTCGTCCTCGGCGGTCGCGGCCGGCTGAGCCGGGCCACGGGCCTTCCAGGGACGCGACGTACACTGGCCCGGTGACTGAGGACATTCCCCAGCAGCCGCTCCCAGTCGTAGTGCTCTGCGGCGGTCGCGGCACCAGACTTGGTGCCGGGCAGGCGATCCCCAAGCCGCTCGTTGGGATCGGCGGCCGGCCGATCGTGCAGCACATCGTCGAGCTCTACGCCGCCCAGGGCGCGCGGCGATTCCTGCTCGCGGGTGGCTGGCGCTCCGACCTGCTGTCCGCCGCCGTCGACGCGATCACCTGGCCCACGGATGTCTCCGTCGAGTGCGTCGATACCGGCGTGGACACCGAGACCGGTGGGCGCGTCCACCGGCTACGCGAGCGGCTCAACGACCGGCCGTTCCACCTGACCTACGGCGACGGCGTCGCCGACGTCCGCCTGGCCGACCTTGAGGCCACCCACCGGGCGGGCGGTCGGACGGTCACGCTCACCGTTGTGCGCCCCGAGCTGCAGTTCGGCGTCGTTGAGCTCGCCGACGACGACGCGATCACGGGCTTCCGCGAGAAGCCGCGCAGCACCCACTGGATCAATGGCGGGTTCATGCGCATGGAGCCCGACGTCTTCGACGTCCTCGACGCCGACTGCACGCTCGAGCGCGAGCCGCTGCAGCGCCTGGCCGCCGAGAGCCGCCTGCAGAGCCACCGCCACGAGGGCTTCTGGGCCTGCATGGACACCTACAAGGACGCCCGCGCGCTCAACGAGCTGTGGGACGCCGGCGTGGCGCCGTGGGCCCGGCAGGCGCAAGCTGCGTCCGAGGCCTGAGTGCCGCCGCCGGGCCCGCGGCGGACCCGGTCGACCCGGGCCGTTCTGCGAGGATCCGCGCGATGAGCCGGTTCGGGGAGTCCATGCGCGGTCGATCGGTGTTCGTCACCGGGGCCTACGGAATGCTCGGCTCCTGGCTGGTGCGGGCACTCCTGGACCGCGGCGCGGCGGTCACCGTCCTGCGGCGCGACGAGGTCAGCGCCTCGATGCTCGCTCTCGACGGGCTGGAGCCCCGGTGCACCGTGGTCCGCGGCGACCTGCTCACGCCCGGTCTCATGGAGCGGGCGATCGGCGAGCACGAGTGCGACACGGTCTTCCACCTCGCTGCGCAGACGATCGTCGGCACCGCCAACCGCTCGCCCGTCCCGACGTTCGAGGCGAACATCCGTGGCACGTGGCTCCTGATGGACGCCTGCCGCACCCAGGACGTCCGCCGCGTCGTCGTCGCCGCGTCCGACAAGGCCTATGGCGCACACGACGAGCTGCCCTACCGCGAGGTCTTCGCGCTCCAGCCGCGGTTTCCCTATGACGTGTCGAAGGCCGCCACGGACCTCATCGCGCGCTCGTATTGGCACACCTACGGCGTGCCGGTGGCGATCACGCGCCTGGCGAACATCTACGGCGGCGGCGACCTGAACCGCTCGCGCCTGCTGCCCGAGGCGATCGCCGCCGTCTTGCGCGGCCGTGCCCCGGTCATCCGCTCGGACGGGTCGCCCGAGCGGGACTTCCTCTACGTCGAGGACGCCGTCGAGGCGTACCTGGCGATCTGCGACGTCCTGGACGCCGACGAGGGGATCGCCCCGGGCGAGCCGACCCGAGCGCGCGGCGAGGCATTCAACGCCGGCGGTGGGCGACCCCACAGCGTCCGCTCAATCATCGACGCGGTGGTCCGCGTGTCCGGCCACAACCTGGCCCCCGACGTGCGCGGCACGGGCACCCCGTCGGGTGAGATCGACCGCCAGTATGTCGACTCCACGAAGCTGCGGGAACGCAGCGGCTGGGAGCCCCGCGTCGGTCTGGACGAGGGTGTCGAGCGCACGATCGCCTGGTACCGCGAGCACCTGGACGCGCTTCCGGCCTGACGGCGGCGCGGCGCCCAGCGGCGATCAGCCGGCAGCGAGGACCGCGAGGCCGATCGGCGCCGCGGCGACGGCGTGGGCGAGCGCCAGGCCCGTGACCGCCTGCCGGCGGGCCGCGCCGGGCGACGCGCCGTCCTGCACGGCGGCTCGGGCCCAGGACGCCAAGACGACCCCGCCGACGGACGCCGAGACGACGGCCCCCGCGAACAGCGCGACACCGGTGGGGACACCGGAGAACACCGCGAGGGCGAGGACGGAGACGGCCGCGGCACCGGCGGCGACCGCGGCGACGAGGTCGCGCAACGTGGCGTGGCTCGCCGGGCCGACCCTGCCGTGCCGGGCGCCCGACCGCGCGCGGGAGGGTCCGCGAGGGAGACCCAGGACGGGACGGGCACGCTGCGGGGCCGAGCGGACCACGCGCTCCGCTGGCGCGGCGACGGTGGAGGGCACGGAACGCACCCGTCGAGGATGCCGCTCCGGTCCGGCACGACGGTGACGGACCGGTGTCCGGCCAGTATCACCTCTTCGTGCGGGCGGTCACGGGCCGCGGCACGAGGCGTCTGGCAACCGCCCGTCGCCCGTTATTCGACCGTGACGCTCTTGGCCAGGTTGCGCGGCTTGTCGATGTCGCGGTCCAGCGACAGCGCCGCGTGGTAGGCGAGCAGCTGCAGCGGGATGTTCAGCAGGATCGGGTCGAGCTCGGGCTCGGTCCGCGGGATGACGATGGTGCGCTCGGCCAGCTCCTGCGGCAGCTCGGCGTGCGAGATCGCGAGGATCGGGCCGCTGCGGGCGCGGATCTCGTGCAGGGTCGAGCGCTGCTTCTCGCCCAGCTCGTCGTCCGGCACGACGGCGACGACCGGCATCTTCTCGTCGATCAGGGCCAGCGGGCCGTGCTTGAGCTCGGCCGCCTGGTAGGCCTCGGCGTGCATGTAGGCGACCTCCTTGATCTTCTGGGCCGCCTCCCGCGCGATCGGCCAGCCGCGCACCCGGCCGATGAACATCGCGTTCTCGAACTGCGCGAGCCAGCCGGCGGCCTCGATGATCTTGTCCTCCTGCTCGAGGACCGCGGCGATCTTCGCCGGCAGCTCGCGCAGCGCGGTGATCAGGCGGTCGCCGTCGGCGGGGGAGAGGTCGCGGATGCGCCCGAGGTGCACGGCGAGCATCGCGAACGCCACGCACGTCGACGTGAAGCTCTTGCTCGACGCGACGGAGACCTCCGGGCCGGCGTGGATGTAGATGCCGCCGTTCGTCGCGCGGGCGATCGCCGAGCCGACCTGGTTGACGACGCCGAGGACGCGGGCGCCCTTGCGGGTCAGCTCCTCGACGGCGGCCAGGGTGTCGGCGGTCTCGCCGGACTGGCTGACGGCGATGTACAGGCCGTCCGGGTCGATGACGGGGTTGCGGTAGCGGAACTCGGACGCGGCCTCGGCCGTGGCGGGGATGCGCGCGAGCTCCTCGATCAGCTGCGCGCCGACCTCGCCGGAGTAGTACGCCGAGCCGCAGCCCAGGATGTAGACGCGCTTGAACGACCGCAGCTCGTTCGGGTGCAGGTTCAGCCCGCCGAGCTTGATCGTGGAGAAGCGCTCGTCGAGGCGACCGGAGATCGCGCGCTCCACGGCCTCGGGCTGCTCGCCGATCTCCTTGCGGAGGAAGTGCTGGTGCTCGCCCATGTCGAAGTCGTCCGCGTCGAAGTCGACGCGCTCCGAGACCTTCTGGACGGGCCGCGCGTCGAGGGTCGAGGTGGTGAAGCCGTCGGCCTCGAGCAGCGCGATCTCGCCGTCCTCGAGGTGCACGACCTGCTTCGTGTGCCGGACGATCGCGCCGACGTCGGAGGCGACGTACATCTCGCGGTCGCCGAGGCCGAGGACGATCGGGCTGCCGAGGCGGGCGACGATCACGCGGTCGGGGTGCTTCGAGTCCAGGACGGCGAGCCCGTAGGCGCCCTCGACGTGGCGCAGCGCCGAGCGCAGCGCCTCGACCGGGTCGTCGTGCTCCCGGGCGGCCTGGCCGATGAGGTGCGCGACGAGCTCCGTGTCGGTCTCGGACACGATCTCGATGCCGTCGGCCTCGAGGCGGGCCTTGATCTGCGGCGCGTTCTCGATGATCCCGTTGTGCACGACGGCGAAGCGCTCGCTGAAGTCGACGTGCGGGTGGGCGTTCTGGTCCGTCGGCGCGCCATGGGTCGCCCAGCGGGTGTGCCCGATCGTGGGGGAGCCCTTCAGCCGCTTGGGCAGCGAGGACTTGAGGTCCGCGATCCGGCCCTTCGCCTTGTGCACCTTGAGCCCACTGGCCCCGGCCACGGCGATGCCGCCGGAGTCGTAGCCGCGGTACTCCAGGCGCTGGAGCCCCTCGAGGACGATGGGGACCCCGTTGCGGGATCCGACGTAGCCAACGATGCCGCACATGACTGGGGGTTCCTCCTACGTGTAGACGATCCTGCGCAACTGCCTGACGGACAGCTCCGGGGGGCTGAAGGGCCTGGTCCGGAGCTCTGCCGCGATCCGCTCGAACGCGTCGTCGTTGCGGACGCCCCGGGCCTGCAGCTCGGCGTGCCTGCGACGGACGAACCCGGGGACGTCCTCGTCGAAGTACGCGAGCACCTCGGCGATCACGCGGTCGGCCTCCGAGGGGCTGAGCGACGTGGTGCGCGAGAGGTGCGTGCGCAGCTCCTCGAACGTGGCTGACGCCCGGGCGGCGGTCACGAGTGGGCATGGTGACGGACTAGGGCCGCCGATGCAACCCGGTTCTGCCCGTTATCGGGCAGATCACGGCGAAAGAGGGACGATTCGTGACGGATGCGTTCCGGCGTCGCGCCGGTGTCGTGCCGATCGGTGCCGACGGCGTCCCGGTCGGCACGCTCGGTCCATGTCGTCGGCCCCGCCCTCGTCGGACCCCAGAGCGCCGGACGGGTGGACGATCCGGCCGGCGGCCCGCCGCCGGCAGCGGGCCCGCGGCCTGCTCGGCCGGCCCCGCCTGGACCCGCTCGAGGGGCTCTGGCTGCCGGTGCGGTCCGTCCACACGTTCGGCATGCGCTTCGCGATCGACCTCGTGTGGCTGGGGCGGGACGGCGCGGTGCTGCGCGTCGACCGGGCGGTGCCGCGTGGTCGGGTGCGCACGTGCACGGCGGCGCGCGGCGGCGTGGTCGAGGTGGCCGCCGATCGGGGGCCGGCGCTCGCCCGGGCCCTGGCGGGGCGGCGGGTGCCGGCCGCGGTGGGGTCGTGAGGTGCCCGGGCGCGTGCGCGTGCCCACCGGCGCCCTACCCTGGCGCTCGGCGCCCGGCGCCGCGAGCGGCCCTCGGTGCCGGGCCCTCGGTGCCGGGCCCTCGGTGCTGGGACCCCGGGGCCTCAGGCCAGCCGGTCGCCGCGGTCCTCGTCCTCGACGTCCTCGTCGCGCTTGCGGGTGGCGCGGAACACGAGCAGGCCACCCATCCCGAGCACCACGGCCATGCAGACCGCGGTGACGACGTCGGAGGAGGTGGAGGCGAGAGCCATGCGCTCGATCGTACGGGGCGGTCCGCGGCGCCAGCGGCACCCCGTCCGGGGGGGGCACCGGACCGCGCGGCCGGGGGCCTTGCGCGGCCGCCGGGTGCGGTGGTCTAGCCTGTCCAAGGCCTCGGTGTCGCGTTCGCGCACGCCGGAGCACCGTTCCGTCCCCGTTCGCAGGCCCCGTGATGAGCGCCACGATCTCCCCGCAGACCCCGCACTCTCCAGCGACGGACCCGGACCACGCCCTCCTCGTGTCGGTCGTGATCCCGTGCCTGAACGAGGAGGAGAACATCGTCGCGGTGGTGACCCAGGCGCGCGAGGCGATCGCCGACGCCGGCATCACCGGCGAGGTCGTCGTGGCGGACAACAACTCGACGGACCGCTCCGCCGAGCTCGCGGCGCAGGCCGGTGCCCGGGTCGTGCACGTCCCGACGCGCGGCTACGGCGCGGCGTACATGGGCGGCTTCTCCGCCGCCAAGGGCAAGTACATCGTCATGGGCGACGCCGACCTGACGTACGACTTCCACGAGATCCCGAACTTCGTGCGCGAGCTCGACGACGGTGCGGACCTCGTCATGGGCAACCGGATGAAGAACATCCAGCCCGGCGCGATGCCGTGGCTGCACCAGTACGTGGGCAACCCGCTGCTGTCCGGCTTCCTCAACCTGCTCTTCAAGACCGGCGTGCGCGACGCGCACTGCGGCATGCGCGCCGTCCGCCGCAGCGCCCTGCCGGCGATGGACCTGCGGACGCCGGGCATGGAGTTCGCGTCCGAGATGGTCATCCGCGCGAGCAAGGCGAAGCTCGACATCCGCGAGTTCGACATCCAGTACCACCCGCGCGGTGGCGAGTCGAAGCTCTCGACCTGGCGCGACGGCTGGCGGCACCTGCGCTTCCTGCTGGCGCACTCGCCGACGCACCTCTTCCTCATCCCCGGCCTGTTCCTCACGGTCGTGGGCGCGCTCATCATGGCGACCGTCCTCTCGGGCGTGAACATCCTCGGGCGCGACTGGAGCATCCACAGCCTCATGGCCGGGTCGCTCCTGACGATCATCGGCACCCAGGTCGTCTCGCTCGGGCTCTGCGCCCACGCCTACGGCATGTACTTCATGGGCGACGTGGACCCGTGGTTCGACCGGATGCGGGCCCGCTTCCGCCTCGAGCACGGTCTCGCGATCGGCGGGGCGGTGATCGCGATCGGCGTGATGGCCGCCGCGGTCATCGTGATCCGCTGGGCGGCAGACGACTTCGGCGCCCTGAGCCAGATCAACCTCGCGATCACCGCCGTCACCGCGATCGTGATCGGCGTCCAGATCTTCTTCTCGAGCTTCCTGCTCTCGATCATCGGCCTCCGCCGGAGCGCGGGCTGACGCGGCCGGGCCGCTTCTCGCGGCCCTCGTCACCGGCCGCCGGCCGGGTCCGCGTCCCGCTCCAGCTCTCCGCCCTCCGGCCCCGTCGACCGGTATCGGTCCTTGCGGCCGCGTTCGGGACCGCGGCGCTGCTGCTCGTCCTGGTCGTCGCCTCGCAGTCCGCGTGGCGGGACCGACTGGTCCTCAACGTCCTCCCCGATGCGCCGGTCGCGGGGCTCCCGGCGCACGGCAAGCAGCCCGCCTGCGCCGCCGTCGACTCGATCCCCGGCGGCGCGGCCCGCGCGGCGTTCCACGTCCGCGTCCCGGGGGAGCGCACGGGTGCCGCGGTGCGGGTGCGGACCACCGGCGCAGGGCCCGCGGTCGACGGCCCGGTCCTGCCCGTCGACGGCAGTGGGGTCGTCCGGCCGGGTCTCGGCTCGGTATCCCCGACGCCGGTGCCGCACCAGGTTTGCCTGCTCAACGCCGGCGACGCGCCGGTCGAGGTACTCGGGGCCAACGGCGTCCCCGCCCTGCGGCTGACGGGCGAGGACCGCGAGACGGCCTGGAGTGTCCTCGGCGACGTCGTCGACCGCACCGTCCGGTCCAACGGCGCACCGGCGCGGTGGATCGGCCTCCCGGGCGTCCTGCTGCTGCTCGCGGGCTCGGTCGGCCTGGCGCTCGTCCTCGTCGCCCGCGCCTGGGGCCGGGATGGCTGGCGACCGTCCCGCCGCACGTGGGTCGCGGTCGCCGCGGTGGCGGCGATGCACGGCGCCGCGTGGTCGGTCCTGACGCCCCCGTTCCAGGTCCCGGACGAGTGGGCGCACTTCCAGTACGCGGACTACGTCGCCGACCACGGGACGCTGCCCAACGGGCTCGACCGCGACGTCGTCGTCGCCGCCGACCAGGCGCTGGCGATGGACCGCACCGGCGGCAACGGCATCCCGGGACAGCCGACCTTCCGCCCGCCCTGGAGCGCTCCGGCCTCGGAGTCGCTGTCTCAGGCGCTCGTTGAGACCCCGGTCAACCCGGTCCCGGACGGCTCGACCAGTGCGACGGGGCAGCCGCCACTCTACTACGCGGTCGCGGGGGCGGTCGACGCCGTGGCGCCGGGGAACGTCCTGGACCGGATCGAGCAGGTCCGCGTCATCGGCGTCCTGGCGCTCGTCGCGTTCGTCCTCGGCGCCGCGGCGCTGGCGCGGAGGCTCGTCCCGGACCGGCCGACCTGGGCCCTCACTGCCGGGCTGTTGGCGGGCCTCGTGCCGCTCATGGGGTTCATGGCCGGCGGCGTGACCCCGGACATCCCGATGACCGCGCTGGCGACGTGGACCACCGCGATGGCGCTGGCCTTCGTCGAGCGCCCCGGGTGGAGGACGGGTGCGATCCTCGGTGTGCTGGGCGTCTCGCTCGTCCTCGTGAAGCTGACGTCCCTCGCGCTCGCGCCCGGGCTCGTGGTCCTCGTCCTCCTGGCGATCGGCATCGCGATCAGCCGGGGCTGGCCAGCCGGTTCGACCCCGGGCGTGGTTGGGCTCCTCGCCGGGTTCCTGGTCCCGCTGATCGCCTACGTCGTCTGGTGCGGGCTCAGCGACCGCTCGATGATCCCGGGCACGCTCGTGGCGGTCGCCCGGGCGGAGACCACGCCGGGCACCAGCTCTAACGGCCCGCTTGAGTTCCTCAGCCTGACCTGGCAGCTCTACCTCCCGCGGATGCCATGGATGGACGACCTCGTCCAGGGCTTCGGTCTCCGCGACATTTGGGTCTCCGGCTTCGTCGGGCGTTACGGCTGGCTCGACTACGGGCTGCCCCGGTGGGTCCAGAACGTGCTGCCGATCTTCTGGCTCGGGCTGACGCTCCTCGGGGTCCGCGGCCTCTGGGTCCTCGGCCGCCACCGTCAGCCCCAGCTCCCGCGCCCCCGGCAGATCAAGCGCGTGGTCGTCGGCGTCGCGTTCGTGCTGCTCCTGGCGTCCGTGCTGCTCACGGTTGCCCGGGCGGACTACACGGCCTACGTCACCGGCACGGCGCGGTTCCAGCAGGCGCGCTACCTGATGCTGGCCGTGCCGGTCGCAATCGCGCTCGTGGTCGTCGCGTTCCGCGGGACGCCCGCCCGGGCGAGGCCCTATGTCGCGGTGACGCTCGTCGGCGTCGCGGCGCTACACACCGTGGGATCGATCCTCGCCACGGTCGCGCGCTACTACGTCTGAGTCGCCGGGAGGCGCCGCGTGGCTGCCTCCCGGGGAGCCGTGGGGCGGGCCTGATGACGTCCGGCTCGCCGCCCGCGCCCCTCAGGTCCGGGCGGGCGCGGGCGTGCGGGCGGCCGTCGTGTCCGCGCGGTCGTCGGCCAGGTCCAGGTAGAACCGCTCGAGGGCGTCGATCTTGCGCGGCCAGGCGTAGGCCTCCGCCGTCTCGTGCCCCGCGGCGATCAGGCGCTCCCGCAAGGGCGCGTCGGCCAGCAGCCGCTGGAGGGCGTCCGCCACCTGCTGCGGGTCGCGGCCGGGCATCAGGCAGTTCACGCCGTCGACGCAGAAGTCACGGTTGCCGTTGGAGTCCGTGCACACGACGGCCGCGCCCGCGGCCATCGCCTCGAGCGGCGGCAGGCAGAAGCCCTCGTGCTTCGAGGTCTGGACCAGGACTGACGTCTCGTTGAGGAGCACGTTGACCTCCTCGTCCGACGGGAACCTGCGGAACGTCACCGAGTCGCCGAGGCCCTCCGCTAGCTCGGGCTCCGACCCAAAGAGCGTCAGCTCCGGCTTCGGGTTCGTCAGGCGACCGTAGGCCGCGCGGGTCAGCCGGAAGTCCTTCAGGGGGTTCGAGCGCGCGGTCGAGAGGATGGTCCCGTCGCGTCGCTGCATGCCGTCGAGCGTGCGGTACGTGCCGGTGTCGAGCCCGGGCGTGAAGACGGTCGGGTCCGCGACCCCGAGCTTCTTCAGCTCGTCGGCCACCCAGGCCGACCCGGCCAGGTAGGCGAACTCGGGCCGGTAGCTCTCGTGGACCGCCGCGTGGTCCTTCGGCGAGGCGTAGTACGAGCTCTCGACGTCCTGCACGAGGTAGACCGGGATCCCGTGCAGGACCGACGCCTCCCAGACCCAGGAGGACGTCTCCCACCACGTGGCGACCTTGATCGCGTCGATCGGGCCCAGCGCGTGCGCCAGCTCGGCGTACGAGTCGAACCGCCGCACCGGGACCTCGAGATCGAACCAGCCCGGCGCGCCGTCCTCGTCGAGCGTCCACAGTTCGGGGTGGTGGCCCTTCTCAAGCAGCCCGTTGAGGTGCGTGAAGATCACGCGGTGACCGCCGCCGATGCCGGTGTCCTGGGTCACATAGATCACTCGCAGCCCGCCGTCCTCCGCGCGCACCGGGCGCCTGTCGAGCTGGTCGCCCCAGCGGTCCCAGAACCGCGCCTGGGAGGCGAGCTCGCGGTCGCCCTGGACTTTCCCGCGGGTCTTGCTCTCGTGGTGGAGCACGACCGCCTGCGGGACGTAACCAACTCGACGGCCGTGCGCCCAGGCTCGCAGGCAGTAGTCGACGTCCTCGTACGCCATCCCAAAGCCCTCGTCGAGCTCGCCGATGTCATCGAGCGTCTCGCGCGTCACGTAGAGGCAAGCGCCGGTGGCCGCGATCGTCGGGCCCTCGATGTTGGCCGGCCCAAAGTCGGCGGCCTTGAAACGGAACCGGTGGTCGAACCACTGCGGCTGGTCGTGGTTGCGGACGATCCCGCCATACTGGATCGACGTGTCGGGGTAGAGCAGGCGCGCCCCGACGACGTCCCAGTCGCGCTGGTGCGATGCGTACTGGAGCGCCGCGAGCCAGCC
>CAFBMK010000031.1_pt1 | contig 18721 bp, 15 predicted proteins | sample 7268691 | NCBI WGS metagenome assembly CAFBMK01 (sample SAMEA6814062, study PRJEB35770) | freshwater metagenome | biome: Freshwater; feature: Freshwater reservoir; material: water | place: Czech Republic | collected 2017-05-23 | depth 30m m
CATGTGGCGGTCGACGGAGTCGGCGAGGACCTCGCGCGTCGAGCGCAGGATGTCCTCGGGGATCGGCGCGCCCGGCTCGCTCGGGCCCGGGAGCTTGGGCACCTCGATCGCCTCCGCCGGCACCGCGTCGGCGAACCGCACCAGGCCGTGCTCGGGCGTCCAGGCGCAGCCCGGGGGGAAGGTCTCGACGGCCCAGCGCCAGTCCTCGTCGAACGCCCGGATCTCCGACGCGAAGCGGACCTGGCCGTCGCGGCGGGCCCAGTAGAGCGGCTTGATGCCGATGGGGTCCCGCGCGGCGAGGAACGTGATCCAGTCGGGCTTCTCGTCGGGCTCGGGGTTCGGCGGGCCGGCGAGGCAGATCGCCCACATGCCGCGCAGCTCCGCGAGCGCCTCGACGCCGCGCTCCACGACGAGGTGCAGCGCGACCTCGTTGTCGGACTGCGTGTCGAAGAGCGCGCCGTCGAGCGTCTGGCGCACGTCGTCGTGGTTGTAGACCTCGCCGTTGCCGACGAGCCACAGGGTCCGGTCGCCCAGCGGCTGGCGCCCGCCCGCGAGGTCGACGATGGAGAGGCGCGTGTGGCCGAGCCACGCCGTCTCGCCGACGGCGACCTGCCCGATGTCGTCCGGGCCGCGATGGGTCAGCCGGGAGAGCATCCGCACACCGGCCTCGGCGTCCACCCGCTGATCGGTCGGCGCGTAGACGGCCGCGATTCCACACATACGACGACGTTAGGGGACCGGCGCGGTGTGGCGGTTGGACACCCGGCGAAGACCGAGGTGTGAACGACGCCCGGGGCGAGGCGCGGGGGCGCGACCGGCATGTGGCGTGGGCGGTGCCAGGTGGGGTGCCGGACGCGCCCGGCCGCAGGACGACGAAGGCCCGCGTCGGGGACGCGGGCCTTCGGGCGGGGCGGGGCGGGGCGGGGCGACGACGGCGCGGGGCCGGTCGCCGTCCGGGGGGGACGTCAGTCGGCGGCGACGGCGGAGCGCTGCGCCTTGCGGGCGCCGATGAGCGCGGCGTCCTGCTTCTCGCGGCTGATGTAGACCGGCTTGCTCATCAGCCCGACCTTCACGAACGCCTTGATGACGAGGGCCGAGAGGTCGACCTCGTACCAGCGCATGCCGTGGGAGGCGGAGCGCGGGAAGGCGTGGTGGTTGTGGTGCCAGGACTCGCCGAGGGACAGGATCGCCAGGACCGGGTTGTTGCGCGAGTGGTCGTCCACGTCGAAGCGGCGGTAGCCGGAGAAGTGGCAGATCGAGTTGATGCTCCACGTGACGTGGTGGATCATGAAGACCTTGACGAGGCCGGCCCAGACGTAGGTCTGCAGACCGCCGGTGAAGGTGCCGTAGTAGGCGTAGCCGGCGAGGAACGGCACCAGCAGCGTCAGGATCGCGATGACCGGGAAGGCCTTCGAGATGCGCACGAGGCCCTTGTCGCGCAGCAGGTCCGGCGTGTGCTTGCGGGGCCAGCCACGCTCGATCTCGGTCGACCAGAGCCAGCCGACGTGCGCGTGCCACAGGCCGCGGAGGCCCTCGCCACCACCGACGTGCGGCGAGTGCGGATCGCCCTCCTGGTCCGTGTGGGCGTGGTGCTTGCGGTGGTCGGCCGCCCAGATGAGCGCGGGGCCCTCGATCGCCGTGGAGCCGGCGATGACGAACATGTAGCGGACCCACGGCTTGGCCTGGACCGCGCCGTGCGTCAGCAGGCGGTGGTAGCCGATCGTGATCCCGAAGGCGGAGATGAGGTACAGCCCGACGAGCATCGCCAGGTCGAACCACGTCACCGCGGAGTCCCAGAGCAGACCGATCGCCGCGAGCACCCCGATGAACGGGATGGTCACGGCGACGATGTTGATCCACCTCGTCGCCCGCGACATGGTCTTGTGCTCGCGCACCACCTGGTTCTGGGAATCGCGCACCTCGGCCATGGCATTGAGGGTATGCGCGCGGTCCTCGGGATTCTGTCGCCCCCGGCGAGAACCGGGAGGCCGATTTTCATCACTTCGTGCGCAACGCGGCGTCGGAGGCCGGTCGCCGAGGCGGCCGGGGCGGGCCGGAACGCGCACGGGGCGTCGCCGATCGGGGGGAGGGCCCGGACGGGGCGTCGACGGATCCCGCACGCCGGAGCAGGCCGGCCGGAACCAGGTGTCGGTGGTCCACCGGTGACGAGACGTGGATCGTGGTCACGGGGCGCACCCGATCGCGGTGTGGCGGCGAGGGCCGGACCGAGACGTGGATCGTGGTCGCGGGGCGCACCCGACCGGGGCCCGGAGGGGCGAGGGGACCGAGACCTGGATCGTGGCAACGGCCGCAGCCGTGGGCCCCGCCCGCGTCGCGGCGGTCCGTCCGACCCGCCGAGCCGGTCGACCCCGCGCCCCCGCCGCCCGACCTCCCGTCGCGCCGAACGGGTAGGAAAGGGGTGTGCCCGATCCCGCGCTCATCTTCTACGACCGCGAGTGCCGCTTCTGCGTCTGGGGCGTCGTCGGTCTCGCACGCCGGGCCCGTCCCGGGACCCTGAGGCTCGCCGCGATCCAGGGACCGCTGGGCGACGAGCACCTGGGGCACCTCGACGAGGAGACGCGCCTGGCCACCTGGCACCTGTGGGACGGGGAGCGCCTCTACTCGGGCGCCGACGTCCTCGACGCCCTCGGCCGCTACCTCGACCCGGCCGGCATGCGGGCCGCGGTCGCCCTGGGCCGTGCGGTGCCGCGGCCCCTGACCGCCTTCGCCTACCGGCAGATGGCCGGCCACCGGGTCCTCATCTCGCACCGCATCCCCGAGTCGCTCAAGCAGCGCTCCGCCGACGCGCTGCCGCGGTACGCCGCCGACACCGGGGCTCCGGGCTCCGGGGTCCGCGACGCCTGAGCCTCGCGCGCCCGACCCACGGGCCGTCGACGCCGCGGGCCGACCAGCGACGCCTAGAAGACGACGAACTCGCGCGCGAGCGGGCTGAGGCGGGTCTCGAACAGGAGCGCCAGCAGCCCCTGCTCGAACTCCTTCGCCAGCCGGCGGACGTCGCGGAAGCGCGGGTCCTCGACCGCCGCCTCGCGGGTGAGCCCCCGCAGGTGCGCGCGGATCTCGGCGTCGTCCAGCAGCCCGATCCACCGGTCGTAGGCGCCGAGCGCGCGGACGCCCTCGTCGATCGCGTCGTAGCGCAGGAACGCGTGGGCGAGGCGGTCGGTCGGCGGGGCCTGCAGCGCATCGAGGAGGAAGGCGCGCTGGTCGTCCTGGCGCTGCAGGTGGCAGAGCAGCACCGGCACGAGGCCGCCCGCGAAGAGCAGCTTGCGGTTCAGGCGGAGCTTCGCGTTGCGCATGCCCCACTTCTGCTCCTCCGCGCGCGCCTTCCCGGCGAAATCGACGCAGATGGTCCGCCAGTAGCGGATGAGGTCGTTCAGGAGGAACCGCGGCGGCCGGTAGTCCTTGGCCTGCCCGGCGAGGTAGCCGTCGACGACCTGCTCCAGCGAGCGCCGGTACGACTCGCGCCCGACGACGGGGACGGACTCCAGCAGCAGGAGCATCCGCTGCGTGAGGTTCGCGTTCGTGTCGTCCTGCAGCCCGATGTGGCGGACCATCGGGCCCACGAAGACCTGACGGCCGAAGATCCCCTGCGTGCCCGGCTTGGCCTCGCCGAGGCCGAGCAGCGTCTCGAGGCGCTCGAGCCGCGGCTCGGCGTCCGGGCGGTGCTCGCCGTCGACGAGGACGAGGAAGTCGTCGTCGGAGCCGGAGGTCCGCTCGCGCCGGCCCCACGAGCCCATCATCACCACGGCGGAGCTCTCGTCGCGGGGGACCTCGGAGAGCCGGCGGCGCAGGTCGTCGAGGTCGCGCTCCGTGCGGTCGCGGGCGGCGACGAGGTTCGGGAACCCGCGGCGGGAGTGCGCCGCGAGCTCCAGCAGCGCGTCCTGGGGGGTGTCCGTCACGCCCGGGACGCTACCGGCGGGCGACGGAGGGCCGCCGTCCTGCAACGGCGGGGCCGGGCCGCGGGTGCACGCGACCGTCCGGGCGTCCCGCTCGCCGGGCGGGCCGCGGGCGTCGCGGGCGGCGGCCCCGCCCGCGCCGGGCTCAGCGCCGCGGCAGGTCCGCCTCGAGGATCCACGGCACGTCGCGGCAGCGGGCCAGGACGGGGCCGAAGCGGTCCTCGTCGGCGGCGGTCAGCGGCAGGTGGTGGCAGTCCTCGTCGACGGACGAGACGTGGACGTGGCGCAGCCGCTCGCCGAACGCGTCGAGCAGGTCGTGCGCCACGCCCATGGACGGGTCGATCGAGCCGGCGTGCGGGACGTCGAGGCAGAAGCCGGCGTCCGGCAGCGCGTCGAAGTACGGGCCCAGCTCGGCGGCGGTCCGGCCGGTGCCCTTGCGCCCGTCCATGTTCTCGACGACGAGCGTGCGGCCGAGGGCGGCGAAGCGCTCCGGCTCGCGCAGCACGTCGGGGTGGACGACGATCGCGTCGACGACCGGGGGCAGGGCGAGGAGCAGCTCGACGAGGTCGGGCTCCGGCAGGGCGAGCTGCTTCGTCGGCGCGTGGACGCTCAGGAAGCGGAACGGCAGGCCGCGCCCGGCGTCCCCGAGCCAGTCGCACAGGCTGAGGAACTCGGGCTCGGAGAGGGCCGCGAGCTCGACGGCGAGCGTCGAGACGTCGAGCGCGCGGCGCACGAGGAGGTCCCACTGGCCCCGCAGCTCGACGACGTGCCCGGTCGAGGTCCCCAGGGGGTGGTGCGCGGTGATCGAGCGAGCGTCGACGATCGCGGAGGAGACCATGGGATCCACGCTAGGGGCCGTCCCGGACGCGACGGACGCGGGCCCGGCAACCCCCTGCAAACGGGCGGGACGGTCGTCCACGGGGTGCGCGGAGGCGGTCGGGTCGTGGGCGTCGGCGGGCGGCACGGCGGGGCTCTTCGAGGGCGCTCGGGCACCCGCGGGGTCGTCGAGGGTGACACACCGCGGGGCGCCGCGACGGAGGTCCTCCCGCACCTTGCGGGAAACGCCGGCGGACGGGGCGGCGGGCACCACCGGCACGTCCGACGGCGGTCCTCCCGGGCCGGGCGGGTGCACGTGGGCGAGCCGGACGCGGGGATCGCGGCGCATCCCCCCGGAGGTCCTCCCCGGGCTCGCGAGGAGCGCCGGTCGATCGCCGGGCACCGGGGCGGGGCGCGGCCCGTCGACCCGCGCGGACTAGGATCCGCGCCGTGCCGTCGTCCCCCCAGCACGCCGCCGCGCCGGCCTCCGCGGACCACCGGTCGCCCACGTCCGGCGCCGGGCCGGCCGCCTGCCCGTGGTGCGGACGGCCCACGGACGACGTCGTCCAGACCGGGGCCCGTCGCGTGTGCTGCCGGGGCTGCGGCGTCCAGCTGACGTGGCCCTGGCCGGACGCGGCCGAGCTCGACCACGCCTACGCGGACTGGTACCGGCCCGAGGGCGGCCGCTTCTCCGGCCCGGGCGACGCCATCCTGCGGGTCACGCGCGGCAGCACGGCGTGGACCGTCGACCGGATCGCCCCGGACGGCGTCGTGATCGACGTCGGCGCGGGGGACGGGCACCTGCTCGACGCCCTGCACCGCCGGGGCCGCGAGGCGATCGGCCTCGAGCGCGACGCCGACACGACCGCCCGGCCCGACCTGCGCGACGACGCGCTCGACGAGCTCGAGCGCCCCGACGGCGGGGCGGCCGCCGTCGTCCTGTGGCACGTGATCGAGCACCTGCCCGAGCCGCGGCAGGCGGTCCGCGAGGCCGCGCGCCTGCTGCGGCCCGGGGGCGTCCTCGTCCTCGCCTGCCCGAACGCCGACAGCCGGCAAGCCCGCTCGTTCGGCGACCGCTGGCTCGCATGGGACCAGCCGCGGCACCTCGTCCACTTCACCCCGCGCGCGCTCGAGGACGGCCTGCGCGCCGAGGGCTTCGAGGTCCGGCGTCGCGGGCACCTGCGCGCCGGGCAGTCCGTCTTCTGCGCGCTCCACGGCCTCGTGGGGCGGGTGCCGTACGCAGGGGACCTCTACGATGCGATCCGGCAGCCGGAGGCCCGGCAGACGCCGCTCTCCGGGCCCCGCCGGGCGCTGACGGCGGCCGTCGCCGGGGCGCTCCTGCCGCTCGCCGCGCTGGCGGCCGCGGGGGAGGCCCTGGAGGGCCGCGGCGCGAGCATCTACCTCGAGGCCGTCCGCACCGGCGCCACCCCGACGAGCGAGCCCCACGCACGATGAGCAAGGCCCACCCGAACCACCGCACGATCGTCGTCATGCCGGCGCACAACGCGGCGCTGACGCTCGAGGCGACCGTCGGCGGCATCGCGAAGGACTACGTCGACGAGCTGCTGCTGGTCGACGACTCCTCGACGGACGACACGCTCGCGGTCGCCGAGCGCCTGAACATCTCGACGGTCTGGCATCCCCACAACGCGGGCTACGGCGCCAACCAGAAGACGTGCTACCTCCACGCCCTCCAGCGCGGCGCGGACATCGTCGTGATGCTGCACCCCGACGGGCAGTACACGCCCGACCTCATCCCGGACATGGTCGCCCCGATCGTGGCGGGCGAGGCCGACCTCGTCCTCGGCTCGCGCATGTTGCCCGACCGGCGCTCCGCCCTGAAGGGCGGGATGCCCTGGTACAAGTGGCTCGCCAACCTGGGCCTCACGCGGATTCAGAACACGCTGATGGGCGCGTCGATCACCGACGGCCACACGGGCTACCGCGCCTACAGCCGCCGGCTGCTGCTCGAGCTGCCGTGGCTGCGCAACTCCCTCGGCTTCTCCTTCGACTCCGAGGTCCTCTACCAGGCGGCGCACCTCGACTTCCGGATCGCCGAGGCGGCGTGCACGACGAAGTACTTCGACGACGCGTCGTCCATCCGCCTCAAGCCGGCGACGGTCTACGCGCTCCTCACGCTCTGGACCGGGGTGCGGCTGACGCTGCACCGGGCGGGGATCAAGTCCGACCGCCGGTTCCTGCCGGCGCCGCGCGTGGTCGACCCGCCCGACGGCCGGTAGGTCCCCGGCGTGTGGGTCCTGCAGGGCGTCCTGGGCCTGGTCGTCGTCGCGCTCCTCGCGGCGGCGGCGTGGCGCCTGGCCTCCCGCCTGCGCACGGACGACCCGGTCCTGCGGGTGCTGGCCGCCGTCGTCTGGTGGTGGCTGAGCGTCCAGCTCTCGGGGCTCGCGACGCTGCTGCCGCTCGGGGTCGGTCCGGGACCCGTCGGCGCGGCCGCGGCCGTCGCCCTGGCCGGCGCGGTGCTGCGGACCGTGCCGCGCGGCACCCCGGCGACGGCGCCGGACGGCCCGGCCCGCGTCCTCCTGGGCACCGTCGGGACCGGGGTCGTCGCGCTCTGCGCGGTCAGCCTGTCCGCGCCGGTGATCGGCTTCGACGGCCTGCTCTACCACCTGGCGGTCCCCGCGGCCTGGATCGGCGACGGCCACCTGGCGAGCCTGCCGGGCGTCGTGGAGGGCCTGCCCGTCGAGGCGTACCCCGTCGGCACGGAGCTGACGCTCGGCTGGCTGATGACGGTCGTCGGCTCGACGGCCGTCGCGCTGCTCGTGACCCCGGTGGCGCTCGGCGTCGTCGCGCTGGCGGTCTGGACCGGCGTGCGGCGGCTCGGCGGGACCCCGGGGGCGGGCTGGGGTGCGGTGGCCTCGACGGCGCTCGCCCTGCCGTTCCTCGCGCAGGCCAGCCAGGTGTCGACGGACCTCGCCGGCGCGGCGATCATGGCCTGCGGGGCGACGGTGGTGCTGCACGCGGGGCGGGACGCCGCCGTTCTCCGGCCGGGCGGGTCCGGTCCGCACTGCGACGCCTCCGTGCGCGCCGCCCGGGGCTCCGACGCCGACGTCGTCGCGCTCCTCACCGGGCTCGTCGGGCTGCTGCTCGCGCTCGGCGTGAAGACGACGGCGGCCTGCGGCGGCCTGCTGTTCCTCCTGCTCGCGTGGCCCGCCCGCCGGGAGCTGCTCGCCCGGCTGCGCGCCGTCCCCTGGTGGGGCGTGGCCGTGGTGGTGGCCGGGGCGTGCGGCGGCCTGTGGCTCACCCGCAACCTGCTCCTCCACGGCCACCCGGCGTGGCCGCTCCTCTCGAGCCCGTCCGGCGACCCCGTGCCCGAGATCCTGCGCCCGACGGTCAGCCGCTTCGTCGACCACCCGGGCGACGTGCTGCGCGTCGGCGGTACGACCTACCTCGACCTGGCGTGGGTGATCCTGCCGCTCTTCGTCCTCGGCCTCGTCGGGATCGTCCGGGGCGGGCTCGTGCGCCTCGTGGCGGTCTGCGGCGTGCTGGGCGCGCTGGCGTGGTTCGTCGCCCCCGGCACCGGGACGACGTCCGCCGCGGCGCTCGCGGCCGGCGCGACCCGGTACCTCATGCCGTGCTGGGTCCTCCTGGCGATCGCGGGCTGGGCGACGCTGTCGCGGCTCGCCGCCGGACGCCCGGCCTGGGCGCCGCGGGCCCTCGCGGTGGCGGCGGGTCTCGTCGCCCTGGCGCAGCTCGTGGTCGCCTGGCGCTACGCCGCCGACCTGCCGGAGGAGGAGCTCGTCGACCTCGACCGGCTCCCGATCGAGCACGGGCTGACCGCCGCGCTGATCGCGGTCGTCGTCCTCGCCGTCCTGGTCGTCGCCGGGAGCCGCGCGGGCCGCGTCCTGGCCCCGGTGTTCCGCCCCCGCGTGGGGACGGGGCTCGTCGTCGTCGCGGCGGTGCTCGTCCTGGTCGCCACCCCGGGCCTCTGGGACCGCCACGCGACGACGCTCGAGACCGGCCGCCCGCCCGAGCCCGACGACGTCGTCCTGGCCCTCGGTGCGACCCCGGCGTGGGCGCTCGGGACCCACGGTGCGCCGGGCAGCCGTCTGGTGGCGGACTGCGAGGCGCTCCGCGGCGGTCTGGCCGCCGGCCGCGTGGTGACCATCGGCCCGGGACGTCCGCAGGACGCCCGCTGCGACCTGCCGGGCGAGCCGACCGAGGTCGACGGCTTCCTGGTCTGGACCCCTCCGGGGAGCTGAGGGCGCGGCCGGCGGCGGCCGGTGGCGAGCGGGGTGGCGATCCCGCGATCGCGTCCCCGCAACGCCATGGGCGTCCGTCCAGGGTGATGAACGCGTTGCCCGAATCGTTCACCCAGGCGACGCGATCGCGGAACGCGACGGGCGTCCGTCCAGGGTGATGAACGCGTTGCCCGGACCCTGCACCCAGGCGACGCGATCGCGGAACGCGACGGGCCGGGCGCCGGGCTATCCGCGTCCGCGCGTCGGAGGCCGCCCGCCGTCGGGGCGCTCGCCGTCCGCCGGCGTCGCGCCGTCCGCCGGCGTCGCGCCGTCCGCCGGCGACGCATCGCCCGCCACGGCCGACCCGCCACCCGGCACCGGTCCATCCTCGGACTCGCCGGCCCGCGGACCCGCGCGCTCCGGCGCCAGCTCGCCGCGCCACGCCTGGGTGACCTGCGGCGTCGGGGCGACGGAGAGCGGCCCGGGGGGACGTCGACCGGTCAGGCGCGAGGCCAGGAGCATGCCGGGCATCTCGACGTACTTGAACAGGACGACGGTCAGGGCGAGCGAGACCGCGAACGCGCAGACGCCCAGGGCGAGCAGCCCGAGGTAGCCGCGCTGACCCGGCAGGACGTGCGGCAGGAGCAGGCCGAGGACCGCGAAGTGCACGAGGTAGAAGCTGTAGGACCGCTCGCCGAACCAGCGCGGGATCCTCCGGTCCAGGCCGAGCGGCGGGCGGCCGCCCTGCCACTCCAGCGCGATGAAGCAGAGCAGCATCCCGGTGGCGCCGATGAACTGCATGGGGATCGCGACGACCGCGCCCCAGCGCAGCGCGCCGGAGACCTCGTTGCCACGGGCGAGGATCTCGTCCGGCGTGGCGTTCGCGGGCAGCGGCACGAGGCCGAGGTTCTCGACGAGGTGGGTGATCAGCCGCGCGGACACCGGCTCGGAGCCGCAGAGCAGCAGGAACGAGACGAGGAGCGCCCACAGCGTCGCCGTGCGGCCGCGCCTGGCGATCCACTCGCGCAGCGGGTCGTACGCCTCGACGACGGCGACGGTGAGGCCCGGGAGGAACAGCCACTGCAGGAGCCCGGGGCCGGCGAGCGCGGGGTTCGAGATCAGCCGCACCGCGAGCGTGACGGCGAGGAGCAGCCCGATCCCGCCCGCGAGGCCGCGGAAGCCCCACCGGCGCGTCGCCCAGAACCAGCCCCACGCGACGAGCGGCAGGAGCGCGTAGCCGAGGACCTCGACGCGGACGGTCCAGGCCGTCTCGATCGGGATCGTCCACGTGTGGTGGAAGCCGGCGTCGCGCAGACCGCCGTCCAGGAGCAGCATCGTCCTGGCGATCTCGCCCGGGGTCGTCGCGTGGTCGTCGCGCAGGACGACGAGCCACAGCAGCACCAGGGCGGTGACGACCCAGTACGCCGGCATGATCCGCAGCACGCGGCGGACGTAGAACTTGCCGGTGGCCGGGCGGGACGTGCGGCCGAGCGCCCAGGCGATGAACGGCCGGGCCAGCAGGTACGCCGAGAACGCGAAGAAGAGGTTGACGAGGCGGGCGGGCGCGAAGAACGTGCGCCAGCCGACCTCGCCGCCGAAGAGGTCGTAGAGGTCGCGGCCCGGCAGGTCGGGGAACCCGGCGCCGCGGTAGGTCATCTCGGCCGTGGCGATGTGCGAGACGAAGACGAGCAGCGCGCCGAGGCCGCGCGCGCCGTCGCCGCCGAGCCACGGGCGGCGCCACGCGGGACGCTCCGGCGGCGTCGCGGCCCCGCCGGCGTCGGCGGGCGCGGTCGGTGGGACGGCGGTGGTGCTCACCGGTCGGTCCCGGCCGGGGTCCGGTCGCCGGGGGCGTCGGCGCCGGCGATCCCGCCGGCGACCCCACCCGCGGCGCCGTCCGTGCCCTGCGCTCCGACGCTGCCCGCCCCGCCCGCCCGGCCGTCGCCGTCCGGGACGTCGGGCGCCGGGGGCGCGCCGGGTGCCGGCGGCGCGGACCCCGTCGGGGCGAGCGGCACCGCGCCGGCCATCGCGGGGGTCGGGGTCGTCCCGACCGTCGGGGCGCGGGAGCCGATGCGGCGCACCGGTCCGCCGCCGAAGAGCGGGCGCTCACCGCGGGCCAGGCGCGTCGACGGCTGCTCGACGAGCGCGTAGAGGATGGCCCCGTAGAAGATCGACACGGGGATCGCGGCGAGCACGAGGACGAGGAACTGCTTGCCGACGGTGTCCTGGTCCGAGCCGACGGACTGCAGCTGGAACAGCGCGATCCCGTGCATGAGGTAGATCGAGAAGGACCGCTCGCCGACCCAGCGCGGGAAGCGCCACATCATGAAGGGCCAGGTCTTGCGGCCCGTGAGCTGCCAGAGGACGAAGCCCGCGAGCATCGCACCGGCGGCGATCGTGATGATGTTGCGCTCGCCGACGCTGCCGCCCTCGGCGAGGCTCGACTGCTTGAACGCGAGCAGCACGCCGAAGACGACGAGCCCGGCCGCCGCGAGGGGGGCGGGCCTCCACCGGCCGAGGCGGTCGCCCCATCGCACGTCGGCGACGGCGATGAGGATGCCGGGGATGAACGTCAGCAGACCGCCGATCACGGACTGCGACGGGACGGTCGTGGTGGGCAGCCAGGTGTTGGCGAAGATCCACGCGAAGACCGCCAGCGCGGTCATCGGCAGGAGGGCGTACCAGCCGGCGAACCGCCCGCCGCGCAGGTAGATCCACGCGGACGCCGCCGCGATGATCGGCAGCGCGATGTAGAACGCCATCTCGACGTTCATCGTCCACGCCTGCAGGATGTTCTGGTTGAACGGCGCCGCCGTCCACGTCTGGCTGAAGAGGAAGACCGCGGCGATGTCGATCGTGCGCGACCCGTCCGTCCCGAACAGCACGATCGTGATCAGGATGACCGTCCAGAACAGCGGGACGACCCGGCCGAGCCGGTGTCGCGCGTAGGTCCGGAGCTTCGGCGCCTGCTTCGCCTCGCCGAACATCGCGGCGATGAACGGCCGGGCGAGCAGGTACGCCGAGAGCGCGAAGAAGAGGAAGACGACGAGCTGGGTCGCGAGGATCGCCGCACCGGCCTGCCGGCTGTCGAAGAGCCGCTCGAACCCGAGGTCCTGCGTCTGCTGGCGCCGCAGGAGCTCGGCGGGGTCGCCGTTGAGCAGCGAGTAGAGCAGGGCCGTGGTGCCGCTGTGGCCGATGACCACGAGCAGCACGCCCCACCCGCGGATCGCGTCGCCCGCCTCCAGGTACCGCATACGGCGCATGGGCGGAAGCATGCCCGTTCGGCGACCCCGGGTGCCCCGTCGCCCGATCGGGGGGTGGTGCCTCGCGCCCTCAGCCGCCGACCCGCACGAGCCGCCAGGGGTTCTCGGCGTCGTCGGTCAGGGCGAACGTCCACGAGTTGCTGCGCCGCGTCTCGGCCCGCCTGTCGCCGGAGAGGACCGCGGCGGTGTCGCGATCCTCGCGGTACCAGCGGGCGCGGTAGCGCAGGCGCACGGCCATCTCGCCGCGCTCCCCGGCGTCGGTGACCGCGACGATCGTCACGTCGTCGACCTGCGGTCCCCGGACGACGGTGCGGGTCTTGCCCGTCGGGTCGGGACCGTGCAGGAGCCACCGGACCGCCTCGGGATCGGCGAGCCGCTGCAGGTCGTCGTCGGGACCGTCCACCGCGGTGGCCCAGGCCGCCACGGCCCGGTCCACGGCGATCCGCAGCACGTCGGGGCTCCACCGGTCGTCGACCAACGCGAGGTCCAGGGCCGCGGCGCGGGCGTCGTCACGGAAGCTCGTCGAGACGTACCCGGCGACGGAGTGGGTGGGGGCGTCCTCCGTCGCGATCTCGGTGCGGGAGGCCGCGGCGAGCTCCGGGTCCTCCGTCGGGTCCAGGACGTTCGCGGACGTCAGGTGGTGACCGCCCTCCTCGTCGCCCTCGATCGAGACCAGGCGCCAGTCGTCGCCGTGCTTGGCCAGGGTCCAGTACTCCGAGAGGACCATGGACGGGCCCTTCTTCGGGTTCGCGTACTTCCTGCCCTCGGGACTGTCGACCCAGGCGTCCATCGGCAGCTCGACGTGGAACACGACGCGGTCGTCGGCGTCCTCGCCGCGGTTGACGAGGGTGATCAGCCGGACGTCGGGGTCGCCCGTCAGGACGACGCGGTTGTGCCAGCCCTTCGCGTCGAAGTCGTCCAGGCGGCGGATCCACTCCTCGAGCAGGTCGCCGCCGATCAGCCCGCGCAGCGCGTCGCGGTCGCGGGCGTCCCACGCGTGCTGCACCGCGACCACGAGCTCGGTGGCGCGCGCGACCAGGCCGTCGGCGTCGAAGTCCGGGTCGTCCTCGGCCGCCACGGCGGCGCCGGCCCGGGCCTCGCGGTCCCGTGCCTGCTGGGCCTGGCGACGCCGCTGCACGGTCCACCACCGCAGGACGGCGCCCCCGACCACGAAGAGCAGGACGAGCACGATGATGATCAGGCCGACCGTGCCGTCGCCCTCGCTCGCTCCCGAGGAGCCGGATCCGCCGGAGAAGCTCCCGCCGCCTCCACCTCCGCCGCCCCCGGAGAACCCCGACGACCCCGACCCCGCCTGGGCGACGAGCGGGTGGGTCAGCAGGGACGCGAGGACGGACACGCGGCCATCATGGCCCGCCGCCCGGCGGCAGTCGAGCCCTTCGGCGACCGGCAGCCGGCGCGTCGCGGCCGGGGCGATCCGCCCGGCACGTCCCGTCCGACGCGTCGGACCGCGACCCCGGGCGGCCCGGCGACCCCGGCGCTCCCGCGCGTCGTACCCTGGGGGCATGGTCGACTTGGGACACGCGGCGCTCGGCGCCTGGAGCGGCGGGCGGTTCATGCACTACGGGCAGGAGCTGCCCGCGGACGAGCTCGTGGAGCTCCTGCGTCCCGAGGGCCGGCTGCGCACGATCGTCACGGCGGACGTCTACGGCACGGGCGAGGCCGACCGGCTCGTCGCCCGGGCGATCGAGGGCGAGAAGCGCTCCGACGTCCGGATCGTGGGCGCGGTCGGCCACGACTTCGTCGACGGCGAGCGCCGCGGCGCGAAGGGCTTCCCGCGGTTCACCGACCCGGGCCTGCGCGGCCCGGACGGCTACGCCGACTACCTCCGTCGCGCGACGGAGGCGAGCCTCGAGCGCTGCGGCACGGACCGCTTCGACCTCCTCATGCTCCACAACCCCGATCACGTCGGCTACACGTCCGAGGTCGTCTGGGACGCGATGCAGGCGCTGAAGGACGACGGGCTGACGAGCGGCATCGGCATCGCGCCCGGACCGGCCAACGGGTTCACCCTCGACGTCCTGGCGTGCCTGGAGCGCTTCGGCGACCGCATCGACTGGGCGATGGTCATCCTGGGCCCGCTCGAGCCGTGGCCGGGCCGGCTGGTCCTCGAGGCGTGCGAGCAACACGAGGTCGACGTCCTCACCCGCGTGGTCGACTACGGCGGCATCTTCTGGGGCGACCTGCGCGCCGACACGCCGATGGGCGACCACGACCACCGGCGCTACCGGCCCGACGGCTGGGTGGAGCGGGGCCTCTCGATCGTCGACAAGGTCGCGGAGATCGGCAAGGCCCGCGGCCTGACGCCGATGCAGACCGCCGCGCAGTGGGCGCTCGCGCAGCCGGCCGTCGCCTGCGTGGTGCCGACCCTGATCCAGGAGCTGCCCGGGAGCCTCGACGTCGCGCCGAAGCCGATCGGCGGCAAGAAGCTGGAGCTCGCCGCGCTGCCGCCCGAGATCCGCCTGTCGCCGACGGAGATCGAGCGGATCACGCACCTGGGCGACAACTCCGGCTCCATGGCGCTCAAGGGCGCCTCGCCGGTCTTCGCGGGGGACGGGGACCTGCCCGACGCCTGGGCGATCGGCACCCCGGAGCTGCAGGCCGCCCGCCGGTGGGGCATCGACCCCGACCAGCAGCTCGTGAAGACGACGGCCTGAGCGTGGGGGATCCGGAGCCGACGTCGGGCGCCGCGGACGACGGGTCGCCCGTCCCCGCGGGCCGCTACCGGCACTACAAGGGGCCGGAGTACGAGGTCCTCTTCGAGGCGCGCCACAGCGAGACGGAGGAGCGCCTCGTCGTCTACCGCCAGCTCTACGGGGAGCACGGCACGTGGGTCCGCCCGCGGTCGATGTGGCTCGAGACGGTGACCGTGGACGGCCGGACCGTACCGCGGTTCGCGCCGGTCGAGGGCGCCGCGGACTGAGCGCCGACGGTCGGCCGGCTCCGGCCGGGCCGGCGGGGTCCGGCGCGACGCGGGCCAGGGGGCGCCCGACCCGGTGCCCGGCGCCGCCGTCGGCCGACCCGATGCCCGGCCTAGCCCTCGACGGTCCGCACGACCCGCGCGGGGTTGCCGACGGCGACGACGCCCTCCGGCAGGTCGCGGGTGACGACGGAGCCCGCGCCGACGACGGTGTTCGCGCCGATCGTGACGCCGGGGCAGACGATCACGCCGCCGCCGAGCCAGACGTTGTCACCGATCGTGATCGGCTCCGCGGCCTCCCACTTCTGCCGGCGCGGCTCGGGCTCGACGGGGTGGGTCGGGGTCAGGAGCTGGACGTTCGGGCCGATCTGCACGTCGTCGCCGATCGTGACGCGGGCGACGTCGAGGCACATCAGGCCGTAGTTCACGAACGTGCGGGCACCGACCGTCGTGTGCGCGCCGTAGTCGACGAAGAGCGGCGAGCGGATCTCGGTCTCCTCGCCGATCCCGCCGAGCAGGCGCTCCAGCAGCGCCCGTCGCCCCGCGGCGTCGCCCGGGTCGGTGGCGTTCAGCTCGTGCGCCAGGCGCTGCGCCGCGATCGCCGCGGCGTGCAGGTCGGGGTCGTCGGCGATGTACTGCTCGCCCGCGAGCATCCGCTCGCGCATGGAGCGCTCGGTCCCGGTCATCGGCTCAGCCTACGGCCGGCGCGGTCGGCCGGGCGCCGCCGTGGAGCGCCCCCGGCGCCCCCGCAGCACGGCATCGCCCGGGCGGGCGGTCGCGCCGCGGACCGGCTCAGCGCCGCGTCGCGCGGGGCCGGGCGTGCACGAGGCGGACCTCGACGCGCGCCGGGCGCACCGGGACGCGCATCGAGAGGAACTCGCGCAGCCGGCCGTCGTGCGCGCAGACGGGGCACATGAGGCGGTCGGCGGGCGAGCGGGGCCCGGGGCCGGGGGAGACCGGCGCGTCGCAGGCCGGGCAGGCCAGCGTGCCGTGCCCGAGCAGGCCGACGTGCTGGTCGCGGCGATCGGCCCGCGCGCGGGCCTGCCGTCCCACGGGCTCGGAGTCGGAGAACCCGCGCTCGATGCTCACCCTCCGAGTGTAGGCAGGACGGGTGCGCGGGCCCGGCGGCAGGGGATCCCGGGCTCAGTCCTCGGCCAGGACGACGACGCGGTCGGCGCCGTCCGGGGACAGCCGGAGCGACTTGGGCGGGTTGACCCGCACGCCGTAGGCCCGCGACGCGTCGCGGGCGTCGCTCGCGTCGCGGTAGCCGATGGCGGTCTCGCCGCGGCGCCGTGCCGCCTCGACGACGGTCGCGTAGGCGACGTCCCCGCCGAGGGCGACGTAGTCGCCGACGGGCCGCAGGTAGATCTCGGAGCCGTCCGCGTCGAGCAGGTCGGTGAAGACGGCGTCCAGGCGCACCTCCTCCGAGATCTGGGCGAGGATCAGGCTGAGGATCTCGTCGGACACGATGACGTCGTCGACCTCCGCGACCTGGGCGAGGGCCCGGTTGCGGTCGTCGAGCATCTCGCTGACGATCGCGGGCTTGCGGCCGTGCTCGTCGGCGGCGGCGAGCTCCCGCAGGTGCAGCAGCGTCACGAGGGTCCGGGCGTCCGCGCGCTGGATGTCCAGGTCGTCGGAGTAGCAGAGGACGATGACCTGGTCGTGGACGGCGACGTCGAGGCCCTCGAGCGTCGCGCGGTCCGTCGTCCGGCCTGCGCGCACGTCGACCTCGAGGTTCGTGAGCGCGGGGACCTCGGGGTCGCCGAACTCCGAGACGATGGACAGCCGCGATCCCGGGGAGGCGTACTCGTCGAGCTCCCGCACGACGCTCGTGGCCCGCTCGTTCCAGCCCAGGACGAGGATCCTCGACGGCGGCTCCGGCCGGACGGGCGCCGCCACGACGGCGGCCTCGTCCACGGGGGCCTGAGCGGCGGGGGCGTCCACGATCGCGGAGTCGTCCTCGGCGATCACGACGAGCGTCCGGCCCTCCAGCGGCGTGTCCATCGGCGGGTTCAGGCGGACGGTGCCGTCCGCCTCGGCGTAGCCGATCACGGAGCAGGCCTCGTAGCCCAGCAGCGTCTCGCCGTAGGTCCCGGAGGAGAGGCGCGGCTCGTCGTGGAAGTAGATCTCGTCGCCCTCGAAGTCGAAGAGCTCCGTGTAGACCATCGCCGCGCCGGACTGGCGCGAGGTCTGCACGATGAGCCGGGCGACGGTCTCGCGCTTGTTCACGATGACCACGCCGGTGCCGGCGACCATGCGCGCGGCCTCGAGCGACGCGGGGTCCTCGATCTCGACGACGACGTGCAGCGGGCGGTCGCCCGAGCGCGGGAGGTGGGTCAGGGCCAGCAGCGTCTTGATGACCTCGCTGTCGGGCTCCTCGCCGTCGGGGGAGAGGACGATGATCGAGCGGGCGTCCTCGTGGCTGCCGATCTTGAGGTCGGTGACGTCGATCGGGGAGCCCGTGCGGCAGATGACCCGGGTGCCGCGCAGGTCGCCGGCGCGCTCGCGGATCTCCTCCTCCATCTCGACCTTGTCGCGCGGGGCGAGGATCACCACCGCGGGTCGCCTGCGGCTCTCGTTGGCGATGGAGAGCTCGCGGAGGATCGTCATGACCGCGTCGGACCACCCGAGGATGAGCGTGTGGTCCTGCTCGAGGACGCGGGAGCGGCCGCGGCGGAGCTCCATCAGGCGCGTGTCGAGCGCGGTGGCGATGACGCCGATCAGGGCGCTGACGACGAACAGGCCCGCGATCGTCAGCACGAGCATCGTCAGCAGGAACCGCCACGACCCGGTGTCCCCGGCCACCGTGCCGGGGTCCAGCGCGTGCATCAGGCTGTTGAAGAGCTGCTGCCGGACGCCCGGGCGGTCGCCGTCCTCCGTGGGCGGCGCGAGCTGCGTCACCAGCACGATCAGGCTGAAGACGACGATCAGGACGAGCGTGACGACCGCGAGCCAGCCGACGAGCGCCGACGGACCCCGGGACATGCTGTTGTCGAAGCGGTAGCGCAGCCGCTCGCGCAGCGACCCCCGGCCCTGGGGTTGTTGCCGCCGCCCGAGGCCCTGTCCGGCGTCGGCGGCCGGGGGCCCCGCGTCCTTGGCCGTGCGCGTGGTCATGCGCTCTCGGGTCTGACGGCCGGTTCGCGACATCGGCGCATGACCCTACCGGCGGGGGTGCCCGACGGGGGATCGGCGTTCACCGCGGTGGACGTCCGGTGGACGAGGGGTCCCGGAACGACGAACGCCCGGCACGAGGGCCGGGCGTTCGGACTGCTGGGCGGCGGCGCCGCCCGGGACGGGCTGGGACTAGCGGTCGTCGCGACGGCCGCGGCCACCGCGCTCCGGCTTGTCCTCGCCGCGGTCCTCGCGGCCCGGCATGGAGATCATGCGGGGGTGCGGGTAGGGCAGCAGCGCGAGCTCGCGGGCCTGCTTGACGGCGCGAGCGGCGTGGGCCTGGTCGCGGGCGTTGAGACCGGTCGCGCGGCGCGAGCGGATCTTGCCCTTCTCCGTGACGAGCGCGCGGAGCGCGTCGACGTGCAGGTGATCGATCTGCGCGACCTGCTCCTTGGTGAGCTTGGGGGTCCGGCGGGGACCGCC
>CAFBMK010000032.1_pt1 | contig 18537 bp, 18 predicted proteins | sample 7268691 | NCBI WGS metagenome assembly CAFBMK01 (sample SAMEA6814062, study PRJEB35770) | freshwater metagenome | biome: Freshwater; feature: Freshwater reservoir; material: water | place: Czech Republic | collected 2017-05-23 | depth 30m m
CACGACGGTGCCCGGCCGGCCGCACGGCGAGCTCGGCGCCGGGCAGCTCGAGTGGCTCGACGACGTCCTGGCAAAGCCCGCGAAGCACGGCACGGTGCTGGCGCTCCACCACCCGCCCGTGCCGACGGCGCACCCGCTCCTCGGGCGCATCGGCCTGCGCGATCCCGACCGCCTGGCCCGCGTCGTGGCGGGCACGGACGTGCGGATCATGGTCTGCGGCCACGCGCACGCCGTGTCGGCCGGGATGCTCGCCGGCATCCCGGTGTGGTCCGCCCCGGCGCTCGGCGTGACGAGCGACGCGCTCCCGGAAGAGGGCCGGATGCGGGCCTGGGGCGACATCGGCGGCCTCTCGCGGATCGACCTCTTCGGGGACGACGACGTGGTCGCGACGCTCGTGCCCCTCTCCTCCGCCCCGACGGCCGTCTACGACGACCCGATCGCCCAGCGGACGGGCTGGCTCGACGAGCTCGAGGCCGGCGACCGGGACTGACGCGGGCGCGACCCGCCGCGCCCCTCGATGGGGCGTCCGGTGCGGCGTAGGGTCGACGGCGTGCGCGTGCGTGTGGCAGTCGTCCTCGTCGGCCTGGCGGTCCTCCCGGGCTGCGGCCAGGACGCCGGGACGGCGGACGACCCACCCCCGCCGCCGCCCCCGGTCGTCCGCGGGACGGCCCTCGACGTCGGTCGGGCGCACCTCGTCGTCCCGCTCCGCTGGCGTCCCGCGTCCCCCGCCGCGCAGCGGGCGGTGCGGGCCGGGACCTTCGGCCTGCCCACCGGCGCGGGCTCCGCGTGGCTCCTGAAGGGGTCCGGCGGCGACACGGGGATGACGATCACCGTGGACGACCTCACGGCCCTCGGCGGCCGCGGCGAGGTCCGCCTCGACACGCGCCGGGGGAGCCGGGACTACATCGCCGGCATCCGCTCGCGCCTGCGGAAGGAGGGCATCCGGGGCGCCCGGTTCGTCCGGCGTCCGGTCGTGCGCCTCGACGGCACCCGCGCCGCGCTCATCGACGCCTACATCCCCGACCCGACCGGCGGGCAGGTCCTGCTCCGCGTGCTGGCGACCGTCCGCGAGCGCCGGATCTACCAGGTGCAGATCAACGGGCCCACGACGGACGGCCCGGCGATCCGCGACGTCGTCGACGGGGTCCTGCTCTCCTGGGAGTGGGACCGCTGCGCGTCGGACCGGGTCGTCCGGCAGTGCGCGAACGGCTGAGCGTCACCCCGCGAGCAGCAGCCCGACGACGTCGTCCCGCGAGGCCCGCCACTGGGCACGGACCCGGTCGGCGGGGTGGCCGAGGAGGATGAGCGACGCGTAGCCGCGGGCGGTCGACACGGCGGTGGTCCAGCGCGCGTCGACCGTCGCGTCGGGAAGGCCCGCGCCGGCGAGCAGCTCGCGGCCCATCGCCTGGATCTGCGGGCCGACGGTGCGCTCGCCGTCGGCGATGGCGTCGCGGAGCGCGTCGCTGGACCGGGCGGCCAGCGCCAGCTCGAGCGTGGCGGCGTAGAGCGGCCCCGCGTACTGCTCCAGGGCCAGGTCGAGCGTGCGGCCGATGCGCTCGGCGACCGGGGCGTCCGTGGCGATCCCCTCCCGCAGCTCGGCCATCCGGCGGGCGGCGAGCTCGCTGACCGCCTCGATCAGGAGCTCGTCCTTCGAGGCGAAGTGGTGCTGTTGCGCCCCGCGGGAGACGCCGGCGCGCCGCGCGACCGAGGCGGTCGAGAGCGCGCCGTAGCCGCGGTCCAGGAGCTCCTGGACCGCGGCTTCGAGCAGCGCGGCGCGGGTGCGGAGGCTGCGCTCCTGCTTCGGCTTCTGGGGGTCCTCGGTGCTCAGGTCGCCGGACGGTACACGGTCACGACGGCCGCGCCGCCGAGGCCGATGTTGTGCTGCAGCCCGACCTTCGCGCCCTCGAGCTGGCGCGCGTCGGCCTGCCCGCGGATCTGCCAGCAGAGCTCGGAGCACTGCGCCAGGCCCGTCGCGCCGAGCGGGTGGCCCTTCGAGATCAGGCCGCCCGACGGGTTGACGAGCGCCCCCGCGCCGCCGTAGGTCGTCGCCCCCGCGTCGACGAGCTCGTGACCGTGCCCGACCTCCGCGAAGCCGAGCGCCTCGTACGTGATGAGCTCGTTGGCCGAGAAGCAGTCGTGCAGCTCGCAGACGTCGACGTCGGAGGCCTGGATCCCGGCCTCGGCGTAGGCCTGCTGCGCGGCGGCCCGGCTCATGTCGAAGCCGACGATCCGCATGCAGTCCGTGCCGTCGCCGAACGACGACGCGTAGTCCGTCGTCATGGACTGCCCGGCGATCTCGACCGCGTGCGACCACAGGTCGTGCTCGTCGACGAAGCGCTCCGACGCGACGATCGCGCAGGCCGCGCCGTCGGAGGTGGGGGAGCACTGCAGCTTCGTCAGCGGCTCGTGGATCATCCGCGCGTCCTTGACCTGGTCGAGCGTGTACTCGTCCTGGAACTGGGCGAACGGGTTGTTCACGGAGTGCTTGTGGTTCTTCCAGCCGATCCACGCGAAGTGCTCGGCCGTCGAGCCGTAGCGCTCCATGTGGTCGCGGCCGGCGTTGCCGAACATCTGCGGCGCGAACGGGGACCCCTCCGGCGCCCGGAGGCCGGCCATCGCCTCCATGTGCGGCGCCATCGGGTTGGCGTGGTCGGGGAACTTCATCGAGAGCGACCCGCGCTCCATCTGCTCGAACCCGAGCGCCATTGCGCAGTCCACGACGCCGTGCTTGACCGCCTGGCGCGCGAGGAACAGGGCGGAGGAGCCCGTCGAGCAGTTGTTGTTCACGTTGACGACCGGGATGCCGGTCAGGCCGAGCGTGTAGATCGCGCGCTGGCCCGAGGTGGAGTCGCCGTAGACGTAGCCGACGAACGCCTGCTGCACGGCGTCGTAGGCGACGCCGGCGTCGGCGAGGGCCTTCCGGCCGGCCTCCTTCGCCCACTCGGGGTAGCCGCCCTCCTTCGTGCCGGGCTTGTCGAACGTCGTCATGCCGACGCCGATCACGTACGTGCGGTCGCTCATCGCGGGGTCTTCCTCTGGGGTGCCGCCCGAGCGTACCCGCAAAACAATCTGCGGTGCTGATTTTTTGCGGGAACCCCGCCGATCGGTGGTCGACCCCGGAGCGCCGACCGTCCTCGAGGAGGAGTCGCGGTCCGGCCGATCGCCGGCCGCCGTGCCCGACCTACGCCGCGCGCAACCGCTCGAACAGGGCCCGCCGGCGGTCCGGGTCGACGTCGTCGCCCAGCGGGACGGGGACGCGGGCGGCGACGTCGCCGTACCGGCGCAGCAGCTCGTCCACGACCTCCTCCGCGCTGCCCACGCAGGCGAAGGCGTGCAGCACCTCGTCGTCGACCAGGGCCGGCATCGCGTCCCACGCACCGCCCCGGCTCAGCTCGTTCAGCGCGGTCCCCAGGTCGCCCCAGCCGTGCAGCTCGAGCACGGGGCGGTAGGCCGGGGTCGAGCCGTAGAACGCGATCCGCTCGCGGGCGTGGGCCATGGAGGCCGTCAGCTCCTCCTCCGTGTCCCCGATGGCGAGGAGGCCCGGGGCGGTCAGCTCGAACCCGTCGAGGCCGGCCTTCCCGGCCCGCTCGCGGCCGCGCAGGAGCGCGGGGACCGTCGCCTCGCGGACGAACCGCTCCGTCGAGAAGTGGTGGCAGATCAGGCCGTCCCCGACCTCGCCGGCGGCCTCCGTCATCAGCGGCCCCACGCCGGCCAGGGCGATCCTCGGCGTCCCGTGCGGGTTGGGCCCCGGGTCGAAGAACGGCGGCATGAGGACGTGCGTGTAGAACTCGCCGCGGAAGCGCAGGGTCTCGCCGGTCTCCCACGCCCGCCAGATCGCCCGGAGCGCCAGGACGAACTCGCGCATCCGTGCGGCCGGCCGGCTCCACGGCATGGAGTAGCGCTTCGTGATGTGCGGCCTGACCTGCGACCCGAGGCCGAGCACGAAGCGCCCGCCCGACAGGGCCTGCAGATCGTTGGCCTGCACCGCGACCGTCATCGGGTTGCGGGCGAACGCGACGGCGATCCCGGTCCGGAGCTCGATGCGCTCCGTGCGCTCGGCGGCCACGGCGCAGGAGAGGAACGGGTCGCAGGTCGTCTCGAGGGCGTTCCAGCCGTCGTAGCCGAGGGCCTCCGCGGTCGCGGCGCCGTGCCCGGCGGCGTCGACGGTCGGGGCGTACGCGCTGGTGTCCACGAGCATGGCCGGATCATCGTGCAGCCGGGCGCCGTGCGGCGACCGCGGGGCGGTGGGTCGGCGGCGTGGGCGATGATCCGCCGATGAACGTCGTCGTCCAGGTCGGTCTCGTGCTGCTCGCCGTCGGCGCGCTCTCCGGCTGGGCGGTGATGCTGAAGGTCGCCTTCCCCGGCGTCCTGCGCCGGGCCGGGGTGACGAGCCCGCGGCGCCTGCTGCAGGCGCACATCGACTTCATCGTGATGGGCGTGATCCTCATCGCCGTCGGCACGGCGCTGCCGGACCTCGCGACGTGGAACCGGGTGCTGCTCATCGCCGGCACGATCGTCAACCCGGCGCTGTTCCTGCCGCTCGCGTGGAAGGAGTCGATCGCCGACACGTCGGGCTACCGCGTGATCACCGTGCTCTCGTTCTCCGCGATGAGCGTGGCGACCGTCGGTGCGGCGGTCGCGGGCCTGCAGGCCTGAGCGGGACCCGGCCGACCGATCCCGACGGGCCGCGTCGGGCGGCGCGCCGCGGCCGTTCAGGCGTCGGCGGCCGGCACGGGGTCGCCCTGCCGGCGGGCCAGGCGCAGGCGCCCGTCCGGACCGGGGCCCGGGTCGCTCGTCTCGGCGGCGAAGCCCGCGCGAGCGGCCGTCGCGATCGCCGCGGCGTTGCCCTCCTGCGGGTGCAGCTCGAGGACCTGGACCCCGACCGCGCCGAACGCCCACGCATCGAGGAGCCGCACGGCGCGGGTCGCGTACCCCTGGCCGCGGTGCTCCGCGCCCAGCAGGAAGCTCACGCGCGCCCGGTCGCGGGCCGGGCCCGGGACGACGAGGTCCACGGCGCCGAGCAGCACGGCGTCGTGCGCGTCGGTGATCGCGAGGTGCACCCCGCGGCCGGCGAGCCGCTCCGCCTCGGCGTACGCGGCGCGGCCCGCGGCCTGGTGGGTCCGGTAGTCGTGCGGCACCGAGGTCCAGCGCCGGATCTCGTCGTCGGCGCACAGCGACGCCAGGTGCAGGCCGTCGGACGGCCGCCACTGGCGCAGGGCGATCGTGCCGTCCGTGAAGCCGACGGGCGGCACCGGGAGCGCGGCGCCGCGGCGGCCGCCGGCGGTCGAGCGGATCCGGTCGGAGAGACGGGCGACGAGGCTCATGCCCTGCATCATGCCCCGATCGACCCGTCCCGTGCACGCGCGTGCACGCAGCGGGGCGCGGACGGGGTCGGCGCGGCCGCCGCGCCTCAGCCGACGACGAGGTGCGCGGCGAGGACCGTGGTCGCCGCGAGGACGGGCAGCGACAGCGCACCGGCCCACTGCAGCCGGGTCGCCGGGGCCGTCAGGAGACCGGCGGGGATGCCGCCGTCCCAGCCCCGGCTGACCATCGCGAGCTGGACGCGCTCGCCGCGCTCGAAGCAGCGCACGAGCAGCGTGCCCGCGGAGCGGACGACGGCGCGGGCCTGCCAGATGAAGCGGGGGTCGTCGCCGCGGGCGATCCGGGCGGTCCGCATGCGCCCCAGCTCGGCGAGGATGACCTCGACGTAGCGGATGGCGAAGCCCGCGATCGCGGTCATCACCCGTGGCGCGTGCAGCCGCTCGGCCCCGGCGAGGATCGCGGCGGGGGGCGTGCACGCGGCGAGGACGGCGGTGGCCAGCAGCACGAGGGACGCCTTCGCGACGATCCCGAACGCGAGCCACAGGCCGTCGACCGCCAGCGGCACGCCGAGGACGCGGACCTGCTCGCCCGTGGCCACGAAGGGCAGCACGACGACGAAGAGCACGAACGGCACCTCGATCACCAGGCGGCGCAGCAGGTCGCCGGGCGGGATCTGCGCGACCGTCGCGGCGGCGAGGACCAGGACGAGGTGCAGCGCGAACGCCCAGACCGCGTGGGTCGGCGTGAGCGCGACGGCGAGGGCGAAGACGCCGAGCGCGGCGACCTTCGTCTGCGGCGGGAGGCGGTGCAGCGGCGTGTCGAGGCCGAGCAGCTCCTCGTTGCCGCCGTGCGCGGCGCCGCTCACGTCTGGTCGGGATCGGCGGACATCGGCGGGGGACGCTAGCGGAGCGCCCCGTGGGACCGGCGCGCCCGGCCGGGGCGGGTCGGTGCGGCGGACCGGGCGGACGGCGCTGCGACGCGGCGGGGCCCGCCGGGCGGGGCGCCGTCAGACGACGACGGGCTGCTCGACCGCGGGCCGCAGCGGCGGGGTGCCGCGCAGGCGCAGCGAGACGACGAACGCCAGGCCGAGCAGGACGGCGCCGACGAGGACGACCTCGTTCCAGCCGCCGGCGTCCCAGGCGTTGCCGCCCAGCGGACCGGCGATCGAGGCGCCCAGGTAGTACGCCAGGAGGTAGAGCGCCGAGGCCTGCGCCGGCGCGTGCGCGGCCCGCCGCCCGACCCAGCTCGACGCCACGGAGTGCGCGGCGAAGAACCCGATCGTGAGGATCGCGATGCCGAGGACCACGAGCGGCAGCGGGCGCAGCATGGTGATCGCCAGGCCGGCGCCCGCGATCAGGACCCCGACGGGCAGGACGGCGCGGCGGCCGATCCGGTCGGCGAGGCGCCCGGCGACGGCGGAGCTCAGGGACCCCAGGGGGTAGACGAGGAAGACGGCGGCGATCGCGGTCTCACCGAGCCCGTACGGCGCGTCCTCCAGCCGGAAGCTCAGGCCGTTGAAGACGGCGACGAAGGTGCCCATGAGGAGCGCGGCCATCGCGTCGAGGCGCAGCTGACCGCGGTCGCGCAGGTGCGCCCGCAGGCTCGAGAGCGTCGCGCGCAGCGCGAACGGGTGCGGCGTGAAGTGCCGGGAGCGCGGGGCCAGGCGCAGGAAGACGGCCGTGCAGGCCAGGCTGATCAGTCCGACGCCCAGGAGCGACACGCGCCACCCGCCGGCGTCGGCGAAGGCGCCGCCGACGAGCCGGCCGGCCATGCCGCCGATCGCGTTGCCGCCGATGTAGAGGCCGATCGAGCTGCCCAGGGACTGCGGGTGGACCTCCTCGACGAGGTAGGCCATCGCCACCGCGGGCAGCCCGGCGAGGGCGACGCCCTGCAGGAACCGCAGCGCGACGAGCGTCTCGAAGCTCGGGGCCGCGGCGGCCACGATGATGAGCCCGGCCGAGCCGAGCAGCGACAGCTTCATCACGCGGGTCCGGCCCCAGACGTCCGAGAGCCAGCCCGCGGGGAGCAGCGCCACGACGATGCCGAGGCTGGTGGCCGCGAGCGTCAGGCTCGACGTCGCGGGGCTGACGTCGAGCTCGCGCGCGAGCAGCGGCAGCAGCGGCTGCGTCGTGTAGAGGAGCGCGAACGTCGCCAGACCGGCGGCGAACATCGCGATCGAGAGCCGCCGGTAGCCGTCGGACCCCCGGCGCAGCCGCAGGTCCTCGGCGACCGGCGGTGGGACGGCGGACGACACTGTTTGATCGTACAACCTTCTGGCGGCGCCCCCGTGTCGAGCGTCCGCGGGCGGTCCGGCGAGCCGGTGCCGGTCGGGGGCCTCGCCGCCCGCGCCGGGGCGGCACCGTGCGCGACGCGGGGCCGGGCCGTCGTGCCCCCGGGCCTACGGCGCCGCGCGCCGGCAGTAGCCGAGGAGCTGGGAGAGGGCCTCCTCGTCGGGCAGGCGGGCGACGCTCGTCAGGACGGTGTCGGCGTCCTCGAGCCCGAGCCGCCGCTCCAGCGTCAGGCGCGCGGCCAGGCGGGCCGCGGCGACGTCGTAGCGCGGGTCGTCGCGCTCGGCCAGCAGCGAGGTGATCTGCGCCGCGGCGCTCAGCGGCACGTCGCCCATCATCCGCGCGGCCTCGAGCGCGCGGTCGGGGTTGCGGGCGCGCAGGGCCATCTGCAGGCGGTCCTGACCGGGGTCGGGAGTGCGGTTGCCGGCCGGTCTCATACGAACACACGTTCGCATGCCCGGCGGCGGAAACCAGGGGTCGCCGGACGCGGTTCCCGCACGTTGCGGGAAGTTCCCGCAGGACGTCGCCGGGCTGCTCAGGATCGGACGCCGCGGAGGACGAGGCGCGCGAGCTCCTCGTAGGCCTCCGCGTCGCGCAGGCCGGTCGTGCGGAGCACGTCGCCGGACTGGATCCGCTGCATCGTGTTCGCCACGGTGTCGGCGACGAACGCCGCGTGGACCTCGCGGAAGTCGCCCGACGCGACGCCCTCGTCGATCAGCTCGTGCACGCGGCCGGCGGCGATCTTCGTGTTGCGGGCGTAGGCCCGCCGGGCGGTGGGGTGCGCGGCGACGTCGGCGATGAAGGCCGCCGACGCGGGGCGCAGGGCGTCCGCGACGGCGGAGAGGTAGGCCGCGACCTTCGCCTCCGCGCCGTCGGCCTCGGCCGTCGCGCGCTCGACCTCGCTCGTCGCGGCGCGGAAGAACCGGACGACCGCGTTGCCGACGAGCTGTTCCTTGCTCTCGCCGAGCGCGTAGAGCGTCGTCTTCGAGCAGTGCAGCCGCTGGGTCAGGTCCCCGAGCGTGAAGCGGCGGAAGCCCTCGGCCAGGAACAGCGCGACGAGCTGGTCGGCGAGCTCCTCGTGACGGTCGCTGAGGACGGTGACCACGCGGAGAGCCTACGACAGAGCCGCGCGGGATCGGGGCGGCGGCGCCGGATACGGGGGCTGGCCCCCGTACGGAGTCGGGTCCTCAGCGCGGTCCGGGACGCGCGCGGTCCCGGACGGCGGCGCGGGCCTCGCGGACGCGCTCCCGGGCCGACTCGCTCACCGGGGTGCCGGGGTCCTGCAGCCCGTCGCGGGTGCGGACGACGAGGGAGCGGGCGCCGTCGAGGTCGGCGGCGCACTGCGCCAGGACCGCGGCCAGGGACGACGGGAGCGCGTCGTCGTCGCGGAGCGTCTCGCCCGCGTCCTGCAGGGCGGAGATCACGTCGACCAGGCGGTCGGCGACCGGGGCGGTCCCGTCCAGGCCGTCCTCGGCGAGCGCGACGAGCTCCTCGCGGTAGTGCTGCAGCGCCCGGACGGGCTCCGCGTCGATCCAGTCGGCCAGGCCCGCCGGGTCGACGGCGACGTCGAGGTCGCGGAGGTCCGTCTGCAGGTCATCTGGGTGGTCGGCCATCGTGGGGTCCTTCGCCGGGCCCCCACCCTAGTCCCGAGCGAGCCGCCCGCCGACGGACATTCGTCCGCGCCCCGGCCGTCCGGGGGGACGCGCGGCCCGGCCGGGGCGGCGGTCGGCGCGCCGCCGTCGGCCCGCCCCGTCCGACGGAGCCCGGTCCGCGTCCGCCCGCCGCCCGGTCCGCCCGCGCCCCCGGGGTCAGCCGCGCGAGGAGGCGGCGGCCACGGCGAGCAGGCCGCCGAGCGTCCCGGCGTTCGTGACGAAGGCCTGGCGCTTGGCGCGGCGCGGCCGCTCCTCCGTCTCGCGCCAGAAGCCGTGCAGCGTCCAGGTGAACCCGGCGAGGCAGCCGGCGAGCGTCAGCGCGCTCGTCCGCGGCCGGACCCCGAGGGCCATCGCGGTGCCCGCCGCCACCATCGTGGCCGACGTGACGGGCACGACCCGCCCGGGCTCCGGCACGCCGACGCGCTCCGACATGCCGACGAGGCCCGACGGGTCCTTCAGGGCCTGGACCCCGCCGGTGACGAAGCCGTAGGCGAGGAGCGGCCGGGCGAGGACGACGAGCTGGCGCATCGCCCCATCGTGACGGGTGCGCCGGGCGTCGCGGTCCCGCGGACGGGTGGGCGGCCGCGGGCGTCCCGGGTCGGCGCGTCGTCACGGGGTACGGGAGCGGCGAACCACACGAGGAGGAACCATGAAGGCGATCGTCGTCACCGAGCCCGGCGGACCCGAGGTGCTCAAGGCGGAGGACCGCCCCGACCCCGAGCCGGGTCCGGGGCAGGTCGTCGTCCGGCTGGCCGCCGCGAACGTCAACCCGACCGACGTCGGGGCGCGGCAGGGCCTCTTCCCGCCCGGCTTCGGCATCGAGGGCCCGCCGTACGTCCTCGGCTGGGACCTCGCGGGCACGGTCGTGTCGGTGGGCGAGGGCGTCTCGGACGGCCCGGCCGCCGGCACGGCGGGCGCGACGTCGCCGCTGGGGCAGGACGACGAGGACCTGGCGACGGGGCCGGCGGACGGCGAGCCCGAGCCCGCCGCCCTGGCCGCCGACGCGGACCCGGGCACCCCGGCGTTCGGTCCGGGCGACGAGGTCGTCGGGATGATCCCGTGGTACGCCTCGGGTGCGCAGTACGGGGCCTACCAGGAGCTCGTGCTGCTCGAGGCCCGCTGGCTCGTCCGGCGCCCGGAGTCGCTGTCGGCGGTCGACGCGGCGACGGTGCCGCTCAACGCGCTGACGGCGGAGCAGTGCCTCGGGCACCTCGGGGCGCCGGAGGGCGCCGAGGTCCTGGTCACCGGCGCGTCCGGCGCGGTCGGCTCGTTCGCGGTGCAGCTCGCCGTCGCCCAGGGCCTGCGCGTCGTCGCGCAGGCCGGCACGGACGACGAGGAGTGGGTCCGCGACCTGGGCGCCGCCCGCGTCCTGTCGCGCGACGAGGACCTCGCCTCGGCCGGGTCGTTCACCTGGGTGCTCGACCTCGTGCCGCTCGGGAAGGCGGTCTTCCCCGCGGTCGCCGACGGCGGGACGATCGTCACCACGCGCCCGATCGAGGCGGAGCCCGGTCGGCAGGTCGTGCAGCGGCCGATGCTGATCGAGGAGGACACGGCGAACCTCGTGCGCCTCGTCGAGGGCGTCGCCACCGGCGGCCTGCGCACGCGGGTCAGCCGCACGCTGCCGCTCGAGGACGCCGCGGAGGCGCACCGCACGGTCGAGGAGCCCGGGCGGCGCGGCAAGATCGTGCTCGTGCCGTAGGACGCCGGACCGCCGCGACGACCACCGGGCCGGGACCTCGCGCAGGGGCCGGACGACGGACCGCCGTGGCGCCCACCGGCGCGCGGGCCGGCCCGCCGGCCCGCGCGCTCAGGCCGGCTCGTCCTCGAGCGGCTCGACGGAGATCGCCAGGAGGCGGGCGCGGTCCAGGACGTCGTGGGGGACCGTGGCCCGGTGCTCCGCGACGCCGAGGGCCGGCCACTCGCAGACGAGGGTGACCGGTCCCGCGTCGGGCCCCGGGGCGACCACGACCGACGTGGTCGCGACGGTCGGCGTGCCGCTGCCGCCGCGGGTCCGCCAGCGCAGGCGGTCGGGGTCGAGCTCCTCGTCCTCGTCGAGCTCGTCCGCGTCCTCCCACGGCAGGTTCGTCGCGGTGCGCCCGTCGGCGTAGGCGATCCCGAGCCGCAGGAACTCGTCGGGCAGCGGGCCGCGTCGGGCGACCTCGCGCAGCGCGAGCTGGTCCGCCGCAGGCCCCGTCGGGACGCGCCGGCAGATCGTGTGCCAGGTCACGCCGAGCTCGTCGTCGGCGACGGTCAGCGTGGCGATCACGGTGACGAGCGGCGTGGCGGCGACGACGACCGGCTCGGGCACCGCGCCCGGCACGGTGTGGCCCTCGAAGCGCGCGTAGGCCAGCCACTCCTCGTCCCCGTCCTCTGCGCGGGGCTCGGGCGGCTCGGTGGGGAAGAAGCCCATGGACCGAGGGTACGACCGTCGCCCGCGGGACGGATGGCGACGGGCCGCCGACGCGTTCGTCCGGCGCGCGACCGTCCGGGCCGGGAGGCCGCGCCCGCGTCCGCCGGACCGCGCCGCCGGGCGCGGACGCCGTCCCCGCCGGGTCAGTCCGCCGGGACGGGCTCGCGCGTCGCGGCGCGCACGGTCACGGGGATGCCGTTGAGGACCGCGGTCCCCGACAGCGGGTCGACCTGCGCGTCGTCCGTGAGCACGTTGGAGTTCGTGCCGGGCCGCAGACCCGCGACGGCGAGCCGCGCGCCGTCGGCGTCGTGGCCCCAGCCGTGGGGCAGGGAGACGACGCCGGGCCGGATCGCGTCCGTGACCTCGGCGGGCGCCTCGACCTCGCCGGCGCGCGACGCGATGCTCACGGTCTGCCCGTCGGTCACGCCCAGGCGCGCCGCGTCGTCGGGGTGCAGCTGCAGCGTGCACGGCGCGGGGCCGCCCGTCAGGAGCGGCAGGTTGTGCATCCACGAGTTGTTCGACCGCAGGTGCCGGCGGCCGACGAGCACGAGCGCCTCCGGGTCCACCGGCTCGCCGAGGGTCGCCTCGAGGCGCGGCAGGTCCGCCAGGAACGCCTCGGGGGCGAGCTGGATCGCACCGGTCGGGGTGCGCAGCGCGTCGGGCATCGACGGGCGCAGCGGTCCCAGGTCGACGCCGTGCGGCGAGGCCTCCAGCGCGGCGAGCGTCAGGCCGTGGTCGCGGATGGCGGCGAGGGTCGTGTCGACGTCGGGGCGCTCCGTGGCGGCCCGGGGCGACGGGGCGGGGCCGACGCCGGCGGGCTCGGGCGGCGGGACGTACCCGTCGGCCAGCCCGTGCCCGTAGGGGCCCGTGCGCAGCATGAGGTCGATGAGCCGGGCCGGGCCGACGCGCGGGGTGCCGGCGGCGTCCACGAGCGCGGCGACGATCTCCTCCGGCTCGCGGCCCGCGACGGGCGAGGTCGGCGTCGCGGCCTCGCGACGGGCGGCCTCGAGCGCGACGAAGCGGTCGATCGCGGCGACGTCGGCGCGCGGCCCCTGGCCCGTGACGACGCCGACGAGGCGCAGGAGGATCTCCCACTCGTCGAGCGCGTCCTCGTCCATCGGCAGGACGGCGGGCGACCAGTTGGCGACGTTGCGCACGGCCAGGCGGGTGAAGACGACGTCGTAGTGCGCGCGCTGCAGGACGGACGGCGGCGGCAGGACGACGTGGGCGTGGCGCGTCGTCTCGTTGCGGTAGATGTCGACGCAGATCAGCGCGTCGAGCCCGGAGAGCGCGGCGTCGAGCCGGTCGGAGTCCGGGGCCGAGCGCGCCGGGTTGCCCGCCACGGTGATGAGCGCGCGGACCTGGCCCTCGCCCGGCGTCTCGATCTCGTCGGCGAGCGTGGAGGTCGGCAGCTCGCCCATCGCCTCGGGCAGCCCGCGGACGCGGCTGTGCCACCGGCCCGTGCGCATCCCGCTGCCGCGGCCGGGCTCGCCGCGGGTGTGGGCCGCGCCGGTCGCCGGGGTCGTCAGGAGCGCGCCCCCGGGCCGGTCGAGGTTGCCCGTGAGGACGTTCAGCGCGTCGACGAGCCACGAGGTGACCGTCCCGAACGGCACGGTGCAGGTGCCGATCCGCCCGTAGACCGCGGCGGTCGGGGCGGCGGCGAGCTCGCGCGCCAGGCGGCGGACGTCGGCGGCCGGCACGCCGCAGTGCTCCGCGACGCGCTCGGGCGAGAAGGGCCGGGTCGCGTCCTCCAGCGCGGCGAGCCCGTCCGTGAACGCGGCGAGCCTGCCGGGGCGCGTGAGGCCCTCCTCGAACAGGACGTGGACCATGGCGGCGAGGAGCAGCGCGTCGCCGCCGGGTCGGATCCGCACGTGCTCGTCGGCCTCCTCCGCCGTGCGGGTCCGTCGCGGGTCGACGACGACGACGCGCCCGCCGCGGGCCCGGATCGCGCGCAGCCGGCCGCGGGCGTTCGGGGCCGTCATCAGGCTGCCGTTGGACGCGAGCGGGTTCGCGCCGAGGACGAGCAGGTGCTCCGTCCGGTCGAGGTCCGGGATCGGGATGGACAGCGCCGTGCCGAACATCGCGCCGACGGACACGTGCTTGGGCATCTGGTCGAGCGTCGAGGCGCTGAAGACGTTCCGCGAGCGCAGCGCCTTGGCGAGCACGGGCGCGTAGATCGTGGCGCCCGGGGCGTGCGCGACGGGGTTGCCCAGGTAGATGCCGCACGCGTCGCGGCCGTGCTCCTCGAGGATCGGCGCGAGCAGCCGGTCGACCTCGGCGAACGCCTCGTCCCAGGTGCACTCCACGAGCCGGTCGCCGCGACGGACGAGCGGGTGGCGCAGCCGGTCGGGGTCGTCGTGCAGCTCCGTGATCGCCACGCCCTTCGGGCAGAGGAACCCGTGGGAGAAGACGTCGCGGCGGTCGCCGCGGACCTTCGTCGCCCTCCCGTCCTCGACGGTCAGCTCGAGGCCGCAGGTGGCCTCGCAGAGCGGGCAGGTCCGGTACGCGGTGCGCTGGGTCATGAGGGGGCCGGGGCGGCGCCGAGGGAGGCGGCCGCCGGGGCGCGCGCCAGCCTACTCCCGGCTCCTCCGGCCGTCCACGGGCGTGGACGCGCGCGCCTACCGCCGCAGCCGCAGCCGCAGGAGCGGATCGATGAGCCGCCACCGCGGACCGGGGTCGCGGGCCAGGAGCTGGCCGGCGTCGACGAGCGACTCGAGCGCCTGGTGGAACGCGCCCCGGCTCGTGCCCTGGCGCGCGGCGAGGTCCGCGGCGGTCGGCGGCCGGCCGTGCGCGATCTCGCCGAGGACGATGCGCTGCGTCCGGGTCAGCGGGGCGAGGGCCGCGGCGTGGATCTCGGCGGTCTGCTCGAGCGCCTCGGCGAGGACCTGCTCCACGGTGGCGTCGGCGTCCTCGTCGCGCAGGCCCGGCTCGGTGAGCCGTCGCGCGAGGAGGTGGCAGAGCAGCATGGTCCGCTGGGGGTGGCCCTCGCCGACCTGGACGAGCTCCGCGGCGGCGTCGCCCGGGTCGAGGTCGAGCTCCGCGAAGCGCCGCTCGACCTCGGTGATCGTGGACTCGATCGGCAGCGGGGACAGGGTCAGCGGCTCGGCCTGGCCGAAGAACGGCGCCTCGTGGCGCTCGAACATCCGGGCCATCATGGACGGCTCGGAGCCCGCGAAGACGTAGGCGACGTCCTCCTGGTGCTGGATGACGGCCCGCAGCCGGGCGTCGAGGCCGGGCCCGGCGATCAGCAGGTCCTGGAACTCGTCGAGGACGACGAGGACGGGCTCGCCGGTGTCCCGCGCCACCTCCGCCGGCAGCGCGAGCAGCTCCTCGAGGAGGCGTCCGTGGTCGGCGCGCGCGGCGCCGGCGGGGGCGAGGGTGAGGCGCGGTCCCGCGAGGGAGACGTCGGCGCCGAGGCGCTGGGCGAGGCGTTCGACGCGCCGGACGGGCGCGGCGTCGCGGTGGCCCGACCAGGCCACGAGCAGCGCGCGCGTGAGGCCGGCGAGGTCGCTGATGCCGCCCAGGTCGACCCGCACGGCGTGCCAGTCGGCCTGCTCCAGCGTCGCGGCGTGCGCGGCGAGCAGCGTCGTCTTGCCGTAGCGGCGCGGGGCGGCGAGCCGGACGGGCGTGCGCTCCCCGGCGGCGCGGCCGAGGAGCCGGAGCTCGTCCTCGCGGTCGATCATCCGGTCGGGCCGGACCGGTCCCGCGTGCTTGAACGGGTAGTCGGCCACCCGGCCAGTATAGGAGCGACTGGACGGCGCCGTACAGCTGTGGCTATACGGAGCCGTCCCGCGGTGACGGGTCGCGGCCCGTCGCCGGTCCGCGTCCCGTCCTACAGGTACGTGTTCAGCACGTAGTCGAAGCTGCGCCGCTTCGCGCCGCGCGGGTCGAGCAGGCCCGAGTCCCACGAGCCGTTGCGGGAGCCGGCGACCCAGCCCGGGTTGGGCTCGGACTGCAGCTGGTAGACGTAGCCGCGCTGGATCTGCGACCGGTACTTCGTCGCGATCGTCCGGAGGTAGCGCGTGGCGTCGTACTGGTACTTCTCGCGGGCGGCGTCGCTCGTCGCCTTCTTGCGCTGGGCGAGGAACGGGCTGCTGCGCTCGGACGAGGCCTTGCGGCTGTAGACGCCGCCGGACTCCGTGATCCAGACCTTCGAGCGGCGGACGGCCGGGGAGCGCAGGAACCGCGCCGTCTCGGTCGTCATGCGGTCGTTGACGTCGTGGTAGTTGTTGATGCCCCAGAACGGGATCCTCGTGCCCGCGCCCTTGGCCACGCGGGCGGCGTAGGCGGCGGTCCGCGCGCCGTTCTCGAGGTGCAGGTCGCCGGCGAGCAGGGTGCAGCCCGAGCAGCTGCGCAGGTCCTTCTTCACGGCCTTGTAGAGCCGGCCGAGGGCCTCGGGCTTCGTCTTGAACGGCCCGGTGAGGTTCGGCTCGTTGAAGAGGGAGAAGTCCTTCACGAACGGGTAGGCCGCCCGGAAGCGCTTGAGCTCGGTGCGGTAGGCGGAGCTCGAGATGGACCGCTTGAGCGACGAGGAGTTCGAGGCGGTGACCCAGAACGTCACGAGCGGGCGGACGCCGGCGGCCCGGGCGGCCGTCATCCAGGCGTCGACCTGCTCGGCGTAGAACCTCCGCGACGCGTCGTTCTTGAACTTGAGCGCGTCGAACCGCATCGTGTAGCGCGCGGTCTTCATCCCGGCGTTCTTCAGCTGCGTGAACGCCGGGTTCGTGAACGTCGACGCCTTCTGGTCGGCGATGCCCCAGGTCGTCGCGCCGGCGGGCGCGGCGAGGGCGGCGGAGGCCAGGACGGCCGTCGTGCCGGCGAGCAGCAGGCGGCGTGATCGGTGGCGGGGCGTGGTCTCGGTCATCGGGGCTCCTGCGGGCGGGACGTCGTCGGGCGGGCAGGAGCCATCTTGGCGCGTCGGCGCGTGCCGTGTGGCGGTTCGTGCCCGTTCGTCCAAGCGGTCGGCCGGCGGGACGGCGCGCGGGCGCCCGGGGCACCCGGTGGCCGGGCGGGGGTCGGCGTGCGCCCCCGCCCGGGTCGGCGGCCGCGGTCAGTGGCCGTGGTCGTGGCGCGCGATCGGGACGGACGCCTTCGTCGTCCGGGCCCGCTCGGCGAGCGCGCCCGCCTTGACCCGGCCGCTCCGGAAGAAGACGTCCTTCGGGATGCGGCCGGTCACGACCTGGGTGCGGTCCACGGCCTCGGAGATCGTGAAGTCGACGGCGATGCTCGCGAAGGAGTAGGCCTTGGCCTCCGTCATCCCCTTGTGGTCGACGAGCCACTTCACGGCCCGGCGCACCGAGAGCTTCAGGGCGCGGTCGAGGTCGTGGTCGATGCCCATGACCATCCAGTTCTTCGCGTCCTCGGCGTAGGGCCCGGTCGACCGGCGCTTGTGGACCTTGAACCGGAAGGTGCCGACGAGCGACTGCTCGTTCGCCGTGCCGCTCACCTCGCCGTCGCCCTGCACGGAGTGGGAGTCTCCGGTGTAGAAGCCTGCGCCCTTCTGGAAGACCGGGAGGTAGAGCTTGGAGCCGACCGTCAGGTCGCGCACGTCGAGGTTGCCGCCGTACGGGCCGGGCGGCACGGAGCTCTGGACGCCGTCGGGGTACGGGCCCGCCCCGGGCGTGTATCCGACGTACGCGCCGTCGGCGGGCTTGACGGCCATCACGCCCATGAACTTGTGGAGCGGCACCTCGACGCCCCGGGCGAAGAACACGACCTCCTTGCCCCGGCTGCCCTTGCGCTTCGACCGCCCGGTGCGCAGGAGGTGCTGGCGGACGTCGGGGGCGAGCCCGGCGATCGCGTCCGCCGGCGCCGTCGGGATCCGCAGCGGCGCGTCGCCGGGGCGGAACCCCGGGTAGGTCGTCGAGAACACGCCGCTGTCGGGCGCGGTGAGGTTGACGCCGTAGGGGACCCGCGTCTGCAGGTCCATGACCTCGATCTCGAGGGTGTCGCCCGGCTCGGCGCCCGCGACGTCCACGGGCCCGGTGAGGGTGTGGACGCCGGCGTACTTGGTCCGCTTTGGGAGGGTCTTCCAGAACGCCGTCGCGTCGGGGAGGACGTCGCTCGCCTTGACGCCGAGCTTCCCGAAGTACTGGACCGGTGAGACGTCGGGGACGGTGATCCCGACGGAGCTCAGCGTGTCGATCGTGACGACCTGGCCGGGCTTCACGGTCGACACGGGGCGGCGATCGATCGGGAACCCGCCGTAGACGACGTTGTCCGGTGTCGAGCGGACCTTGACCGGCTTCGGGGGCTTCGACGCGGCGGTGGCCGGTGACGCGGCGATGCCGGCCGCCACGAGGGCGGCCGCGAGCGCGCCGCCGAGGGCGGCGCGAGGGGTGTTCGAGGACAAGGGGGGGGGACCTGTGCTTCCTGATCGGTGGTGGGGCGCAGGAGCGTCTCCGCGCCACGCCCAATCAACCGGAACGCGCGTTCCAAGTCCTTGGCCAGATGGACAACGTGGCGGGCCGACGGTCCGGACGGGTCGGCGGGCCGACGGCGCGCGGCGGCGGCCGGGCCGCCGCCACGGGGCCGCGGTCCGCCGTGGCGGAGGTGCCGGCGACCGGCGCGTCAGGCCGCCGCCGTCGGCACCGGACCGCGCCGGGCGATCAGGGACGCGGCGAGCGTGGCGGTCACGAGGACGGGCGCCGCATCACCGCTGCTCCGCCGCCCACGTGGCGAACGTCCGCCACGCGACCTCGGGGTAGCGCCCGCGCACCGCGTCGACGTCGATGCCGTAGCCGTCGCCCGCGAGGAACGCGTACATCGCGCCGAGGTCGGCGCTGCGGGCCCGGACCTCCTCGAGCGGCTGCTCCTCGAACGTCGCGCCCAGAGCGGCGGCCATCCCCGCGGGGGTGGGGGCGTC
>CAFBMK010000033.1_pt1 | contig 18489 bp, 18 predicted proteins | sample 7268691 | NCBI WGS metagenome assembly CAFBMK01 (sample SAMEA6814062, study PRJEB35770) | freshwater metagenome | biome: Freshwater; feature: Freshwater reservoir; material: water | place: Czech Republic | collected 2017-05-23 | depth 30m m
CCGGGCCCGGCGCCGCACCGTCCGCGGACGCCACCACCCCGCCCGTGGGCGCCGCGCCCGGCGACCCGACCGCCGCCGACGCCTCCCCGACCGCCGCCGCCTCCCCCGCCGCGCCCCCGGCGGCGCCCGCGACCACCGACCCGGCCGGCGACCCGACCCTGCGCGTGCCCTCCCGGATCGAGCGGCTCGTGAGCGACCGGATGGTGCAGAGCCGCACCGAGATCCCCGAGTTCACGGTCTCGGTCGAGATCGACATGGCGGCGGCGCTCGCGCTGCGCGGCGACCTGAAGGCGGTCGGCGCACCCGGCGGCGGGGGACGCACGCCGTCCGTGAACGACCTCTTCGTCAAGGCGTGCGCCCTGGCCCTCGTGGACCACCCGCGGATCCGCAGCGCGTGGACCGACGACGGCGTCCTCCAGCACGAGCGCATCGACGTCGGGGTGGCGGTCGCGACGGACGACGGCGGCCTCGTCGTGCCCGTCGTCCGGGGCGCGGACCGGACCGGTCTCGCCGTGCTGGCCGCGACGACCCGCGAGCTGACCGGGCGCGCCCGGAAGGGCCGGATCACCCCGGCCGAGATGAGCGGCGCGACCTTCTCCATCAGCAACCTCGGCGCGATGGGCGTCTCGCACTTCACCGCGATCATCGGCCCGGGGCAGGGCGCGATCCTCGCCGTCGGCGCGACGCTCGACCGGTTCGTCCCCGTCGCCGGCGAGCCCGTCCTGCGCCCGATCTGCACCGTGACGCTCAGCAGCGACCACCGCGTGATCTACGGCGCGCACGCCGCGGCGTTCCTCGAGCGCCTGCGGTCGATCCTCGAGCACCCCGGCGCGCTCGCCTTCTGAGCCGGGACCGTCGCGGAGCGCGGCCCGTCCCCGCGGGACCGCCGCCGAACCGTCGGCGGGGCCCGCAACCGCGACGTGCCATGCTCGATCCCGCATGAGCGAGCCGACCGATCTCGTCACCCCGCCCGCCGACGTCACGGTCGCCGAGGGCACGAAGCGCGGCACCGCGACGACGAGGGTCCCCACGCGCGTGCAGACGGCGATCGCCCGCCGGATGGCCGAGGTGCGGGCGACCGTCCCGACGTGGACCGCCTCCGTCGACGTGGACGTCCAGGACCTGGCGGACCGCCTGCCGGGCGGCGCGGAGCTCGTCGACGCGGTGGCGAAGGCCGTCGGTGTCGCGCTGCGCACGCACGAGCGGGTCAACGGCACCTGGCGCGACGGCGGCATCGAGACCTGGACCCAGGCCAACCTCGCCCTCGCCGTCGACCTGCGCGGCGAGTCCATCGTCCTGCCGACGATCCTCGACGCGGGCGGCCAGTCGCTCGAGGGGATCGCGGTGCGCCGTGCGGAGCTGCAGGCCAAGGCCCACGAGGGCAGCCTGCGGGCCCCCGACAGCGCCGGCCCCACCTTCGCGCTCATCGACGGCGGCGCCGGCGGACCGGACCGCTTCGACGCGATCATGCCGCCCGGCGTCGGCGCGGCCCTGGCGATCGGCGCGCCCCGCCGTCGCCCCTGGGTGGTCGGCGACGAGCTCCGCCCGCGCCTGGTCGTGACGCTCACCCTGACCGCGGACCACCGGGCGATCTACCCGTCGCACGGCGGCTCGTTCCTGCGCGCCGTCGCGGACCTGCTCGAGGAGCCCTCCGGCATCCTCGGCGCCGCGTAGCGCGCGCGGCCCGCGGCGGTCCCGCTCAGTCCTCGTCGCTCTCCTCGGCGACCTGCGCGTTCGGGCGCGTGTCGCTGTCGGTGCGTGCGCGGGGCAGCCCGTCGTCGCGGCGGGCGATCGCGCACCACGCGCGGTCAGGACGGCCGAGGGGGAAGCAGACCCGGAGCACGTCGCGGGAGAGCCGTCGGACGTCCGCCTCGTCCAGGCGGTCCGTCGCGTAGTCCGGGGCGCGACGCTCGGCGAGGCGCGTGGCGGCCGCCACCATCCCGTCGTAGCGCTCCTGCTCCGCGACGACGGCCGGGCGGTGCAGGATCCCGCCCACGCAGAGCCCGAGCACCCCGGCCCCGACCGCCATGGTCGCCGCGCGGTCGCGGGCCACGAGCCGCGGGAGCGACGGGTCGCGCCGGCGGAGCACCCGCGCGCCGATCGCACCCCCGACCAGGGCGAGGCCCAGGACCACCCCGACGAGGCCCGCGAACCGCGGCCCCGACAGGCCCGGCGCCCCCCACGGCGGCAGCAGGACGAGGAGCAGGCACCCCGCCGCGACGGCCGCGACGACGGCCAGGCGGGCGCTGTCCCCCCGCACCTTCCAGCGCAGGCGCGCGAGCCAGAGGGGCGGCTCCGCCGAGCGGGCGGATCGGGGCCGGCGCATGGGTCGAGCGTACCCACGGGAGCGCCCCGGGGGACCCGTCCTCTACGGTGGTCCGGTGGCTCCCGCAGGCCCCCCGTCCGACCCGCCCGACGGCCACGGACCGCGCCGCGACCGCGACGCCGACGACTGGGACTGGGGCGACGAGTGGGACGCCCACGAGCACCCCGCCGGTGACGGCCGGACGCCCCGGAGGGACGCCGCCGAGGACGCGCCGACCCCGCCCGACGCCCCCCGTCGGCACGCCGACCCCGACGCCGACGCCGCGACGGACGCGACCGCGCCTGCTGCACCGGCTGCCGGCCGCGCCCCCCGCGGGGACGACCACGCCCCCGACGCCGCCGGCGCGTCGCCCCGGCCCGTCGCCGGTGGGTCGGGACCCTCCGACGACGCCCGGGCCCCCGCGCGTCGCCGCCGGGCCGCCGGACCGGCGCGTCCCGTCCTGCGTCGGCGATCGACCGCGGTGGTCGCGGCCCTCGCCGCGCTGGTCCTCGTCGTGCTCGGCGCCTCCGCCCTGACCGGCGACGACGACGCTCCCGCCGCACGCGACGGCGGCGACGAGCTGCGCCGCCTGACCGGGCTCGCCGCCCGCGCCGCCGACGAGCAGGCGGGGCGCGCCGCCGCGCTCCGGCGCTACGCCCGGATCGGCCGCCCGATCTACTGCGGTGCCGGCCGGAAGCCGTGGGTGGCCCTGACCTTCGACGACGGTCCCGGGCCGCTCTCGCCGCGGTGGATCACGTCGATGTCGAAGGCCGGCGTCCCGATGACGCTCTTCCGCATCGGCCGGAACGTCCCCGGCAACGAGGAGTACGTCCGGGTCCAGCGCAACCTGGGCTGGGACTCGGGCTCGCACACGCAGGACCACCCGGCGCTCGCGACCCTGGACGCGCGGGAGCAGCGGCGGCAGATCGAGCGCGGGGACGCCGCGAGCCGGCGCGTCCTCGGTCGCCCGCCGGTGCTCTTCCGGCCGCCGTACGAGTCGCACGACCGCGACACGGACCGGATCGTCGAGGACCTCGGGATGGTCGAGGTGCTCTGGAACGTCGACACGCAGGACGCCCTGGGCACGACCTCCGCCGACGAGATCGTCGCGACGGCCGAGCGGGGCATGAGGCCGGGCTCGATCATCCTCCTGCACGAGGTCAAGCCGAACACCCTCGAGGCGATGCCACGGATCGTGGCGGCGCTGCGCGAGAAGGGCCTGCGACCCGTCACCGTGTCGGAGATGCTCGCCGGCGACGGACCCAGCGAGGCGCAGCTGCGCAAGGGCTACGGCGGCTGCCCCGTCGACCTCACCCCGGGGACGGCGGCGTCGTGACCGGCGAACCGCTCGTCGACGGCCCGGGCCCGCTCGGCGTCGCGTGGATGGGCAGCGTGCCCTACGCCGAGGCGCTCGAGCTGCAGGAGCGGCTGCGCGCCGCCCGCGTCCGCGGCGAGATCGGGGACCGGCTGCTGCTCCTGGAGCACCCCGCCGTCTACACCCGGGGGCGCCGGGCGACCCCGGAGGAGCTGCCGCTCGGGGCCGACTGGTACGCGCAGCGGGGCATCGAGATCGTCGACGTGCGGCGCGGCGGCAAGGTCACCTTCCACGGCCCGGGGCAGCTCGTGGGCTACCTCGTCGCCGGCACGCGCGACGTCCTCGGGGTCGTCCGGGCGCTCGAGCGCGCGATGGTCGCCGTCGCGCGCCAGGACGGCATCGACGCCCGCGGCCGCAACGACGAGGGCATCGAGTACACCGGCGTGTGGGTCGAGGAGCGCAAGCTCGGCTCGATCGGCCTGCACCTCTCCCGCGGCGTCACGACCCACGGCGTCGGCCTGAACGTCGTGACCGACCTGACGCCGTTCGGGTGGGTCGTCCCGTGCGGGCTGACCGCGCCGATGACGTCCCTGGCGCGCGAGACCGGCGCGCCGGACCTGCAGGTCGACCCGGCGCTGGACGCCTCCGCGGCGGTCCGGGCCGCCGGGGAGCGCTTCGCGGCCGCGCTCGCCCGCGAGCTGGGCGTCGACGTCGGCCCGGCGGACGCGGACGAGATCCGCGCGGCGGCCGCGGCCGCCACGCCCTTCTGAGGCGCCCCGCCGCCCGTCCGGGACCCGTGACCCACCCCACCGGGGCCGGACCGGTCGCGCGCTACGCTGGGAGGCGTGTCCGAGGCCCCGTCCCAGCAGCTCCCCGTCCGCCAGACGCGGTCGCGCGCCAAACCGGGCGGGATGGACGTCACGAAGGTCCTCGGCACGAACACGATCGCCTACCGCGAGCGCAAGCCGGCCTGGTTCAAGGTCCCCGCGCCGGGCTCCCCGAAGTACCGGGAGCTCAAGGAGACGATCAAGGCGAACAACCTCAACACGGTCTGCTCCGAGGCCGCGTGCCCGAACATCGGCGAGTGCTGGGAGCGCGGCACCGCCACGTTCATGATCCTCGGCGACACGTGCACCCGCCGCTGCGGCTTCTGCCACGTCATGACGGGCACGCCGACGTGGAACGACCCGCTCGAGCCCGCCCGCGTCGCCCGCTCCATCTCGATGATGGGCCTGCGCCACGCCGTCGTCACCTCGGTCGACCGCGACGACCTGCCCGACTACGGCTCGCGCATCTGGGCCGCGACGATCAACCAGATCCGCCGCCAGTCGCCCGACACGAAGATCGAGACCCTCACCCCCGACTTCCGCGGGGAGGAGATGCCGCTGGCGACCGTCATCAACGCGGGCCCGGACGTCTTCAACCACAACGTCGAGGTCGTCCCGAGGCTCTACCAGGTCGCCCGTCGCGGCTCGACGTTCATCCGCTCCTGCCGGGTGCTGAAGAACGCGTCGGACATGAACGCGTCGGGCATGGGCAGCCCCGGCATGAAGACGAAGTCCGGGCTGATGGTCGGCCTGGGCGAGAGCTTCGCCGAGGTCGTCGAGACGATGAAGATGCTGCGCGCCGTCGACGTGCAGATCATGACGATCGGCCAGTACCTCCGGCCGACGGAGAACCACCTCCCGATCGTGCGCTACTGGCACCCGGACGAGTTCGACGAGCTCGCCCGGATCGGCATGGAGGAGCTCGGCTTCGAGCACGTCGCCGCCGGCCCGCTCGTGCGCTCGAGCTACCACGCCGACGAGCACGTCGTGCAGGACCGGCCCGGCGTCGGGCCGCTCGCGGACCGCACCCCGGCGATCTCCGCCGCGTGAGCGACGCGAGCGCCCCGTCGGCCGCGACGGCCGACGGGACCCCGACCGCCCTGCCCGCGGAGGACGGCTCCGCCGCCCCAGACGCGGCGTTCCCGACCGCGCTGACCGACGACCCGCCGGCCTGGGCGCCGGCGTCCGCCGACGTCGCGACGGGTCCGATCGAGCTGCCCGTCCGCGTCCGCTTCCTCGAGTGCGACCCGCAGGGCGTGCTCGCGCACCCGCGGTACCTCGACCTCTTCGACGACACCTACATGCGCCTGAACACGACCCGCCTCGGCGGGTTCGCGGCGATGATGCGCGGCGGCATCGAGACCCTCGTCGTCAAGACCGAGGTCGAGTTCTCGAAGTCGGCGCGCGCCGAGGAGGAGCTCGTCGTCGTGCTGGACCTCGAGCGCCTCGGCCGGTCGTCGGTCACCCTGCGCTACCGGGCCCTCGGCGCCGCGGACGGCGAGCCGCGCGCCACCGCCCGCACGACCTACGTGTGCGCCGCCGTCGGCGAGGGCCGCTCCGTCGCGTTCCCCGCGTGGATGCGCGAGCGGTACCTGGGCCTCGGCGGGCCCGGGGCCCGGCAGGACTGAGCGCACCGCGCCGCGTCGAACGCCCTCCTGCGGGGTTCTGAGGGACATGTCCCCCGTCCCCGCCCGTCCCGGCCACTCCTTCCCCCGCGCCGCCGTCCCGGTGTGCGCCCTCCTCGCCGCACTCGCCGTGGCCGCACCGGCCGCCGCCCGCGACCGGACGGTGCCGCTCGTCGAGCAGCCGATCGCGGCCACCGGCGGCCTGTCGAGCATCGGCAACGGCGTCACCGCGTGGACGACCGGCCGCGTCGACCCGGCGACGGGGCGCCGGACGGTCGAGGTCTGGACCCTCCGCGACCGGGTGCCGGTCCGCGTGACCTCCCTGCCCGACACCCGCGACGAGGTCCTCGGCGAGAACGACGTGCTGCGCCAGAGCGCGTCGGGCATCGAGGCCGGGACCGCGTCCGGCGTGCCCGTGGCGGTCGTCCGGACCCCGGGCACGAAGGCGCAGTACCGCGACGGCGTGGACCGGACGACGCTCGTCCGTCTCGACACCGGTGCCACGCGGCGCCTGCCGTCCACGATCGACGGGCTCGTCGTCCGGGGGACCGCGATCGACGCCGGCCGCCTCCTCTTCACCGTCGGCCGCCGGAAGCCCACGACGCGGTCCACCTCGTCCCTCTGGCGCGCCACGGCGACCCCGTCGCGGACCGGGAAGCCGAAGAAGCTGCGCACCTCCCGACGCGGTGGGGTGTGGTTCGCCGTCCTCGCCGACCAGGGCCGGGTGGCGATCGACGCGGACGAGCCCAGCCGGGTCGCGTACTACGACAGCGTCTACGCGTTCGGCACGCCGACGGGCCCGTGGCGGCGCGCCGCCCGCATCTCCGTGTCCGACGGCCCGATCCCGACCCACGGGGTCGCGGGGTTCACGAAGGGCGGCGGGGCGCTCGTCACGTTCATGACCTCGGACGACGGCGCGGACCCGGTGACGGCGACCCGCACCCCCGTCGCCGCTCGCGGCCGGGAGACGTCGGCCCGCTTCGGCACGGACGGCGAGCGCACGAACGCCGCCGGCGCCCTGGACCCCGTGACGGGGCGCATCCTGACGATCTCGCCGGGCGTCGACGGAGCCGCGGACGTCTTCGGCTTCAGCGGCGTGGCGTTCCGCGACTGAACCGCGCCGACGCGAGCCCCGGAGCGCCGACCGGCCAGGAGAGCGTCTTTACGAAAGCGGGAGGTGCCACCTCCCGCTCTCGGCGCTACTCTTCGTCCTCCTGGCCGACTGGCCAGTCGAACCCCGGAGGAGCGTCCCCACGGGCGCGAAGGAGCACACGGTGGATCTGAACGACGACCCGCAGCAGGCGGAATTCCGCACACAGGTGCGGAGTTGGCTGAATGAGCACAAGGCCGAGGCGCCCATCGTCATGGGCGAGGGCCAGATCGAGGACGAGCACGAACGCATCGAGGCGTGGCGGGGCTGGCAGCGCAAGCTCGCCGACGCCGGCCTCTGCGGCGTGACCTGGCCCGAGGAGTACGGAGGTCAGGGCAAGGGCCCGATCGAGCAGGTGATCGTCAACCAGGAGCTCTCCCGGGCGCAGGTGCCCGGTCCCCTGGACTTCATCGGCCTGGGCATGATGGGCCCGGCGATCATCGTCCACGGGACCGACGAGCAGAAGCGCCGCTACCTCGGCCCGATGCTCCACGGCGACGAGGTCTGCTGCCAGCTCTTCTCGGAGCCCGCCGCGGGCTCCGACCTCGCCGGCGTGACCACCCGCGCGGTGGAGCAGGAGGACGGCTCCTTCAAGATCTCCGGACAGAAGGTCTGGACCACCAACGCGCAGTTCTCCGCCTTCGGCGTGCTGCTCGCCCGCACCGACGCGGACGTGCCCAAGCACAAGGGCCTGACGATGTTCATCGTCCCGATGGACGCGCCGGGCATCACGGTTCGCGGCCTGCGCCAGATCTCCGGCGAGGCCGAGTTCAACGAGGTCTTCCTCGACGAGGTCCACGTCCCGGCCGACACGGTCCTCGGTCAGGTCGGTGGCGGCTGGAGCACGGCGCTGACCGTCCTCATGTTCGAGCGGCTCTCCATCGGCACATCCTCCATCGGCTACTCCGCAGAGCGCTTCGCGGCCGGCGTGCTGTCGGCGCCCGGCGCGGCCGAGGACCCCGAGGTGCGCCAGCGCCTGGGCCACGTCGGTACGGAGATGATCGCGAGCCGGTTCGCCGGGCACCGTCTGCTCTCCGACCTGGCAGGCGGCAAGCTGCCCGGGCCGGAGTTCGGCCTCGGCAAGGTGACGATCGTGAAGTCCGCCATCGAGGCCGGCGACCTGCTCGCCGACGTGCTCGGCCCCGACGCTCTGGACACGGGCTCGGAGTGGGGCTACATCATCTCGTTCCTGCCGGGACTGAAGTCGGCCGGCGGCACGGAGGAGATCCTCCGCAACACGATCGGTGAGCGCGTCCTGGGCCTGCCGCCCGAGCCGCGCTCGGACAAGGGCGTGCCGTTCTCCGAACTGAAGGCCCGCGAGAAGGAAGAGGTGGCCTGAGATGGACCTGTCGCTGACGGACGAGCAGGAGTTCCTGCGCGAGGCGGCCCGCGGGGCCCTGAAGCGCGTCGACACGGTCGCCGCGGCCCGTGAGGCGCTCGAGGACGAGACGAAGCGTCCCGATCTCTGGAAGACGATCGTCGAAGCCGGCTGGACCGGCCTCCTGACGAGCGAGGACGGCGGCGGCGCGGGTCTCGGCCTGTACGACGCGATGCTCGTGGCGCAGGAGTGCGGGCGCGTCCTGGCCCCCGTGCCGCTCGTCTCGACGCTCCCGGCCGCCACGGTGCTCGACGCTGCGGGCGACGAGGCGTCCGCGGCCGTCGCCTCCGGCGAGCTCCGCGTCGCATGGCTGCCCGCCGCGCCGCCGACGGACCAGGAGCCGCGCTGGACGACGGACCCGAAGGGCGGGATCCTCCGGGCCACCCTCCCGACGGCCACCGTCGACGGCTCGACCGCCACGCTCTCGGGCGCGGTGCACTGGGTCCTCGACGCCGCGCAGGCCGAGGCGCTGCTCGTCACCGCAGAGGGCCCTGACGGCCCGATCGCCGTGCTCGTCGACGCCTCCGCGTCCGGCGTGACCGTCGAGGGCCTCTGGCGCTACGACGCGACGCGCCCGCTCGGGCACGTCACGCTCGACGGCGCGCAGGGTCGCGTCGTCGCCGCGGACGAGCTCGCGCTGCGCCGCGCGTGGCACGTGGCGCAGGGCCTCCTGGCCGCCGAGGCGGTCGGCACCGTCGACGCGCTGCTGCCGGTCGCGATCGCCTACGCGAAGGAGCGCCACACGTTCGGGCGCGCCATCGGCAGCTACCAGGCGCTGAAGCACCAGCTCGTCGAGGTCCTGCGCCTCCTCGAGAACGCCAAGTCGCTCCTGATCTACGCGGCCTGGGCGCACGAGAACGCCCCCGATGAGCTGTCGCTGGCCACGGCCGCGGCCCGCTCCGGCGCCGAGCACGCGCTCGACGTCGCCACCCGGGTCCAGATCTCGGTGCACGGCGGCATCGGCGCGACGTGGGAGCACGACGCACCGCTGTTCTTCCGCCGCGCGCAGCTGCAGCGGCGCCTGCTCGGCGGCGCGGGCGGGGCGACCGACCGCGTCGCCGGCGAGCTGCTCGGCGGCGTCGTCCCGGCCTGACCGGACTCCGCGGCGGTCCGGAAAGGGGGGCCCTCCCCGGACCGGCCCTGGCCCGGCGAGGCCGGCCGGGCCCGTGGCCCGACATCCATGTCGTGGTTCGCCGCCTCTGAGGCGGTGAACCACGACACCGATGTCGGACCGCTCCGCGCTCAGCCCGGCTTGCGGACGTGCAGGCGGGCGGCGTCGAAGTAGACGGCGAACCGCGCGATGCGGTCGCCGTCGACCTCGAGCACGGTGACGCCGGGGTGGGAGAGGTCCCCGCCGTCCTGCCCCTCCGCGGTCCGCTGCCACTCCAGGATCGCCACGTCGCCTTCGACGACCTGGTTGCGGAACTCCGACGACACGCTGCGGAACAGCTCGCGGTCCTCCTGCCACAGCTTGCGGGCGCCGTCGCTGCCGCGCAGCGCGTCCGTCGCCGTGGCGGTGTCGACCCGGACGTCGTCGGCGAACAGCTCGACCAGCGGGTCGACCTCCTCGTGCTCCTCCAGCCGGCCCAGGGCGTCGAGGAAGCGGTCGACGGTCTCGCGCGTGCTCATGACGACTCCCTACCTGTTCGCGCGGGGGAGCAAACCGTCGGGCGGGGAGGCCGGCACGTCCTGGGACGGCGACCGGCGGCACCGGGGTGGGCTCCGGGGCCGCGGGCGGGTGACGGGCCCACGGCACGCCCCGGGTGCGGTCCACCGGCGCGGCGCCACGTGCGTGCCCCGTGGGAGGCCCGCGCACCCTCGCGCTCGCACGTCGCCCCGCGAACCGCGACGATGCAGGGATGAGCAACGACCGGGTGACCGTCACGATCGAGGACCACGTCGCCGACGTGCGCCTGAACCGCGCCGACAAGCACAACGGCCTCGACACGCAGATGTTTCAGGCGCTGCACGAGACGGCGCTCGAGCTGCGGGGGAACGACGACGTCCGCGCGGTCGTCCTCTCCGGCGAGGGCAAGAGCTTCTGCGCCGGCCTCGACGTGCAGGACGCGTTCCAGAACGGCGCCCTGGCCAACGCCGCGTCGCTCGAGGACCGCCTCGACGGCGAGCCGACGAACATCTACCAGGCGGTCGCGTACGACTGGCGGACCGTGCCCGTCCCGGTGATCTGCGCGATCCAGGGCATCTGCTTCGGCGGCGGCCTGCAGATCGCGCTCGGCGCCGACATCCGCATCGCGACCCCCGACGCGAAGCTCTCGATCATGGAGATCAAGTGGGGCCTCGTGCCCGACATGGGCCTCCTGGTGACCCTGCCCCCGCTCGCCCGCCAGGACGTCGTGAAGGAGCTGACCTACACGGGCCGCATCTTCAGCGGCGAGGAGGCCGTCGGCTACGGCGTCGTCACCCGCACGGACGCGGACCCGCTCGCCGCCGCGAAGGCGCTGGCGACGGAGATCGCCGGCAAGTCCCCCGACGCCATCCGCTTCGGCAAGAAGCTGCTGCAGGACGCGTGGGAGGGCGACGACGCGACGAGGCTGCTGCTCGAGTCGAAGCTCCAGCGCCCGCTCATCGGCTCGCCGAACCAGATGGCCGCGGCGATGGCCGCGATGTCGAAGCAGCCCGGCGAGTACGGCGAGCTGCTGCCGCTGCCCGACGGCGTCTGAGCCGCGCGGCGGCCGGCGACCGCCTCAGACCTCGCGCAGCCGCAGCACGCCGTCGACCTCGTCGGCGGCGATGCGGCCGTCGCCCTCGAGCAGCTCGAGGTGGCCGAGGACCTCGCTCATCACGAGGTGGACCTGCACGTAGGCGGTGCGGCCCCACATGGCGCGGGCGATGTCGAACGCGGTCTCGTGGCCCGCGGCGATCTCGTCGACGATCCGCGTCAGGCGCCGCTCCGTCGCGGCGGAGCGCTCGTCGATCAGCGCGCGGTGGTCCGTCACCGGCACGCCGTGCCCGCCGAGGACGACGTCGAGGTCCATCTCGCGGGTCCGCGCCAGGGACGCCCGGTAGTCCCGCAGCGGCGTCAGGCGCAGGGTCGGGTCGGCGGCCTCCTCCGCCGCGTTCAGCGGCTCGGAGATCAGCGCGTTGGACGACACGTGCGCCAGCAGGTGGTCGCCGCCCACGAGCGCGCGGGCCTCCCGGTCGTGGAAGACGGTGTCGCTCGTGGAGTGGCCCGGGCGGTGGTGGACGTGCCACTCGCGGTCCTCGAACGCCAGGACGTCGCCCTCGGCCAGGGGGTGGGTCACCTCGACGGCCTCGAAGTAGCCGCGCACCATCGCGTCCGCCGCGCGGGCGCCCAGCGCGACCTCCTGCGGCAGCCCGTGGCGGACGAGCCGCTCCTCGACGAAGCGCATCTCCTGCCTGCTGCGCCGGCCGACGTCCCCGAGCCAGCCCGCGATCCCGCCGAACGCGTGGACCTCCGCCCCCGAGCGGCGCACGAGCTGCCCCGCGAGCCCGAAGTGGTCCGCGTGGTGGTGGGTCAGCACGATCCGCTCGAGGTCCTCGACGCGGTGGCCGCGCTCCGCCAGGCCGCGCTCCAGGGTCTCGAGCGCCAGCGCGGTGGCCGGGCCCGCGTCCACCAGGGTCAGCGGCGAGGACTCGACGAGCCAGAGGTTCACGTCGCCCACCCCGAAGGGCGTCGGCAGCACCACCGGGGAGACGCCGTCGGGGATCCGGACGGATGGTGTGGGGGCGTCGGCGGCGGTCTCCATGCTCACCGGGGACCGTAGCGGCCGGTGCCCGCGGGGTTTGTGCGCGACGTCGCCCGGGGACCGGGGCCACCGCGTCCCGTCCTTACGCCTCGCTGACGCGGTCTGCGGGATGCTCCAAGGACTCCGCACCCCGTGGAGCTCGCCCCGAACGCCTCCCTGATGCCTGACAACCGCTCCCTCTGGTCCGACGGTCCCTCCGAGGACGAACACCACGGCTGGCTCGACGCCGAGCCCGACGCCCCCGCGACGAAGGAGCACCGGCCCGCGCCGGCCGAGGAGCCCACGCGGCAGCACCGCACGGGGCGGATGAGCCGGCGCGAGCCGCGCGAGGGCCCGTCGACCTGGCAGCAGGTCCGGCCGAAGCTCCTCACGCCGCTCGTGGCGCTCTGCGTCGTGGCGCTCCTGGCGTCGGGCATCGCCATCGGCACGCGCCTCATCGGCGAGCGCACGGTCGAGCGGACCGTCGTGGCCGGCAACTCGGGCGGCGCGACCTCGTCGCAGATCAAGGCGGCCTACACCGCCGCCCACGACGGCGTCCTGCGCGTCACGACGAGCCAGGGCAACGGCACGGGGTGGGTGTACGACGACCGGGGCACGATCGTCACGAACAACCACGTGATCGCCGGCGGCGGCGACACCGTCAAGGTCCGCTTCACGGACGACGGCGCCGACGTCGACGCCCGCGTCCTGGGCACGGACGTCTCGTCCGACCTCGCCGTCCTGCGCGTCGACCCCAACGACGTCGACAAGCTCGTGCCGCTCAAGGTCGCCGAGTCCGACGACGTGGAGACCGGCGACCCCGTCGTCGCCATCGGCTACCCGCTCGGCCTGGACCAGACGACGACCGCCGGGATCATCTCGGGCGTCGGCCGTCAGATCCCCGCGCAGAACAACTTCCAGATCGACAAGGTCCTCCAGACCGACGCGCCGATCAACCCCGGCAACTCGGGCGGCCCGCTCCTGAACATCAAGGGCGAGGTCGTCGGCGTGAACTCGCAGATCGCCACGGCCTCCGCCGGCGGCGGCAGCGTCGGCATCGGCTTCGCCATCCCGTCGGACACCGTCCGCGACGTCGTGCCGACCCTGGCGAAGGGCCAGACGGTCAAGCACGCCTACCTCGGCGTGTCCGTCGCCCCGCTGACGAAGGGCGAGGGCGCGGCGGTCGGCGACGTCCGCTCCGGCAGCCCCGCCCAGCAGGCCGGCCTGCGCCCGAACAGCGAGACGGCCCTGCGCGGCCTGTCGGACCCCGACGGCGATGTCATCACGAAGATCGACGGCACGGCCGTGAACCGCCCGGACGACGTCACCCGGATCATCAACGACAAGGAGCCGGGCGACCGGATCTCCATCGAGTACCGGCGCGGCAGCGACACCCGGTCGACCGAGGTGACGCTCGGGGACCGCGCGTCCGCCGGCGGCGCGGCCCAGTCGCCCTCGAGCCCGACGCTGACGCTGCCCGGCACGCCCACCTCGCCCTCGAGCCCGACCATCCCGTGAGCTTCGCCGCCCCGTGGTTCCTGCTGGCGCTGCTCCTGGTGCCGGCGGCGGCCGCCGTCTACGTCTGGTGGGAGCGCCGGCGTTCCCGCGGGGCGCAGCCGTGGGCCTCGCCGGCGCTGATGCCGTCGGTGGCGCCCGGAGCACCGCGGTGGCACCGCCACGTGGGTCCCGCGGTCTACGCGCTGGCCGCGGTGGCGCTGATCGTCGCCCTGGCCCGCCCCGAGCACGACGTCGAGGTGCCCGTCGAGCAGGCCTCCGTGATGCTCGTGACGGACCGCTCGGGCTCCATGCGCTCGACGGACCTCAAGCCGACCCGCATGGACGCGGTGAAGACGGCCGCGTCGTCCTTCCTGGACCAGGTGCCGGACGAGATCCGCGTCGGCGCGCTCGCCTTCAACAACAAGACGCGCCTGCTGGCGTCGCCGACCACGGACCGCGATCGCGTCAAGCGGGCGCTGAACACGCTGACCGGGGCCGGCTCCACCGCCACCGGCGACGGGCTCGGCGCGGCGCTGGCGATCCTGCGGCCCCAGGGGCTGCGCGGTCCGCAGACCCCCGCGGCGATCGTGCTGCTGTCGGACGGCAAGAACGTCCGGGGCCGCGACCCCGTCCGCCTGGCGCGGCGCGCCGGCCGCCTCGGGGTGCGCATCTTCACGATCGCGCTCGGCACGGACCAGGGCACGCTGACCTCGCGCAACGCCGACGGCACGACGAAGACGGAGCTCGTGCCCCCGGACCGCGTCGCGATGAAGCAGATCGCCGACGCCTCGGGCGGGACGACCTCCGACGCGCCGACGGCCGAGGCCCTCGAGGCGGTGTACGAGAAGCTCGGCTCCGCCGTGGCGAAGGAGCCCGGCAAGGACCAGCTGACCTCGGCCCCCGTCGGCGTCGCCCTCGTCCTGCTCGTCGTGGGCGCCGGTCTGGCGCTGCGGCTCACGGGCCGCATCGTCTGAGCGGCGGCCGGCCGGTCCGGCGCGGGCGACCGACCGTGCCGCCGGCCGCCGCGCCCGCGCCCCCTCCGGTGACGGGCGCCCGCGATCTTTCGGCGTTCCCGCACCGGCGTTTAGGCCGTGATCAGCGCGGTGCGGTTCGCTAGGTGTCCCCATGGCTTCGATGCGCGGTGCTCTCCCGCTGTTCCTCACCGGCTCCAGCGGCCTCGCCCTCCTCGCCTTCGGCGTCGGCGGCCTGTCGGGCATGGACCCGCAGATCCAGCAGGCCTCCCGTACCGTGCAGCTCGAGCGGACGGTCGACGGCCCCCACCACCGCTACGCGGACTGCCCGCCGGAGCCCGCGGTGGAGCGCCGGGCGGACGAGGTCTGAGATGCGGGTGCTCGTCGCGGAGGACCACGAGCGCGTCGCCGACGCCGTCGCCCGCGGCCTGCGCCGCACCGGCCTGGCGGTCGATGTCGCCGCCGACGGGGACGCCGCGCTCTACAAGGCCCGCGTCCACCCCTACGACGTCGTCGTGCTGGACCGGGACCTGCCCCGCACCCACGGCGACGTGGTCTGCCGCACGCTGAACGCGGAGCAGCCCGCCACGAAGATCCTCATGCTGACCGCCGCCGGCGCGCTCGAGGACATGGTCGAGGGCCTCGCGCTCGGCGCGGACGACTACCTGACCAAGCCGTTCCGCTTCGCCGAGCTCGTCGCCCGCGTCGACGCGCTCGGCCGCCGCAGCGGCCGCGTACGGCCGAGCGTGCTGACGCACGGGGACGTCGAGCTCGACCCGGGCCGCCGCGTCGCGACCCGCGCGGGCGTCGACCTCGAGCTCTCGCCGAAGGAGTTCGGCGTGCTGCAGGAGCTGCTCGCCGCCGACGGGCAGGTCGTCACGACGGAGGCGCTGCTCGAGCGGGTCTGGGACGAGAACGTCGACCCCTTCACGAACACGGTGCGGATGGTCCTCGTCACGCTGCGCCGCAAGCTCGGCGAGCCCGGCGTGATCGAGACGGTCCGCGGCGCGGGCTACCGGATCTGAGGGACGCGGGCCCGTGGACCCCGTCCGGGGACGCCTGCGCCGGCTGCCGCTCCGCGCGCGGCTGACCGCCCTCTACGCCGCCCTCTTCGCGGCGTCGACCCTCGTGGTCCTCGTCGTCGCCTACGGCCTGCTCGGCGACCACCTGCGCCGCACGCTGCCCGACGCGCTGGCGGACCCGATCCTCGACCGCGTCGCGCTGCAGCTCGGGCTCGTCCTCGCCGGCACCACGCTCCTGGCCGTCGCGCTGGGCTGGGTCGCGGCGTCGCGCGCACTGCGCCCGATCGGCGCGGTGACCGCGACCGCCCGGCGGGTCTCGGACGACCGGCTCGACGAGCGCCTCGCGCTCGACGGGCCGCACGACGAGGTCCGCGAGCTCGCCGACACGTTCGACGCGATGCTCGACCGGCTCTCCGCGAGCCTCCAGGCCCAGCGGCGCTTCGTCGCGAACGCCAGCCACGAGCTGCGCACCCCGCTGACCGCGATCCGCACGGAGGTCGACGTCACCCTCGCCGACCCCGACGCGACGACGGACGAGCTGCGGGCGATGGGCGAGCGGGTCCTGGCCGGCACGGACGAGCTGGACGACCTGCTCGAGGGCCTGCTCGTCCTCGCCCGGAGCCGCCGCGGCGTGGACCGCCACGAGGACATCGACCTGACCCTCGCCGCGCGCGAGGCCGTCGCCGCGGCCCCCGCCTGCCCGAGCCTCGAGCTGTCGGTGCACCCGCGCACCCCGACCGCGCGGGCGTGGGGCGACGGGACGATGCTCGGCCGCGTCGCGGTCAACCTCGTCGACAACGCCGTCCGCTACAACCAGGACGGCGGGTGGGTCCGCGTCGAGACCGCGGAGGGCGAGCGGGACGGACGGCGGTGGGCGACGCTGCGGGTGGCCAACAGCGGGCCGCTCGTGCCGGCGGAGGACGTCGACCGGATCGTCGAGCCGTTCGAGCGGCTCGGGCGCCACGGGACGGGCTCGGGCCTCGGGCTGTCCATCGTCCGGGCCGTGGTCGACGCGCACGGCGGCCGCACGCGGATCGAGGCGCCGGAGTCCGGCGGGCTCGACGTGACGGTCAGCCTGCCGGGGCCGCTGCGCTGAACGACGCGGCGCCCGTCTCGGCCAGGACGAAGAGCTGCGTCGAGACGTCGTGCTCGACGTCGAGGCCGTCGACGGCGTGCAGCACGGGGCGCCCGACCACCGCCTCGACGGAGCGCAGGACCTCGTCGGCGACGGCGCGCTGCAGCGCCGACCGGGTCGAGCGGACGAGCTCGCCCTGCCCGAGGTCGGAGATCCGGCGCTCGGCCGGGGACATCGTCCCGTCGAGGATCACGACGATGGCGTCGCGCCCGGCGAAGAAGGCGCGACACCGCTGGGGTCCGCGACCGAACTGCTCCTTGAAGTGGCGGGCGACGACGTCGGCGACGGCCTGCAGCGGGCTGCGGACGACGGACGACTGGGATTCGAGCTGCGACATGGCGGAGGGGCGGGGAGGACGGGGCGCCGCACGTAACCGGTACACGAAGTATCGGTTCCTCGGGGTACGTCGCCCTCGATGTCTCACTTTAGCCGCCGGTGGGTGCGCATCGGGCTTCCGGGGTAGAGCCGGTAGGATCGAAGGTCCTACTGAGACCCCGCGTCTCACGTAGGAGCGTCGGCGGTCCCCCTCCCGCCGGTGCGGGGAGGAGTGCGCAGTGACCCAGGACCAGCCGCAGGACCCGGCCGCCGGCGCCGGATCGCGCGACGACGACGCGTCGGGTGCGACCCGGAGCGCGGCCACCCCCACCCGCAAGCGGCGCAGCGACGCCGCCCTGAACTACACGCGGCTCGTCGCGGCGGCCATGCGGGTCCTGCGGGAGCAGCCCGACGCCTCCATGGAGCGGATCGCCCAGGTGGCCGAGGTCGGCCGGGCCACCGCCTACCGGCACTTCCCCCGCCGCAGCGACCTCGTCGCGGCCGCCGCCCAGCAGGCGCGGGACGACGCCGAGGCCAACGAGCGCGACGTCCTGCGCCCCGCGGGCGAGCTCGCGAGCACCACCCCCGCGGTCCTCGACGTCGCCGACGTGCTCAACAAGGTCCCGCCGCACCTGCTCGGCGAGCAGATCGTCGCCGAGGCGCAGCGCCTGGCCGGCGTCAGCAGCGTCGCGCTCTACGCCGTGGACATCGACGGCTCGCGGCTCCTGCGCCTGCACGGGCCCGCCGACTTCCCGGCCGAGCTGCCCGTCTCGCTCGGCGTCGGCCCCGAGCTGCCCCGCAGCGCGATCGCCAGCCTCCGCCACGTCGTCGGCGAGCAGATGCCCGGCGCGGCCGTCGTCCCCATGTACCTCCGCGGACGGGCGACCGGCGCCCTCATCGCCGTCGGCGCGCGCGAGGAGACCCTGCAGGACCTCGCGCGCCAGGGCGCCGCGGCGCTCGGCCTCGGCGGCGCCTACACCGACGTCTACGCCATGGCCGCCCGCCGCCAGCGGATCTCGCCGGCGTCCGAGGTGCAGCAGAACCTGCTGCCGCCGCGGGTCGCGCGCATCGGCGGCGCCGGGCTGGCCGGCAACGTCCTGCCGTCCTACGACGTCGGCGGCGACTGGTTCGACTACGCCGAGAACCCCGACGGCGCGTGGATCGGCCTGGCCGACTGCGTCGGCACCGGCCCCCGGGCGGCCGGGATCGCGGCCGTCCTGCTCGGCGCGTTCCGCGCGGCGC
>CAFBMK010000034.1_pt1 | contig 18469 bp, 17 predicted proteins | sample 7268691 | NCBI WGS metagenome assembly CAFBMK01 (sample SAMEA6814062, study PRJEB35770) | freshwater metagenome | biome: Freshwater; feature: Freshwater reservoir; material: water | place: Czech Republic | collected 2017-05-23 | depth 30m m
ACGCCGCGGTCGCGCATCAAGATGCCGGCGCGGCCTAAGGCGCCCGCGGATCGGCGGAACCCGTCCGCCGGTCGCGCGCAGCCCGGACGATCACGCGGGCGCCAGCGCCCGCGGGCGGGGGTTCTCGGGTGGCGGCCCGATCCGCGGGCCGGACCGGCGAATGGTCCGAGCGGCTAGGAGGGCTCCGAGCGCGACCGCGTGTGCCGGCGCGCGGCCAGCAGCAGAGCGGTCAGCAGGTTGTCCCGCGACGCGCGCTCGTCGGCCAGGATGAGCTGCAGCTGATCCAGCGCGCGGTCCGCAGCGGGACCATCGTCGTCGAGGACCTCGTCGACGATGTCGACCAGGTCGTACGGGCTCACGATCCCCGGCGCAGCATCCGGCGCCGCGGCACGGTGAACGGTCCGGTCAGCGGATTCCATGGCGACGGACCGTACCGGCGCGGCCGCGAGGCTCCCTCACCGAGCGCCGGCGGGCGTCGGGGTCGCGGGTCGCTCCGCCGAGCTCACGCGGGGGATGGAACAGGGCGCGGCGATCGCGTCGATCGGGTGGTGCATCCTGTCGCGCGACATCACCGTCCCGACGGGTCGCAGTAGCGGCTCAAACCAGTCCCCGACCAAGGATGCAGCGATGCCCCCCACTCCCATCCTCAGACTCACCACCACCCGCCTGCCCCTGTACGCCGCGCTGCTCGCGCTCGTCGCAGCGCTCGCGCTGGGCAGCACCTCGAGCGCGTCGGCCGCGATGACCAAGGGCCTCGAAGACGACCGGATGGCCCTCTCCGACGACCCCACCGTGCGCCAGACGTTCTGGGCCCACGCCGCCGACGCGAAGGTCAAGACCGTCCGTGTGCTGGCCCGCTGGGACGGCAACGCGAGCACCGTGCCCGACGATCAGATCCAGCGGCTCCGGCGCGCCGCCGTCGAGGGCAGCGCCGTCGGCGCCCGCCTGATGGTCGGCATCTACCACGGCATCGGTCGCGGCAAGCCGCGGTCCTTCCGCGTGCGCAGCGCGCAGAGCTCGGCCTACATCGCCTTCGCCAGATCGCTGGCAGGCGGCCTACAGGACCTGCCGATCGGCAGCTACCTGACGTGGAACGAACCGAACTACAAGACGACCTGGCCGCAGGCCCAGGCCCGCGAGTGGGTGCGGGTCTCCAACGCCACCTACGCGGCGTTCCGGTCCGCCGACCCCAACGTCCCGATCTACGCCGGCGAGGCCGCACCCGAGACGCGCACCAAGAACGGCTCGACGATGCCCGGCGCGTTCTTCCGCAAAGCGCTGTGCCTGACCAAGAAGTACCGGTCGGCGTCGCGGCGTTCCTCGTGCCGCAAGACGCGGCTGCGCACAGACGGCTTCACCCTCCACACCTACGACTTCACGCGCGCGCCGACGAAGCGCACCCGCAACGCCGACCAGTGGACCCACGGGAACCTGCGCTCCGCGCTCCGCCAGATCAAGCGGTTCGCCAAGGCGAAGCGAATCTCGAAGAAGGCCGCTCGCAACGTCCACATCACCGAGTTCGCGTACCGCACCCAGGGCCGCCACGCCACGCGCCCCTCGCGCGCCGCACGGTGGCTGAAGTCCGCATGGCGCAGCGCCCGCCGCGCCGGCGTCCGCTCGTTCACCTGGTACCAGCTGCAGGACCCGCCCGAGGTCAACACCGACTGGGCCAGCGGCATGATCTCGAGGTCGGGCACCACCCGCGCGACCTGGAGCGCCTTCCGCACCCTGCGGTAGACCGACCGCGCGGCGGGCCCGAACCCGCCGCACTCCTCTGCTGTTCGTACGAGCCGGCCGGTCTGTGACCGGCCGGCCCCGTCACCGGGCACGCCCGGGCCCCTCCACCGCCGCAACGAGCGCTGCTGAAACCGCGCGAATCCCGCCAGGACGGGCGATCGAGGCAGGCACTCCGATCGCGTCGAGGGTGACCTCGAACCTTCAGCTCGTGATGCACAGCACCGATCCGAGCCCGCCCGAGAACGTCCCGGTCTGGGTCGACCCCGTCTCCGTGCCCACCGCCCGCCGCGGCCGCCGGTCGCGCTACGAGCAGCAGCTCACGCACCTCGAGCAGCAGCCGACCTCCGACGATCGGTGGCTGGCCGTCGTCTCGAACGTCGAGACCCGCAAGGCCGCCAAGCGCCACACCCACGCGCTGCGCCAGGCCGCCCGCGCCCGCGGGCTTCGCCTCACCACCCAGATCCGCGAGGACGACACCACCCTGACCGTCCTCGCGCGCCGCAAGCCCGACTGATCGGACCACAGAAATGCCGGACGCCACCCACACCGTCAGCCGCTCCTGCAACGCTAGATCGTGATGGCCGAGTACCGCCCCAAGCCCGCCGACCCCAACGCCGGGCTGCACATCTTCACCGCCAACCCCGACGCACTGCTCGTCGCGGAGAACGGCACCTCCACCTTCGTCACGCTGCGCGACATCCGGCGCCCCGGCCCGCTGGACCTCACCCAGCTGACCCCGTACCAGCCCGCACGCCCGGTCTGCCCGAACTGACCCACCGCCCCGCGCTCGGCGGACCCCCTCCGAGCGCGGGGCCGGTGCCCGCTGATTGCAGAACGCCCGGGCACGCCGTCTACCCTGCAGCGCATCGGCGCTGCGGGAAAAAAGCTCCTCACCTCCAACGTCCGGCGCATCCCGAGTCAGGCGAGCTCCGGCGGCCACGACCAGCCGCCCCACCCCCTCCGCATCCTCCCCGGGCAGCGCTACTGGCCCCTCACCGGCAAGATCCGTCGGGCGTTCGTCGTCACCCGTGTCGAGACGCGAGCCGGCCGCGCGCACTGCCAGCGCGTCGACGGCGCCCGGGAGCGGTTCACGCTCAAGCTCACGCGGCTCCTCGAGACGACTCCCCAGGACGCGGGCCGGCACTACCGCCTCCTGGGCTACGCCTCCGACGAGCGCCGGTACGCCACCTGGGCGCAGGTCCTCACCATCACCGGCGACCGCGCCGTGCTGGTGGCACCCGAATGGCACCCGGCCCGGGCGATCCACCTGCCCACCCGACACCTCCCCAGCCCCGCGACACCCGGGACGTGGTTTGCCTGCACCGCCGTGCTGGCCGCCCAGCACCCCGCCGGCGTGCAGCTGGCTTGCACCACCACCGAGGAGCCGCCCCCGAGCACGATCCGCTCGGTCGCCGACGACGTCGAGGACGTCCGCACCGTCTCAGCGTCCTCGGCGACCCCGCACGTCGCGTTGCGGGTCAACCGCACCACGCTCCCCCCGACCCGCTCCTCCGGGCTCGTGTGGTTCACCGTCAGCGACCGTGTCCCGGACCGCCTGGTCCTCGAACCCGAAGCGACCGAGGTCTGGCTCGTCGAGCCGACTGGCGAGCCCACGGTCCACGGCACCCTACGCGGCGTCCGAATGACCGCGAACGCCACGCTGCTGGGCCTGGACCCCGACCTTCCCGAGATCCCCTCCGATGCACGACCCCCGCGTCGTGACGCGCCAGCGCACCACCCCGGCCACCTGCACCTGCCCTGGTGGGAGCCGCCGGCCACCCCGTCCCCCAGCGCATAGGACCGAGATGTCCCCCCGTCCCGCCCCGACCCTGCTCATCCTCGCCGTCCTCTCGCCGGCCCTTGCCGGCTGCGTCGGCGACGACCCGGTCACCGCCGTGCAGATGAAGGCCCTCGAGGAGGCCACCCGCCGCGCCGCACCGCTCGCCTGCCCCGACCGCGGCCACGACGTCGGCCAGCGCCTCCGAGACAGCGAGCTCCTCACCTGCGCCCGAGACGGCGCAGGGTCCGTCAATTAGTCACGACGGGTCATCGCACGCCTCATCAAGCGCGCTCAGAACGCGATCGAGGACCCCGAGGCGCTCGGTGATGACGCCGGCCGCGAGGTCGTGCAGATCACCGACCGCCTGCAGCGCGAGGCCCGCCGTCTCGGCGAAAGCACGACCGTCGATCGCAAGACCATCGAGCGCGTCGGCGACGACGCGGCCCAGCAGGTGGAACGCGGCCGCGAGAAGCTCGACAGCCTCCTGGACCGCGTGCCCTAATCCGACGTGGGCGGCGGGCTTGCCGCCGCCGAGTCCGCGTCCAGGAACGCCGCCCAGCCGCCGAACACGCGCTGCACCGTCGTGTAGGCCGGGTACTCCCCCGGCTCCCACCGACTGCCGCGGTTGGGCGAGGCCTTCGGCGGACGACCGCCAGTCGGCGCCCAGTTGTAGGACGTCGGCGGCTTTCCGTGCTCGGCGATCCACGCGTCGCGCGCCACCAGCATGTCCTCGCGCGTCCACTTCCTACGCTGGTTCGCAGAACATGACGCGCAGACGGAACCGCGCCCTGACATCTCGGCACCGCACTCCGGGCAGTCGCGCAAGAGGTCCCGCACGACGCTGATCGGCAGTCCTGACGCGTCGGCAACCGCACGCGTCCGACGGCCTTTCTTCGGAGCGCCCTCGAGGACGCGGCGTCGCAGTTCTCGTCTCTGCTCCGTCATGCGCCGACAGCATGCCCGGCCTCGATTGCAGGCCGCAAGCCCTACGCCGCTCACCCCCCAATGCGCGGGGCGCCCCACCCGCCCATCCGAACGTACCCCGTAGATAGTGCACACTAGGGAGCAATGTCGGTCCCCCACGACAGCCCGGGAGGAAGGGACTCCGCGTCCCGCCCCGCCGACCACGGCAGCATCAGCGGGAAGCTCCGCCAGATCCTGGGCAAGCGTCGCGCCGACGCGCGGAAGGAAGACGAGGACTGGATCCACGCGCAGCTCCAGGCGCAGGACCGCGAGTACGTCGACTCCCAGAAGCCGATCCTTCAGATGCTCGGAGCAGGCGACGATGTGACCGACGCCGACGTCGACGAGTACGTCAAAGACCGGCGCCGCACCGGCCGGCTGGACCCGGACCCACCGCCGCCAGACGTTGCAACGTCGGCGCTGCAGCCGCTCGCCGAGTTCACTGAAGACCCCGTCGCCGCGATGCGGCGAGCCGGAATCGACCCCGGCTTCGAGTTCAAGACCTATCCGCCGCTCCACCGAGATCTCGTCCCGAGTTTGCTCGGCGAACTGTCCGACACGATCCTCGAGCGGTCCAACCGCCTGACGATCTGCACCGAGACTTTGGTCACGGGACTCGCCACGGCGCTCAACCCGCGCGACTGGTATCTGCAGCGCAACGTCGTCGCGGAGGGCGTTGCGATCCCGCTGCTCTTGATCGGCCCGACGGGCGTCGTGCTCCTCTGGGTGTACGACGGCGATTGGGACGACGACCGAACGAATCTCCTTCGCCTGTCCCAGATCGCCCGGCGGGCGATAGAGCGGCGCCTCCCGGATGGCCGGCCCGCCAGCGTGTGGTTCTGGTCCGGCCGCGGCGAACCGCACCGCGTAACCCACCGTCTGGGCCCAGCGGACGAGGACCTGTTCACGGCCGTCACTGGATCGGTGCGATCGCTCGCTGAGTTCCTGAATGAAAAACGGACGGCATGGCCCCTGAGCCCGGGCATCGCTGATGTCCTCCGCGCGGCCAGCAGGATCGACCCCCAACGGGGCCATGAGCCCGGGCGCATTGCAGAGGACGGGTCGATGGAGCCGTAGTTCCGTCGGGTGGATGGTGCGCCAGAGGCTTCGCACCGATCTGCAATCCCGGACTGCCACGATGGCCGCGCACCCTCCCGGCGGGGAGTCGCGCTGAAGTCTTCCCGTCTCGCCCAACCCCCCTGAAGGAGCACCAGAGATGTCCGAGTCGATCTCCCCCGCGATCGCCCACCCCACGGCGCCCGACGGCCGCCTGATGCGCGTCGGCTATGCGGTGGCCGCCTCACTGAGCGTCCTCACGATTGCCGTCCTTGCAATGCCGCATGCGGTCGCCAACAAGGTCGCCAGCGCCTTCGGCGTCGACTTGGGGGGCAGCGGCAAGGTCAACCCGATCGGCCTGCTCGACACGATCCTCAAGCCGGCCTCCGGCAGCGGCCAGACCGAGATCAAGCAGCTGGTGACCGCCGGCGTGGCGCTCATCATCTTCGCTGCGTTCTGCTTCGCCGCGTGGGGCATCGGCGGCACCCTGATGGGCCATCGTGGCGGCGTTGGTCGCGCGATCGGCGCCGTCGCCGTCCTCGTCGCGCTCGTCGCGATCGTCGGCATCATCGCGTAGCCCGAGCCGCCGACCCCCGCCAGGTCGATGACGCAACGCGCCTCCCACGCGGCGACGGCATTCGCCGTCGCCGTTCTCGTCGCGGTCACCAGCCTCGACGGGGTCCCGCACGCGGTACTGCAGAAGCGCCTGGCGTCGATGGGCAAGAAGCAGTACACGATCACCGGCGCCATCGACCGCCTGTTCACGGGCGAGGACGCCTCGGGGAAGGCCTCTAGCGGCATCGACCTGTGGGTCGCCGCCTCGGTGGGAATCGTCGTCTTCCTCGCGTTCATGACCGCCCTCTACGGCGCATGGCGCGTACTCACCGGCCAGCGCGACGGCGCCTCGATGTGGGTCTCATCCATCGGCGGCCTCGTCCTCATCGTCGCCCTCACAGGATTCGTGCTCTGACCATGCCGCAAGCCCTTCACGTCCGCACGCTTAACTACCTCCACTTCCGCTACCAGCTGCTGGCCACCAGCCGCAGCGGGCTGTTCGTGATCGTGCTCGCGATCGTCACCACGACGCAGCTCTTCGGGTCGCGAGTCTCGAGCGCAAACGCAGTGGGCATCTCCGACTTGGCGGGCATCGTGACCGGGCCTGCCGGCGCCCTGTTCGGCGGCCTCGGTGACCTCGCAGGCAAGGTCGGCGCCGGTGCGCTCAAGGAGGCGCTCGAGTGGCTCTTCGGCGGCCTTGAGAGCACGATCACCCTCAACGCGATGAGGAGCGTCACCAAGGTCGTCGAGCTCCCGGCCCTGAACGGCAGCAACAACAGCATCGTCGCTGCGATCTACATCATGTCGATCCCGACGTTCGCGATCGGCACGATGTTTGCGGTCAGCCAGGCGATGTACGGCTCGATGAGCTCCTCCGAGCCGCTCGGCGGCTACGGCCGCGTGATTATCCGCACCGTCGTCCTCGTCGTCGCCGCGGCCGCGTGGTACCCGATCGTGCAGCTGCTGGTGTACGTCACCAACGACCTCTCCTCGTACCTACTCAGCGACCCCGTGATCGGCGAGAACACCCGCGAATCGTTCGCTGAAGCGAAGACCGACAAGCTCGCACCGATCCTAATGCTGCTGGTCTACCTGATCCTGGCCGTCTCTTGGCTGCTGCTCGTCGTCGCCAAGGGCGTCATCACGCTGGCCTTCGTCATGGTCGCCATCGGCGGCCCGATGATCCTGGCGCTCTCTACGTTTCCGCCGGCCCGCAACATGGTCAACTGGCTGATGACGACGGTCGCCACGCTGATCGCGATCCCCGCACTTTGGGCCTTCGTCTTCTGCGCCTGGGCGTTCATTGGCAGCTCGCTATGGAACGAGACCTTCGCCGACGAGCCCAGCCAGCTCTATAAGGCGAGCCTCTTTATCGCGGCGATGATTGCGATCTACGGCGTCACGAAGAAGGCGCTGGCGATGGGTCGGATGGGCATCCCGGGCGGCATTCCCGGAGGGGGCGTCGCGAAGATGGGCATGGGCCTCGCGGCCGCCTACGCCGGACGCAACGTAGCCGCCGGCCTTCTCTCGAAAGGCACCGCCACTCAGACCGTGAGCCACGAGCTACCTGATGGCTCGACCGTGAGCCAAAAGACCCCCCTCCGGGGAGCAGCGGCGAAGCGCGCGATGGACGATGGCGCTAGGCATTCTGCGGACCCTGCATCGGCGAGAGCGCAGAACACAGCAGCGCGGCAATCTGCCACCGAAGAGCGGACTCGACGGATCGAGGACGCAAAGCGCTCTGCGACGGCTGCCGCAAACCCGGGGACCATCCCGGCGCCCGGCCCGGCCGTCCACCCGGACGGCAACACGATGTCGTACGACCGGAACGGCTCGCTCTCGGGCCCGTCCGGCGAAACCCAGGCCCGGCACAAGGCCGCGTGGGACCGCGAGATCTCCAAGGCCGCCACCAGCCAGCGGCCGACGGAAGACGCCGTCCGGCAGGCCGGAGCGTCCTTCTCCAGCGCAGATCGCGCCGCTTTCCACCAGCTCGCAGTCGGCGCCGACAGCAACGGCCGTACGCCCGCACAGGCGCAGGCCCACTTCAGCGACCGCGTCAGCAGCGTGATGGCCGGATCCAACATCAGCACGTCCAGCGGCGTAGCCCCCGACGGCATGACGATCGCAACTGCGTCTCCGGCGACCGCCGCCGCTGCGTTCGCGCCGGCTGATCCGCCGTCCACCGGCGGTCCGTCCGGCGGAGCAGACGCCTTTAGGTCGGCCGCGGCGGCTACCGGCGGAGCAGACGCCTTCGGGTCCGCCTCGGCCGCCGGCGAAACCCCGTCCGCCGCTCCCCAGGGCCCGAACAACGACATCGAGCCTTTCAGTGTCTGGAAGGACGACAGGTCCGGGAGGAGCGGCTCGCAGGACGTCGGAGCAGCCGCAGGCACACGTGCTGCTGAGTCGCAGGCCCGCGCGGAGGCGATCCGCAACAACATGGAACAGGGCCCGTTCGGCACCGGCGGCGCTCCGCCGTCGTAGGCGGCACCAGGGTCTCTGCTCACCTTCGGTCCGTCAGGTCCAAAAACCTCCCACATCGCGCAAATGCTCTGGCACCGCTTCTCACCTCACGTCAACCGCCCGGTCCTGCATCTGAAGCTCTTTACGGACGGTCAGCTGCTGCCCGTGGTCGGGTTGGTGCTGTTCGGAACGATGTATATGTACGGCGGTCTCGGCTCGTTTCTGCTGCGCTTCGCCGGGGGCCTCGTGATCCTGTTGCCCGTCGCTGTGATGGCACTGGACAACCGCTCTGGCCAGACCCTACGCCTGATGTGGTTCGGGTGGAAGGAGTGGAACCAGAAGCCGGGGGTCTACGACCAGTCCGCCGACGATCTCGAGATCGAGCCGTACGTGCTGACGGTCGACCCCGAGGAGCTCGCGCGCGAGGCCAACTCGCGCAATCAGCTCGTCGACGTCGCAACGCTCTTTGACCCCGCACCGGAGAACGACTGATGGCCCGCACGAAGACCCGTAAGGAGCAGGCCCCGACGACTCCGAAGCCGGCCGGGACCGACCGGTTCTGGCCGATCAAGGCCGTCGGCAGCGACGGCACCATCGTCTTGGACGACGGCCGGCTGCTGCTGCTCGTCGCCGTCGAACCGCCGAACGTCGACGTGATGGATCAGGCGCAGATCGAGGCGTGCTTCAACTCGTTCATGGCCATGAACCGTCTGTTGGAGGCGGACGAAACGATCCAGTTCCTCGTCGAAGGCGAGCTCGTCGGCATCGACGAGCACATGGAGCACATGCGCTCGCAGATCGAGGCCGTCCACGGGTTCGACCCAATGGGGACTGACGTACGCCGCAGCAAGGAGCTGAACGAGCGCCAGTTCTCGGCATGGGGCGTCTTCCAGATCCTCCGGGAGAGCGTTCAGGTCGCCGCCGCGGGCGAGCTGACGATGCAGCGCCGCTGCTACATCGCGATCCCCTGGGACCCGGCGAGGTCGCGCAACCACGAGGTGCTGTCCGCTCTGCCCGGCTTCCTCGCCGCCAACGCGAAGCGCAACGAGCGAGCGCCCTCCAAGCCGAAGGTCGAGCCGCGAACCGTGGCCGAGCATCGACGCTACTCGCGACGCGCGCGGACCCGGCTCGGAGCATTTCTCAACACGCTCGAGCGGCAGGAGATCCACTGCCGGCCGCTGGGAGGCGTCGAGGCCCTCGAGTACCTCCAGCGCCGCGGACAGCCCACCAGCACGACCCACGGCCGCGTCGTGCACACCCCGACCCCGGACATCCTCTCCGACTTCGAGCGGCCCGTCGACCGGGAGCAAGCAGAGCGAACCGCACGCCAGCTCCGCGCCCTGCTGGGCAGCGCACCGCTGAACTTCCGCCGAAGTGAGCACCACGGCTACGTCGACCAGGACGTCGTCTGCACCACGTTCCTCGACGGGACGCCGGCGTCGCTGGCGATGTTCTGGCTGCGCAGCATCATCGAGATGCGCCAGCCGTTCACGCTCTCGCTCTTCCTCACCGGCCTCGACCGACTGCAGGAGCAGCAGCGCCTGAACCGCCGTTGGCGGCAGTCCGCGCGCGAGAACGAGCGCAACGCGATGAAGGGCAACCCGGACCCGGACTCCACGGCGCAGGAGGTCGAGCAGGCCGAGCTCGCGCAGCGCATGGCTATGGATCCGATGTCGGGCACCGTCAAGACCAGCCTGTACCTCATGGTCCGCTCGCCGGGCCCGGACCCGGACGTCCACGCCGTCGACCAAGAGGTCTACGAGGCCCGGGCACACGTCGCGCGCGTGACCCAGGGCGGCACCCTGAACGCCGGCGTGCGGATGCAGGAGATCCTCTGGCAGTCGACCCTGCCGCTGGGCACCGACTACGCCAAGCGCACGATCATCATGGAGACGCAGTGCGCCGCCGACACCGTGCCGCTCATCGGCACCGGCTGCGGCAGCCCGAGCGGGCTCCCGCTACTGGTCTCCGGCACCGGCGAGATCGAGTACCTCGCGCCCTTTGACCGCCGGCACCAGGCCCACATCACCGTCGTCGCGGGCACCTCGGGAACCGGCAAGACCGTGTTCGCCAACCGCATGATCGCCGCCATGGTCGCGATGGGCGCACAGGCGTCGATCATCGACCGCGCCGGCCACTACGACCAGCAGCTGCTGCTGCACCACGGCGCCAAGAAGGTCTCGATCGGCGGCGACGAGACACCGTGGGCGATCAACCACTGGGACGTCGACGATCCCTACAACGTCCCGCAGGCCAAGATTCTGTTCCTCGTCGACCTACACGGCGTGATGCTGAACACGACCTGGAGCCGCGAGGAAGAGGCGCTGCTGGCCAAAGCGATCCGTGTCACGTACACCTGGTGCGCCCGCCGGGGCATCACACCCCAGGAACACCATCTCGTCGAACTGCTGACGAAGGTTGCCGCAAGCGAGGCCGAGGCGGGCAACGCGCGGACCGCCGCGGTCCTCGAGACGTTCTCCGCCGAGCTCCAGGAGTTCGTCGGCGACGGGCTCTACGGGCACCTCTGGGACCGGGAGACGAATATCCCTGACGACGCCCCGCTCCTCATCTTCGACACCGCCTCGGCCACCAAGGCGATGCTCATCCCGCTCATGTTCGCGACTATGGACTGGATCCGCGAGCGCGCCCGCTCGTACTCGCGAGAGTTCGAGCACCACCCCGGCATCTACGCCGGACGGTCGATCGTGTGGCTCGACGAGGGCTGGGCCTGGGCGCGCGAACCCGCGCTCGCCGAGTACATCCAGACGCTCGCTCGGCAGTCGCGTCACCTGGGCCTGCTCTTCGGCGTCATGTCTCAGGACGCGGAGGACTTCGAGGGCGACGCCGCCGCGGTCCTGCGCAACGCCAGCATCCGCATCCTGCTGCGCCAGGACGAAGCGATGCTCGAGTACCTCAGCGCATCGCTTCGCCTCTCCCCCGAACAGGTCTCCAAGCTGGGCGACCTGCGCTCGCTGAAGGGCCAGTTCTCCGAGGCATTGGTGATGAACGGCTACCGCGGCGCCGGGCGTGTGACGATGCGGATGGGCCCGGCCGAATACTGGGCCTACACCTCCGACCCCAACCACGACGTCCCCCTCCGAAACCGGGCACTGGAGGAAGCTGACGGCAACATCTGGAAGGCCCTGGCGTCGCTGTCGATGACCCACGGCATCCCGACCGAAACGTAGCCGGAATGCCCAACCCCTCCTCCCCCAGATCGCTCCGCGCACGCCTCGGGCTCGCCCACGCGGCCGACCCGCTCGCGCTTGAGGCCGCGACGGTCGGGACGCGCACGGCGTTCGACGACCTCCCCGGTCGTGTCGTGACGATCGCCGGCCTGCACGGAGGGGCGGGCGCCACCACGCTGGCTCTCACACTCGCCAACGCCGCAACCAGCGGCACCACCCCACCACTGGTGATGGATCTCGCCGGCCCTGCCGCGGGCGGGCTGGCGATCCTCGCGGGCACCGCGAGCACAGAGCCCCCCATGACGTTGGCCGCACTGCGCTCGCAGGCCGGGGCAGTCGGACGCCTCGAAACGCCGATCGCGAAGACCGACAGCGGCGTCGCCATCATCGGCACCCCGCCACGCGCGGACACGATGCTCGACCACTACGCCGCCGGCGCACTTTCGCGCATCGGCGAGCGGGCACGCAACGGGGGCACACCCGAGCAGATCGCCGAGCTCGTCGAGTCCGTGGCCCAGACCCACCTAGCGAAGCTCCTGCCCGGCGCCGACGACACCACCGACCAGCTCGCCGGGCTCCTCGAGCAGGTCCGCCAGCGCTTCGGTCTCGTCGTCGTGGACCTCGGCATGGCGATCGAACCGGACGTCAGCGCCGCGGTCCTACACGCCGACCTTCACCTCTGGGTGTGCTCTACGGCGCCGGCCAGCCGCGCGCGTGCCCAGCACCTTCTCGCCACGCACCAGCATCACCCCGGCTGCAAGCAGCTCTTGGTCGTCTGGGACGACGGCACCAGCCAGCAGCCAACCCGCCAGCAGTTCGTCGAACTCAGCGGCACCCGAGGCCTCCCGATCGTGCAGATGCCCCACCACGGGCCGACCGCCGAGGGCATCGGCGCGATGGTGCTCCAGACGCTGACGGGCCTCGCGGTGATCTGCGACGCCGTACCCCGCGCATGAACGCGTCGGCGCTGCAGCCCTTGGGCCGGTCCGCGTCGGCGATCGCTCTGGCGATGGCGATCGCGACGGTCGCGCTGGCCTACATCGCCAGCAGCTCGGGACTCGTGGAGCCGAACTCCGAGACCGTCGAGCTGCGCCAGTCGCCGGCGACCGTTCTGGCCATCGCCACCATCAACCTCTTCCAAGCAGCCGGCGCGTTCTTCGTCGCCAGCCTCGCGCTCGCCACTCGCAACCCCCTCCTGCGACGCCTCGCGTGGGTGCTGGTCGTCCTGATCCCGGTGCGGTCCGCGGTCGTCGTCGGAATCGTTGGTGCCACCGACCTCAGCTGGTTGTGGGCCGCGACGCGGTGGTGGGCGTTTGAGTACGCCGCCATCGCGCTCGGCACGACCGCCGCGGTGCTACTTCTCCGCAGCCCCAACCCGGGAGCGCTGCAGCCGATGGCGCGTCTTGCGATGCCGACCATCATCGTCGTCCTGTTGCTCGGCGCCGCCATCGAGACGTACTCCACATGAACCCCGGGGCCCTCATCGCGGTCGTCCTGTTCTCGATCGCCTGCGTTGCAGTCCTCGCGGCCACCTACGCGGGGATGGATCCGAAGGGTGCCCAGGACCTCTGGGACGACATCGCGATCTACGTCTACCTGCTGGGTGGCGTCACCGGGTTCTTCGGTGCGCTCTGGATCTTCAGCTCGTTCGTGCGATGGCGCAACCGCAAGCGCCGGACCTACACGCGCTACCAGCTGGTGCTGTCGCAGTCCGACGAAGCGACCGTCGAGACCGTCGCCGCCGCGTACGAGACGCTGGTCCAGACGATTCGCGTCTCGACCCTCAGCCGCATGAGCACCGGGCAGCCCTACGTCGCCTTCGAGTCGTGGTTTACGCCCTCGCGCGATGGCGGCGAGACCGGGATGGTCCGCCTGATGCTGGTCTGCGAGGACCACACCCTGCGCGGCGTCATGGGCGCCCTGCGCCAGGCGTACCCGGACCTCACCGTCCGCCCGCACTCCAGCGCCGACCCGTCGGTCCCCCTGCGCATCACCGCGGTGAACTTCAACCCCGGCCACGTGCTGCGCGTCAACAAGTCGCGCACCTACACGGCCCCGCTCGTCACCGCGGCGGGGCCCGGCGAGAGCGACGCGCGCTCGACGATGGCCGCCGTCATCCGCCAGCAGCAGGCGCTGGGCCGAGTCTCGAGCGTCCGCTGGTGCATCATGCCCGCCGGCGACTGGGTCGATTCCTCGACGGTCCGGCGCCTGCAGGCCGCAAGCAGCCCCGGCATGGGAGGCCTGCAGTTCGGGCCGATCAACCGCCCCGATCCCGCGACGTCGACGGACATCAACCAGGCGATGATGCTCGGCGGCGGCGCTATGAGTTACCTCGAGCTGCAGGCCGCCGTCGAGCAGGGAACCGTCACGCACCCGCGGACCGGCAAGACCCGACCCGAGTCGTTCGGCGAGATGATGAACGCCTGCCGGCAGCTGCTGGGCCCGGCGATGTCGCGCCGCGCTCTGAACCAGCTGACGCACCGGTACATGATCCTGCGCCAGCCGCTCTACCGCCGGCGCTGGGCGACCGCAGAGCCGCCGCTGTGGCCGCAGCCCAACGGCAGCACCCTCGTCTCTCCGCGCGAGCTCGGTGCGCTGATGGAGCTCCCGTCGCTGGGTTCCGAGCACTCGCTGCCGCTGCAGCGCTCGACCGTCCCGCAGCTCAACGCACCCCCCGGCCTCGCACGGGCCTCCATCATCGACCTGCCCGTTCCTCCCGAGGTCCCGCTCACCGGGCCGCCGCCGGGCCGGTCGGCGCACACCGCGCCCGCCGACGACGAGGCCCCGATCGAAGTCGTCGACGCCGAGCTCGTCGACGACACCCCTCAGGAGCGCTGATCGCGATGGCCCTGAACGCCCGCCGCACCTCCCGTTTCCGCCGCAACGTCGACGCTGCCCGCACGGCGCCGGCCCCCGTCGACTCGAGCCTGCCCGAGCCGCCGCTTCACCCCGACGCGGGCGACGTCGCCGCGCTCCCAAACGGGTGGCCGTGCCGTCCGGACCCCGGCATCGCGCTGGGCGGCGCGCTCCCGAGCGTGCCGTGGTTCATCCCCCGCGTGGACCGCAAGTACAACGTCATCATGTCCGGCGGCCAGGGGTCGGGCAAGACGTCGATGCTGTGCCGTCTGGCGCTCAACGACATCTACGACCCCACCACCTGCACGATCGTGCTGGACATGAAGGGGTCGCTGTCGCGCCGGCTGCTGCGCCACTCCCCCGACGAACTCATCAGCGAGGTGCCCGTCCCCGACGGGCTCGGCGGCCACCGCTTCGAGCAGCAGCTCAAGCGCGTCTGGTACCTCGACCTCGAGAAGCCGGCGTTCGGCATGACGCCACTGCGAGTCGAAGCGGGCTGGTCTCGCAACTCGTTGGCCGGTGAGTTCTCGCGTATCGCCGACGCCATGACGCGGGTGCTGCTGGACCTCTTCCCGGGGCAGATCATGGGGTCCTCTGAGGACATCATCGAGCGCTCCACGATCGGTGCGATGGCGATCGCCTGGTGGGAGCACGAACAGGAGTGCCAGGCCAACGGCATCGATCCGGAGAGCAAGAGCTTCATCGGCTCGATCGAGGTGCTCGCCTCGATGCTCGAACCGACGGCCAGGCGCCGCGACTACGCCGCCGACGGCGGGTCCGCGAAGCAGAAGCGCGACCCCCCAAACCCGTGGCACCGCGCCGCCGGCAAGGCGTGCCAGATGCTCCCCAACCTCGACCGGACCGCCGACGACTTCCTCTACGGCATCCCCGCTCGCGTCGCCGACAACCGGGCCAACATCGCGCAGCGGATGGAGGCGCCGGCCAACAAGATCCGGCCGCTGGTCGGCGCGGCCGCCAACGCCCGGCGGTTCGTCGAGCACCGCTACCACCTGTCGATCTCCGAGCTCGTCCGCCGCCGCGACGTGCTCATCGTCAACCCGCGCCTGGACAAGCTCGGCGAGGACCAGGCCGCGATCATCTGCAACTTCATCGTCCACCTCATCGACCAGGAGATGAAGCGCCAGGCGGAGGTCGATCCCGCGATCCGCCCGCGCGTCTCGCTCGTCGCCGACGAGGCGCACCGGCTCATCACCGACTCGCTGATGACGATGGTCGCCACCCACCGCGAGGCCGGCTTCGACTGCGCGTTCGTCGTCCAGTTCCTGTCGCAGATCGGGGCCTCGCACCCGGACTCCGCGACACGTCAGAAGATGCTCGACGGCGTCGGCAACCTCATGCAGCACAAGATCGTGTTCCGCGCGAGCTCCCCGGAGGACGCCGAGTATTACGCCGCGATCTTCCGCTCCGTCTACGAGACGATGGTCCGCGCGGACCCCGTCTCGAGGTCGCGAGTGCCCGCAGATCCGTCGCGGATCAGCTCCCTGGCGGACTGGACCGCCCTCGTCTCGCTCATCTCCAGCGGCGCAACCGGCAACGCCGGCGGCACCGGCGAGTCCCTATGGCAGCTGGGCGAGACCGGCCCCGCGTCCCGGCTGCCCGTCTTCACGTCGCACACGATGGAGATGAAGTCGGCCGAGCAGCTGTCTTCCGCGTGGGCGGACGTCCACATCGCGCGGCAGGAAAACCAGTTCCCGGACTACCCCGAGAACATGAGTGAACTGGCTCGCTCGGCCCCCCCGGAGGAGTTGCTGCACGGCACCCCGGAGGCCCCGACACGCGCGCAGCGCAAGGAGCACGTCGACCGCGAAGCCGCCCAGGTCGCGGAGCAGGATCTCGGCAAGGTCCCCGGCAAGCGCGCCGCCGAGCCCGCTCGTCACGAGGTCGACCCGCAACTCGAAGACGACGGCTGGGACCTCGGAGACAACGACTCGGTCGGCGACGACCACGACGGTGCGGACATCGCCGACATCTGGGACGAGGCGACCGCTGCGACCACCAGGGGCCGGAAGAAGCCCGCGAAGGCAACGCCGGAGCCCACCCCGCGGGCAGCGTCGCCGACCACCGAGGACGACGTGCGCGTCGATGAACGTCGCGCGCCGACGGACCCCGCAGCACAGCTTCGCGACCGCGCGGCGCTGCGACACGCGCTCCGTCCGACCTCGGAGGAGGTGCCGTCCGGCGACCTGCCGCGCCTCGACAGCCTCGACGAGACCGTCAAGGCGCTCGCGTTGATCGACCAAGCGGAGGGCCGCGAACCGTGGTCGCTGAAGCTCGTCGACGACTACGCCGGGGCGCTCACGCGGGTCGCGAATATCGTCGCCGCCATGATGCCCGAGGACCCCGCGGTGGTCGCCGAGGGCCCCAAGCCCGACGTTGACGCCCAGGTGCTCGACCGCCTGCACTCCGCCGCCGGCGAGGCAACACGGGCGGCGAAGTCGATGCGCACCCTCGTCAAGAACCGCGCGTCGGCCTCCGAACTGGACGGCATCACCGACCAGCTTCGCGAGGACATCGAGTCCGCGAAGCGGCTGGTGAAGAGCAACAGGTACTCGCACCGGCCGCTCCTGGAGGAGCTCGCCCGGGCCACGAAGACCGCGACGGTCGTCAAGCGGATGCCCGAACTTCTCGAGTACCTCAGCGACGCACACGAGGCCGCCACCGGCGCGGAAGCGGACACGGCCGCGAAGGCCGTGGGCCCTGCGGTCGCTCGCCTGCGGGAGATCGTCATCGCGATTCGCGACCTTCCCGGCGCCGCGGACGGCGACGATCTGGACAAGCTGGAAGACGACGTCCGAGCGCTCGACGCGCTCGTCCGCGCGCACCGCTCGAAGGCCGCCGACGTCGCCGCGCAGCTGGACGCCGCGCAACTCAGCACCCTGGCGACCGCCGCGCGGCTGACGTACGTCCAGCCCACGATCCTCTCGGCGCTGCTCGACGCACCCGTTTCGGACCGCACGATTCGCCGTCATATCCAGTCGCTGGAGGGCCTCGGACTGATCGCGACCTCCCGCATCACCCGCAAGGGACGCGGCGCTCGGTCGTCGATCTACACGGTCACCGAGCGCGGCAGGGCCGTCCTGCGGGACACCTTCCGCAAGACGAACGCCACCGCCAAGCGCATCCCACGCGAGCTCGAGGCCGAACGCGACGCACCCGAGGGCCGCAAGGCCGACACCCTCAGGCACGACCTCGCCGTCCAGGCGGCCGTCATCGCGCTGCGCCAAACCGCCGCCAGCACGAGCGTGACCTGGGTCTCTCCGTCGATGTCCGGGGGCTACCTCGACCCCTCCACCATCTACCGCGAGGGCCTGCGTGAGGACCACCTCGCCCCCAACCCGGCGATCAAGGTCGTAGGCGAGCGGCTCGACAAGGCCGGCCGCATCGAACCCGACGTCACGGTCCAGATGACCGGCCCGACCGGGACCGGACACGGCCTCGTCGACCTGATGCTGGAGCTCGACCGCACTGAGCGCGGGTCCTACAACCGGGGTAAGTTCGCCGCCTACGACCACTTCCTTGCGGGCTGGTGGCAAGGCACGCGACGGTTCGGACGCGACCGCAAGCGCCGTCCGATCGTCGTCTTCGTCGCCAGCAAGGAGACCGCGCTGGGCTCGTTGATGAACGCCGCCGACGCCGAAATGCGCGTCGGTCTGGGCGGCCGCGCGGTCTACGACGAGAGCGAATACTGGTACCCCGGCCGCGAGCACATCGTGTTCACGACCCTCGAATGGCTCCTCGCGGGAGAGCTGAAGGGCAAGCTCCTGCCGCCGTTCCCGCCGCGCGTCCGGGGCGTCGATTCCGACTCGCTGCCCAGCACTCTCGTCGATCTCATCGACCCCGCCTGGTGGAGCAG
>CAFBMK010000035.1_pt1 | contig 18338 bp, 16 predicted proteins | sample 7268691 | NCBI WGS metagenome assembly CAFBMK01 (sample SAMEA6814062, study PRJEB35770) | freshwater metagenome | biome: Freshwater; feature: Freshwater reservoir; material: water | place: Czech Republic | collected 2017-05-23 | depth 30m m
AGCTCCGCTCGCAGCCCGACTTCCAGCCCGGCGACCGCGTTCGCGTCCACTTCCAGGTCGTCGAGGGCACGCGTCGCCGTACGCAGGTCTTCGAGGGCATCGTCATCAAGCGCCAGGGCCACGGCGCTCGCGAGACGTTCACCGTCCGCAAGCAGAGCTTCGGCGTCGGCGTGGAGCGCACGTTCCCGCTGAGCTCGCCGAAGATCGAGAAGATCGACGTCGCCGCCCGCGGTGACGTGCGGCGCGCGAAGCTCTACTACCTGCGCGGTCGCGTCGGCAAGGCCGCCCGCGTGCGCGAGCGCCGCTACGTCGCCCCGGAGAAGGTCGCCGCGGCGCCCGTCGCCGAGCCGGCCCCGGCCGCCGCGGACGAGGCCCCGGTCGCCGAGACCGACGCGGCCACCACGGAGTCCTCGGACTCCTGATCACCCGCGCCGCCTCCTCGTGAGCGACGACGTCCCCGCCCCCCGGTCCGAGACCGGGGGCGCCTCCGTGCCCCCGACCGGCACGGACGGCGCCTCCGGTCGGCCCGGACGCCGCAAGCGCAAGCAGCTCAACCCGATCGTCGAGCTCGTCGGGCTCGTCGCGATCGCGCTGCTGTTGGCGCTCGGCATCCAGGCCCTCCTGGTCAAGCCGTACCGCATCCCGAGCGAGTCGATGGAGCCGCTGCTGGTCACGGGCCAGCGCGTCCTCGTCAACCGCCTCTCGCACCACCTCGGCAGCGACCCGTCGGTCGGCGACGTCGTGGTCTTCCACCCGCCCAAGGGCGCGAACGCCGAGGCGTCCGGGCTCCAGGGGCAGGAGGCGGGCTCCGGCGAGTGCGGCGACGAGGACAACATCGCCGAGGGGCGGCCGTGCTCGCAGAGCATCGGCGGCGAGTGGAAGAGCGAGAACTACATCAAGCGGGTCGTCGCCGGCCCGGGCGATCGCGTGTCCGTCCGGAACGGCCACGTCGTCCTGAACGGCAGGCAGCAGACCGAGGACTTCATCTCGGACAGCTGCGACGGCGCGGGCGACACGGACACCCCGTGCTCGCTGCCGAAGACCATCACGGTGCCCGCCGGGCACTACTTCATGATGGGCGACAACCGTGGCGAGTCCAACGACAGCCGCTTCTGGGGCCCCGTCCCGCGCGACTGGGTCATCGGTGGCGCCTTCGCCACGTACTGGCCGCCCAAGCGCATCGGTGGCATCTGAGCCGCACCCCGTCGCGCTCGTCGACCACGACGACGCGGCACCCGGCGACGGGCCGGCCGTCGACGGGGACGCGGTGAGGCGCGGCGCGGAGCCCGCGCCCGTCGGTGATGGGCCGTCCGTCGACGGCGCCGTCGACGGCGGTGACGCTCCGACCGGGACGTCGACCGCCGTGGGCACCGTCCGCGGCCGGGGGGCGCGGAAGAAGACCGGGTCCGCGAGCCGTGGGCGCCGGCTGTTCCAGCACGACCGGGCGCTCGGCGTGCGCTGGGTCGTCGGGGCCGACGAGGCCGGTCGCGGATGCCTGGCCGGGCCGCTCGTCGCCGGGGCGGTGCTCTTCGACCTCGAGCGCATCGGCCCGCAGGAGGTGCGGGCGCTCGGGGCGCTCGACGACTCGAAGGCCCACACGGCGGAGGAGCGCGAGCGGCTGTTCGCCGTCGTCCTGCGCATCGCGGAGCGGGTCGGGTCGGTCTCCCGCTGCGTCGAGGGCCTCGACGGGCGCGGCCTGCACGTGACGAATCTCGAGGCGCTCTCGACCGCCGCCCGCCGGGTGGCCCGACCCGGGGCGCTCTGCCTGACGGACGGCTTCCGCGTCCCCGACACGGGCTTCGACCAGCGCCACGTGGTCGGCGGCGACGCGAAGAGCGCCGCCATCGCCGCAGCGTCCATCGTCGCCAAGGTCACGCGGGACCGCTTCATGCACCGCGCCGCCGCGCGCCTGCCCGCCTGGGGCTTCGACCAGCACATGGGCTACGGGACCACGGCCCACCAGGACGCGATCCGCCGGCACGGCCTGTCGGAGCTGCACCGCCGCTCGTTCCGGGCCGTCGCCTACGAGGGCTGGCTCTAGCCGGGGCCCGGCGGACGCTCCGGCGGGGCGCCGCGTGCGGGCCGGAACGACCCGCCCGGCCGCCGACGCTCAGAACGCGGCCTCGATGTGGTCGAGCCGCACGAGGCGGCCGGCCTCGTCGACCAGGACGCCGACCGCGTCGAAGCGGACGTCGCGGCCCGTGGGCCGATCGGTCGTCTCCGACAGCCACGCGGCCGCGAGCCGCCGGACCTGACGTCGCTTGCGGTCGTGCAGCGAGGCCCACGGCGCCGCGCCCCCGCGCGCGATCCGCGCCTTGACCTCGCAGAAGACGATGGTGCGACCGTCGTGGACCACGAGGTCGATCTCGCCCCACCGCGTGCGGGCGCGCTCCGCGAGCACGACGTACCCCAGCCGCTCGAGGTGCTCGCGCGCGAACCGCTCGCCGAGGCGCCCGACCCCCGGGCGGTGGTCGGGCCGCGGGTCGCGGCCGGGTGGGGAGGGCTGGGGAGCGGACACGCCGACGACGCTAGGCCGCCCCGGGCCGGCGGATCCGGGGGCCGATCGTGCCGTTCCGGTGCCGGGTCGCACCCGACTCCGCACCGGGCGCCGGACGTCGCCGTGCCGTCGCGGTTCCGGCACGAACGAGGCCTTCTCCGGGCACGGGGCACGGACCTAGCGTGGCGGCCATGTTGGCGCGCGTCCAGACGTTCTCGATCGACGGCCTCGAGCCGCGGCCCGTGGTCGTCGAGGTCGACGTCCGCCCCGGGCTGCCCTCGTTCACCATCGTCGGGCTCGGCGACCTCGCCGTCCGCGAGTCGCGGGAGCGCGTGCGCGCCGCGCTGGGCAACCAGGGGTTCGAGCTGCCCCAGCGCCGGATCACGGTCAACCTGGCGCCCGCGAGCCTGCCGAAGGGCGGACCGGGCTTCGACCTGGCCATCGCGGTCGGGCTGCTCGCGGCCTCGGGCCAGGCCCCGGGCGTCGACCTGGGCACCGTGGCGGTCGTCGGCGAGCTGTCGCTGGGCGGGGTCGTCCGGCCCGGCCGCGGTGCCCTCGTCGTCGCCGAGGGCGCCCGGGCCGCGGGCCTGGAGGCGATCGTGCTGCCGCGCGAGCAGCGGGACGAGGCAGGCCTGGTCCCGGACGTCGCGGTGCGGGCGGTCGGGACGCTGCGCGAGGCGGTCGAGGCCCTGGGCCGCCCGGGTCGCGACGACCGGCGGCCGGCCCCGGAGCGGCCGCCCGCCGCCGTCGGGGCCGGTGTGCCCGACCTCGCCGACGTCCGGGGCCAGCTCCTGGCCCGGCGCGGGCTCGAGGTCGCCGCGGCCGGCGGTCACAGCCTGCTGCTGGTCGGGCCTCCCGGGACGGGCAAGACGATGCTCGCCCGCCGCCTCCCGGGCCTGCTGCCGCCGATGGGCACCTCCGAGGCGCTCGAGGTGACCCGCATCCACAGCGTCTGCGGGCTGCACGACGGTGCGGGCCTCGTCGCCGAGCGCCCCTTCCGCGCACCGCACCACGGCACGTCGGCCGCGGGGCTCGTCGGCGGCGGGAGCGTGGCGCGGCCGGGCGAGATCACCCTGGGCCACCGAGGCGTCCTCTTCCTCGACGAGCTCCCGGAGTTCCGGCGCGACGCCCTCGAGGCGCTGCGTCAGCCGCTGGAGGACGGGCGGGTCGTGCTGGTCCGCCAGGGGCGGACCCGGACGTTCCCGTCGCGCACGATGCTCGTCGCCGCCGCCAACCCGTGCCCGTGCGGGCACCACGGCACCGGCCGCTGCCGGTGCGGTCCCCAGGACCTCGAGCGGTACCGCCGCAAGCTGTCGGGCCCGCTCCTGGACCGGATCGACCTGCACGTCTCCTGCCCCCGCCCCAGCGCGGAGGAGATCGCCGGCGATCAGGCCGAGTCCACGTCGGCGGTGCTCGAGCGGGTCCTGGCCGCACGCGACTTCCGGACGGCGCGGCGTGCCGGGTCGGGGCCGCGACGCCTCGAGGCCGACCTGTCGTCCGCGGCCGCCGCCCGCCTGGAGCGGGCGTACCTCGGCGGCGCGCTGTCGGCCCGCGGCCGGGCGCGGGTGCTGCGCCTCGCCCGCACGATCGCGGACCTCGCCACGTCGACCACGATCGGGACGGAGCACCTCGACGAGGCGCTCTACCTCCGGCAGGACGTCGCCCGCGACGACGAGGCGGTCGCCGCATGAGGGCCTGCGTGGACTGCCTGCGGATGGCCCAGCTGCTCGGCGAGCTGACGCCGGCGCTCGACCGGCCGGCGGGACGGGTCCCGCACGTCCTGGCCCTCGGGCCGGAGGAGCTCGCGTTCGCCGTGAACGGTCCGCGGGGTCCGCGCGCCCGGACCCTCGGGCGGTCCGACGACGACCTGCTGAGCGGGGCGGACCGCGACCGGCGGGCGCTCGGCGTCGAGGCGGTCTGCCGGCACCACCCGGACTACCCGGCGCGCCTCCTGGACCTCGGCGACCCGCCCGCGGTGCTCCACGTCCTGGGCGGGATCGACCGGCTCCGGCGGGTGCTCGGCCCGCGACTCGACGGACCGGCGGTCGGGATGGTCGGCGCGCGCCGGCCGCCCGAGGACGCCCTGCGCATCGCCCGGCGGTTCGCCGAGGCGGTGGCCCGCGGCGGCATCACGGTGGTCAGCGGGATGGCCTTCGGGGTGGACGAGGCCAGTCACGAGGGCGCCCTGGCGGCCGGATCGCCCGGCGGCGAGGGGCCGGTGGAGGGTCGTCGGCGGCCGGGCGGCACGGTCGCCGTGCTCGCCGCCGGCGTGGAGCGGGCGACGCCGGCGCGGCTGCGGCACCTGTACGAGCGGATCGCCGCCGACGGCGTCGTGGTCGGCGAGCTGCCGCCGGGGGCCACGCCGCGGCGCTGGAGCTTCCCCGCGCGCAACCGCCTGATCGCCGCGCTGGGCGACGGGCTGGTGGTCGTCGCCGCGGGACGCGGGTCGGGCTCGCTGCGCTCCGTCGAGCACGCGCGGGACCTCGACCGCCCGGTCGGCATCGTGCCCGGGTCGGTGCTCGACCCGCGGTACGCCGGCGGGCACGACGTGCTGCGCGGGGCGGACCTCCTCGCCGGGGAGGACGACGAGGGCCGGGTGCTGACGCGCGCCATCGTCGAGCCCGACGATGTGCGGGCGATGCTCCACGCCGACCGCCTGCGCCTGCGGTTCGCGTTGGGGGACGCGGATGGGGCGGGAGCGACCGCGATCGCCGCGCTCCCGCCGATCCCGCCGGCGGACCCGCTGAGCGGGCTCGAGGGTGGCGCGCGGGACATCGCGGAGCGGCTGCTCGCGGGCCCGCGGACGATCGAGAGCCTGATCGCGGAGTCCGACCCGGCGACGATCCTGGCCGGGCTGGGGGCGCTCGAGGCCGACGGGCGGCTGCGCCGGTCGCTCGGCGGCGAGCTGCGGCTCGTCGAGGCCCCCCGGGGAGCCGGATCCGCCGTGGGGGAGGGCTCGCAGGGAGGTCCGTCCCGGGGTGGCCCGGCGCGGTAGCCTCGGGGTGCATGCCCGTCCGCACGCCGATCTGCCTCACGATCGCCGGCTCCGACTCCGGAGGCGGCGCAGGCGTGCAGGCCGACCTCAAGGCCTTCGCCGCCCAGGGCGCCCACGGCACGACCGCCATCACGGGCCTGACGGCCCAGAACACCGTCGGCGTCACGCGGATCGACCCGGTCGACCCTCGGATGATCGTCGAGCAGGTGGACGCCGTCCTCTCGGACATGGCCGTGGACGCCGTCAAGATCGGCATGGTCGGCTCCGAGCCCAGCATCCGGGCCGTGGTCGCCGCGCTGCAGGGCCTGCCCGAGGGCGTGCCCGTGGTGATCGACCCCGTGATGGTCGCCGAGTCCGGTGCGCGCCTCCTCGAGGCGGACGCCCAGCGGGCCTTCGTCCGCGACCTCCTGCCGCTCGCGACGGTGGTCACGCCCAACCTGCCCGAGGCGCTCGTCCTCGCGGGCCGCGACGACGTCGACGACCTCGCCACGCTTACGGACGACGACGTCCTGCAGGTCGCCCGGACCATCGCCGACGCGGGTCCCGACGCCGTGCTCGTCACCGGCGGGCACCGCGCGGCCGCGGAGGACCTGCTCCTCCTCGACGACGGCACGGTCCTGCGCCTCCCGGGCGTCCGCCACGCCGACGGCGCCGCGCACGGCTCCGGCTGCACGCACTCGAGCACCCTCGCCGCCCGCCTCGCCCAGGGCGACGACCTGCCCCGCGCCGCGCGCGTGGCCCGCGCCGTCGCCGGCGAGGCCGTCCGCCGCGGCCTGCGCGACGTCGGGGCCGGTCCCGGGCCCGTCGACGTGCTCGACCTGCCCGCGCTGCGCGACGCCGCCGCGGCGACCGCCGAGGCCGTCGTCGCCGACCAGGGCAGGACGGCCGCGCCATGACGACCGTCCTGGCCGTCCTCGCGTTCGCGGCCGCGGTCCTCGTGCCGCTCGCGCTCACCGCCGGCTACTGGGGCCCGCTGCTCGCCAACCGGGTCCTCGCCGTCGTCTCGTGGCTGCGCGCCGGCCGCGCCGGGCACGTCGAGCGGCGCCGCGCGGAGGCGACCGCGCGCGAGCTCCTGCGCACCTGCCTCGACGACGAGAGCTGGGCGATGTACCGCGACCTCGGCTTCGTCCGCGTGTGGGGCCGCGGGGGCCGGGCGCCGGCGCCGTCCGGTCGCCGGCCCGCCCCGGGCGTCGCGTACGCCTACCTCGTGTATCCCCACCGCCCGCACGTCGTCTTCCTGCCCCAGACCAGCACGCTGCTGGGCGAGTGCCGCGTGCAGCTCGCCGGCCTGGACCCCGAGGACCCGCTCGTGGCGACGGACGACGTCCTCGCGCACTGGATGGCGCTCACGCAGGACGAGCACGGCGTCGTGGCCTCCGCCCGCATCGGGTTCCCGGGCACGGAGCTCTCGCGCCGCGCGGTGCGCCGGGACCTCTGGCGCCTGCGGGAGTGGGAGAGCCGGCGCACGGAGCGCGCCCTCGGTGTCGTGCGGCCCGGTCGCCTCGAGCGCGCCGTCCGCGGTCGCCCCGCGGGCTGAGGCCCCGGTGGCCACCCACGGGCGCGCCAGGGGTCGGTCGCGACCACCGTGGAGTAGCGTTCGCGGGCGATGAGCAGCACTCCCGACGGCGTCGACCTCAAGCGCAACTCGCGACAGGTCACCGAGGGGCCGCAGCGCGCGGCCGCACGGACCTACCTGAAGGGCATCGGCTTCGACAACGAGGCGCTGTCCAAGCCGATCATCGGCGTGGCGCACGGCTGGATCGAGACCATGCCGTGCAACTTCAACCACCGGGTGCTCGCCAACAAGGTCAAGCAGGGCATCCGGGCCGCCGGCGGCACCCCGATGGAGCTCAACCACATCGCGATCTCCGACGGGATCACGATGGGCACCTCGGGCATGAAGACGTCGCTCGTCTCCCGCGAGGTCATCACGGACTCCATCGAGCTCGTCGCGCGCGGGCACCTCTTCGACGGCCTCGTGGTCATCACGGGCTGCGACAAGACGATCCCCGCCGGCGTGATGGCCCTCGCGCGGCTGAACATCCCCGGCCTCATGCTCTACGGTGGCTCGATCCCGCCCGGCCACCTCCACGGCGAGGAGGTCACGATCCAGTCCGTCTTCGAGGCCGTCGGCCGGCACGCCGCGGGCACGATGACCGACGAGGAGCTCGACGAGCTCGAGAACGTCGCCAGCCCCGGCGCGGGCGCGTGCGGCGGGCAGTTCACCGCGAACACCATGGCGATGGCGTTCGAGGCCATGGGCATCAGCCCAGCCGGCGCCGCGATGGTCCACGCTCAGGCGCCGAGCAAGCTCGAGGTCGCGTTCCGCACGGGCGAGCTCGCGATGGAGGTCCTGCGCCGCGACCTGCGCCCGAGCGACGTCATCACGAAGGAGTCGCTGCAGAACGCGGTCGCCGCGGTCTCGGGCTCCGGCGGCTCCACGAACGCCGTCCTGCACCTGCTCGCGGTCGCGAAGGAGATGGGCGTCGACTTCGACATCGACGACTTCGACCGCATCAGCCGCTCGACGCCGCTGCTGTGCGACCTGCTGCCCGGCGGCCGCTACAACGCCGTCGACCTCTGGCACGCGGGCGGCACGCCCGTGTTCCTCGGCCGCCTGAAGGAGGGCGGTCAGCTGCACGAGGACCTGCCGACCGTGACCGGCCCCACCATCGGCGAGCTCGCCGACCAGGGCGTCGAGGCCGAGGGCCAGCGCGTCATCCGCCCGCTCGACGACCCGATCCGCGACACCGGCGGCCTCGCGATCCTGCGCGGCAACCTCTCGCCGGAGGGCTGCGTCGTCAAGCTCTCCGGGCACGAGCGCCGGCGTCACGTCGGGCCCGCGCGCGTCTTCGAGCAGGAGGCCGCCGCGATGGAGGTCGTCACGAGCGGCGGGATCCGCCCGGGCGACGTCATCGTCATCCGCAACGAGGGACCGACGGGCGGGCCCGGCATGCGCGAGATGCTCGCGGTCTCGAGCGCCCTGTCGGGCATCGGCATCTCGGGTGAGGTCGCACTCATCACGGACGGCCGCTTCTCCGGCGCCACGCACGGCTTCTCGGTCGGCCACGTCTCGCCCGAGGCGTTCCACCGCGGTCCGATCGCCGCCGTCCGCGAGGGCGACGAGATCACGATCGACGTCGACGAGCGCCGGCTCTCCGTGGACCTGACCGACGAGGAGATCGCGGAGCGCGCCGCCGCCTACGAGCCCGTCGTCAGCCCCGACGCCACGGGCGTCCTCGCCAAGTACGCCAAGCTCGTGGGCACCGCGAGCGAGGGCGCCGTCACCATCGGCTGAGGTGGGGGACGCGCGCGACATCCTGCCCGTCGTCGAGCCCGACCGGGACCTCGACGACTGGGGCCGCTCGGCCCGGCTCTCCGGCGCCCTGGACCGCACCCTGTGGGAGGCGGCGCACAAGCTGTGGTTCCGCGTCGAGCTGCAGCAGGCCGACCGCATCCCCTCGACCGGCGGGGCGCTCCTCGTCGTCAACGGCGGCGGCGTGCTCTCGCCGATCGGCCCGCTCGTCGCCAAGGCGGTGCGCGAGGACCACCCCCGCCGCCGCGACCCGCGGCTCTGCGTCGACCGCGGCGTCCTGGACCAGCCCGGCCTCTCCGTGCTCCTGACCCGCGCGGGTGCGGTCGGCGCCCAGGTCGACGACCTCGCCCGGCTGCTGGGCGACGAGGGCTCGCTGCTCGTCCTCAGCACGCGGACCGACCGCCTCCACGACGAGGGCGCGACGGAGGGCCTTGCCGGGCACCCCGCCCTCGTGGCCGCCGTGCGCACCGGCGTGCCGATCATCCCGATCGCCGCCGTCGGGGCCGACGACGCCCAGCCCGTGCTGGGGCGCCTGCCGCTGCCCGGTGGCCGTCGGCTGCCCGTCACGCTGGCCTTCCCGCACCTCGGCCCGCTCGCGCTGCTCGCCTACCTGCCGGCGAAGATCCGCCTGCGGGCCCTCTCGCCGCTGCTCCCCGACACGGACGCGGGGACGGACCCGGACGCCGAGGTCGAGCGCCTGGCGCTCTCGACCGCCCGCCGGCTGCGGCACGAGCACGCCGACATGCGGCGGACCCGCGGCTCGAGGTGGGTCGGATGACCGGCGCCGGACTGCGCGTCCTCGTCACCGCCGGGTCCAGCCGCCTCGGGGCGCTGATCGTGACGGCCCTCGAGCGCCGGGACGACGTGGCGACCGTCATCGCCGTGGACGACCACGCCCCGGGCGCCCCGTTCGCCCGGGCCGAGTTCGTCCGCCTGGGCGCGGACCTCGCCCAGCTGCCCCGGATCGTCCGCGGCGCCGAGGTCGACGTCGTGGTCGACGCCCGCGCCGCGGCGGCGGTCGCGCCGCTCGACGAGGCCGCGATCGTCGGACACGCGCCCGTGTCGGAGCGGATCGCGACGGCCTGCACCGAGCCGGGCAGCCCGGTGACGCGGCTCGTCGTCGTCGGCTCCGTCCACCGGACGGGCTGGGGGCGCGACCTGCCGGCGTTCCTCACGGAGGACGTCGAGGCGCCCGCGTCGCCGCGCGGGGCCCTGGCCGGCGCGCTCGCCGAGGTCGAGCGGTCCGCGGAGGACGCGCAGCGCCGGCGGCCCGAGCTCGGGCTGACGACCGTGCGGCTCGCGGACCCCGTCGGCCCCGCGAGCTCGGGCGTCCTGCAGGCCGCCGACCGCCTGCCGCTGCTGCCGACCGTGCTCGGGTTCGATCCCCCGGTGCAGGTCGTGCACGAGGAGGACGCCGCCGCCGCGGTCGCCCACGTCGTCGGCCGCGGGCTCGACGGGCCGTACCTCGTGGCCGCCGACGGCACCCTGGCGCTGTCGGAGGCGCTGCGCATCCTCGGGCGCCCGCACGCCCCGGTCCTGCCCCCGTGGGGCACCGGGGTGCTCGCCGGCGTCCTCTCGCGCGCGGGGCTCGGCGGCGCCCACGAGCTCGCGGGCCAGCTGCGCCGCGGTCGGGGCATCGACAACCGGCGCCTGAAGGCGACGGGCTTCGCCTACCGGGCGACCTCCCGCGAGGCGCTGCGGACCGCGGCGGGGGTCCGGCGCCGCCGCCGGGTCCTGCACCCCGGCGTCCCCGCCCCGTACGAGCCCGAGGTCGAGGCCTTCCTGCGCTACAGCCCGTCCGCCCGCGGCGACGGCGCGGAGCCCGAGGTCCGCGAGGAGGAGGGCATCGGTGCGCTCGAGGGCGACGCCCTGCTGCAGCTGCTGCCGTCCCTGGACCCCGAGGCGCTCCGCGCGCTGCGCGCCCACGAAGAGGCCGGTCCGGGCCGGCGCCGGGTCCTCGACGAGATCGACCTGCTGCTCCACCGCGCCTGAGGGCCCCGGCCGAGTCGCGACCGGGCGACGCTCGACCGGGCCCCGTCGGAGCCCGCGTGCGGCCGGTCGACGGCCGCCGGTCGTCGCCCCGGGCCGCGGCCGCGCGACGGTGCCGGGCGACCCGGGACGCCAGGCGGCGTGGGGGCGTATGCATCCGGGTACGATCACGGTTCGTAGTACCCCCGAGCCCCTGAACGCCTTCTTGCGGCCGGGCCCGGTTCCGCCGACCCCCAGATACCATCGATAGCGCCGCCATGCGTCAACGTCCCGTCCTGCTCCTCACCACCGTCCTCGCCGTGCTCCTCGTGGCCTGCGGCGGCGTCCTCGTCGCCGACGCGAGCACCACGAAGAAGATCCCGCAGGGCGTGACGATCGGCGGGGTCGACGTCGGCGGCATGACGCCCGAAGCCGCCCGGACGACGGCCACGCGCGAGCTGACGGACCGGCTCTCCCGCCCGGTCAAGGTCGTCCACAGCGAGAAGGAGTGGAACCTCACCGCGAAGGGCGCCGGCATCAAGGTCGACATCGACGAGGCCGTCGCGCGCGCCGCCGACCTCAGCGACGACGGCAACGCGTTCGTCCGGGTCTACCGCTCCGTCGCGGGCAACGAGGTGCGTCGCGAGTTCTCGCCGACCAGCACCTACAACCGCTACGCGATCACGCGGCTCCTGGACCGGGTCGAGAAGGGCCTGCACCGCGAGCCGAAGTCGGCCTCGGTGGCCCTCGAGAACGGCGAGCTGAAGATGACGAAGGGCCAGGTCGGCCTGCGCCTGAAGCGCGAGCGCGTCGCGGACCTCGTCCGCACGGCGCTCCTGGACCCGTCCGCGAAGCACCAGATCTCGGCCTACACGGCGAAGATCCAGCCGAAGGAGTCCACGGCGGCGGTCCGCAAGAAGTACTCGACCGTCCTCGTCGCCAGCCGCTCCTCGTTCAAGCTGACGCTCTACAAGGACATGAAGGTGTCGAAGACCTACGGCATCTCCGTGGGCAAGGCCGGCAACGACACCCCCGCCGGCCAGTACACGATCGGCAACAAGGCGGAGAACCCCGCCTGGCACGTCCCGAACTCCGCGTGGGCGGGCGAGCTCGCCGGCACCGTGGTGCCGCCCGGCCCGTCCAACCCGATCAAGGCCCGCTGGCTCGGCATCTACGACGGCGTCGGCATCCACGGCACCAGCGACGACGCCTCCATCGGCACGAACGCCTCGCACGGCTGCCTGCGGATGCACGTCCCGGACGTCATCGACCTGTTCCCGCGGGTGCCGGTCGGCACCCCGATCTACATCCTGTAGCCGGGTCGGCGGGTCGGGCGCCGCCGCGCCCCGCCCGCAGGCCGGCGTCGACCGCCGACCCTCACCCGCCGACCCTCGGCCACCAGTCGACCCTCGGCCACCCGCCGACCTCCGACCACCGACAGGCCGTCGGCCCCCGGCACCCCGGGGGCGTCCGGCGGCCCGGCCGGGATCAGCCCCGGTCGTCGGACCCGCGCTCGCCGGCCTCCTGCGCGGCGCCCAGGCCGCCCAGCGCGCGGATCTCGGGCGTGTGGCCCGCGATCTCGGCCGCGGCGAGCGCCTGGATCGCGTCGTCGAGATCCCCGATCCCCTCCTGGCTCGCCGCCGTCGCGGGACCGAAGCCGGCGATCTCCTCCACGGAGACCTCCTCCCATCCCTTCTGCAGCAGGAGGGGATAGTGGTCCCCCTGGCGAAAGACCAGGGTGCCCAGCCAGATCCCGCGCTCCTGCTTGCGCAGCACGGCGTACCAGAGCGTCGACGCGTCGCCCGACGCGCGGATCTGGTGCCACGGCCGCGGCGGGGGCGTCATGGTGTCGGCCAGGCCCGCGAAGGTCAGCTGCCGGAGCGTCGCGATCCGGCCGGATTCGGTGTCGATGAAGAACGAGCCCACACCCAGACACGATACGACCCCGCTGCCCGACGGCTGGTCGGCCGCGCTGCGGGTGCTCGACGACGACGCCCGCCGCAAGGGCGCGGCCGAGCGCACCCGCACCGCCTACGCCGGCGACGTCGAGCGGTTCGCGCGCTGGTGCGTCGCCGACGGGCGTGCCGGCCCGGCCGACGTCGACGTGCGCGCCGTCCGGCGCTACACGCAGACCCTCACGGAGCGCGGCGCGGCCCCCTCGTCGGTGACCCGCGCGCTCGCGGCGCTCCGGGCGCTCTTCCGGGCGCTCGTGCGCGCCGGCGTGGTCGAGGGCAACCCGGCCGAGCTCGCGCCGGGACCGCGGCGACCGCAGACCCTGCCGCGCGTCGTCAAGCCCGCGGACGCCGCGACGCTGCTCGACGAGATCCCCGCGGACGACGACCACCTCGCGATCCGCGACCGGGCGATGCTCGAGATCGCCTACGGCTGCGGGCTGCGCGCGGCGGAGCTCGTCCGTCTCGACGTCGTCGACGTCCACCTCGAGGACCGGGCGCTCCGCGTGACCGGCAAGGGGGAGAAGACCCGCACGGTGCCGCTCGGCGACCCCGCCGCCGACGCGATCCGCCGCTGGCTGGCCCGGGGGCGCCCCGCGCTGGTCGGCCCGGAGCGCGGGGCCGCCGCCGAGCCCGCGCTGCTCGTCTCCCGCCGCGGCCGGCGACTGTCGACGAGCGACGTCCGCCGGCGCATGGACCTCTGGGTCCGCGCGGCCGGGTTGCCGAGCGACCTGCACCCGCACGCCCTGCGGCACTCCTACGCCACGCACCTGCTGGACGGCGGTGCGGACCTTCGGTCGATCCAGGAGCTCCTCGGACACGCACGCTTGTCCACAACGCAGGTGTATACCCGTGTAGAGTCCAGCCGACTGAAGACGGCTTATCGGCGCAGTCATCCGCGGGCTTGAGCGCCCGGACGGACGTCTGGACGACACACCCGGTTTCCTCCTCAAACGTCCCACGGAACTCCTTCGGTGCCGAGCCCGCCACGTCCCAACGACCTCCGCGACCTCTGGCGTCGCCTGCGCGAGCACCAGGACCCGGTCGCCCGCGAGAAGCTCGTCCTGAACTACGCCCCGCTGGTCAAGTGGGTGGCCGGCCGCGTCGCCGCCACGCTGCCACCGCACGTGGAGGAGGGCGACCTCATCTCCTACGGCCTCGTCGGCCTGACCACCGCCGTCGACCGGTTCGACACCACGCGCGAGGTCCGCTTCGAGACCTACGCCGTGACCCGCATCCGCGGCGCCATCATCGACGAGCTGCGGTCGCAGGACTGGGTCCCGCGGTCCGTCCGCCAGCGGGCGCGCGAGATCGAGCGCACGCACGCGAAGCTCGAGCACAAGCTCCACCGCGCCCCGACCGACGACGAGATGGCCGCCGCCCTCGAGATGTCCGTCCGCGAGTTCCAGGACGCGCTCGTCACGGTGTCGCAGTCCACGATCCACGCGCTGGACGAGATGTGGTCCGTCGGGGACTCGAGCGGCGGCGACCAGGTCTCGCTGCTCGACACGATCGAGGACCAGCACGCCCCGGACCCGGCGGCGATGCTGGCCGAGCAGGACGTGCGGGACCAGATGCGCGGCGCGATCGAGCGGCTCCCTGAGCGGGAGAAGGTCGTCATCGCCCTCTACTACTACGAGAACCTCACCCTCCGCGAGATCGGCGAGGTCCTCGGGGTCACGGAGTCCCGGGCCTCGCAGCTGCACACGAAGGCCGTGCTGCGGCTGCGCGCCCGGATCAGCCCGGACGACGTCGCGGTGGCCTGAGCCGCTGCGCGACGCGCCGGTGCCCCGGCCGGACGGTCGGCGGACCGCCCGTCCACGGCCGTCGGCCGGCAGGGCGCGGCGCTCACGGGCGTTGGTAGCCTCTCGGGGTGTCGTCTCCCGGGAACTACGAGGTCTGCGCGGTCTGCGACCGGCATCTGCTGCGGGGCGAGCAACCCGAGATCTTCCTGCACGACGGGGCCCGCAAGGACGTCTGCGAGCTCTGCGTCCCCCGGGCGCTCTACGCCGGCTGGATCCGCGTCGGCGTGAACGACGCGCCGACGCTCGAGCCCGCCCGTCGACGCGGGGCCTCGATCGTCGAGCGCCTGCGCCGCGGCGTGGGGCGCGACCGCGCCCCGCGCAGCCCGCAGCCGGAGGGCGCCGCATCCCGGGCCTCCAGGCGCCGGGAGCAGCAGCAGCCCGCCGAGCCCGCGGCCGACCCGACCGTGAAGCCGCAGTGGCGACCGCACCGGATCGAGGACGAGGTCGAGGGCCTGCGCCTGGCCGACGAGCCCGCCGCCGCGCCGCTGGCCGCCTACGCCTCGGCCTCGGCCGGGGATGCCGTCCACGTGACGACCTCCGGCGCCCGCATGACCGCCCGGGCGATCGACCTCTACAACCACTCGGACCACCCGCGCCGCCTCGCCGGCATCGCCCGCACCCTCGGCGCGCCGTGGGTCACGGTGCGCACGGTCGAGGGGTCCCGCGTCCAGATCGTCCTGGCGTGGGAGCTCACCTGGTACCGCTTCGAGCTCGACCTCGCCCGCGAGGCCGACGGCGTCCGGGCGACGGGTCAGGGCACGTCGCTGCAGGACCTCACGCCCGGCGACGTGGACCCCAACGCCGTGGCGGACGACCACGGCTACCTCTACCTGCAGGCCGGCGTCGCGGGCTGAGCCCCGCCGGGAGCGGCGCCGCCCGACCGCGGCCGCTCAGCCCTGGCGTGGCCGCCGGCCCTCGCCGATGCGCCGCTCGCGGTTCTCGCGCTTCTCGTCGAGCTCCTCGATCTCCGCCCGCAGCTCGAGGTAGGAGACGCGCCGCGCCTCCGGCAGGCGGCCGTCCGCCACGGCCCCGAGCACCGCGCAGCCGGCCTCGCGATCGTGCCGGCAGTCCGTGAAGCGGCAGGCGCCGGCCAGCTCGACGACATCGACGAACGCGGCGTCCAGGCCGCCCGTGTCCCGGACCAGGCCGAGCTCGCGGGTGCCGGGCGTGTCCAGGAGGCACGTCCCGCCGCCGAGCGGCACGAGCTCGCGGGCCGTCGTCGTGTGCCGGCCCTTCGCGTCCGTGCCGCGCACCGCGCCCGTGGCGAGCAGCTCCCGGCCCAGCAGGGCGTTGACGATGGACGACTTGCCCGCGCCGGACTCGCCGATCAGGGCGGTGGTGCCGCCGCGGGGGAGGAGGGCCTCGAGCTCGTCGAACCCGCGGCCGTCGCGCTTGGAGACCGCGACGACGGCGGTGCCCGGCGGGATCTCGTCCTGCAGCGCCCGCCAGGCGTCCGGCAGGTCGAGGTCCGCCTTCGTCGCCACGACGATCGGCTGGACGTCGCCCTCGTGCGCGATCACCAGGGACCGCTCGATGCGGCTGGGGCGCAGCGGCCGGTCCAGCGCGTGGACGACGAGGACCGCCTCGACGTTCGACGCGAGGACCTGCTCGAGCAGTTCCCGCGACGGGTCCCGACGGCCGACGAGCCGGTGCCGGGGGCCGACGGCGACCGCGAGCAGCCGGTCGTCGCTCTTGTCCCGCTCCGTCGCCACCCAGTCGCCGACCGCCAGCGGCGTGTCCGAGCGGTCGTCGTCGAGCGCGGAGGTGCGGCCGAGGCGGCCGACCCCCGGGCTGCGCCCGTGCTCCGTCACGAGGTGGCACCCGCCGTACTCGATGCGCGCGACCCTGGCCGGGCGTCGGTCGCCCGAGAGGTAGGGCTCCAGGTCGGCGGCGACCGCGTCGTTCCACCCGGCGGCGGCGAGCGGGTCCGGCAGGTCCCAGAGGTCCGCCACCGCCTCGCCGTCACCGACCGCGTCGCCGTCGGTCATCTGCGCGTGCTGGGGGGCCGCATTCCCCTGCAAGCCTACGTGGTCGGGGCCCGGGCGGGAAGGAGCCGACACGGCGAATCGTCGCTCGCTATATTGCTGTTCCCCCGCGGATGTAGCTCAGTTGGCTAGAGCGTCTGCTTGCCATGCAGAAGGTCGAGAGTTCGAGTCTCTTCATCCGCTCCTAGGGATCGCGAAGCCCCCGCCACCGGCGGGGGCTTCCGTGTTTCTGGGCCCCTGCCACCGGCGGGGCCTCCGTGCTCTTGGGCCCTGCCTCCGGCGGGGCCTCCGTGTTTCCGAGGCCCCCGCCACCGGGGGTCTCGTCCTCCTGAGCCCTCGCCACCGGCGGGCCCGCCGCGGCCACGGGGCCCCGCCACGGGCGGCGCTCCGGCGCGGGCTCCCGGGAATCCCGCCCGTCGCGCCCGCCGCCCGCGCCACGGCGCCCGTGGCACGCCCGGGGGAGGCGGCCCACCGTCGACGGGGGAGGCCGGCATCCACCCGTCGGGGCATCCAACGGGTCGTTTCGTGCGTAGAGGGGATCAGTGTGATCGATCACTGATACGAACGTCCGTGCAGGTTGACGCCACGTATCCGACACCGCGTTGCAACGGAGCAGGTCTAGCGTGCCCCTCATGTCGTCCGAGTCCGTCGGCCTCCGCCGCTCACGCAGCGCCACCGGCACCGTCGCCTCCCGCCCACGGGCGATCGTCGCGGTCCTCCTCGCGCTGCTGGCGCTCGGCCTCGGCGTGGCGGCCCCCGCCGGCGCCGCCGACCGCGAGTTCGCCCCGCGGTTCTCCGTGAACGACACGGGCGACATCGACATCTTCGGCAACACGTCCATGACGTGCCCGACGCTCGCCATCGGCTGCACCATCGCCCAGCAGGCCGGCGTCTCGACGCTCGCGGACTCCACGTCGCAGAACAACAACTACAACATGCAGTTCGTCGACGTGGACGGCGACGCCTCGACGTTCAACTCGAGCCGCGCGACGGTCTCCGTCCCCTCGGGCAGCACGATCCTCTTCGCCGGCCTCTACTGGGGCGGCCGTGCCGTCGGGGCCACGGGCTTCAACCAGCGCGGCACGGTCAAGTTCCGCGCGCCCGGCGCCACGGGCTACACCTCGCTGACCGCGACGACCCTCGACGACGGCGGGGTCGCCGGCGCGACGGACTCGATCTACCAGGGCTTCGTCGACGTCACCTCGCGCGTCCAGGCCGGCGGCCCCGGCGTCTACACCGTCGCCGACGTCCAGGCCGCGACGGGCGCCGACAAGCTCGCCGGCTGGTCGCTCGTCGTCGCGTACCGCAACACGAGCCAGCCGGCCCGCAGCCTGACGGTCTTCGACGGCCTGCGGTCCATCGGCTCCGGCGCGACCGGCACGATCGGCATCTCCGGCTTCACCACGCCGCCCGCCGGCAGCGTCAACACCCGCGTCGGCTTCGTGAACTACGAGGGCGACGGCGGCATCATCGGCGACAGCGCCTCGCTCAACAGCACCGTCCTCAGCGACGCGCAGCACCCCGCCACGAACTTCTTCAACTCGCGCAGCTCCCGCGACGGCGTGCGCCGGACGGGCCAGGACCCGAGCTACCCCAACCAGCTCGGCATCGAGCAGTCGATCCTCCTGGCCAACAACGTCCTGGCCAACAACGCCACGAGCGCGACGGTCCGCCTGACCTCGTCGGGCGACGTGTACGCGCCGGGCGTCGTCACCTTCGCCACGGAGCTCTACGCCCCGAAGGTCGAGCAGACGAAGACGTTCGTCGACGTCAACGGCGGCGACGTCGAGCAGGGCGACGTCCTGCGGTACACGATCACC
>CAFBMK010000036.1_pt1 | contig 18194 bp, 32 predicted proteins | sample 7268691 | NCBI WGS metagenome assembly CAFBMK01 (sample SAMEA6814062, study PRJEB35770) | freshwater metagenome | biome: Freshwater; feature: Freshwater reservoir; material: water | place: Czech Republic | collected 2017-05-23 | depth 30m m
CGCCGGCGGCGCGGGCGGGGCGGGCGCCCCGGCCGCGGGCGGGTCGCCGGCGCCCTCTCCCCCGGTCCCGGCGGCGGGCGCCGGCGGCGCGGGCGCGGTGCCGGTGGGCCCGTCGTTCATCGGGACGTCGTCGGCGCGGAGGGCGTCGAGCTGGGCGTCCCAGCGGGCGGGGTCGTGCTCGAGTGCGGCGAGCTCGAGGACGGCGTCGAGGTGCGGCAGGTGGGCGGGCGTGGACATGCGGGTGGCTCCCATCGCGGGGGTCTCCTGATCGGGGCCCGGCCGTCGCGGCCGGGCGGGGTGGCTACGCGGCGGCGGCCGCGGGCTGGACGACGACGGGCCGGGGCGGCCCGGGGCGCGGGATGGCGCCGGGAGCGATGTCCGCGAACGGGTCGTCCTCGGTCGCCTTGAGGGAAGAGGGGACGGGTCCGCGCTGCGGGAACCCGAGGAGGTGCACCGCGCGCTCGATCTTCGCGGCCGTCATGCCCGGCACCATCTCGAGGGCCATCTCGAGCGGCAGCATCTTCGAGGTGAAGAGCTTCATCGCGGCGTCGACGGCCTGAGCGATGGACCGGATCTCCGGGTTCGCCCACGACGTCTTGCACCGCTTGTCCTCGAAGCGCACGAGGTCGCCCTGCATGCCGCACGCGATCCGGGTCGCCTGCTCCCAGCCGCCGCCGAGCGGGCCGTGCTTCTCGCGGATCCGCTCGGACAGGCTGGTCTCCGTCGCGGCGAGGCCCTCGCCGGAGATGTTCACGATGTCGCCGAGCATGTAGTGCGGCGGGGTGCGGGACTGCGCGCCGAAGTCGCGGAGGTAGAGCGCGTGGCGGGCGATCAGGCCGCTCATGTCGTGCGGCGGCAGCTGCCCGACCTTGGCGTCCTTGTCCGGGAAGGTCAGCAGCGACGTGACCATGGACCGGATCTCGGCGTTGGGCAGCGGCTTGCCGGTGGCCGGGTCCTTCGGCTCGGTGACGCCGGTGGCCCAGCGCAGCGGCGCGGACGCGGCCTCGCCGATGACGATCATCTCGACGACGCCCTTCTGGATGGCGTCCTGCAGCGGCGTGAGCGGCTGCAGGTCCGACATCGTGCCGGCGAGCATCTTCTTGCCGACCAGGCGCGGCGCGGCGGCGAGCGAGACGGGCTTGTTGTCCAGCGGGACGACCGGGACGACGTTCAGCGGGTTGTCGACCTCGTCGACGTTGGAGTAGCCCGTGCGCGGGATCAGGACCGGCGTCAGGTACGTGCCCATCCCGTCGGTCGTGAACCGCTTCCGGGTCAGGTGGTAGGTGCGGTTCGGCAGGAAGAGGGTGATGTGCTGGTCGCCCTCGGTGCCGTCGTCGGCGACGTCCCACCACGTCTTGATCGCGGCGAGCCGCCGGCGGTTGCTGGCGGGGTCCATGCGGACGTAGGTCTGCGACGGGTGCTCGACGGTGATCCGCGAGACGGTCTCGCCCTGGGCGGGCGGCTCGACGAGGGCGTAGGAGCGGCCGGCGTAGACGGCGGTGGTGTGCGCCTGCGCCTGGGCGGTGTTCAGGCCGTTCTCTTCCCAGATCTCGGCGGCGACCTCGTCGGGCCCGCCGTCCTCGCCGAGCTCCCCGGTCTGCGTGGGGAAGATGATCCCCTCCACCTTCAGGCGGCCGGCGGCGGCGTTGACCGCGAGCTCGCACCAGTTCGAGGTCATCTCCGGCAGCGCGCCGCCGTAGACCTCTTCCCACTTCTTCCGGACCGCCTGCAGCTGGTGGTCCCCGAAGTAGTAGTTCTCGTAGAAGTCGACGACGCGTCGCTGGGCCGCGAGCTCGCGCTCGAGGGACTCGACGAGGGTGGTGTAGGCGGCTTGGGCCATAGGTCAGGTGTGGATGTACATCGCGGAGTCGGGTGCTTCGGGGGCCTGCGCCCCGGCGGCGATTGCGTCGCCCCGGGCCTCGCGGGCGATGATCCAGGCGGCCGCGAGGTCCATCTTGCGGCTGCTCATCGCGGTCTCTTTGCCGATGAGGAACATGGGGCGGCCCTGGTCGTCCTTGACGTTGGTCGCCCACTTCACGGCGTTGCGCATGTGCTGCGTGAACTGCGGGTCGCCGTCGTAGGTGAAGTCGCCGGCGGCGAGCGAGTCCTGCGCGCCGCGGATCGCCCAGCACATCTGCTTCGGGCGGTTGGTCCACCACGGCAGCACGCGGTCCTCGCCGTACTCGCCGCGCCACCCGTCGAAGAGGTGCTCGATGTGCTGCGGGTCGACGTAGCAGCGCCAGACGCTGAACTCGTCGAAGGCCTCCTCGATCGTGCCGTCGATCGCCGCGCGCGGGTGCTCGTAGTCCTCGGGGGCGTTCTCCGGCCGCTCCCAGCAGCCGACGACCCACGTGAACCCGGTAGCGACCTCGATCGCGATGATCGCGAGCGCGTCCTTGAAGCGGGCGCCGTCGACGCCGAGGACGATGAGCGCCCCGGGCGCCGGCCGGTAGCCGGGGCGCGCCCGCGGGACGAGCTTGCCGTCCACGTCGAAGGCGGCGGCCTCGGCGGCCCGCTTGCGGTTGAGGAAGAAGCGTTCGGCCTGGGCGGCGTCGCGGTCGAGCAGCTCGACGCACTCGGCGTCGATGCGCGAGAGGCGCACCCACCCGATGCCGGTGTCCGGCTTCCACAGCGAGTCGCCGTAGACCTTCCGGAGCATGCGGCGCCGGTCGTCGGGGTCGCGAATAGACCCCTCTCCGGGCTCGACGTCGTCGACGTAGGTCCCGACCCGGCTGCTCTCGTTCGTGTCCTGCGCGACGCTCTGCTCGGCCGGGTCCCACGCGTTGGTGGTCTCGACGAACCGGCCGTCCATGCCGGCCAGGCCGCGGCGCTGCACGTCGGCGACGCGCCGCATGCCGTTGGACCGCAGCCACGAGTGCGTCTCGTCCTGGATGACGAACGTGACGCGGGCGCCCAGGCGCGAGAGCGCGGAGGACGTCACCGGCTCGATGCGCCCGCCGCCCGGGACGTTGATGCGGTCGATCCCGGTGTCGGGGATCTCGAGCGACAGCGTCGGGCTGAGCTCGATCATCGGCTGCAGCGCTCGCCAGACGTTGTCGGTCTGGTCCTGGCTGTAGGCGGTGACCTGGGCCAGCGGGGTCGGGAACGGCCGGCCGACCGGCTCGCCGCTCGCGTCCCACCCGTCGAAGAGGACCGGCCCCTCGGGGTGGACCTCCGCGATCAGCTGCGCCGCGGTGATCGGCGCCTTCCCCCACTTCTGCGGCCGCACGAGCTGCGAGCCGCGGAAGTAGACGAACGGGCTCTCTTCGTCGGAGACCGTCGCGTCCGGCCGGAGCCGGTAGTGGTGCAGGAGGAAGTCGTACTGCTCGTCGGTGAGGACGAACGGCTGCCCGGCGTTCGGGCCGTCGGGGACGACGCACCGCGACTCGATGAGCGCGGCGACGTCGTGCCCCAGGGTCGGGAACTCGCCGGCGACCTCCGGGCCGCGCCACGGCATCAGCCACCGGTCTTGTCCACCGCGCGCCGGCGGCGGTCACCGATGGTCGCGACGCTCGCGAGCTTCGGCCCGTCCTCGGACGCCTCGGCGATCCTCCACCGCAGGCGCAGCATGTCGGCGGGGGTGCCGCCGAGCGACGCCTCCTGCAGGCGGATCTCGCTGAGGAGGCCCTTGTCGGGCTCGCGCTCGAACTGGTCGACCAGGCGCGCGAGCCGGAGCAGCCGCTGCCACGTGGGCGGCGAGAACTCGGTTGCCTGCGGCGAGGTCGCCCACGTCACGTACCAGGCGCGCGTTTCCGGCAGGAACTTGCTCCGGATGGCGCGCTTCTTCCCGCCCGAGACGATCTCGCCCGACCTGTAGGTCGGCGGGAGCTCGGGGTACGGCTTGACGTTGCCCTCGGCCGGGAGCTCGAGAGCGTCCGGCTCCTTGTTCCGCCGGCGCCGCTGGTCGGCGGGCTTCGGCGCAGGTCCTCGTCCGGCCATCGCGGCCGTCCTCCTGATCGGTGTGGCCGGACCGCGTCGCGCGGCCCGCTGAGGTGCTGCAGCCGCTAGAGCGGCTCTTCGCCCTTGAGCGCGTTGCAGATCAGGTGGGTGATCTGCGCGTTCTCGGGGGCGTGCGCCCCTTGGAGCGACACGGGGAAGATGTGGTCGATCGACGGGCTCTGCGGGTGGGGCGCGACGTGCGACCGGTCGATCGACTCGCCGCAGATCCCGCACGTCCACTCGTCACGCTCGCCGATCGCCGTCATGTAGACCGGGGCGCCGATGGCGCCGCCGGCACGCTGGACCCGACGCCGGTTCGCGGCGTCGTTCTCGGCATCACGGAGGCACCGGTCCGAGCAGTAGCGCGCGCTGTACTCCCGACCGCGGATGACGGCCGAGCAGACCACGCAGGCCGGCGCCGGGTTCCGGACCTCGCCGGGGTGCAGGTGCGCCCAGACGCGGCACGCCTCCGAGCACCACTTGCGGGGGTTCCGTTGCCGGGGGTGAGGGGCAGGAAGCGCCCCGCCGCACCCGCGGCACTCGGTAGTCCGGACCAGGGTCGCGGTCTCCATCCCAGATCTCCAGTCCTGTACAGAGGGGTAGAAAGGGTCCAGCGCGAGCAACGATTTCGGCGCTCTGGGGGGTACCCCCCACCCCTGTGCGGCCCTTCGGGGAGGGGCGCGGCGTCCAAACGGCCCGGCAGCGTCGCCGCTGCGGGGCCGTGGTCGCACCGCGTCTTGAGCCGGCCCGCGCTTGCGGTCCCTGCGCCCGTCGGCGTGGTCCAGCGGGGATGCGACCCCACCGGCTCAAGTAGGTGACGGGCGGTCGGGCTCGTGGAGCTCGCGGCCGTCAAGGCTGTGGTGCGTGACTACCCAGCCGATCGACCCGTCCTCACGCGGAACCGGCTCGGTGGTCGGGCCGCAGACGCAGTCGTCGCCGGCGTGCTCGACGAGATCTTCCATTGGCACGACCTGCACCGTGCTGCAGTCCGTTGCGTAGACGCACCAGAGCGCCTTACCCATGGTGCTCCTCGTGGTGGCAGTCGGTGCAGAGCGTCCGCAGGTTGCTGAGCTCGTCCGACCCGCCGTGCTCGACGGCGACGATGTGCGCGGCCTGCAGGCTCACGCGCTTCGTCGGGTCGCGGCGGCTGACGTCGCGCTTCTTCGCTCCGCAGACGACGCATGCCCAGCCGTCTCGGCCGAGCACCCGCTTGATCGTGCGCGGGTCGTTGCCTCTCGCCCTGGTCCGTCGTGCCTGTCGCTCACGGACCGATGCGCGTCGGTGCTCGTCGCACTGGGTCTCGCGACTCAGGCGCGGGCATCCTGGGGTGGAGCAGACGCGGAGGCTGGCGGGCATGGGCAGACGACGGTGTGCTTCGGCCGGTCGAGCGTGCGGTGCTCGAGCCGGGCAGGGTCGCCGTCTTCGTGGACGGCGAACGCGCGACGGACCGCAGGGGGCTGAGAGCCCACGGTCCGGAGCGTGGCGTTGGGCCAGAGCGACGCGATCGCACGCAGGTGCGGGTGGTCGCTCGGGGCCCAGACCTCAGGCGCGTCGCCGCGTGTGGCGGCGGCGAGCTGCAGGTCGGCCAGCTCGGGGCCGGCCCAGGTATGGCAGCCGATGCGCCTCACGGGCGCTGGCTGCCTTCGGGCGTGCGGGGACTACTGGAGCACCGGGTGGCCGCGTATATGGGCCCTACCGCTTGCCAGGCACCGACCGGATCCGCACGCATGCGGGGTCGGTGTGCGGCCATACTCGCACATCGCGCGCGCGTGATCACGCTACTCGCCCCAGCTTCCTCTCCGCTCGATGAATCGTCCGCTCGATCGCGCGGATCTCGGTGCTGACGTCGATGCCGCGCGCGGGCGCGACCTGGCGCAGGCGAGCGAGGCGCCCCTCGAGCGTCGTGATCTCGTCGACCTGCTGCTGCTCGACGAGCCCGACGCCCGCGGTGTGGCGCGCGCGGGCCGCGTCGACGCCGCGCTCGATGTCCCACGCGGGCACGCCCTCGGGCTCACCCTGCGCGGCCTTCGCGGTGATGCTCGTGTAGTTCTGGGCGGGGTCCTCGTGCAGCAGGCGCGGCTTGTGGCTGCGGTCGACCGCGAAGTCCAGGCGCCACGCGATCCGGTCGGCGTGGCGGGCCTCGAACGTGTCGAGGATCTCGTCGTCGGTCCACGGCTTGCCCGCGTCCGTGCGTCGGCGGATCTGCGAGCGCAGCCACCACCGGGCCAGGTCGAGACGGGTGCGGTGCCCAGTGTCGTGCATGTCGGACGGGGTGAGGTCGCCGAGCGCGACGTGCGCCCAGCGCACGACGACGACGCGGCAGATCGACGGCTTGCCGATCGGACGGACGGCGTGGCTGTGCCCGGGCGTCCACGGCAGCTTGCCCTCGTGCGCGGGGAGGTACGGGGCGCGGTGCTGCGTGACCTTGCCCTCGGCGATCAGGTGCGCGATGCGCGCGGTGGTGGTGATCTGGGTCACGCGGACTCCTGGTGGTCGGTGATCTGCTCGCCGTCGACGACGAGGTCCTCGGCGGGGGCGCTGCCCAGGGCGGTCGACGCTGCGTAGAACGCGTGGTGCGCCGGCGTCCACTGGGCCGGGTCGGGGGTGGGCGTGTCGTTCTCGGTCGTGACCCGGACGCCGCCCTGGCCGTCGTCCTCGAACGTGATGCTGATGCGGGCCACGGTCAGGCCTCCCGGCTCGCGAGGTAGACCGCGACGGCGAGAACCATGCGGGTCGCGGCGAGCACGAGGTGCGGGTGGCCGCTGTCGTCGTCGATGCCGTCGCCGCGCGGCCCGGCGCTCAGCGCGTGGCCCAGGCCCTTCTTCACGTGGTGCAGGACCGGGCGCTTCCGCCAGCGCTCGCCGTGCTCCTCCTCCCCCATCGCCATCGCCGCCTCGATCGCATCGACGGCGTCGATTGGGGTGAGGATCGGCCCGTCCGGGCCGGCAGCGTGCCGACGGCCCTGCAGCGTCTGCATCAGGTTCGACGCGTGTCCCGGGCCCGTCATGCGCGCTCCCCGCTGCGCCCGGAAGTAGTGAACGCCGGGTCGTCGCCGTTGAGCATCCGCACGATCCGCAGCGAGGGCTTCTCGCCGGGCTTGGGGCGGCTGTCCAGCGCGGCGCGGCAGCATCCTTCGAGGCTGTTGCCGCTTGCCCGGGTGTCCTTCCCGCGTCGCATCCCGTTGTCGTAGGTGCCGTAGTTCCAGTCGACCGCGACGGTCCAGCCGCCAGCGGTTCCGTGGGTAATCTGGGACCACACGACGTCCTCGGCGACCTGCGCGGCGAACTGCTCGACCGCGCTCATCGGTCGGCCTCCCGCCCGGCGGGGAGCGGCATGGCGTCTTCGGGGATGTGCCAGCCGGCGCTGCTCTTCCACGCCTCGGGGAACCGCCCGTCGCGGCACATCGCCGCCACGGTGCCCTGGCCGAGCCCGAGACGCTTGGCCGTCGAATAGGTCCCGAGCTGACGGACGTGCCGGGCGTCGAGGACGTTACGGACGCTGGTGATGGCGTCGCGCACCTCGTCGGACAGCCGCATCGGCGGGAACGTCACCGCGAGCTGGACACCGTCGAGGTTCCGCAGGGTGGACACGAGCACGTCGGCCGCGTCGCGGCGGAGGGTCACGAACTCAGTCGGCATCGGGAGCCTCCTCGGTCAGCACGGCGTCCCCGTAGTCGTCGGTGAAGGTGCACGACCGCGCGCTGCCGTCGCTCGACCAGGAGAGCGCGCACGTGGGGCAGTTCCAGACGTCGCCGTCGTGGTCCACGGACTCGCTGCAGCGCGGGCAGCTCGGCGGCGGGAAGTAGAGGTCTTCGGTCGGCACCTCCGTGTGGCCGGCCGCTTCGCGCTTGCGCTTGTGGCAGTGGCAGAGGAACACCCGCAGGTGCTTCCAGCGGCGCCCGTACTCGCACTCACCGTCGTGGTGCCCCTGGGCGACGTCCTTCTGGTGGTCGGCAAGCATCCGGGCCTCCCAGTCGGCCTGCGTGAACGCCGTCATGCGCCGTCTCCGCTCTCTCGGATTGCCTTCGCGGTAGGGACCCAGATCGCCCAGAGACCGCACGCGCACTGCACCTGCTCGTGCGTGTTCTCGCGCTCGGTCGCCCACTCGTGCCACTCCAGGTAGCCGCGAGGCGCGGGCGTGTGTTGCCCACCCGCATCGCACTCCGTGACGATCAGCGGCGGGTCGGGGTCGGGGTCCAGATAGACCCGGTACTCAGCCACGGTCGGCCTCCGCCCTCGAGCCGTCGGTCATCCAGTCGGGCATCCAGTCGGGCATCGGCCAGTCCTTCGGGTCGTCCGCGTGGAGGTCGTCCCAGTCGCCGAGGGCGCGGACCGCCCGCTCGAACGCAGGGAGGTTGTTCTGCCGGAGCATGTCGAGGGCGCACTGGCCGCCGAGCGTGTCCTGCCTGCCGTAGAGCCAGACGCCGACACCCTCGGGCGTGTAGATCACGCCGAGCACGTCGAGGGCCACGGCGATCCGCTGCGCGTCGCTCAGGTCGGTCATCGCTTCGTCTCCGCCCTCGGTGTAGTGGCGGCGAGGTCGGGGGCGAACGCGGCGAGAGCGTCCCGCCGCTCGCGCTTCCCGACGCAGTTCGGGCAGATGTAGGCGGGCGCCCGGGGGTCGTCCGGGCAGGCGCACCACGACTCGAATCCGGCGGGGATCGCGTCGTCGAACATCCACCAGACGCCCTTGGCGCTGCGCTCGGCGTAGGCGATCTCCCGGCGGGTGCTGGACCCGATGTACCCGCCGACGTTCACGACGTAGATCGCGTCGCTCAGGTCGATCTTGCGGAAGTGCAGGCGGTCGAGCCCCTGCTTCTCGGGCCGCGACTCGTCGCCGTCCGAGGTCAGGAACCGGGCGCCGCGGGGCTCGTCGGCGTGGCCCGACATGCCGAGCCCGATCACCACGTGGCCCTGGAGCGACAGGTGCATGTTCGCCAGCGCGAAAGCGTCCGGGAACCGGGTCGAGCCGCAGAGCGTGATCGTGCTGGGCCTACGCATCGGGGCCCCCCGCGTTGCGCTGCATCTGACCATCGGCAGCGTCGGCGGCATCCGTCATCGCCTGGCGGTAGCCGGCCTGGACCCCGGCCGCGTACGCCTCGGTGACGAGGTGGCCGACGCTCCAGGTGGCACGCTCCGCGCCCTCGGCGATGTCGGCCTTGATCCGCTTGACGATGGGCGCGGTGTCGAGGGCCATGACGGCCGCGACGATCTTCGGACCGGTGGTGCTCATCGGGTCTCCTCGTTGATCAACTGCTGACGGAGTGCAGCGCAGGCGAAGCGCTGCTGGTGGACGCCGATGGTTGGCGACAGGCGGCGGATGTCCTCGAGGACGTCGCGCCCCCACTGGGTGAGCCCGACCAGGCCCTCGGCCTTCGTCGGCTCGAGGTAGTCCGGCCGGCCCCAGCTGCCGCGGAGCTGCGAGATCGTGCCGCGGCCGACGCCATAGTCCTCGCACTCGATGCTCAGGTACTGGTCCGAGAACCACGGGGAGCTGCAGCGGCGCCAGCGGGCGTGGATGCGGCCGCCCTCGGCGGCGGCGAGGGCCATGACCTCGCGGAACGTCAGGGTGTCGATGTGGCGGCCCGCGAGGGTGCGGATGACGTAGGTCGTGCGCTCCTGCTCAAGGGCGCGGGAGACGACGCAGTCGACAATCTCAGGCACCAGAACCACCCTCGCGGCGGTCCGCGAAGACTCGCCCGAGCTTCAGGGTCAGGACCATCGACCACTGGCCGATCAAGATGCCGAGCAGCAGGGTCATCGCGCGACCTCCGCCGCGTCCACGTCTCGCCGCGGGACGATCTCGAACCCCTGGGCGTGGAGCTGGTTCACAAAGCGGTCCGCGGGCGGCCCTCCTTCCCAGCCGGCCATCGCGCGGCTGGCTTCCCGGGCCGCAGCGGCGCGGTCCTTGACGGCCTCCATGTGGACCGCGACGGCTCGCGTAGCGTTCTCGACGGCGCGTACCATGCCGCGCGGCTCGCCGGAGTCGTGGATCTCCTGCCGCGTCGGACCGGAGCCGACGAAGACCTTCGTCCGCACCTTGGCGGCGTCCTCGAAGTAGACGGCGATTTCGTACCGGGGCTCCTCCTGCTTGGGCATCAGCAGAACCCGTCCTTCCCGGCCGGCGCGTGCCCGGTGCCCGGCGGGAGCTCTCGCTTCGTGACCGGGTCGAGCTTTGCTGCGGTGCAGACGTCGCACTCACAGTGGTCGTTCGGCGTCATCCCGATGTGCGGCGGCTCGACCTTCGCCGGCCCGTTGTCGGGGTGCACGGGCGAGTCGGGGTGGATGAAGTCGCCCGCGAGGTCCCGCCGGGCGGCGGCCAGGGCGTCGCGCACGAGCGCGATCTCCTTCATCTCGTCGTCGCATCCGGCCAGCGCGGGCAGGTTGGACCAGATCGCGCCCGCGAGGTCGTCGTCCGACGGTGCGGCGTCGATGCCGGCGTTCGCGACGGCGCCCTGCGGACCGAGCGGCTGGGCGGGGCCCCAGGTGCCGTCGTCGTGCTGCTGCGCCGTGGAGATGCTGACCCATCCGTCAGGGCGGTAGTGGGTGAGCCCAGAGCAGCGGTTCGCCTGCGGGTCCGTGTGGTGGCCGTGCTCGTCGATGGGGAACGGTCGCGACGACGCGCGGCTGCAGATGGTGCAGACGTAGGTGCCGGCGCGTGGGGCGGGCGGCTCGCAGCGGCGCATCGCGACCTGACGGACGGGCCCGCCGCAGGTGAAGCACGTGCGGCGCTCGCCGTGCAGTCCGTGCTCGGGGCACTCGGCGATGAAGACCACGCCGTCGGGGCGATGGTCACGGTTCGGGCTCATGCTGCGGTCTCCTGGGGGGTGCGGGTGTCGGTGGTCGTCGGGACGAGCCAGCGGTAGGGCCATGTGGTCTCGCGGCGGGCGCCGGGGACGCTGCCGCGGCCGCAGCGCGCGGCGAGGGCGAGCGCGTTGGTGCCCATGCCGGGCGCGACGTCGGCGCACAGCGCGTAGCCGGGCGGGGCCGGCGGTGTCGGCGTGGCACCGAGCTCGCGGGACGTGTCGACGTCGTCGCGGACCAGGCGCTCTCGGACGGTGGAAGGGTCGACGCCGAGGATCTCGCCGACGACGCGCAGGTTCCGGTGCTGCTCGTAGAGCTCGACGGTGCGGTCCATCTCGGCGGCGCTGACCTTGCGACCGGCCACCTTCGCGACCGGGCGGAGCTGGACGCCGGCGGCGTGGAGGCGCCGGCGGACGGTCTCGGGGTGCAGGTGGCCGCGGCGGCCGATCTCGACGGTCGAGAGCTGCTCGTCGACGTAGAGCCGGGTGATCTCGGCGATCGTCATCGGGTCGGCTCCTTCGGGTTCGCGTCGGTCGGCTGCTGCATCAGCAGGTCGGCGTAGGCGCAGAGCACGACGGCCATCTCGTCGTCGACGGCGCCGGGCAGCAGGTCGAGATGGATGGCGGCCTCGAGCGGGCGCTGGTCGTCCTCGATGTAGAGCCAGGCGGCGGAACCGTCCGGGGAGATCGACAGGAGGTGGTGCTGGCCGTCGTGGCCGTCCTCCTTCGCGCAGCGGAGCGCGAGCGGCGACCCGGCGAGGTCGGCGGGCTCGTAGGTGCAGCGGGTGGTCATGCGTCGTCCTTCGGGAGCGTGCGTCGGTCGGGGCCGGCGACGAGGGCGGTCTGGCAGTGGTCGGCGAGGCGCGAGGCGATCGACTCGCCGAAGTGCGGCCAGCGCTTCGCGAGCTCCTCGAGCTCGAGGTTGGTCGTGACGATCAGTGGCAGCCGGTGGATGTACGCGTTGTCGATCGCGGCGTAGATCTGTTCGGCGGCGTACTCGGTCGGCCGGACCTTGTCGAGGTCGTCGAGCCCGAGCATGCGGCGGCCGGTGAGGACGCCCAGGGCCTCGCCGTGCGTGGCGCTGCCCATCGGTGCGCCGAGGTCGGCGAGCAGGCCGGGCGCGGAGCGCCAGTAGCCGCGGCGGTTGCGGAGGCGGTGCGCGAACGCGCGGCCGGCGAGCGTGGTCTTGCCGGTGCCGACGGGGCCGGTGAGGAAGAGGCCGTTGATCTGGCCGTTGGCGAACTGCGAGCAGAGGTCGGCGGCGCGGGTGGGCGTGCCGGTGAGCGTCAGGCCGGCGACGAGGTGCCGCGGGATGCCGGAGCCCTGGATCCGCGACTCCCACTCGCGGTCGTCGGCGGCCTGGCGGGCCTCCTGCTGCTGCAGCTGCTCGGTGGCGCGCTGGGTGGCGGCGCACTCGTCGCAGTGCCGGAGCATCCGGGCGAACGTCTCGGCGAACCGGCCGGTCAGGCCGGGCTTCTCGAACGTGCGGCCGCAGGTCTCGCAGGTCTTCGTGATCGTCGGGGCGCCGGTCACATCGGGGCTCATGCGACGGCGGCGGGGAAGCGGGACGCGTCGCCGGCGCTCTTCGGCGGGGCCGGGCGATGGCGGCGGTGCTGGACGGCGCCGTCACCGCCGCGGCGGCCGGCACGGTGGTCGTTCAGGCGGAGCTCGAGGCCCTGGCGGGGGCTGGTGGTCCGGATGCTGTTGGGGTCGGTGTCGAGCTTCGACGCGACGGCTTCGGCGGCCAGTTCGGCCCACGGGACGTCGGCGTTGGAGTCGACGAGCGCCTCGATCGGCCGAGGTCCGCTGGTGACCAGGGCGGCGGCCCAGTCCGGGTCGCGCTGCAGGGTGTTGACGACGACGCCGACGACGGGGTTGACGGCCGGGGCCGGCGCGGCTGCCCGCGGGTCGTCGTCCTTCTCCCTCTCCACCTCCCTTTCCCGATCCACCTCCGGGACGGGGCCGCCCTGGGTTTCCCGGGGCGGCCCGGGGCGGCCCGGGGACGTCGGGGCGTTCTCCGGGGGAGCCGGGTATTTCGAGGGCGTGGGCTTGCTGATGCGCTGGTGGTCGTGCCAGCGCGGGTGGACCCCGAACGGCGCGCGGCCGGCGATCGGCGTGCCGTAGAGCACGATGAGCCCGACCTTCGCGAGCTCGTCGAGCCAGCCGGGCAGGAGGCGGAGCGCCTCGTCGTCGTAGGGGTAGCCGTGCCCGTGGACGATCGACGGTGTCGCGCGGAACCGGCCGTCGTCGTCGGACAGGGTGATCAGGACGGTCCAGAGCAGCCGGGCGTCCCGGGAGCAGAGCCCCAGGGCCTCGTCGTGCCAGGCCTCGGGCTTGATCGTTCGGATGCGCGCCATCAGGTTCGCTCCCCCTTGCGGTTGCTCAGGTGCAGGTCGGTGCGGGCCGCGGGGCTCATACGAGGGCCTCGGGGCGGCGGGTCATGCGCTCGGGGCGCTCCCAGACGAGGGCGCCCGTGGTGTTCCGGCGGATCCGGCCGCGGCAGATCAGCGTCTGCACGGCGGCGTGGACGTCGGCCGCGAGCGCACCGCTGGCGTCCACGAGCTCGTCGAGCTCGACGGGGCGCTGCGCGCGGGCGAGCACGTCGAGCAGGTGCGAGGTCAGCGGCCGCCCGTCGCGACCGGGGACGCGCGGGAGCGCGCCGGGGCCCGGGGCGGCCGAGGGCGCGGCCGGGCGCAGCGGGGCGGGCGTGTAGGCCCGGCCGCGCAGCCGGCCGGTGCTCTGGACCAGGCCGAGCTTGCCGAGCGCGGAGAGGTGCTGCCGCGTCTTCTCCAGCGTGAGGCCGACGTCGGCGGCGACGTCCTCGGGGCTGCAGGGCTTGAGTCGCACGACGGCGTCGAGGACGCGGCGCTGCGTCGGGGTCGGCCCCGGGCGCTTCGGGCTCATGCTGCCTCCCCCGGGCCGTCCGTCGGCCGAGCGCCGAGCGGCACGGCGGTGGTGCCGACGGCGACGGGCGGGTGGGCGTGGCCCCAGATGGTCAGGAGGACGTTCTCGCCGTCGGCGATCGCGGCGCGCTCCTGGTCGGTCGGGACCCACGTGGACTGCACGATCGCCTCGCCGTTCGCGTTCTCCGCGCGCACGGTCCAGAGATCGTTGTCCTCGGTCCCGCCGGGCAGCCGGTAGACGGCGTTGCTCTCGTGGGTGCGGCGGGGGCGCATCAGCGGTCTCCGGTCGGGCCGTCGGCCTGCACGACGACGAGGGGGTTGGCGATCCGCTCGACGACCTGGGCGAGGCTGTGCGCGATCCGGGTCTCGGTCCGCGCGAGCTCGCGCAGCAGGTCGGCGGTCGTCGGCTCCGCGGCCGGGGTGCGCGCCGCGCCGTCGGCCCAACGCTGGTCAGCGTCGGGGCGCTCGGCCGCGAGCGGCTTGCCGTCGAGGTAGTTCGCGAGGACGTCGTCCGCGAACGCGGCGCCGGGGTGGGCGTCGATCGCGCGCGACGTGCCGCTGGCGAGCTCCGTGCGCGCGAGGGACGCAGCGTCGCGGCCGCGACGACCCTGGGCGCGCGACGCCTGGAGCGCGGCGTGCAGCTGCTCGGCCCGCTCGGCCTGGGCCTGCTCGCGCCCCCACGCGTCCTGCAGCCGCTCACAGGCCTGGTCGAGGCGCCAGAGCAGCTCGTCGACGCCGGCGGCGCGGAGCCAGTCCCGCGCGGACGCCTCGATCTGGTCGCGGTTCTGGTGGACGGCGACGTACTCGCTCAGCCCGGCCTGGGCGGCGACGACGCTGAGCAGCGACTCGGCGCGCTCGTCGAACGTCCGGGGGTGGGTGCTGGCCCAGAGCTCGGTCGGATCCTCGTCGGCCGGGACGGCGTCGACGATCTCGGGGTCGGTGCGGTCGGTGGTCACGAGCGTGCCTCCGTGTAGGGGATGAAGGAGCCGCGGACGACGCGCTCCCAGTGGTCGTCGACCCACCCGGCGATTGACGCCGGCGGCTGGCCGTCGTCGACGCGGGTCGTGAAGTCCTCGCCGAACTCGATGCCGATCCGGCACCCGCCCGTGAAGGCGACGCCCCAGGTGGTGACGTCCTCCCCCAGGTGCTCGACGTGGAAGAGCAGGCCGAGCGCGTCGTCCGAGACGTCCGGGGTCCGCGCGTCGAGCATGATCCGCATCGCGCGCGGGAAGCCGAGGGTGTCCTTCAGGTCGTCGGGCATCGGTCCCGGGACCTCGATCTCGTCGGTGCCGGAGGTCATGCGGTCCCCAGGCGGGCGGCGAGGTCCATGCCGTGCTCGTCGCGGGCGATCTGCAGGCAGACGCGGCACGGGCGGCCGGTCGCGGCCGGGACGTCCTCGGCAGCGGTCCGGCGGGCGCCGCAGAGCGCGAGAGCCCCGATGCCCGGCCGGTCGCCGATCGGGGTCATGTAGATGTGCAGCAGCGGCCGGTTCGGGCCGACGGGGATGCCGTCCAGGGCGTCTAGGTCAGCCGGGCGGGCCGGCGCGTCGACCGCAGGCCCGGCCGTCAGCGCGGCGGCGGCGCGAACGTCAGGCCCACACGACCCCGTCGTGGCCGGTCCCTGCCCGTTCCCCGTCGTCCCTTCCCACCTGCTCTGAGGCACGCCCGGCTCATCCGGGCCTTGCATGGCATGCAGGAGGTCGACGGTTCGAGCCCGTCTAGCTCCACCTCAGCGACACCCACGAAAGCCCCGGTCCGCCGGGGCTTTCGTCGTTCTCGGGACTGGGACACCCCGCCGGATCGAAGCGGGCGCGAGCTGCGTGAGGCGGCGGTCCCGGCCGCGGCCGACCGCCCTCTAGGGCTTGAAGACCGCGCGGATGCAGCCGTCCCGCTTCTCCTTGAACAGCTCGTAGCCGCGCACGGAGTCCTCCAGCGACATCGTGTGGGTGCCCAGCGCCCCGGTCTTCAGCTCGCCGGAGGCGACGTGGTCCAGGAGCGTCGGCACGTACGCCTGTCCGTGCTGCTGGGCGGAGCGGACCGTCAGGCCCTTGTTCATCACCAGGCCCATCGGGAGCTTGTCGACGAGTCCCCAGACGCCGATCACCGACAGGGTGCCGCCCTTGCGCACCGCGAGGATCGACTCACGCAGCGGTGTGGCCCGGTCGGTCTCCAGTCGCAGGCCCTGCTTGACCCGGTCGTAGGCGTGCTGCAGTCCGGTGCCGTGGGCCTCCATCCCGACCGCCTCGATGCAGCGGTCCGGGCCGCGGCCGCCGGTCAGCTCGCGCAGCGTCTCGTGGACCGACCCGACGGCGGTGTAGTCGATGGTCTCCGACCCGAGGGTCGCGGCCAGCGCGAGGCGCTCGGGCAGCCGGTCGATGCCGATCACGCGACCGGCGCCCATGATCCGGGCGGCGTTCTGGGCCATGAGCCCGACGCCGCCGCAGCCCCAGACCGCGACCGTGTCGCCGGGCTCGATCCCCGCCAGGTCGGCGCCCATCCAGCCCGTCGGCGCGGCATCGGAGCAGAACAGCGCCTGCTCGTCGGACACGCCCTCGGGGACCACGAAGCAGTTCGTGGCCGCGTAGGGCACCCGGATGTACTCGGCGTGCGAGCCCGCGTATCCGCCGAACGCGTGCGTGTACCCGTAGATCCCGCCGGTCGGGTAGCCCAGGACGGACTCCTGCAGCTCCGGCTTGGGGTGCGAGTTGTCGCACAGCGACCACTCGTCGTGCGAACAGTGCCAGCACTCGCCGCAGCCGATGAACGACGGGACGACGACGCGGTCGCCGACGCTCACGCCCTCGACCTCCGGGCCGGTCTCGACGACCTCGCCCATGAACTCGTGGCCGATCACGTCGCCCTCGCGCATCGACGGGATGTAGCCGTCGATGAAATGCAGGTCCGATCCGCACGTCGTCGACAGCCCGACCTTCAGGACGATGTCGTGCGGGTTGACGATCTGCGGGTCGGGGACCGTCTCCACCGAGAGGTCGTTGACGCCCTGCCAGGTCAGCGCGCGCACGTCAGGCCTCCTGTCCGGTCGTCGCGTGGCGGGCGGAGACGTTGTGCGCGAGCGTCGGGATCTCGCCGGTCTCGATCAGCGCCTTCGCCCGGCGCAGCGCCTTCGCGGCCGTCGCCCCGGCGGCGAGGTCGGGGCCCTCCACCCGCAGCTGCAGCGTGACGGTGGTGCCGAGGTCCTGCTGCGCCGGCCCGAACGACACGACGCCGTCGGCGTGCAGCGGCTCGGTCTGCCCGGACCGCGCGCGGAAGCGCACCTCCTCGCCGTCGGCCTCGGTGATCTCGGCGGTCCAGGTCGACGGGTGGCCCGTGTACGGCTCGGCCATGATCCGTCCGAGCCGGACGGGATCGCTCCAGACGGCGCGGACCTCGTCGGCGCCCCGTCCGACGATCAGCGACCGGCGGGCGTCGGGGTCGCCGTCCTTGCCCCGCACGCGGGTGGCGACGTCGTCGCCCAGCTTCGCGAGGTGGTGGACGATGGTCTTCGCGGCCGAGTCTCCTCGGCCCGACAGGTTCAGCGGCATGGTGCTCCCTCGGGGTGGTCGTGGTGGGTCGTGGGCTCGCCCGGTTCGGGATCGCCGTCGGGCCCGTGGATCGCTGTCGGGGCGGCGCCCCGGCCGCCTGCATTCCCCGTCGGACGGGAGCGCGAACGCCACAGGGAGGGGACCTCCGCGGCCGCCCGGCGTCCGGAGGGCCGCGCCCGTCGGTCGTCGACACCGGACGCGGCGCGTGGGTATGCAGCGCAGGTGCGCGACGAGGAGATCGACGTCGCCCGCGAGAGGAACGAGGAGGAGGCGGCGCGCGAGCGCCGGGAGGGGCCGGCCGTGCCGTCGCCCGACGACGCCCCATCGGTGACGCCCTGCAGGACTTCTGGGACCGCGACGCGCTCGCGCTGTCGATCCCCGCGCACCGCGGCGCGCCGGCAGTTCCAGCGCGACGACGAGGAGCTCTTCGGCGGTGCGATCGACCTGGCCCTCGGGCTCCGCGCGCGGATCGCCGCGGTCGACGGCCTGCCCGCCCGCCGTCGGGGGACGACCGCGCGGCGGCGCCCCGCGACCGGGGACGCCACCGAGCAGCTCGCTCCCGGGTCAGCCCAGCGCGGTGCGCACCAGGTCGGCCACCTTGGCGACCGTCGCGTCGTCGAGCTCATCGAGGAACCACGCCGCCGGGCGCAGGGTGCTGCCGGGCTCGCGCTCGACGGCGGCCTTCGGCGACAGGCCCAACGACATCACGCCGTCGTCGCAGCGGAAGAAGATCAGCACGGGTGCGCTGCGGCTCCGGGCGTACCCCGGGGCGCCGTACCAGATCCGCGGCTTCACGCCCGGGCCCGCGGTGGTGATCGTCTCGTGCAGCCGGGCCCCGATCTCGGCGTACGGGGCCGGCCACCCGGCGATCTTCTCGAGGACCGCGTCGAGGTCCTGCTTCGACCTGTCCGGCTTGTTCGTGGACATGGCGTCCGTCCTTCGTCTCGCGCCGCATCTGCGGCAGGGGTGAACACAACACGGCTCCGCGGAGCCGGGCTGCGCAATCTCC
>CAFBMK010000037.1_pt1 | contig 17890 bp, 12 predicted proteins | sample 7268691 | NCBI WGS metagenome assembly CAFBMK01 (sample SAMEA6814062, study PRJEB35770) | freshwater metagenome | biome: Freshwater; feature: Freshwater reservoir; material: water | place: Czech Republic | collected 2017-05-23 | depth 30m m
CCGCCTCAGCCCGTGCGGGTCCGGCGCGGCCCGCGGGCCCGGCCGACCACGGCCCCGCGCACCCCGGCGGCCGACGCGACGACGAGGTAGACCGCGACGGTGACGCCGGCGATCGAGGCGCCCGCGGCCGTGCCGGCGTGGTAGCTCAGGAGCAGGCCGCCGACGCCGGAGAGCAGCGCCACCCCGACCGCGATGCCCATCGTCGGGCCCAGCCGGCGGCCGAGCAGCCGGGCGGTCGCGGCGGGCGCGACGAGGGTCGCGGCGACGAAGAGGTTGCCGAGCGCCTGGACGCAGACCAGGGTCGCGACGGCGATCAGGACGACGAGGGCGACGTCGGTGACGCCGGGCCGCAGGCCGGCGGACCGGGCGCCGTCGCGGTCGAACGTCGTGGCCAGGAGCCGCGGGTGCAGCACCCGCAGCGCCAGGAGCACCACGGCGGTCAGCGCGGCGGCCACGGCGACGTCGCCGTTCGTCAGGCCGAGCACGTCCCCGAAGAGGAGCTCGGTGACGCCGGTCGGCGTGTCGGGGGAGAGCGCCATGAGCGTCCCCAGGCCGAACATCGAGGTGAAGACGACGGAGATCGACGTGTCGCGGTCGAGGCTCGGGACGCGCGAGACCGCCGCGATGAGGAGCGCCGCGGCGAGCAGCCCGACCGCACCGCCCAGCACGAGCGGCAGGCCGAGCAGGGCGGCGCCGACGAGGCCGGGGAACATCGCGTGGGGCAGGGCCTCGGCGCTGTAGGACAGGCCGCCCCAGACGATCCAGCAGCCCAGGAGCCCGCCCGTCGCACCGAGCAGCACGACCTCGAGCAGCGCCCGCTGCATGATGCCGCTGCGCCACGGGTCGATCAGCCCGTCCAGGATCGAGGCGAGGAGGACCGCGTCCGTCATCCGCAGTGGTGCTCCGCGACGACCGCGAGCTCGCCGTCCTGCCCGACGCGCAGGAGCTCGCCACCGTAGGTCCCCGCGAGCGTCTCGGGGGTCAGCGTCTGCGCGGGCGGCCCGTAGGCGACCTGCCGGCCGTTCAGGCAGAGGACGTGGTCCCATGCCCGCGCCTGCGCGACGTCGTGCGTGGCGATCAGCAGCGTGCGGCCCTCGCGGGCGAGCTCGGCGATCAGGTCGTCCAGCCGCCGGGCGCTCGTGGCGTCCAGGCCGCGGTAGGGCTCGTCGAGCAGCAGGACGCGGGCGCGGCGGACGAGCGCGCGGGCGACGAGCACGCGCTGGCGCTGGCCGCCGGAGAGCTCGCCGAAGGTCGCGTCTGCGCGGTCCGCCATGCCGACGGCGTCCAGCGCCTCGCGCGCGGCGTCGCGGTCCGCACGCCGGGGACCCCGCCACCACGGCCGGCCCGCGATGGTCCCCATGAGGACGACGTCGAGGGCCGAGACGGGGAAGTCCAGCCGCGAGCGCTCCGTCTGGGGCACGATGGCCACGTCGCCCTCCACGCGCAGGGTGCCCTCGCGGGCGGCGAGCTCGCCGAGCACGACGCGGAAGAGGGTCGTCTTGCCGCCGCCGTTCGGGCCGAGCACGGCGATCCGGTCGCCGGCGGCGGCCGCGAAGGACACGTCGCGCAGCGCGAGCGTCTCGTCGTAGCCGGCGCCGACGCCGTCGAGGTGCAGCAGGACGTCGGTCATCGGGCTCCTCCGCGGACCGCGGGGGTCAGGGTGGTCGGGCGCGGCCGCACGCCCCGGCGGCGACGGTCGTGGACGGCGCGCAGCAGGACGGAGAGGGCGAACACCCCGCCCGCGAGGACGGCGATCGTGGCGCCGGGCGGCGCGTTGGTCTGCGCCGACAGCCAGAGCCCGCCGACGCCCTGCAGCGCGCTCAGGGCGACCGTCACCACCTGCCAGGTCCGCACCCGGCGGATCCACGGGCGGGCCGTCGCCGCCGGGATCACCATCACCGCAGCCGCCAGCAGGGATCCCACGGCGCTCAGCGTCGCGACCGCGACGAGGGCGACGAGGAGCAGGAGCAGCGCGTCGGGGCCGCCGGCGCGGCCGCCGAGCGTCCGCGAGCCGGGGCGGTCGTAGCCCACCGCGAGCCACCGCGGACCGGCCAGGACGGAGAGGCCGACGACCGCGACGCTGACGCAGCCGGCGATCACGAGGTCGCGCTCCGAGATCACGAGCAGGCTGCCGAAGAGCAGCGACGTGACGTTCGTCGCGCGGGGGAAGACGTCGCTGGCCAGGAGGACGCCCGCGGCGAGCGCGCCGACGAGGACCATCGCCGTCAGGGTGCTGTGGTCCCCGGCGTCGTCGCGTGCGGCGAGGCGCCCGACGGTGAGCGCGAAGACCAGGGCGACCGCGAGCGCGCCGAGCGGTCCGGCGAACCCGAGGCCGGCGGCGAGGACGAGGCCGGGGAAGGTCGCCGCCGCGACGCCGTGGGCGTAGAAGGCGAGGCCGCGCAGGACGATCCAGACGCCCAGCACGCCGGCGCCGCCGGAGAGCAGGAGGACCTCCCAGAGGCCGCGCTGCACGAAGGGGAGGGAGAACGGCTCGAACATCGGGGCGGGCGACGCGGAGCGGCGGCTCCGGTCGGCCGATGGACTCTACATGGGAACGATTCCCAAGTTCCGTGCGGACGGCCTGTGTGCGCACGGGCACGCAAGGGTAGGCGCGAGCGGAGGGCCGTCCCGGCCCGTCACCAGAGGAGGCACCCGATGACCGAGGACCCCACCGAAGGCTCGAAGCGCCCGGAGGACGACGACGTCGCCCGGACCGACGAGGAGGCGCAGGCGAAGCTGGAGGAGCTCGAGAAGGACCCGCCGAAGAAGCTCGAGGACTGGCCGGCCGACCGGACGAAGTACCAGACCCTCGGCGGCACGGAGGGCACCGCGTCCTACGACGAGGGGCCGACCGCGAAGCTCGGGCCCTCCGACCTGCGGTACCACGACGACGGCTCCGTGACGGTCAAGGGCGAGGAGGTCGACGACCCCGAGCAGTACCGGGGCGACCCGCTCCCCGGCGGCCCGACGGACCCGGAGGCGCCGACGGACCCCAACGACACGGACCACGAGGAGCGCCAGAAGCGGCGCCCGCGCGTCTGACGGACGCCCGACCCGGCGCCGGTCGCACGAGGTCGTGCGACCGGCGCGCCCGCGCCGGCGAGGCGGCACCATGAGGAGCCGATGTTCCCTCCCGCGTCCCCCCGCACGGGCGGCCGGCCAGTGGTGCGCACGGGCTCAGCCCTGCTCGCCGTCCTCGTCGCCGCGCTCCTCACCCTCGTCCCGGCCCACGTCGCGCGCGCCGCGGGGCCGCCGCTGTCGCCCACGGTGATCGGTGAGGACCCGTTCGCCGGCGGCGTCTTCCGCTTCCCGCAGGGCCTCGGCGTCGACCAGCGCAACGGCCGGGTGTTCGTCGCCGACCAGTACTCCGGCGTCGTGCAGGCCTTCGAGAGCGGCGGGGCCCCGCTCTTCACCTTCGGCGGCCGGGCGACGCGCGGCGAGGCCGGCCGGCTCGGCGTGGTCGGCGGCGTGGCCGTGGACAAGCAGGGCCGGGTCTTCGTCCTCGACGCCGAGAACGACCGCGTCCAGGTCTTCTCCGCCGACGACGGGCGGTACGTCACGGGCTTCGGCGACGCGTCGTCGTTCACGCTGAAGTCGGGGTCCGACCGCGAGGACTCCGGCATCACCTCGGGCGGCATCGCCGTCCACCAGTCCGCACCGGGCGCCCCGGTCGTCGCGTTCATCGCCGACAGCGGCGGCGACCGCATCCTCCGCTACGTGCTCGACGGCGGCTCGCTGCAGCCCGCCGGCGCACCCCGCGCCACGAGCGGGCTGGGGATCAAGCGCCCGCAGGGCGTCGGCGTCAGCCCCGCCGGCGACCGCCTCTACGTCCCCGACAACCAGAACCACCGCCTGCTGGTCCTCGACTCCACGTCGCTCGCGCGCATCGGCACCGCCGGCACGTTCGGATCGGACCCCGGCGAGTTCAAGTTCCCCTACGACGTCGCCGTCGACGCCCGCAACCAGGCCTACGTCGGCGACAACATCAACGGCCGCGTGAACGTCTTCGCGGCGGACGCCCTGAACTTCGTGGCGACGTTCGGCGGCGACGGGTACCGCGTCGGGCGCTTCTCCATCGTGCGCGCCGTCGCCACGAACCCGGCGGACCCGGCCGGCGGCGTGTGGGTGGCCGACACCGCGAACAACCGCATCCAGCGGCTGTCGTCCACCGGCGTCGTCACCGGCGCGTGGGGCATCGCCGGGCGCGGCCCGGGCTACTTCACCCGCGCCCGCGGCGTGGCGTTCCGGGCAGACGGCACGATCGCCGTGGCCGACACGTTCGCCCACCGCGCCGCCGTGATGGCCGCCGACGGGACGTACATCGGGATGTTCGGCCGGATCAGCAAGCTCAACGGCTTCGCCGCACCGGGCCGCGACACCGCGAACCAGATGACGCTGCCGAGCGGCCTGGCGTACGACACCGCCGGCGCGCTCTGGGTGGCCGACACCTTCAACAACCGCCTCGTCCGGTTCGACGGCTCGGGCGGCGTGACCGCCGAGACGCCGAAGGGCGAGCTGTCGCGTCCGCGCGGCGTCGCGGCGCTGCCCGACGGTGCGGTCCTCGCCACGGACTCCGGCGGCGGCCGGCTCGTGCGCGTGGAGCAGAACGGCGCGGTGACCACGCAGCGCGGCGGCCTGAACCGCCCGTCCGCCGTGGCGGTCGGCCCGAACGGCAAGGCGTACGTCGCGGGCGCCCGCCTGGTGATCGACGACGAGACCGGCGCGCGCGTGGCCCCGCCGGACGGCGCCCAGTTCTGGGACGGCGCGCAGGGCCTCGCGGTCGGCCCGGACGGCACCCTCTACGTCTCGGAGGCGCGGCCCGGCACGCCGAACGGCGCCCGGGTGCTCCGCGGCTCGCCGCGCCTGGGCGGCGGCTTCGACTGGCAGACCATCCTGGCCGAGGGGCGCGCCACCAACCAGGTCAGCGACCCCGCCAACCTCGCGCTGAGCCCCGACGGCCGCACGCTGCTGGTGGCCGACGCGGGCAACAGCCGCGTCCTGCGCCTCGACGCGCCCGGCGTGGCGCCGGCCGCCCGGCAGCGCGTCGTGGTGACCGTCGGCGGCGGCCCGACGCAGGGCACGATCACGAGCGACCCGCCCGGCATCGACTGCGGGACGGACTGCTCGCAGCTCGTCGGCCAGGACCGTCTGGTGACGCTCACCGCGCGTGCCGCGCCGAACGCCCGGTTCCTGGGCTGGTCGGGCGACTGCGCCGCGGCCACGACCGGGGCCGTCTGCACGGTGCAGGCCTCGCGCGCCCTGGCGGCGACCGCGACGTTCGGCGCGATCCCGCCGCCGCCCGTCCGGCTGACCTCGGCGACGCTGTCGACGACCCGCTGGCACCTGACCCGCAAGGCCGTCCGCAAGAGCGGCAAGCGCAAGGCGAAGCCCGCGCAGCCGGCGACGAAGGCGCGCCTGCGGGTCCGCCTGACGCAGGCCGCCCGCGTGCGGCTGCAGGTCGAGCAGTCCCGTCCGGGCAAGATCGTCGGGAACGGCACGGCCCGCCGCTGCGCCAAGGTCCGCACCGGCGCGAAGGTCAAGGCCGGCTCGCGCTGCACCCGCTGGGTGCTCCTGCCGACGTCGCGCACCCTGCGGCTCATCGAGGGGACGACCACGGTCGACGTCGGACCGCGGTTCCCCGGCCGCACGCTGTCGCCGGGCCTCTACCGCCTGCGCGTCACCGCCACGGACTCGCAGAAGACCGTCGTCAAGCGCACGTCGAAGCGGTTCCGCATCACGAAGTGAGGGTCCGGCGGGCGGGGCGCCGGGCGGGCGTCCCGTCCCGTCGTCTGGTTGGCTTGGGCGGGTGAGCACGAGGACCGAGCTGCCCCCGCCCGCCCCGCTGCCCGTGCTGCCCACGGGTGGCGACGGGCCCATGGGCCCGCACGGGTCCGGATGCTTCGGCTGCGGCCCGGAGCACCCGTCGGGCCTGCACCTGGCGTTCGTCCGCACGGGCGACGTGATCCGGGCGACCGTGCACCTGGGGAAGCGCTTCCAGGGTGCGCCGGGCCTCGCCCACGGCGGCATCGTGTCGACGATCCTCGACGACCTGAGCGGCGCGGTCCCCGTCGCGCTCGGCCAGCGGGCGGTCACCGCGAAGCTCGAGGTCGACTTCACCGCCCCGGTCCTCCTGGGCCGCGACCTCGTCGCCGAGGCGTGGCTCGAGACCTTCGAGGGCCGCAAGATCCGCATCGTCTCGCGGCTCCTGGACGACGGCCGCGTCCTGGCCGTCGGCCGCGCGCTCTTCCTGACGGTCCCGCGCGAGCACTTCGCCGGACCGGCCGCGTCGGCTTCAGCGTCGTCGATCGCGCCCTGAGGGGGGGGGCGGGGAGGAGACGCCCGCGGTCGACGTGTCCCGCGTGAGCCCCGGCGACCGGGCGCGGGTCTCGTGATCGACGCGAAGGACGCGGAGCGCCGGGCGAGCGCGCGCTGCACCAGTACGTGACGGGCGTGTCGGCCGAGCCACCGTTCGAGGACCGGGAGGTCGAGCTGCACGGGCCGTTCGGGGCCTGAGCAGCGGGTCGCCGCTCTCGGCCGACTCAGGCGCTCGACACGCCCGACGGTCGCCACCCAGTTTCCGAGGCCCAGACCTCAGCACGCCGCATGACCTCGGAGATGACCTCGGACTTCGCCGCCGCGTAGTCGTTCATCGTCGGCCAGTCGCGCTCCGAGAGACCTCGTTTGGTCGCCGCGTAGCGGTCCCGATCTGCGGCGTCCACCCGCAGCCAGTCGCGAAAGAGGAGATGGCGTCGTTCCCAGTCCGAGGCCGTCGCGCAGACGTGGACGTGCACATCGAGCTCCGGAGTCCGAAGCATGCGATGCGCCGGCTCCCGCACCCGCAGGACGTATCCGGCTCGCTCGAGCTGCCGCACGTACTCGCCTTCTGCCCCAGGGTCGAGAACGCTGACCTGGACATCGACGATGGGCTTGGCCCACAGGCCCGCCACGGCCGTCGACCCCACGTGATCGATGCGAAGCGCCCGCCGGCCCAGCGCGTCACCGATCCGTGCTCGTTGTCCCGCGAACGCTGCACGCCAGAACGGATCTGGCGGAACCAGCCGGATCTCGCGACGTTCCGCTCCTCCGAAGAGCTCGATGTCCGCCATCCCTCCATGCTTGCACCCGGCCGGTCTCTCGCTACCGACCTGCCGTCGTCGGCCCACCCCGAGGTCGGTGAGCGCGGAACCCTGTTCGCGCAGGCCAGCGCGTCGCTCGCCGTCGGACGGGTAGCCCGTTCGGAGGACACCGCCGATGCCGTGCTCCTCCGCCTCACCGCCGGGATCTCGCACGCCGATCGCGGTGCCTGCGTCGCCGGACCCCCCAACACCACCGCAGAACGGACAACCATGCACGCTCTCGTCCCCGGCGCCCTCGGCGTCATCGGCTCCGGCGTGGTGGAGCACCTCGCGTCGCTCGACGGCGTCGAGGTCACCGCGCTCTCCCGCCGCGAGGACCCGGACTCCCGCGCCGACCGCCACCTGGCGCTCGACCTCCTCGACCCCGACGCCGTCGCGGGCGCCCACGACGTGCTCCGCACCGTGACCCACCTCGTCTTCGCGGCCTACGCCGAGAGCGGCGACGTCGACCGGGATCTCGAGGTCAACGTCGGCATGCTGCGCGGCGCGCTCGACGGGCTGCGGGACGCGGGCGCACCGCTGCAGCACGTGACGCTCTACCAGGGCGGGAAGGCCTACGGCGCGCACCTCCGGGTCTACCGCACGCCGGCCCGCGAGACGGATCCCCGGCTGCCCATCCCGCACTTCTACTACGCCCAGGAGGACCTGCTGCGCGAGCACGCCGGGAACGGCGACTGGGCGTTCACGATCCTGCGGCCGGACATCGTCCTCGGGACGAGCCAGGGCTCCCCGATGAACCTCGCCCAGACCCTCGCGGTCTACGCGCTGACCCTGCGCGAGCTGGGCCTGCCGCTGCGCTTCCCCGGGACCCTCCGGGCGACGGCGCTCGTGAACTGCACGGATGCCGGCCTGCTCGCCGAGGCCACGCACTGGGCGGGGACGACCCCCGCGGCGGCGGGCGGCACGTTCAACGTCGTGGACGGCGACCTGTTCCGGTGGCCGCAGCTCTTCGAGCGGGTCGCGGCCTACTTCGGCATGGAGACCGACGTCCCGCAGCCCCTGCCGCTGGCCGAGAACATGCCCGCCCTCGCGCCGGTCTGGGAGCGCCTGGCCGACCGGGAGGGCCTCGCGGAGCGCGACGTGACGAAGGTCGCGGGATGGGACTTCGTCGACTTCCTCTGGTCGACGGAGGAGGACGGCGTCCTCGACCCGCTCGCGCTGCGGGCCGCGGGCTTCGACGGGTTCCGCCGCACGGAGGACGCGCTGATCGCGGTGTTCGACCGCCTGCGCGCGGCGAAGGTCATCCCGGAGCGCTGAGGGGGCGGGGCCGCGCGCCGGGCGGACCCGCGGCGAGGTCCACGCCGCGGCCGTGCGGGTGGATCCGCCCCGGCGTCGCATGGGGTGTCTGAACCGGCGGGTCAGCCGGTGACGGCCGTACGGGTCACACCGACGTACCGTCGGTTCCGACGAACAGCTTCCGTCGCTCGTCCCGGGAGGGTCTGGGTGAGCTGCAGCGATCTACCGCTCCTGTTCGGAGCGGCCGGCCTCGGCGAGGTCCAGCAGCCGCTCGAGGACCTTCGCGGCCTCGCGGTCGGCGTGGTCGTGGGCCTTCCGGACCGTCGCGGCCATGAGGCCCCGCCCGTGGACCTCCGACTCCTGGGTCAAGCCGACCCGTGACCCGTCATCCTGCGGCTCGATCGTGACCTCGGTGCGGAGGATGAACGCCGTCGGCTTGCCGGCCGTCACCCCTCCGTCGATCACCCGGTGCCCGAGCACGAGCCGCTCGTCGGGCTCGACGACCTCGCACGTGACGCGTCTGGTCATGGCCGGTTCGATCGTGACCGCGCGACTCAGGAGTTCGCCGCGCAGCTCCTCGGTCCGCACGTCGATCTCGAGGTCCGGCGCCGCGACCGTGCCTCGGCCGTCGATCTCCTCGACGTGGCGGACCGGCGCGGGCAGCGTCTGGTCGGGCTCGTCCTCCGACGGGTCGCGTGCGAACCACCACCTCGGGAAGAGCGTCAGATCGGCGGCGGTGGCGTAGACGTCGGCGGGCGAGGAGGCGGTGGTGCGCTCTGCACGACGTCGATGACTCGTGACCTTGCTCATGGAACTCCGGGTGATGGGACGGGACGGACCCTCGACGACGGCACGGGGGCCGTTCGACCGACGCGCTCACGCTACGGCCCCGAGGCTCGGCGGGCAATCCGAACCGCGATGCGTAAGCGGCACGCCGCGATCCTGCTGCGCGACGGCCGGTCCTCGTCGCCGGCGGGCTCAGACGGTTCGGAGGCGTGGGGCCATGGCGCCACTCGTGGGGCGGTCGTCCGTCCTCAGATCCACATGCCGGCGATCTTGCGGCGCCGCTGCACGTGCACCGAACCGATCCGCGTGCGGCCCGACACCACGAAGTGCGGGGCGCTCTCGCGCCGCTGCGACGCGACGCGGCTCGTGACGGCGCCGACGTTCGCGACCACGCCGTCGACGTCGGCGGTGGCTCCGTCGGGGAGGCGCAGCGTCACCGAGCCCGTCCCGAGCTTCAGGTCGATCTCCGTGATCGGCTGACGAATGTCCGCCTTGCAGAAGTCCAGGACCACCGAACCCATCCCACCCTGCAGGTGCAACCTGGCGGGCACGACCCACCGGCCGGTCCGTTGCAGGCCGGCCGCGCCGACCCGAAGGACGGTCGGCTCCGGACCGGAGGACTCGCCGACCGCCCGGATGAGGTCGTCGGCGCCCGGCAGTTCGGCCAGGGGCCGGCGCAGGTCGGTCGCGTAGATCGCGGCGTAGACGGACTCGAGACGCTCCTCGTACTCGAGGAGGGAGATCCGTCCGTCGTCCAGCGAGCTGCGAAGCCGCGCACCCGCGAGCTCGCGATCCGCATCGGAGATCCGGATGTGTCGATGACCGCCCGTGCGCAGACCCCTGACCATGGAGGGTGCATCGGCTCCCGGTCCGATCGCCTTGAGGAAGCCGCTCAGGGTCGGCCGAAGGTGAGCGCGGGCGGCCTCGCTCCCGATCGCCCCTCCGCGTCGGTGTGCACGATCGTGCTGGGCATGTCGGGGCAGGCGCGCGCACGACCGGCTTCCGCCGGCGGCCTCGTCGACTCGCTGCGGCCGACGGGCACCCCGTCCGCCCACCACCCGCCCCCTCAAGCCCCCGCCGCCCCCGCCGATCACCGGTGGATGAGGCGCCGTCGCGACGCATCGGCGGGGGTCGAGGGACCATGAGCGCCTGGCAGGTGGCGACCGTCGCCAACCTCGTCACCGCGGTCGCGTACCTCGCCATCTCCGGCCTGATCGTCCGGGGGCTGCTGGAGACCCGCCAGGTCGGCCGCAACCCGCTCGCCCTCGCGACCGCCGCGATCTTCCTGACGTGCGCCGGCCATCACGGAGCGCACGGCCTGATGCTGGCCGGCGTCACCGGGCACGGCATGGGGCACGACGGCATGAGCGCGACGGCGGCGATGCGGGGGCACCTGGGCTGGGGGCTGTCGCTCTGGGACGCCGCCGGCGGGCTGATCGCCGTGACGTACCTGTCGCTGCGGCGCGGGTTCGGCGTCCTGCTGCAGGGCCCCGCGATGTTCTCGGACCGGGTGACGGAGGAGGCCCACCGGCGGGCGCTCGACGCCATCGACCGCATCGCCGAGGCGGTCGCGACGTTCGATCCCGACGGCCGGCTCGAGCACACCAACCCGGCCGCGGACGCGTGCCTCGAGGACCTCGCGAGGCCGGACGGGGGAGACCCGGACGCGGTGTGGGGGCGGAACGTCCTCGACGCCCGGGGCGTGGTCGTGCCGGACGAGGAGCTGCCCGTCCGCCGGACGCGTCGGACGGGCCTGCCGGTCGACGGGGTGGAGCTCGGCGTCCTGACGAAGGACGGACGCCGGCGGTGGCTGCGGTGCAGCACCCGACCGGCCGACGACCGCGCGACGGGACCGTGGCCCGTGATCGCGTCCTTCGCCGACATCACCGACCGGGTCGTCGCCGAGCAGGCGCTGCGGACCTCGGAGGAGCTCCACCGCGGGGTGCTCGAGCAGCTGCCCGACACGATGGTCACCGTCTACGAGGGCGAGGACCTGCGGATCCGCCTGATGCAGGGCGGGACGATGCGCCGCGGGTCGGTCGACTACGCCGAGATGCGCGGGCGGACCATCGAGGAGGCGGTCCCCGCGCCCGTCGCCCGGATCGTCGAGCCGCTCATCCTCGAGGCCTACGAGGGCGGACGGTCGACCACGGAGTTCCACAGCGACTTCTCCGGGTCGGACTGGGAGGTCTCCGTGGTGCCGTGGTCCGCGCCGGACGGCGCGCCCGGGGCGCTCGTCGTCTCGTCCGACGTGTCGGCCCGCAAGCGCAGCGACCACGAGCGCCAGCTCGCGCAGCGGCGCTTCGCGGACGCCTTCGACCACGCACCGTCGGGCATGGCGCTCGCCGACGCCCGCGGTCGCGTCCTGCAGTGCAACGCCGCGTTCGCCGCGCTCGCCGGCCGCGAGGACGTCGGCATGGACGACGCCCTGCTCCTGAGCCTCGTGCACCCCGACGACGAGCCCCGGCTCGCGCGTGCCATCGAGGACGCCGAGCACGGCGCGACGACCGTCGAGGCGCGGGTCCTGCACGCGGACGGACGGCCCCGGTGGTCGTCCCTCACGGTCTGCGCCCTGGACGAGGACGACGCCGCCGACCTGCTCGTGCAGGCCCAGGACGTGACGGAGCGCCGCGACTACGAGCGCCGCCTGGAGCACCTGGCCGACCACGACCCGCTGACGGGGCTCGCGAACCGCCGGTCCTTCGAGCGCCGGCTGTCGGAGCACCTCGACCGCTGCTCGCGCTACGGCTGGACGGGCGCGGTCATCATGCTCGACCTCGACCACTTCAAGACGGTGAACGACACGCTCGGCCACGCGGCCGGCGACCGGCTCATCGTCGCGGCCGCCGGGGCCCTGCGCACCCGCCTGCGGGAGTCCGACGTCCTGGCCCGGCTCGGCGGCGACGAGTTCGCCGTGATCCTGCCGCAGGGCGGGCGGCCCGAGGCCGACGCGGTGTGCGAGGCGCTCTGCGACGCGGTGCGCGCGGGCGCGCGGGTGTCGATGGACGGCACCACCGCGTCCGTGACGGCGTCCGTCGGCGTGTGCGTCATCTCGGGGCAGCGGACGGCGGAGGAGCTGCTGATCGACGCGGACCTCGCGATGTACGACGCGAAGGACGCCGGCCGCGACCGCTGGGCGGCGAGCGACGGCGACGGCTTCGACGGGCCGAAGCTCAAGGCGCGCATGGCCTGGGTGGACCGGATCCGCGGCGCCCTCGAGCACGACCGCTTCGAGCTCTGGGCGCAGCCGATCGTCGACCTGGCGGACGAGCGCACGGTCGGGCACGAGCTGCTGCTGCGGATGCAGGCGGAGAGCGGCGAGCTCGTCCCCCCGGGGACGTTCCTCTACATCGCCGAGCGGTTCGGCCTGGCGCCCAGCATCGATCGCTGGGTGCTCCATCGCGGGATCGACCTCCTCGCCCGGGAGCCCGGGATCACCGGGCAGCTCTCCATCAACATCTCGGGCCACTCCGTCGGCGACCACGGCCTGCTCGACCTGCTCGAGCAGCAGCTCGCCCGGACGGGCGTGGACCCCGCGCGGCTCATGCTCGAGATCACCGAGACGGCGGCGGTGGCCGACATCCCGCGGGCGCGCGACTTCGCCGAGCGACTCCGCGGCATCGGCTGCAAGCTGGCGCTGGACGACTTCGGCGCGGGCTTCGGCGGCTTCTACTACCTCAAGCACCTGCCGTTCGACGTGCTGAAGCTCGACGGCGAGTTCGTGCGCGGGTGCGTCCACAGCCAGACGGACCGCCTCGTGATCGACGCGGTCGTCGCCCTGACCCACGGCATGGGACGCCGGACGGTCGCGGAGTGCGTCGAGGACGAGGCGACGGTGCACGAGCTGCGCCGTCGCGGCGTCGACCTGGGGCAGGGCTACCACTTCGCCCGCCCGATGCCGCTGCACGAGATCGTCGGCTCGAAGGCGGCTCGCCCGGCGCCCCGCCCGGACGCGGTGGGGACCGCCGGCGCCGCGGACGGTCGCTCGTGACGTCGGGCTCCGCGACGTGGGGCGGGGCGAGGGACACGCATCCGCGCCCCGCCGACGGACGACGTCCCGCGGTGGTCACCGCGGCGGGCGCGTCCGCGTGAGACGCTCGCGCGACGCCGCGCGCGCTCCGCGCGCGGCGTGAACCCGAGACGGGGAGAGCCAGGGCCATGAGCAGCAGTTCGAAGGGACCGGTCGAGGGGGCGCAGGAGGGCGGCGAGCGGGTCGCCCGTTCATCCGGCTTCGAGTGGCTCGCGCGGGCGGGCCTCGTGGCGCGCGGGGTCGTCTACGCGATCATCGGCGTGCTCGCCGTCAAGCTCGCCACGAGCGACGGCGGCGAGACCACCGACCAGCAGGGCGCCCTGAAGGAGATCGCCGGGCAGCCGTTCGGCAAGACGATGCTCGTGCTGGTCGCGGTGGGCCTGGGGGGCTACGCCCTCTGGCGCCTCCTGCGCGCGGCCCTCGGCCACGGCCCCGACGGGACCGACGACGCGAAGGCCCGGCTCGGCGGGGCGGCCAGCGGCATCGGCTACGCGTTCCTCTGCGTCACCGCCGTGAAGATCGTGTCCGGGGCGAGCTCGGGGTCGGGCTCGGGTTCGGGCTCCCCGGAGAAGGCGACCGGTGGCGTGCTCGCCTGGACGGGCGGGCCGATCCTCGTCGCCGTCGCCGGCGCGATCCTCGTCGCCGTCGCGGCCGACGAGGCGCACAAGGGCCTCGCCCGCCGGTTCCTGAAGAAGTCGTGGACCGGCCGGATGAGCCAGGAGGCCCGGAGGGTCTTCACGGCGCTCGGCGTCTTCGGGCACCTCGCCCGCGCCGTGATCTTCGGCCTCATGGGCTACGGCCTGATCAAGGCGGCGGTCTCCTACGACGCGGACGAGGCGGTCGGACTCGACGGGGCCCTCGCCCAGCTGGCCGCGGCGACCTACGGCCCGTGGCTGCTGGGGGTCGTGGCCGTCGGCCTCGTCGGCTTCGCCGCCTACTCCGTCGCGGACGCCCGCTACCGGAAGGTCTGACGGCCCGGGAGGAGCGGTCGACGGGCCGCCGCTGCCACCCGCGGCGGCCGGTCCCTCGCTCAGAACGGCAGCTTCGACCGGCCCTCGCGGCCCTTCGAGCCGCTCTTGCCCACGGCCTTCGAGCTCGAGCGGAACGGCTTGGCGAGCCAGTGGCCCAGGCGGCCCGGGGCCTTCGAGGCCCCGCGGCCGCCGAGACCGAGCACGCCCTTGGCCCCGTCCTCGGGCCCGCGGGACAGCCGCGGGAAGACGAACGCCGCGACGAGCAGCAGCAGGCAGAAGGCGACGATCCCGGCGATGAGCACGGCGCCAGCCTAGACCTGCGCGGCGCCCTGCGGGGACCGCTGCTAGACCGGCACCGGCGACTCGTCCAGGACCTTGCGGATCCGCTTGCTCGACACGGGCTTGGCGGGCTGGTCGGGGCGGCCCGGGTCGCGGACGCCCTTGACGCCCTGCCCGCCGGAGAACTGGACGATCCGCAGCTCCTCGAGCATCCAGCGGACCTCGGTGAGCCGGGCGGGCAGCGGCCGTCCCGCCGGCCACGCCTGCACCCGGGCGACGTAGGCGCGCTCGAGCTCGTGGACGGCCTGCATCCGGTCCGTGTCCGTGGCGCGCGCGTCGGGCAGGCGGTCCAGGCGCAGCGTCGCCGCCTCGAGGTAGCGCACGAGGTCGGGCAGCCTGCGGGCGCCGGCCTCCGTGAGGAACCCCGGGTGCACGAGGCGCCCGAGCTGCGCGGTCACGTCGCGCTGGGCGGCCTCGAAGGCCGGGTGGGGCACCGTGGCGGCGAAGCGCTCGAGACGGGAGCGCACGGCGCGCTCCGCGTCGAGCACCCGAACGACCTGCTGCAGCACCTTCTTCGCGGAGGGCCCGAGGCGCTCGGCGACGGAGGCGCGCAGCGCCGCGAAGCCGGCCTCGTCCCACGCGGGGCCGCCCGCGACCTCGACGAGCACGTCGATCGTCGCGGCGAGCGTGTCCTCCATGACCCGGTCGACGGAGCCGTGGGGGGCCGTCGCGAGCGTGAGCTGCGCCGCGGTCGGCAGGCTGCCGATCACCTTGCGCGCGGGGGAGGGCACCGTCAGGAGGAGCAGGCGCCGCGTGCCCAGCCGCATCGACGCGGCCTGGGCGTCCGCGGCGTCGAACGCGCGGACGCCGACGGACCGCCCCTCGTCGACGAGCGCGGGGAAGACCCGGACGCCGTGCTCGCCGCCGCCGGGCAGCCCGATCTCGCGCTGCAGCGTGCCGATCGACCAGGTCTGGAGGCCCGTGCGCTCGAGGTCGGGGGTCGCGTCGTCCAGGCGCTTGCGCAGGACAGGCCGGAGCTCAGCGCGCAACGCGGCCAGGTCGTGCCCGGACGCGACGACGGTGCCGTCCTCCTCCTCGATCGAGAACGTCATGCGCAGGTGGGCGGGCAGCGCGTCGAGGCGCAGCAGCGCGGGGGTCACCTGGACGCCCGGAAGCTCGTTCAGCTCGCGCGCCAGGGCCACCGGCAGCGGTGCGCTGCGCGGCACGATCCGCTCGAGGACGCGGCCGACGGTCTCGGGGATCGGCACGAGCTCGCGGCGGACGTCCTTGGGCAGCGCGCGCAGCAGCGCCTCGACGAGCTCGCGGCGCAGGCCGGGGACGAGCCACTCGAAGCCGACGGCCTTCACCTGCGCCAGCAGGTCGAGCGGGACGTGGACCGTCACGCCGTCGTGGTCCGTGCCGGGCTCGAACGCGTAGGTCAGCGGCAGCACGAGGTCGCCCTGCTTCCACGCCTCGGGTCGCTGCTGCAGGTCCTCGCCGACGCCGACGGAGAGCTGCGAGCGCTCGTCGATCAGGAGCTCGCGCGTGAAGTGCAGGAGCTCCGGCGTCCTCCGCTTCTGGTCGCGCCACCAGCGGTCGAAGTGGGCGCCCGAGACGACGTTCTCGGGGATCCGCTCGTCGTAGAACGCGAAGAGGACCTCGTCGTCGACGAGCAGGTCGCGCCGGCGGGCGCGCTCCTCCATCGCCCGGACCTCCTCGACCATCGCGGCGTTGTGCTCGAGCACCTGCCGGCCGCCGGCCTTGCCGCCGTGCCACTCGCCCTCGACGAGCGCCTGGCGGAGGAAGATCTCGCGCGAGAGGACGGGGTCGATCTGCGCGTACTGGACCGGGCGGCCGGTGACGACGGGCAGACCGTAGAGCGTCGCGCGCTCGTCGGCGACGACGGACGCGCGCTTCTTCGACCAGCGCGGCTCGGCGTACGTGCGGCGCAGCAGGTGCTCCGCGAGCGGCTCGATCCACTCGGGCTCGATCTTCGCGGCGGTGCGGCCCCAGAGGCGCGAGGTCTCCACGAGCTCGGCGACCATGGTCCACGTCGGCGGCCGCTTCGCCAGCGTCGAGCCCGGGAAGATCTGGAACCGCGCGCCGCGGGCGCCCAGGAACTCGGGCCGCTGCGGGCGGCCCTTGCGCTGGATCCGGCCCTTCTGGTCGGGCTTCTGGGTCTCGTCCTTCAGGCCGACGTGCGAGAGCAGCCCGGCGAGCAGCGCCTGGTGGATGTCGCGCTCGCTCGCCTCGCGGACCCGCGCGGCCTCGCGCTCGGCGGCACGCAGGCGGGCGACGCCGGTCGCGCCGGCGCGGTCGATCGGGCGCAGCTCGGCCTCGCCGGGCAGGACGGACCCGCCCTCGGCGGTCGTCGACGAGGTCTCGGTGGGCTGGGTGGCGGCCTGGGCGTCGCGGCCCCGGCCGCGTCCGCGCCGGCGGGCGTTGCGGGCGCCGTCGGCGTTGGCGGGGCGACCGGCGAGGTCGGACGACGGCGTGGCCGAGTCACCGATCGAGGAAGCGCCGGTGCCGGTCGACGTGCCGTCCCGGCCGTCCCGGCCGCCGCTCCGGGCGTCGGTCCCGGTCGATGTCCTGGCGCGACGAGTCCCCTGGTCCGTGTCGGCCTCGAGCGGTCCGTCGGACCCCAGCTGCGGGGTGAGGCCCGGGCGACGTCCGCCGCCCCGGGGCACGGTGATGCCGGTGCCCTTCGCGGCCTGGCGCAGCTGCGCGACGAGGTCCTGCCACTCCCGGATGCGCAGGTAGTGGAGGAACTCCTGCTTGCAGCGCTTGCGGAACTGGCTGCCCGAGAGCTCGCGCTGGAGCTCCTGGAGGTACTCCCACAGGCTGAGCAGCCCGAGGAAGTCGGAGCCCTCGACCTTGAACCGGGCGTGGGACTGCTGCGCCTGCTCCTGCTTGTCCTGGGGCCGCTCGCGCGGGTCCTGGATCGAGAGCGCGGCGGCGATCACGACGACCTGCTCCGTGCAGCCCAGGCGGTCGGCCTCGAGGACCATGCGCCCCAGGCGCGGGTCGATCGGCAGCGCGGCGAGGGTGCGACCCGTCGGCGTCAGGCGCTTCTTCGGGTCCTCCTCGTCCTGCTTCAGCGCGCCGAGCTCCTCGAGCAGCTGCACGCCGTCGCGGATCTGCGGCCGGTCCGGCGGCTCGAGGAACGGGAAGTCGCCGATCTCGCCGAGGCCGAGCGCGGCCATCTGCAGGATCACGGAGGCGAGGTTCGTCCGCAGGATCTCCGGGTCGGTGTACTCGGGCCGCGCCTCGAAGTCCTCCTCGGCGAAGAGGCGGATGCAGATGCCGTCCGACGTGCGGCCGCAGCGGCCCTTGCGCTGGTTCGCCGACGCCTGCGAGATCGCCTCGATCGGCAGCGCGGCGAGGGTGCGACCCGTCGGCGTCAGGCGCTTCTTCGGGTCCTCCTCGTCCTGCTTCAGCGCGCCGAGCTCCTC